>Ga0210057_1000498_pt1 | contig 64466 bp, 98 predicted proteins | sample CryGeyCG2114_010_2_FD_183968 | JGI IMG/M metagenome (GOLD analysis project Ga0210057, IMG submission 183968) | Groundwater microbial communities from aquifer - Crystal Geyser CG10_big_fil_rev_8/21/14_0.10 (SPAdes) (version 2) | ecosystem: Environmental > Aquatic > Deep subsurface > Groundwater ...
CCGAGTACAAACCAAGAATAAACGGCATTGTTGTCAGCAGGGAAGAATTCTTACGTCGACTTCAGGGCCTGACCGATGCAGATGATGCTTTGATATTTCACGTCCGAATACTGACCGAAGGCATAGACGTGCCGGGCATAACCGGAGTTCTTATCATGAACCAGCTGTCGCTGTCCGTTTTCCTACAGACGACAGGACGTGCCACCAGATTGCACGTTACGGACAGGAAAAAATTGTACGCTGGTCAACTTACGTCAGATACATCAGACCTTAGTCGTTACGTGAAACCTTACGCCTGGATAATAGTCCCAATTTATGGCATAATCGGGGACGACATGAAGGATAGGATAAGAGATATTATATACGCTCTTAGATCATTCGGATTCAACGCCGCTGAAGACTGCGTCATAAAACAGAGCAGGGGGAAAGCGTTGTCAGTTCCGATTGGACAGCTTAACGAGCTAGATACTCGAGGTCAAATGTACAAACAGATAATATATGACATAGAGCATGACGTGGAAACGCGAGAGGTTGCAGACAAGATGATGATAGACGACTTCAAATTATCGCTGAACATCAGAGCAGAGGATATTGACACGAACATAACAAATCTAGTCGGACTGTAAAATATTTTACGGTTTAGATGTACGAATGAATATTTATTATCATGATTGAAGAAAAAATATTAAAAGAAGCAAAACTCAGGATTGAGAAGATTCTGAATTACAGCGCTGACGAACACAACATATTTACTCCATGGAAATTGTGCATAGACATGCTAGATTCGGTAGAGATAAACGGCACTCATGATGTATTAGTGATCGCCAACTTGGAGTTCGTCTTCCTACTCAATAAGAGACTTGGTTCTTTAGATAACGTTTGGTTCATGACGCCTTGCGAAATCAAAGAAAAAACAGCGATTGCTTTAGGTATTTCTTTGAAACATATACTAAAAATGACGTATAACATTAAAGAGTTAGACGTCATGAAATTCGACTACATAATCATGAATCCACCATACAATCAAGCAGCAAAAGCAGGTCGCGGCGGTGGATCAGGTTCGGCAATATGGCAGAAGTTTGTACTCCATTCAAAGAACTTATTGAATGATGATGGTACACTTATAGTCATCCATCCAGATGGATGGAGAGATCATCCGACGGATCCAGGAAAAAATGGAATCGCTAGAGAAAAACATCAGGTATTTAAAATGTTAACTGATGGTGGACTTGTTGAATTACACATGATGGAATTTTCTGCATTTAATGGTATAGGAACTAGCACTGATTGGTATGTATATAAGAATGGTAGAAATGGTAAAACTAAAGTATTTTATTCGGATGGATCTGAAAATAATCTTAATTTTATAGGATATCAGAAACAAATATTAAAGTTGAATACATCTTCAATTGGATTTATTATAATTAATAAAGTTATTACAGATGTTAATTATAATAGTGGTATAATTTTGGATTCTGTTTTCCAAGGAAAAATAAAAACTTTAAACGGACCAATCGGTAATTATAAAATTACACATGGTAGTAGATGGACTAAAGATAAATGGGAATATTCAAAATTACCACATATTCATCAATTTAATGATAAAGTAGTAATATGTGCAATGCGTGATGTACAAGCAAAATATTTTTCTAAACAACAAGAAATAGGATGTGGTGCACACACACATTATTGGTTAGTTAATACAAAAGAAGAAGGTGAATCTATAGCAGCATTGTGTAATTCTAAATTATTTGCATATATTAAGAATATTTTAATACATAAATCAAATGCCTGGACTCCTTATTGGATCTGGAAACAATTGAAAGTTGATGGAATAACTGGTTTATTGACAGACGAAGATTTTTATAAACATTACCAACTAACAGAAGAAGAAATAAAATGTATAAAACAATAAATTTAGAATTATTAAGTAACCCGATATTAATAGCTGTAATTACAATTATTTTTACAAAAATAATTGAGAAAATATTTGAGGAATATCATAACTATTATAATATCAAAAAATACATAAGTAGGTGGACAATATTCGAATCTAATGTTGCATTGACCGAATATAATTATGATTTACGAATACAAGAGTATACTGATATATTAAATAAATTTTTAGATATAAATCATTATTATTTAGTATATAACTGGAAAGAATTTAAAAATATAAATAATAAGATTATTTCTTTACGAAAATGTATAATTGCATTAAAATATGATAAAAATAATATTAACAAACATTTTGATGAATTAAAAATAATTCATAATGAATTGGTTAAAATTGTAGGTACATCAGATTTACTATGCAATTAATTCATAAAATACAATCACGTCTAAAACATTCAAAGTCAAACTCAGACTTACACGGCGAGGTGTTCACGCCGTTTCCTTTGATTGAGGAAATGTTGTCTACTATTCCTGAAGATCACCTCAAGGATCCGTCCAAAACGTATTTCGACCCATGCGCGGGCAAGGGCAACTTCCAGGCAGTGCTAGTTGAGAAATTAATGCTAGCCTTAACAGATCACTTTCCGGATGAACAGGAACGTTACAAACACATCATGGAGAACCAGATCTACATGGCGGAGTATCAGAAGCAATCTGCTATGGACATCGAGATTGTATTCAATCCGGATCGTAAACTTAAACTGAACATGTATGTAGGCGATTCTCTACTGATGCCGGACGAGTTCTTTGATCTTCCGTTTGAACAACGGATTTTAAGGTATCCTCAGCATTATGTGTGGGGCAATTTACCAGATAAATTACGACCTAAACCAGGTAAGCCATTCATACAGCCGTTATTTTAATACATTTTGATTTAAGATATGCCCCATTTTTTATGGCTTAACTTATAATAAAATGTAAAGAAATAGCTTACCCCCTAAATTGCACCCTACGAACTTTAACTATCCTAGAGTTTATAACGATACCAACATGTCAAGTAATTCTTGTTGTGGAAACATGTCATACTTGTCTTTACGTACATTTGTGTGTGTCCAGAGCCCCTTTATTTTTCCATAATAAGCATTATCGTTATAATCAAACCCTGCTGCGCCTTTAACTTTTATCTCAGCAACTAATCCAGCTCTTACGTCAATATTATCACGCTCAGCAATGTATAGAATTAATTTTCTAAGTACTTCTATTTGGGTATCAGAGTATCTGTGCCATGTCTTATGACCACGGAACACCTTATCTAATGTAACGATCTGCGACTCGTGTGCTACGGTATCAGAATAAGTTTTACCATTTACAATGTAACCAAAATTACAAACTTCAATACCTACCGAGTTTGTGTGCATTTGTTGTGAACCATTCTGTCCAAGGTGCCATCCATATCCACCTTCTGGAAATGCTTGAACCAAAACACCATCCCAACCATTATCATCACCTTTTATAGATGGTCCGCCAAGTACGAACTCTGTTGCCACAGTACCTCTTGTATCTTTAGCCCAGCTATCAATAATGAGTTTTGGTTTGTGCCAACCTGCAGTATGATGTAAGAAACAATATTCCTTTTTTGTTGGTCCAACTTTATATTCGCTGGATGGTAAGTAATGTTGTTCTATGACAAGTCCTTTTGTTATTAGTACGTGCTCACTATTATCAGTGGTAGCAAATCCCATCATATCCCAAGTCTTGGGTCCAACGATACCATCTATTTTTAGACCATTCTTTTTCTGCCATGCTCTTACAGCGTCTTCAGTCATTTTACCAAAGTCACCATCTGGACGTAATCCCAATGCAGATTGGATGATTTCAACGTTCTTCCCTTTTGATCCTATTTTTAAAATCATAATTGTTAGATTGATATTTTCTGTATATATCTAAATATTTGATTGATATATACAGAAATAATTTTTGGTTATGTCGTATCATTTGATAAGCAAAGGTCACCATAGGTCGAACAAGTCGTGGTTTCCACGCATTCATTTTGGCAAACGTAAGCATAGCTACGTCATTACATTTTTCAACGGATGTAAGTACGACCTGGACGGACCAGACCAGCTGGACATAAATAAATTATTCGGCATATCGTATGGCATGCACCATACCAACTCTGTCCGGTTCGGATGGCGCTGGGATCTCAGGAAGGAGATGGTGGAGATACTCGCGTATGTGTACGTTGACGGAAAGAGAATAACCGAGAATGAAGCTGACCTGCACATAGGATTCGTACATCCTGGAATGCCCTATGAGTATGCAATAGAAGTTAGGCCAGACTCGTACATGCTACGTATGGAATCGTCCCTGTTCAAGACAATAGACGTCGTGACCATAAAACACAACAAACTCACCTGGTGGGGATACAAGCTATACCCATACTTCGGCGGTAATCAGGTTGCGCCTTCCGACGTGCACATCCTGTTAAAAACGTGTAAAATTTAATTAGCTGCATTTCAATAGTTTATGAAAATTTATGCCAAATCCGTCATATTTTTTCCCGAATAATTTTTTTATATGAAAATTTTTAGTATCTTTACATTAATTATTCATTTAAACTAAATATTATGGCACACAACATTAACATCAACAAAGGTAAAGCATCGTTCTTTACAGTAAAGGAAAACGCATGGCACGGATTGGGACAGGTGCTAGACAAATGTCCAACTTCTGAAGAGGCCATCAAACATGCTGGCTTGGATTATGAAGTGATCAAAGTTCCTAACGTTATAGAATGGCCAATCGGTTCCGGATCTCACATTCAAACGCCAGGTTCGTTCAGTACGGTTAGAGAGGATAATGGTACTATCTTGGGCGACAAGTTAGGCGGAAGGTACACTATCGTACAGAACCGTGACGCGTTCAAGTTCTTTGATGCGATTGTCGGTGATGGTGAGGCCATCTATGAGACAGCAGGTGCGTTAGGATTGGGTCAAACTATTTTCATCACAGCTAAATTACCATCTTATATTAAAGTAGGTAAAGCCGACGACATCGAGAAGTACTTGTTGTTTACTATGAGTCATGACGGTTCAGGTGCCATCCAAGCGATGTTTAGTCCAATACGGGTGGTTTGTAACAACACGTTGAATCAGGCATTGAAGGGCGCGCAGCACAAGGTGAGAATCATGCACACAACAAATGCGGTAGACAACCTTAAAAAAGCACATGAAGTTCTTGAAATCAGCAACATGCTTTCGAATGAACTTGGTTTATTATTCAATACGATGGCTAAGACAAAGATCAACGACAAACAGTTGAAAGCATACATCGAACAGGTGTTCTTAACGTCTGTAGAACTTAGCGACTTAGCTAAAGGTAAAATTGAGATCAGCAGCAGACGTCAGAACCAATTGGATGACGTGTTCGAATACGCAATGACTGGACCAGGTCAGCAATTAGTAACTGCCAAAGGAACAGTGTTCGGTGCATATAATGCCATTACCGGTTACTTTAGCAATGTATTCTATGATTCCGACGAAGTGAAAGCTAAAGCTACGTTAGAACAAATTGAAGCTAATAAAGTGAAGAACTTCGAGCGTAAGATGAAGAACAACATCATGGCAGGTTACGGACAGGTTACAATGCAAAATGCACTAGACAAAGCATTGATATTGATCTAGGACAAAGCATGATATTGATCAAATAAAAAGCTCCAAAAAAGATTTTAAAAATCTTGCTCAATCTATTAGACACACGGGCAACAGAATGGATACAAACAAAAAATAAAATTGATGGTGGGTAAAGTTTTTACACAGAACTGTTGTGTATAACGGTTGAAATAGATAAATTTGTAGTGTAATTAAAAAACAAACAATATGAAAAACGGTAGAATAAACGAAAGAAACATAGGTAATCATAAATTAGACGGTGGTGCTAAAAGAGCAAAGGCAGTTATTGAGACTATTTTAACTGATGAACAATATAAGGCTAAAGAAGCTGTAAGACTTTGCAACATGATTTTAAATGAAGGCGTTCGCATTTATGAAAATGTACCTGAATTAGTTGAACATTGGATTAATAAAGGTATTGCACAAGTAAAAGAAGTTAAAAATCCTTGGAGTTATGCAAGGCAATTTGACCCAACAATTAAAGTTGCTTATTTAGTTGAAAGCCACAGAAGCGATATAGAATTGGTAAAAGGTTTAAACGAAGGGGATTTAGTTGCAGACTTTAGTGATAGTTTTGTTATTGAACGAAACAAAAATAATCGTTTATTTTTTATTACTAAGGATTGTGAATTAACTTGGAGAAAAGAGAATGCGTGGAAATTTAATTCGGAAGAAGATATTAAAAATGAAATAAAAAATAATAGATTATTGGAATTAACCGCTGGTGATTATTATAGAATAGTGAAATATTCTGATGTAAGAAGTCATTAAAATTTAATATTATCTCAAATTGAAAACAAAGGAGAATTAACAGTATTATTTTATTAAACAATTATGACTTAGACAATATAAATATAAATGATTTTAATAAAATAGAAGATTCTTGGAAGAAGATATTAGAAATAAATCATTTACACAACCAATAGTTTAAAACGCCTAACGGCTATTGCTTATACACTTTGTTAGGCAACGTTTTATTATGATTTATACACACGAAGATAGACACCCAATAGTATCCGCTTTAAAAAATAAAGGTTGGGTATTATTTGACGTAACAGCGGCAAGAGCGACCAAAGCAAACGGTATATGCGGTGGTTGGTGGATTGATTGTGCTGTTGCTTTTGGGACTGAACATTTTGAAACACATAGACCAATAAATGGTAAATGGTTAGGGATAACTCTAAAAGATGCTTTAAAAGAAGTCAAATCTGATGGATTTCCTTTAAATGTTGCCTAACGGTTCTCGGCTAAACTCTCGTTGCCGACTTAAAATACGAGGGATAAACTTAATTAAAAACACAAAATTATGAGTACAGAAAATGTTTCAAACGAAGAAAAAGGCAATGGAGTTTTAGCTGATGTTAGTGGCTGTTTGCCCGACTTGGAAAGCATAGAGTTTTTTGACTTGATGCAGCAATATAGAATTGCTCCGATGGAAAATCAGGAAAGAGTGATTAACGCATTTGAGGGTGTGAAGAAATGGTTAAGGGCAAATTGCCACTAACGGTTACGGTTAAACTCTCGTTGCCGACTTAAATATGAGGGATAAACTTAATTAAAAGCACAAAATTTTGAGTATAGAGAATGTTTCAAACGAAGAAAAAGGCAATGGAGTTTTAGCCGATGTTAGCGGTATGTTAGCAATTTCGGCTCTCCAAAAGATTGCAAACCCTATTAAATACCTGCAAGATGAAGCAGAGAAAGAAGGTGCAAGATTAGATGGTTCTGTGGCAATACAGCTTACCAAAGATGCAAACTTTTATCAGGAGATTGCTCGTAAGACGTTGGAAGAAATTGCTAATTACCGCTAACTATTATATATACAACTTAGTGTTAAACTACTAATAAAATCAATATGTTGAAGATGAAGGGATAACTCCATTAAAATGTTTTTTTCACTTTAGCGAGATTAGACATTGCCAGCTCCTATAAATTTTTTATATGACACATATAATTTTCAGATGAATAATTAAGATATATAAACTTTTGTTCACAAATCTTTATAATTTTTTCGAATTGCACGAATAAACCGGCAGGATATTCTCTAACAGTCCCTTCTGTATAAAATGTTTTTCCTGTGACATCATCTCGCTCCGCCTTTCCTTGTTCCATCCTCGTTGATAAGTACGGCTGCGATTGCTACGTACGTCTTACCTTCTTTTGACACGTACGGATCATCGAGTATTTCGATGCCTTTGTCGTACAGTCGGCCCTTATGCACGTATGTGTTTCTTAATGGTCGGACGAAGCCTTTAGCTCTTTCCTCTTCTGAAAGCACCAAATAAATTTCATGCTGTCCTGTTTCGTTTTTCTGGCCTTCTTTTAATCTTGGATCTTTCGGATCGGTTGTTAAGCTCATGATTTAAAATATTTGTTAGTATTAATATAATCGTATAGTTCCTTCAACGTCCTGCAAATGGGTGTACCGTCACTGTCTTCTGCCGTCATCTCAGATCTGCCCTTTCCGTCATATATATAATTTTTTTCGTACATGAACCAATTCAACCAGTCCAATCCTTCTGTTGTTAATATGTGGTTCCACAACAAATGAACGACTTCATTCTGCTTTTCGCAGAATTCGATCAGATCTATGTTTAGTGCATACGCCTTATCAACTTGTTTGTTGTGCACGATCATCTTGTCTATGATCTGCTTGAATTCTTTGAAGTTCATTTGGTAAATTTAGGGGAACATCCCAGGTGAATAGTTACGCTTAATTGCTTCTGCTCCCATTTAGAGAACTTGTACTTCTTGCCTACTGTCGATATTATGTCACATGCTAAAGTCTCGTCCATCTCGTAATTGTTGAACTCAATGACCTTCTGACCGAGCTCATTCGTTCCGGCCGATGCAACCAACTCGTTGAAATCTGCTTGGGGCGTTGCGTGCTTGTATAGCTCGACGTAGCATTCTAATATCGCTTTGTCGTATTTATCTAGTTTTTTCATCTATTTTTTATTAGTTCTTTAACTAATTTTTGTGCCGATTCGGATCCAATGTAACAATCCGCCCGTTTCAGCCACTTGATGGTTGTCTCTTTGTCTTGCTTGACACGTTTACGCAGCGCCTTAGCATCCGGAAGGAATATTAGGTTGTAACCCATTACTTTTCGTTTTTTAACTCCGATATGAGATCTAAAACGGTAACTACGAAGGCGATCATTTCGAAGGCTTCTATCAATGCTTTACCTGTTGGTAAAAATCTGAGTATCGGATCTGTTTTCATTATACCCTCGGCGGTAGCCGTTGTTTCTCTCATGCTTGCTAATTTTCCGGCGATTGAACCGAGACCTGATAGTTTTTTGCATTTTGGTCCGCCGATCCTGTTTGTTATCTCCGCGAACTTGTTGAGCGATGAGTTGCTCATGTTCTTCGTGAGGTCTGCCGTTTCCATTATCGAGGCGAACGGCTCTGTGCTGGTTATCGCAGCATTGGCGGCGTCAAGAAACGACCACGTGTCGTTCGTACCTGTGTCCGTGCTTATCTTCTTAGGGTCGAATCCCTCCAACACCATCATCAGGTCCGCCGAGTTCGTCATGGCCTCAGCGATCAGGCACTTTGAGTATTTTGTTGTGGTCTGCTCTGACAGTATCTTCTTGAAGTCCTTGAGCCAGAACACGGACATCTTAGTAAGGTCTGCTATTTCTCTGTCGATGTTGTCTTTAGGATAGTCGAACTTGCCGCTCTTTATCTTGCGCTTAAGTTCTATCTTAGGCTTGTCCAATCCTTTTTTATAGTAGCCCAGCACCTTGTCGTACGTCTTGTCAAAGTGCTGGTTGAGGTAGTTGGCAAACTTGCCTGAGCTCATCATGATCTCCTGCAGCTTGTCTATCATCATCTCGTCCATCTCTGCGCCTCCAGCCTTACGTAGGTTGTCTAATCCGGTTCTCATTCTGGACAATATTGACTCGTTGAGCATTCCGCTAACCTTGTATTTCGTGCACATCACCTCGAACGTTCTCTTCTCAGAGTCGGTAAAAAATGTGCTGGCTTTTACGCCTGGCCAAGGGATGTTGATCTTATTCATAATTTATGTTGTTAATCGGTCCAACTTTTTGCGCTAGCTGTCATTGTAGTCTTCCTCGATTTCCGCATTTATTTTATCGTTTCAAGCTTCATCTCTGTAACCTGCTTTGCTCCGTCGTCTGACGCATATTCCTCAAATAGTTTAATATGTTTCATATTAAACTTTCTTTATTTTTTCCTTAGGTTTATCTTTCTTCTCTTCCTTAGGTTTATCTTTCTTCTCTTCCTTAGGTTCTTCTTTCTTCTCTTCCTTAGGTTCTTCTTTCTTCTTCTCTGTGTGGAAGTTACCTGATTTTTTAGACATCATTGACTCTATTTCTTTCCAAGGCATTGTTATGCTGTTGGTTGCAGATTCTATCTTAGCTACGCCGCCGTCATCTGAAATTTTCGCGTGGTCGCCGTTTAACGTTACGCTCTTGCCTTCGTATTTCTCCTTAGCAGCATCTTCTGGTGACTGATCTTCTTCTTCCTTTTCCTCTTTAGGCTCCTCTTTCTTTTCCTTCTTAGGCTCCTCTTCTTCTGTGTCTTTGCCTTCTTTCAATCCGTTTGCGGCAAATAACTTTATCTTTAACTTTGCAATATCGTCCTTGAAGCCTTCTGGATTTTCGGCCTCTAACTTGTCAATTTCGGCTTGAATATCTGCAATTTTTTTATCGTTTACTTTTCTAAACCCATTTCTAAATCCCTTTGCTGCAAATAATTTTAACTCCAACCTTTTAATATCGTCTTTATATCCTTCTGCATTTTCTGCTTTTAATATGTCAATTTCAGCCTGAATGTCGGCAGGATCATCGATTTTAAGATCTTCGTCAATTGCAACTTCTAAGCTCTTCTCGAATTCTGCTTTATTAAACACATGTTTGTTTGACACAGATTCGGCAAGCTTGCCCCATTTGATCTCGTCTGATATGCTCTCGTCCAGGATGAATGCCATCTGGTGGTGAGTTACAACCTGCGATCCGTATGCATCTGTGACTGTTTTCTTCTCTTCTGCCGTCAGTTTTCGGTTATGAAACACGTCCACCTGGTTAGCGTTCATGTACTTAGGATTTATGTCGGCCTGCTTCTCGTCGTAAGCTATGCCCATTGCTTTGTATGGGTTTGCATCGTTCCTTACGTATAGATTTTCGGCTTCGATGACGTGTGCTCCAGGATGGGCACTTTGTCCCTGCTTCATCTGTACGGTCTTGCTTGCTAAGTCATAGGCGTTGGAGAATTTGTCGAAATCCATCACGTCCCTTTTCTTTATATTAGATTGATCCATTTTGTTTGGGTATATTTATATTTTATTTATATATTCAGATTTCTTTTTGTTTTGATATATTTTCCCTCTTTCTGTCATTTATTAGATTAAATATGCCTATATTTGTAATAGAATTTAACCTTAAATTTAAAAACATGGTGATACTTATTGAGGGCGCACGTAATACTGGAAAATCTTTTCTAATTGAACATTCAAAGTTTGATTCCTATAAGTTTCCGTTTATACCGTACATGAAATCTATCATTGCTGAGAAGCCTGAGGACACTGGGCACGAATCAAAAGAAGCGTTCCACTTCACTACTGCATTCGACGTTACATTATTCTCGATGATGGACACTGGCGTGATCAGCCCATTGGTTCCGTTATTAATAGACAGATCGTTTCTATCCAACGTGGTGCTTGGCGAGCTACAAAGCAGAATAACGCATGCTGAGGGATTAAAGTACATCGACTATCTTGCTGACCAGGGATACCTAGATAAATTGCACATGCTGTACATCGACAAGTTCAGTGCTGCGTCCGGCAGATCGACCAACAAGGACGACTGGGAATTCTTGGGATACGAAGAGCAGAAGGCAAAATACGAACAGTACTTCAAGTACCTGGAAGAGACATACGAATGGAAACCAACCAGGTTCATCAATCAAATGACTAAAGGCGACATCATCGAGTTTGACAATGCCATCGTAGGAATACACGCGGTAAAGGCAAAACAGACCATGAAGAAAGGCGTCGAGAAGATGAAAATATTCCATCCGGATTTTCTGTCTAATATTTTTGACAACAACAAATGAAATACTTGTAGAATTTACCATGTCCGACGAATACAAGGACAAGTTCGAGCTTACTGACAGCATTGAACAGGTTAGATTTACGTACATACGAATAGCACAAGAAGATGAAAGAACAATTTAATGATTGCGTAGAGTCGGTAAAAGGCGCTTGGGAATACACAAGGGACGTCAAGACCGGAGAGATTAGACTAAACTATTATAAGTGGAATGACGATGCTCCTGAAACGTCGATACCGATCACACAGGACGACCTCGAAGATCTACAGATGCTATTCGAGCAGATAAAAGAATATGGTAACAATGCGAACCTTGAGATAGAGCGCAAGTTTCTGTTGAAGAAAATGCCGTATGCTGTACCAGATGATGTGATAACAATTAGTCAGTGGTATTCGAAACCCAGTATAGAACCGTCGTTCAGAGTACGCATGAGCATGAGCATGAAAAACGGAGTGTCACACACATACACAGAAAAGAATTTGATCAGTGAAGGCGTATTCATCGAGAATGAGCGTGCAATATCAACCATCGACTACATCAACCATCGCGACAATTGTGACCATTTGATAAAGAAAATTAGGTCGGTTTATCCAATATTCGGTAGTAAATTAAAGTGGGAGATAGACAACTATTACGATTTTGATCTGATAGTTGCAGAGATAGAACTTCCGACGTTGGACCATGCATTTGAAATAGAACCATACATGCAGGACGTAATAGATAAGGAAGTTACCGGCGACAAAGAATACTTCAATTCCAAACTAGCAATAAAAGTACCAAAGAAAGATGGATAATCCATTAAAGTATACATTACATAGATCAGATGGTCTAGTCAAGACGTCAAAAGCAGTGTTATGGATTGAATGGAATGAGGACGGAACATTTAAGGAAAAACACAACGAACCTGCCGTAGGACTTAGTCTACTCATGAGTCCATTCAATCTGACATTCATGTGGCAGACAACACCGATAACTGAACTGTTAGAAGTCACAGAATCGGTGGTTAAATTCAAAACTAAAAACAGCGATTATACATTATGTAAAATCGATAACTAAAAAATAATAATGGAAATTAGCATGATAGTTGCCACCGGACTCAACGGAGAGATAGGGCAAAACAATAAATTAATGTGGAAACAAAAGGCCGACATGGACCTGTTCAAAGCGTTGACGACAGGTGGTACCGTCGTGATGGGAAGGAACACGTGGGAATCTATTCCCGAGAAGTTCAGACCTTTGCCTAACCGGACCAATATCGTGATCTCTAAGACATTGGATGCTGTTCCTGATGTTATCGTGGTAGATTCTATATTGGGTGCCATACGAATGACACAGAGCTTAGCAGGTGACAAATTGTGGTTCATCGGAGGACAACGCATTTACAAAGAAGCGTTACCGTACTGTGACATGTTGGTTATCACGAGAATTCAAAAGGAGTTTCCAGAAGCTGACGCACATTTTAAAGAGTCTCTCGACTTGAAAAATCACGGGTTCAAAATGAGGACGTTGTCTACGAGTGGAACCAACTACAACTCGTTGGAACGTATAAACGAGATGCAACCAGCAGATGATAAGAATCAGTATGATTACATATTTGAAACCTGGGATAAAATATAATGAAAATAGATCAAGCAATCACTCGGAGGGTAATAAATCATTCAATAAGGTAACAGATAACGTTTTCTTTGAACTACCAGGACGATAATAACATCGATGATCTTGAACTAGAGATCTTATCGGCTAATTATTGGGAACATTTTAAGTTCGCCAAAGATATTGCATTGATACTGCCTTTAAAGCATCCTAAACGTGTGAAACTTGCAATTGAATTAAACGAGATGTCCGACAAGATGAACAATCTAAAAAAAAAGAAACAATAATAGGTGATGAATAACTGTCACGGCTTATCAAACATCCTCTCAGTAAGGCAAAAACTAATTTTCAGTTAGTTTGATGTTCGCCGATCCACTAACCGCCTCCTTTTGAGAATACTATTGTTTCTTCTGTACTTCGCGTCAGCCGTCAGCAGTAATACTACAATTTTATATTATTACAGCAAATGCAGGTAAATACCAATCTAACATTCATTGCTGCTTGTGCAATAGCATAAGCACTTTTAATATGCACTGTTTTGCACTTGCTACAATAGAACTCAAATTCACCTAATTCTCTTTGTCTAACTTCTGTAACAGTACTACTGCTAACATTACATATAGCAAATGCCTGTTCGTGTTTTTTAGATGTTTTATTCATAATTTCAATCTTTAGTGTTATTAATTAATTTCTGTGTAAAGATACGAATAAATATTGTATAAAAAAAATTCTGGACAAAAAATATCCAGAATTTTTAGAAGAAGTTACCGTAGGACCAGTTGGAATCGGACCCACGACCTTTACAATATCAATTGAATCAATTTACCGCATTACCGTATTTACTAATAATATGTGGAGCCACTCGGTATTGCACCGAGATCTTCCGGGCTTCAACCGGACGCATATACTATATTTGCTATAGCTCCATAACCACCTATATAATGGTCCTAATAAACATGCTAATCAAAAGATTAGCATGTTAAGTCTAGGTGAGCGGACTCGAACCACCGATCTCGAAATCCCAAATTTCGCGGATTACCAACTTTCCTACACCTAGATTATCTAACATCGTGCCCCCTACTGGATTCGAACCAGTGACCCTCTGTGTGTAGAACAGATGCTCTGAACCAGCTGAGCTAAGGGAGCAATTCGTCTACTGTACTTATGGCTCCAAAATATTTGGCATAAAAAAAGCGCCTAAGTTACCTTAAACGCTTTCTATATTGAATGATCAATTCAAATTAAACATAGCGCTCTTGGCCTGGTGGCACAACCACCGGGAAAAAGAAAGATACTATGTTTACTAAATTTTTCATTGTTATCAATTTAATCTTATATTACTATATACCCTAAAAGTTTCAATTTTTTACAAATATACGTAAAATTATTTTACGGTTGTCAAAAATATGGAAAATAATTAATTCAATTTTTTCTGAATGTTTTCCAGCGTAGACATCACCATCTTTAGATTGTCATCGGACTTATCTGCCTTCCGCATTTTGTCCAGGTATGCGGTGACCAGCGTTTTTATCGCTATCTGTTCTACTTCTGTGAACGTTATTACTTTCTTCTTCTTAAAAAAAATCATGGCTTAGTGAATTCTTCTATTTCTGAGATCCATCTTTTTGACGTTAATATGCTCATGCTGCTTCAGTTACCATAAGACTCTCAGCGGCCAAACCATAATCTACCATGTTGTCGCCAGAATTTTCCAGATCGATGTCTTTGAAGTTTTCCACACGGTTGTTGACCTTCTGACTGTCCCACACCTTGTGTATGTCAGTGTCCTGGAAGAACCCCCAGGGGAATATTTTCTCGCACATTATGTCAAGCGTCAGTTCGCCTTCGATTTTCATTTTGTTGCACATGTATTGGCAGTAGTACATGTAGAGGACGCAAGATCCTACCGACTGTGCCCACATTGCGATTAATATAGCACAACGCGGATCCATGTCGCGACCGAACTGCACCTTCATTCGCTTCGTCATCACCTGTGCTTGCCAGATTTTACCGAACGGTTCTACTGATCGTTCCCTAGATGATTTGTCCAACAAAAAGCTTAGCATTAATCTTGTTGTGTCCTCATCCATTGATATTGGCTTCAACTTTTCCATGACTTCACATACAACGGTTTCTATAGAGTCTGCTTTGATGTCTTTTGGTTCCATAATTTAATTAAAATATAAATATTGTTCTCTGAATGTAAATGCTAGTATGTATCCGATCTGTTTCAGATCTGACTTGATAATTATTAGATGTTCTTCTTCTGATATTAACTCGCCCTCAAAGCACTTGATTGCCTTCTCTATAAGTTTCTCCGGCTTTCCTTCTGGGAATGTCAATTTTATTACTGCGTCCTTACTGTGATCTACATTGGACCATGCTGCACTGTTGTCTATTTCTAATGCCATCGGAAATCCGTAAAATGGAATAGTGCCCGGATATTTCTGAAGTTTTTCGCGTATGTTCATGATACAAATATAGATAATAGTAGCAAAAATAAAGTTCATAAATGGAAGTTATAACAATATTAAGTCCACATTACGAAACTATTTAATATTTAACTGCTTAATTATCAATTAATTAAATATTAAATAGTTTAATTCTAATAGAATGACCCGTGCCCAGTATATATAAGATATGAATATAGTCTATAAAATAACTTTTACAAATAGAAAAAAAGAAAATAAATATCCATTTTATTATATTGGATCAAAATCAAATTGTCATTTCATTAATAATACAATAGTTAATAAAAAAGGTAAATCATATTATGGTTCTTCTAAATATAAAGAATATAATAAAATTGTTAAAGATAATATACATGATATTCACATAGAAATACTATATGACTCTACTGATTATAAGAATGTATTAAAAAAAGAAAAAGAATTACACATATTATATGATGTTGTAATGTCACCAGAGTATTTTAATCAATCAATAGCATTGACAACTAATTTTCATAACCCAAATTATGCATGTATGAAAAATGTACAAACTGATAAAATATGTAGAATATTAAAAAATCATCCGGATATTGAAAGGGGACTATGGATAGGTATGACAAAAGGTAGAAAATGGTATAATAATGGTGAAATAAATAAATTATTAGATCATCAACCAATAGGATGGAATTGTGGACGGCTAGGTGATTGGAGTGGTAAAAATAATAGTTTTTTTGGAAAAAAACACGATAAAGAAAAATTAAAAAAAGGTGTTAAAACAAGATTTGATAATGGAAGTTATAAAGCTTGGAATAAGGGTACAACTGGATTATACATGCATAGTGATGAAACAAAAATCAAAATGTCAAAATCACGAAAAGGTACAAAATGTGGTGATAAAAATCCAATGTTTAATAAAAAATTCATAAATAATGGTATTATAAATAAAGTTATAAGTAAAGGTGACATACCACCAGACGGTTGGAAATTCGGTCAATTAAAATAATAATCTTACTTTGTAATTCAATCAATAACTTCCCCGTCGAACTCGTTGGGTAGCAGATCAAAATTCTTCAGGAACGTCTCGTCGAGGTTCTCTAGCGCGATCTTCGTCACGTCCACCATGAAGAATCTAGTTGAAAAAAATACAAGATCCGCACTTAAATTTTATCCAGAAAATTTGATATTTATACAAAAATTAAAGCATTATCAGATGAGCAAATTGACGTATTGTTAAAACTTGATTATTTACGTAAAAATAATATAGATATAACAGAGGATAATAACATAAAATACAATGCTGTAGTTTTCATAAATAGAAAAATAGGACAAAATAAAAGAATTAAAAAACTAAAGAAACCAGTAATACAATATTCATTGGATATGAAATTATTATGTGAATATAATTCTATCAAAGAAGCTTATGCTAAAACTGGTATTAATGCTGGTACTATAAGTATGGCAGCTGGTGGTAAAAGAAATACAGCAGGGAAATATAAATGGAAATATAAAAACTAATGAAAACTATTATAGGATTTGATTTTGACGGTTGTTTAGGTACAAAACAATACATTCAGCAATTAGCTAAATGTTTAATATTAGATAAAGCAAATGAAATCCATATAATTACAAGGAGATATGGATTTGTTCATCCTAAATATGGTGATGAAGTATCACAAGTATTAAAAATAGCTAAAGTATTAGGTATATGTAATGATAATATACATTTTACAAATCGTACATATAAAATTAATAAACTTATAGAATTAAAAATAGATATACATTATGATGATGATAAATATGAAATTATGTTAATACGTAATCAATTTCCTACATGTAGAGGTTTTTTAGTCTTTTAACTGTCTTAACTTTTCGGTGAACGAACTTGACTAGCAGTTGTTACGTATCACCTTTAGTTGTACCAAATCTGTAGTATCATTATACGCCTTGTTATGCCGATTTATTAAGCACGAATTTTAGAGTGGATTTTTTAATTACTAATATTTATAAAAGAAAAATAATATGAGCAAGGAAATGCGAGAAGATAAAGTTAAATCGTTTGAACAATTTATTAATGAAAATGTTGATAATAAAACAATATTATACCATGCTTCAAATAATTTATTTGATAAATTTGAACTTAAACAAGGTTATCGAACACATTTATTTTCTTCCGAATTAACTGATGCTTATGCTATTTTTTTAACAGAAGATATTGAGGCAACAAAAGCGTTTGGTGATAAATATTTGTATAAATGTAAAATAAATTGCAAACGAACATTGGATTGGAGAGAAGCATTGGATATTAGAACTTATGAATGGGTTAAAAAAACAATTTGGAAATATTATACCTTGGGAAACAACACAGTATTGGATATTGCTTGATGATAAACGAGTTATGGATTATTTGAAAATTAGAGGTATAGATTGTGTAATTATAGATGAAATTATAGATGACGATGAAATTGGATACCATGATAGATTTGTAAGTTATGCTGTTTTAAATCCAGATAATATTCAGATTGTAGAAGTTGTTAAATTAAAATAAATTTATTATCTTAGAGAAATTAAGAGAGAAGAAAAGTTAAAACTTTAATAATTTCTTCACTTGCATGGTCTAGTTTTAGATGAAAACTTCAAATATTGAGGTTAAGTTTTAAGATGCTCTAACCAACTGAGCTAATGTAGTATACGAAGCAGAAATATTTGGAAATATAGTCATTTGGCAAACTTAATAGTTGTTGAGAATCATTACTAGAAATTCTCCGGATTCACCGATCTGGGCAAAGCCCCAACCTTTGTACCATTCGATCAGATCAAAATCGTTTGACTCGCCGGTGTCCGCTATCAAGACAACGTTCTTAGCGTCGGACGCATCGTTGAGGAACTTGCTCATCAGGTCGTTGCCCAATCCGCGACCCCGCATATTCGCGCTCACGTTAACGTTCTTTAGTATCGCTATCGGCAACAACTTGTGATTCGGAAACATCGCGAAGAATCCGCGTATCTCGTCGTCAAGTTTCTCCTTGACTACCCAGTTTTCGAAGTACTCCCTATTTGAGTGCAACACACCGGATATGCTGCCACCCTTAAAGTTAATGTATATTTCGCGGGAATTCCCAAATTCTTCAAACAACATATCATTGATCAGTTGGTATGTCTTTGATTCCGGGTCCAACTTGTATAGCTTTGCCCGTTTCCTGGTTTGCTTTGGTTTCATCAGCCAGCTCCGGGTACAATGTCTTGTAATTCTTCGGCTTCATGCCTATAGTCCACCTAAAGTTCGCATCGTCACCAGAATAGCTCTTGATGAAGTTGAGACCGTCTTCAGTAGGATCCTCCCACACTAGCGTGGCAGTCTTGAACTTGGTGATGCCCTTGGTGATTACATCGATGAGCTTTTTATTGATAGTGTTCCTCTTGTATCCGGGCCTGGTGCTCATCATTTCCACGTAAACCAGATCTGTTGTAGCGTCGTAGAACCCCTCGACTATACCAATGATCATGTCTGCGTTACGTAGACCCTTGGAGTGGCTTTTCTTCCACACATCTGTGATCGGTGACACACTGAACGCATTGCCCATTGTCCTGACCGGGAATAATAGCAAATCAGACTGCCCCTCTTGAAAATCTGCGATCCACTTAGGATCTGTTACGAAGTACAACCAGAACTTACCGGCAGCAGAAAAGAACGTGTTCTTGTCGTTGTATATGAACGCGACGTTATCGTCAAGCTCGGTCACGTCCAGGTCCTTCAGTATCTTGTCATCCGCGAAGACGGTCTTGCCCTTCTTCGTGATGTCCGCCATTTCGTTGACGTGCTCTGTGTATTTCTTAATGTGCTTCATATTTATGGCTTGCAGCTGAATACAGTCAGGTCATTTATTCCCTTCAACTTTCCTATGTCCTCGCATCTGAAGAACTGCACGTCAGTCAATAGACGCCCTGATTTCTCCCTGGTCTGCTGTGCGGCACCATCGCCTGTTGGTATGTCGCACTTATTAGTGAACTTAAGCTTTCTCATGTTGAGGTTTGAAATCTCCGACATGATCTCCTCGGAGATCTCCGACTTCAACGGCTCCAGGATGGCGAAAGCAAATCCGTCATGCGGTGATACCTGTGTCTCCATCCGGCTCGCTATGTTTACGGTGTTTCCGAAGAAGTCCTTCAGGTTGACCCCCTGAATCTTGTACGCCTTCTCCTTTGTTGGTCCGTAGCACATTCCTATTCGTAGCCTCAGGGAGTTCTGATCTATCATCTCTTGCGCGGCTTTTATCGCCGACAACAAACTGTCGTCTTTCCTCCTGAAGTATACCATGAAAGCATCTCCAATGGTCTTAATAATGAAGCCATCGTACTTGGATATGATTGAGTCCATTATCTGGAAATGCTCGTCTAGGATCTTCTCCATCTTCTCGGGGTCGTCCGACCATAGCCTTGAGCTGCCTATTACGTCAGTAAATAAAACGGTAGGAAATGCTTTTGCATCCTCCGACTCTACCGTGCCGTTATCTATGTTCTCGTTAGTTTCGTATTTTTTAATGTACTTCATATTAGTCAAACCCTATTAATTCGTAATTGTTAGATGACATCCATTTTGCGAACTCCTCTGGATTTTTCCATATCTTATCATATCCTCCATTATCGCCATATATAGAGTTATCGGACTTCATATACACAACGAAATTGTCATCTTCTCTACCATTACCTATTATCATCCTGCCTTCTGTGTTCGTAGGTATTGATGTTGTAGTTTTGTCGTCCCATGTTAGGTACTTACCATCTCACTTGACGTCTTCGCTTATTTCGTAGTCATTATATTTTTTAATATGCTTCATCTGTTTTGTTGTTATGCTTCTTTTATATATCTGTATTGTTGATGCATCTTTCCATGTATTGGATCATTTCCATCAAATGGTGCACGCTTCTCGTTAATTACGAATATTTTAAAATCAAATATTCTACGCATAAACTATATATCGAAAAAGAGGAGATTGCTCTCCTCTTTTTTACGCGTTTCGTGCATTAAATATTCTGCGTCTGACGTCGTCCTTACCAAGCACTTTCATGATGGCAAATATCGATGGTCCAACCTTATTGTTACATATCGCACCTCTCAATGCCATACCGGCGTCTCTGGGCGTAACTTCAGCAGATTCTACTGCGGTATCAAACACATATTTCAGACGTGCATCGTCCGAGAATTCGTCGTCAGGTATGTCAGCAATAAGCATGGTAAAAACGTTAAGAAATTCTATCATCTTATACGTCTTGATGCTATTGAAATAATCGTACTTAACAGGCATCTCGTTAGGTTTAATTTGTTTTAAGTTTCTCACTTACGTTCATCTTACTTTAGTTGTCACCACAGGGCTCGAACCTGCAATCTCCAGAGTCAGAATCTGGTGTGATAGCCAATTACACTAGGTGACAATTTATAAATACAAAGATATGATTATTTTTTTTTTCTTTTAAAACAATTTTCATAAAATTCTGACATTATCTTAGTCATCCAGATATGTTTGATTTATTATTTTTGTCACTCAAACTTAGTAAAATTTATATCGGAATCAAGTATCATATTAACATAAATCTGTTGATCTTTAACGTATTTATTTTTGTCTCTTTAAAATACATACGAGATTCTACAATGAATGTTACCCTACAATGAATCCAACATTGTTCTTCTGCGCCAAAAGCAGACGTATTAGCAATATACGATAGGGCAATATAATTTTCTGTGCCAGCAAATGGAGTCGAACCACTCGAGTCTTAGACAAGCGATTTACAGTCGCCCCCGCTACCACTTACGGAATATACTGGCATTTGGCGCCCAACCGTAAAGATTCAAGATCTTCTCATGTCAAACAAAGACATACATTTCAGTATGCTTAGCACGGACTGAATACCGGCATTTCCTACATTTCTGTAGGCCGAAATTAAAATTGTTTTCTTCCTTTGATTCAACCATCTTTGATCCAATCATTTAATTCTTCTTTTTTTATTTTCATATTCATCTTTAATGTTAAATTGTATATCCACATATCCGACTTTTTTGTGGACAAGGAGAATTTCGAAATCCCGACCAACTTTTTGCTCCATAGGCAGGACTTGAACCTGCGACCTTCGCTTTAACAGAGCGCCGCTCTAACCAACTAAGCTACTGAGGAATTTTTGAGCACAAAAAAAGCCTAATCAAATCGACCAGGCTTTTTAATATTCTCGTTTATGTGCTTAAAACAAGGTAATATTCAGCTGGCCTGCATCGTTTTGATACTGGTTTTGATTTTGCTGATTATTATAATTTGTTTTCATAACGTGTTTACTTTTATCTTTTATTATACTATATATCTTTTGTTTCGAAAAAATCCCAACTTTTTAATCCAGTGTAGAACTCCGCCACACTAAACAGGTTAATACAATTCACCTATTTATGTGATCTAGAGAAGAATCACAATGCAAATATATAAAACTTTTTTAATATATTATTTTTTTTATGGAAAATATTTTTATTTTCCAGATTTAATTGCATTCATTACCGTTGTATATCTGTATTGCTACTATATTGTTGTTGTATTGTAGATATATAATGCATGCAAGACAACATATATTTATGTTCTGATCGATCGAAATTCGATATGACGTAAAAAAGCTGGTGAATATAAATGGAAATATAAATTATAAAACTATGCAAAAACATAAAATATGGGGATTTTGTTCGTCAGGAGGAGGTAGTACGGGCGCATGGGGCGGAGGAGTATCAGAATTTTTGGTACACGGACTCAACAGGAATTACAAACATCTAAGCGGGACTAGCACCGGTGCGCTTCTGATGAACATGGTAGCATACGGCGACATGACTTCGACTAAGAGTGCTTATACTTCGGTAACAAACAAAGACATATATAAGCTCTCGCCATACAGAGTGAAGAATAACAACAATGGCGTGTTAACTACGAAGATGAACTACTTCAAGATAGGTTGGAATATATTGATAAGAAAACAGAAGACGTTTGGCGATAGCACGAAGTTAAGGACAAACATATTACCTAAGTTCTTCACGCCGGATACATACGCAAAAATAAAGGAGAACAAGGAGCTCATTGCCTGCGTTACAAACCTGACATTAGGTTGCACTGAGTTAAAGTCAAGCAACGACTATGAATATGAGGACTTCCTTGACTGGATATTCGCGTCAACGTGTGCCGCACCGTTCATGTCGATAGTTGAGAAAGACAAGTGTGAATATGCCGACGGCGGTTATATAGAGCATATTCCAATCCAAATATTGATTGATAGAGGTTGTACTGAGATCGATATAATAGATCTCAAGTCGCCTAACATAGATATAGAACTTATTAGGAATTCATTGCACCTGGTTGGAAGACTAGCCGACATAATGATGTGGAAGAACGCTATAAATGATTTGTACCTGGCGAAGCTAAAGACTTCTGACAAAGACGTTATACTCAATGTGTACAGTCCGGGTAGAAAACTAACAAATAACTCTTTGGTGTTCGATAAGAAGTCCATGTCAGAATGGTGGGATGAGGGATACAAGATAGCACAAGAAGGACCAACACAAAGCTATGTGCTTAGGACCGGCAGCAAGCGCTTAAAGAAAATGTGATTATTTGACTTATGGTTAAGTGCCGAAAGTACGAATCTAAAATAATATGCACCAAAATATGAGAGAAAAACGTTATACCTGGACTGAATTAGATACTGAATTATTAATTTTTAAATACGAAAACATAACAACGCATTCTGAATTGATTTTGTTATTTCCTAATAGAACATTAAGAGCAATTACTAAGAAAGCTCAAAGTTTAGGTCTTATATTTAATAAATGTAATAAAACTATATGGTCTGAAAAGGAAATTCAAGTATTAAAAAATAATTATGAGAATTCTACACCTGATCAATTAAAGAATTTATTACCAAATAAAAAATACAAAAGCATACTCGGAAAAGCCAATAGCTTTGGTTTATCGAAAAGTGCAGCGATTATCAGTTTAAATAGCGCTTTAAACAATACTAAATATAAAACGGGTACTCATTTGTCGGCCGATCATAAAGAAAAATTATCAAAACATTTTAAAGGAAGAATTATTTCAGACGAAACTAAAAGAAAGATGAGTGAAACGGCTTCAAAAAGAATAATGACAGGTAGCGCATTTAATAATTATTTTATGATAGGAAATATCAAATGTCAAGGGGGAAGCGAGAAAAAATATGTAGAAAAATTAATAAAGGAAAATAAAATATTACCAGTAAAACCGACATATTGGATCAAAACGCCTTTTGGTAGAAGACTGTTAGATTTCGAATATCCCGATAAATTTATAGAAATAAAAAGTAAATGAACTTATTCATTATATCTTAATTCAGATCAAGAAATTAAAGACAAATGGATCTCTGAAAATATCAAACCAGTAGAAATCATTATATTATAATGATTTAGTTGGAAAGCTTCGATGTCGAGCTCGATCAAGATGATAATTTAGGCGCATATACAGTAGAAATGGATATAAGCATACCTGGACTTGTCGGCAACTTTAGATTGAAATTACGAATCTTTTAAAATCAAATATTCTACGCATAAACTTTTATCTTTTAATCCAATGCAAATACATAAAACTTTTTTAATATATTATTTTTTTATGAAATATTTTTATTTTCCAGATTTAATTGCATTCATTACCTTTGTTATGAATCTGCCTTTACCCATAATCTGTCCAAAATTATTAAATATTTGATTAGAACCAGATGTATCTATAATGTAAGATGTTGGACCATTTCCCTCATCGGTAATTGCATCAAAATTCAGATTGACTTTTTTACCGTCCAAATTAATTTCAGTTTTGTATCCAATTGTCCATTTTATCCCATTTCTACTCATGGCATCTTTACCATCTCTTGTAATTGCATAACCATCTGTCGGTAAATAATCTATATCATATCCAGCATCAATAATAGCTTTTGATAGAAAACCTACGAACCTATTATTTAACTTCTTTCCAGCAAGCTTAGTTATTTTAGTAGAATATGCACTAGGAACAGTAGTTTCATCAAAAATACTTTGTATTTCTTCTGGCGTTGCCCCTAATTTTATAGCTGTGTTTCCAAATTCAGAAAAAGATCCACTGTACTTTTTCAATTGTGTATTATAGTTGAGTGTTTTATCACCTTGAAGCTTAATACCACTAATAAATCTGGCGATGGCTTTGTTCTTGTCTTTTATTGCGCTTGCCGTTGCTGCACCGTCCTTACCAGACATAACTAGGTTTAACATACGATCCCAATCTTTGTTATCTATGCCTGATTTTTTCTCGTTGAGAACATGCTGTTTGAATGTGTTTATATTCTTCATATTATTCAGGTTTAATCGTACCCATTGCAATTGCCTCTTCAATTGACTTCTTACTGAACTCAGACGTAGCGCCCTTCATCTTAACCCTATAGTTATTGGGCATCTTGCCTTCTTCTATATTGATCTTGTCTCCTTGCTTCAATCTAAAGTTGCCGACAAGTCCAGGTATGCTTATATCCATTTCTACTGTATATGCGCCTAAATTATCATCTTGATCGTCGTTGTCTACTGGTACCTTCTCGAGCTCGACATCTAACGGATCGATCTTCTCCCTGTTGCTAGTCAGGTAGTATCCTTGCGCTTTAAAGCGCTTTGGGAAGTCCTGAATGAACTTATCAGCCTCGGCACCTGTCATGGTCTCTGGTGATGCGAAAAAGCCGTCTGTCTTGTTCATGACCATATACTTTTGTTCCTTTGATTCTGTTATGATGTCTTCGCTGTAACCAGGCGCAACTAATTCAATAAATTCTTTGGCAGATTCTACATTGTCAAAGTAAGAAACTAAATCTTCGGCGTGTACCAAATCTCGCATTAGCAGTTCGCCTAATATTTGTGAAGCTGTGTCACCGAGTTTATCTATAGAACTCTTATTAATAATATTAGAAGACACCAGATCGTCAATGATTTCTTGTGCTTTCTCATTTACACCGATAGAAGGTTTCTCATCAAAGTTCTCGAATAATTTAATTTTTTTCATATTTTTAATTATTTTTTAAGTTTATCAACAACCGTCTTTAAACTATTATGAAAATCAGTAAAATCTTTTACACTTTCAGTAATTTTAAAATCTTTCTTGTAGTTTGGATCTTGTCTATGTACATCAATTTCTTCATCAATATCAAAATTATCGACATAATCAATAAATTTATCTTTTGAGAATGGCATTAAGATAATAAGCATATCCACGCCGCCATCTGTCCATTTTTCAAGTTCCGCACATTGCATGTTATCTTGTTCAAATAAAGCAACATTAAAACCTTCGCCTTCAAAGAAATCAACTAGCGATTTGCTGTCATCTTTTGAAAAGTTTTCGAATAATTTAATTTTTTTCATGATTTTTTTATTATTTTTTTATTAGTTATGTCCTAATATATTATGTCCTTGAATGAACCCTGCTATAACATATTGATCAATATCCACACCTATCGATTCCCAATTCACATTACAGAAGTTGTCCATTTGGTTCTCAACTTTGTCTAAGTCTGTCGGTTTCTTATCATCCCATATAATGTCATGTGCGCTATCATCCGGGTGCCATAAACCGAATTCCTTTTGAAATCCTACCGCCCAATCAATTGCCTCTTTTGACGTCCACTGCTTGCTTGGATCCTTATCAGCATCGCCTTCCGTCGATTGTATCAATATCATTAGGTTCTTGACGTATCCTTCGTTCATATATTGGTCGAAGTTCTCGAACAGTTTAATTCTTCGTATCATAAGTCCTTTATTTTTTTCTTTGCCGTTTCTATTACGCCTGATTTAAAATATCTATCAACCGATATGCTGCCACTTTGCATAACGCCTTCCAATCCATCCAGCAGATCTTTTAGGTTCGTCTTTATTCTATCCTTATTTTTTTTGACGTCATCTACTGTTTTTACACTGTCAGTTATTTCGTTTGTTTTTTTGACGAAGATGACGAGTATTGCTACATAGAAGACCTTGAAGGCAAGGACGTGATGTATAAAGGCAAAAAATATAGCATCGAAACAACAAAAAATAATTAATTATGAAAAGAATTAAACTGTTCGAGAACTTCGATAACGACCTTGATCTGTGGAATACGTACATGTCTATCATAGATGGCATAGACGGCATAATATCCGAGCACGGAGAATTGAATGATTCATACTGGAAACCGGATGTTGAAACAGAATTAAACCGTCGTCTTTTTATCTGTATCCTTTTTTCATCATGAACTTAATAAGTTCATTGCCTTTTAATGCCTTTTTGGTCTCACGTCTTTCGGCCTCTACGAACCCGTTGGTCTCCATCCAGTTTTCCATCTGGCTCTTGTTAACTATGTTGCCCCTCCTGAATATGTGACGTATACCTCCCGGAGATCTAACGTCGGAAATCCTGTTCATCCTATCGACCGTAATATATATCTTCACCTGTGAGTTCACTTCCTTCTGTAATACTATCTCCGTGAGGTTCTTAACCGGATCCATTCCCTCAAACAGCTGATATGTTATTAAGTGATCCATTATTTGTACATTTTCACGAGCTCATCAAAAGGTTCGTAATCTTCGGCATAGTCACCCATTAAGTCTTCTTTGAATAGTACAGATAGTAAAGCACGCATGTCACCTTCGTTATCAGTACACCAGGATTTATTCTTTTTGACTACCCTTTGTATATCCGGCCAGCTCATTATGGACATATCGTCCAATTCGTATGTTTCTAACCATCCTAGAAACTTCTTCTTGTCTGTGGCATTATCCATACAATACCAGCCAGCCTTTTTTGATATATTTACGAATAATTCATACGCATCTTTGTTAGTCTCTAATGGATCAGTCCCATCGAAGTTCTCGAATAATTTTATCTTCATAATTTATAAATTTTTCTTTATATATCAAGAAAGGTCAGAAAACTTCCGGACCTTTCTACTAAATTACATGGGAGTGATTAACTAGCGGTAGCATCGCTGCTACTGTCAGTTGTTTCCAGTAATTTTTCTTATCATCAACTTCGTTGTTAAGTGCTACGGTATCGTAGCACTTCATGTTACTTAAGCATTGCTTCTAATTGCTTGATAGATTTACCTTTCAAACTTTCATCTTGTTTTTCAGCGATCAACTTAATGATTTTGTTGTTGTGCTCTTTATCTTCTTTTGCAGCTGATAAAATAGCGGTCTCTTCAAGTTTGGTATTTAAAATATCTAAAACAATAATTTCCGATATAAAAAAGAAAAACCCTGCTTTTATGCAAGGTTTATAGTATTAATGATGATTAGATAATTTCCGAATTATTTCATTTAATTTTATGTTTGTATGCAGGCGGTATGATTATGACTTCGGACTCGCCCCTGTTTTTCAGGTAGTCTATTATCTCGTCTGGATCTATGTCCTTCTTTATTATATTGCCAATGCTCTGAAATCTGCTCCTGAAGAACTCTGCTGTTTTTCTGTCAAGTGTCCACGAAAATGCCTTGTCTTCTTTAGCCGATTCAGCAGTGACGCCACGGAAGACGGTCACTGTTCCGTCGGGGTTCAGTTTCATATCTTTCTTCAATTTCCGCATTCGTTTCTTCCATTCTGCCGATTTTATTCTATGTCGTATGACGTCGTTTATCAGCTCGTCCGGGAACGCGAAAAAAGAAAGGAGATACATTGCTGATGATTTTAACCCTTTAGAGATACATTTATCTTCCTAAAGCCTAAAAGTGTCTTAAATCGCTTTATTTTGAGGTTTACTATTTAGAAAAATAATCTTCTATATTTTCGATGTAGTTAGGAAAATCATTGTGCTGCATATTGTAGCGTTTACAAAGAGCTTCAATTCTTTCGTTTCCAAGAATTTCTTTAGAACCGTTGGCATAAAATTTAATTTCATCTACAGAAAATAAGTTTTCTAGATTTTCCAATAAATCGTCTTGTAAATAAGACATTTTCAAAACTCTTTGAATAATAAAGCTTCTATCCTCGGAGTTCTCCAGAGAAAATTTTTTTAAATCAACATCCCAAAAAATTGCTTTATGGAATTTATTTAAGAGTTCATTCATGGTTTTCTAAAATTTCTATATCAATATCTCCTAATTCTTTCGCTTGTTGCTCATAATAAGCGATTATTTCGGGGTCTGCTGCTTCTTGTTCCATCAAAGCATAGATTTTTTCTTTATTAGCTCTTAAATTGGCTTTTAATTTTTCTAGGTCGTTCATGGCTTATTTTTTTGCTTGTAGTTCTAATATTAACGCTCTAAGTTTTTTTCTTTCTTCCTGTGTTGCCTCTGCAATTTGTTTTTCAAGTTGGGGAGCTAGTTGTTTGGTCAGTTCCTCTAACGAAAGAGTACTTCCTTCAATTCCACACGAATGATAAGTCATTCTTATCATTTGCTTATGTTCGAATATAATTTTGTTTACTTTTTTATCAATTTTGACAATAGATTCTTTCAAAGCTGTATTTTCTTGGATTACTCGTTGAGTAGTTTTTGAAATCGCTTTTACGTCTAATTGAAATTCATCGTAAACTTTTTGGTTAAGAATTATGAGTGCCATATTTTCGCTTTTATTATTTTTTTTCTTCCCAGGTCCATTCGTTTAAATCATCAGAAACACTACTAGGCATAAACTTGTTTCTTAAGGTTATTTATATAGTAAGGAAATTGAGAAGGCTGCATATGGTATCTTTTGCACAAATTTTCTATTGGCTCGTTTCCCATAATTTCCATACTGTCATTAGCATAAAATTTAATTTCTTCAATAGAAAATAAATTTTCTAATTTATCAAGCAACCTACCATGATGACCACTACGTTTTAAAACCCTTTGAATAATAAAACTTCTATCTTCCCAATTATCAAGAGAAAAATTATCTATATCCACATCCCAAAAAACTTGTTTTGGAAATATGTCAGACAATTTCTTTTTTTCCTGATTCTCTATGGAAATTATATTATTCATAACTCAAAGGTAAGCAAAAATTGATGTACTTCATTGATTCAAATTTACGTTTTTTTTATTAATTGTAAGGCTCTAGGAAAAAAGAATTTTTGAGCGAAAATATTTTTTATTTTTTTTAGCAAGAAGAAGTCGGGCTATGCCACGACTTATTCTTGTCCTACGGAGTTAAAAACCTAATACTACACTACGTCCGAAACCGTATTCAGATCTTTGATACAACGTTATGAATACTTCATACTTCTGATCATCGGGTATATCCTTGTACATACGGATGAACTGTGGTATCAGAATCTTCTTATCGGTCCTTGAGAACATCTGTGCGTAATCATTATCCTTCGTGTATTTTTCGAAATCGCTCTTCTTCATCTTGAATCGCTTATCCATTTGCATCATGCTGAGTAGTGACATGCTCAAATCGCCGCCAAAAAAACCCTGGTAGAACGATCCTTTCCAGTATATTATTGGTTCAAACGTATTGTCAGAATCTATGAAGAAGTAGTCAGGATCTGCATCCAAAAAATTAACAGCTGCGTCAAATACCTGCTTGGATGGTATCTTAACGCCGTCAAACTTGTCCTCGCCGAGATGATCCTTCAGTTTTATCAATTTATCAGGATTCACTGCGCCGTGCGCACTCTTGAACATGTCTGATACAAAGTCCTCATATAAGCGGATGTGTTTCATTATTTTTGTCTACTTTTAGATTCATTGACGAACCCGTTAAAATTCATTATCTTTCTCTCATAAGTATATTTATGCGTTTCCATTGTAGACATATCATAATTCTTAAGTTCATTCAAAGTATTCTTTGTTGTAACATGTTTTATTACGTGTCCGCCATGTTCAACAAAGTTCGAGTGATGTGGACGGTCATCTATTAATAATGACGATGACGTCGCATAAATTTCTTTGTCATCCTCTATGATTATTGTCACATCAGGACCCAATTCACGTTTGACCCACGTTATCTTCTTCTGCCATTGCGTTCTGTTTAGTGGTGACGATAGTATGACTGGGTTATAGTGTTTTATTGCGTCCCATAGTTCTTTACCACCAGGCATCCAGTGCAGGTGGGTCCACCATTCCGGTTCCATGCCAATTATACGTCGGATTGTTTCCTTATACAATTTATGTGAAAGTAGTTCGCCTACTTCATGTCCGTCTGCTATTTTAGCTAGTATTTCGTCCAGAACGGTTGCTACATTGTCATCTATTTTGTTCCTCTTTGGACCGGCGTATTCATTCACGCTCTCAATAATACCCCTTTCAAAGTCTACGAGAACGCCGTCCAAATCTAAAAAAAGTTGATCTATTTTTATCATGCTAATGCTTCTTTTGCTCTTTCTATCAGTTTATCGTTTATGCCACCTTGATCATACTTATATTCAGCGACCAGATCTCCGCTGTTTGCCTTTTCTAGCGTGTCTAATGCTTCACTCTTCGACATGTCTATGTATGTTAATACAAGATCTTTTGTCTTACTAGGTACGCCTATTTCGGGTTCGTTTACCTGGTACACGATCAGCGCCTTGAAAACGTCGAATTGTTCGACGGTCAGTTCTTTTTTTATTTGGGTCAACACATCTTCTGGCTCATCGCCATAAATTCTTACGAACACGTCTATCGGCTTATTACCCTTTTTATCGTCGTCTGCTGTGTTTGCTTTGCTGAGTGCGTCTATTGCTGGTCCCTTACCTTTCTGTATGTCGTGTGTGCTGACGCTTACGCTGACTTCTGCCGCGTCCTTGTACTTGCCCATGCCGTCCTTTATGTCTAGGTATGCCTTCACTATTGATCCAGAAGAATCACGTCCACCATCGTTTCCGTTTATCATGCGCACGGCATTTTGGAATAGATTGTTTATAACGTCCTTGTGATGTATCATGATAACGTCCGTAACATAATCAGCCTTGTCCAGCTTCTTCATGTTTTTTATTATCTTATTTGGCTCGTCGCCTGATTCGTCATACACGATGTCCTTACGTTTTTCGGTGGCGACCTGTTGTACGGCTATCTGATATGATCTGACGACCCTCTTGTAGTCCTGGTATTGGTCCAGCTTCTCTATGATGTCGTTTAGATCCGCTGAGCTCAACACAGATATGGCAGCGTCTCCTATCTTGTCATTCAACGTGAGATCATTTTTGTCGTCTATCTCGACAGTTATGCCGTGTTCGACCATGATATGCTTCAACTTCCCACTCCATAGGTTTTCGATGTCGGTAAACCACTTGTCGTACTCGTTGTCTTCTTTGGCAAGATCTCTCAACGTATAGTAACCCCAGTAGAACAGTTCTATTTGTTTGTCATCAGGGAGTTTTTGTATCTCACCCCTGAGTATGTCGACAGTGAGGTCTTCAGAAAAATTTGGATTGGCAGCTTTAGCTAGTTGTGTCAAACTATCTAGCTTCGCAAGCAACTGTTTGTTGTAGGTTTTGCCGCCTGCTGGTGCGCCCAAAATCGCGAGCGCCAATGGATCCGTGCTAGGTATAACAGTTCCCTCAGATTCAAAAAAATACGCCTCGAATAGTTTTATGTGTTTCAGTTTTCGCATTCAATAGATAATTTGTATATGCTTTATATATCATGAACGCGAACAGTTATTGTGACAAATCACATCCAAGATTCTAACTTGGCGATCTTAAACCAATCTTTTCCGGATTTTTCTTCCGTCCGTGTCTTTTCGAACGTTCCGTCTGACATCATTGTGTTAAGCAGCGTCTCGAATGCTGTTCCTCTCCAGTTAGCTACGCCGCCCTGGTCGTACCAGATGCCGTTAAGCGTCTGTTCAGAGAATTCATCGGACGACTTCTTGCTAATGTATGAGTATATCTCGTACAGGACATCTGTCCTAGTAGGATAGTTAGGCAGCGTCTTCCAGATGTTAATATGATATTTTATCGGTAACTTATCTTTGTCCATGTCGTTTTTTTAGTAAATAAAGAGGGGTCCCCAAGATGTTGACACACACCAGAGACCCCTCGGTCAATTAAAAATTAATCCTCACTCTCATCTTCATCATCCTCGTCGAAACCAAAGTCTTCGTCTTCGTCTTGCATATCTGGCAACATGAACGTCGATTTGATTACTTTCTCATCTAACTCCTTAAGAATTTCCATAGGAAATACTTCTTTTGTAAACAAATATTTAGCGGCTGGTAGTGACTTACCCAAGTGTTTAACACAATACCTGCCACTTGGTGATGGTACGAACCATGCTTGTTCCTCTGTGTGCGTGATCTCGCCAGTCGACTTGTCTACGTTCTCCGTTTTTTTAGTGAACTCAACGCCAGTCTTTGTTTGTTTCTCATATTCCTTGGTGGTCATTATCTTGCCCTTGTCAATTCCACAAGCATCCCAAGAAACGTAGTCCTCGAGACCAACAAACGGATTCATGCCCCCCTTGTAACTGACGTGCATGCTGATCGGAATCTTGAGCTGTTTCCTAGATTTCTTTTGTCTTGAAGTTAGCAACATACCTGTTGCTGTCTTGGCGTCTGCGCCCTCTCTGAGTATCTTCTTGCTGAAGAATACCACGTTAGAAAACGAGAAGATAGGTCCATCTCCACCAGCCGATTCTTTGGTTGGTCCTGTGTATGAACCGATACCGCCAATCGTTGTGTGGTTAGTTGCAACCAATGGAATTTTTGCACCTGTCATGTCCAGTGTGATTGCTCTAAACAGTGCTCTTAGTTGTTTTGCTTTGATACCCATGTCTGACTTAGACTTGTTCTCTGCCAGGTCACTCACCTCTTTCTCTGTGTTAAGCATTCCCATTGAATCAAGAATCACCAAGAACTTGAACGGATCTGTGTGTTCTTTCTCCCATTTCTCTTTCATGGAAAGCAGGTTGCCCATGAATATCTTGAACTGCTCTACAGTCTTGATCGGTTGGTATCTCAATTTAGTAGGATCTATCTTGAACTGCAGGACGTCTTCCTTCTCTAGTGCACCTTCCGTATCGCACCAGAATACTTGGTATCCCTGCTTGATAGCGTTGTGGGCGATGTTAAGACATATAAACGTCTTGCCCGTCTCCGGATCGCCGATTAGTCCTAATGATCTCGCATTTGCTACGCCTCCGAACAAAGATCCGGAGATCTGCGCATTGAACAGATAATTACCGGTGTGTATGTAATCTGTTATTGCTGAGAACGTGTTGGTGTCGATCAACGAACCGAGCTCCATTCCCGGCACTTTACTTAATGCCGCATCAAAGTCTGCGAATGAAAATTCTCCTGCTGCACTTGTTGTCTTTTTTGCCATCTTAATTTCTTTAAATTTTTAGTTATTTGACTTTTATTATTCCCGTATATTTTATTGACAATGCACAGTTTGTTTCGTAATTAAGACATCTTTAATAGCTTGGATGCGATGTACTCGTTACCCCTAAAAATAGCCTCTCCTGCCCTTCCCGCCATCGCATGCCATCCGTCCATGTCCCATGTGTATATCGTGTCACCAATCTGGATGTCGTCATTGCTGTACATTGTTCTGATTTTATCCAAATCATCCTCAGTTATTTCTCCCTTCTTGCCTGTTATGTACTCGACCAATGGACACACATCTGGCGATACGTTTGGCCTGGCATTCTTATCAATAATCAATGGCTCGTTCTTATCAAATTCATACTGGATTTCGAAAACTCGGTTACCAAACGGCTTATTCTCCGGTAATGTAGGCATTATCGAATCGGCAATGGTAGTATTATTGATGTTCTTTATTATTGGCAATTGCATGATAGACATTGCATGTCGCATCCGTTTGGAGTACTCAGCAAGTGCTCTTTCTTTATCTTCATCGCTAGCATTAAGCGTAAGCCACTTGTCACCCACCTTCTGCATCTCGACTGTATCATTGTCATTTATGTGGAAGTGTCTATTGCCACCCTTGAGTTCTAACATGTCCCACTCCAATCTGTACCTGTTATACCTGATGCCCTGGTTGGTCTCTGACTCGTAAAAATGAACGTAGTCATCGGACGTCGCCCCGGTATAGACCAGGTTACCACCGGACATCGGACATATTATTTCGGTTCTTGTTCGCAACGCTTTACAGTTATTTTAGATAGACGCAGCAAATCTTGACCAATGAATATTTCATCTTTAGCTGATGCGTCAGCACCAGGCAGCTTTAAAAATGCCACATTGCCTCGTACAGATTCAGACAATAGATCCTTAAGTTGGTCAAACTCTTCTTCGGTGTCCAACCACTGTATGCCTATTCCTACGGTCTCATTGGTTGGCACATAATGTACGTTTATACTTACCTTTATCTTTCCCATTAGAATAGTGCATGTATTATTTGTAATCCAGGTGGCACATTACCCTGTCCCATCGACTTTATTATCCTGTTCATAGGATCTAGTATTGTCTTCTCAAACATCAAATCGTAGTTTATTGGCGGCGCGAACTCATACGGATAATTTCCTGGGTGATATGCGAATACGTCATTCTCGTTCGATGACTTCGTCGCAACATAATAAAACTTGATCTTGTCGCCAGAGCGTATCATTTCGTACTTCTGCTTCATCTCCGCATTCTTGTTAAGCATGTAGTTGTAATAACCGGCAGCTCTTACGTGGATAGGTGGCGCCTTGGCTACCTCGAACGAGGTTGTGTCGTTTATTATCCATTTAGAGTAGTCATTTACGGATCTACCAGAAGATACCGTATCTGGATCTGCGAGTCTAAATTCATCTTTAATTTCACGTAATTTCTGTGTAAACACCTTCTTGTCAAGTGACTTCTTTTGTGCGAGCACGTATTTGACAAGCTCTGTCAGGTTTTTGCGGGCGAACGTTGGTGTAGAGCTCTGTGCCAGCTCGATACCCTTGTGCACTATCTCTGTGAGTGGCTCGATGTTTATGCCGTCTTCCCACACCTTGTCTAGTATGTATTTCTTTTTGGCCAACCAAATACCGGACGCCGAAATTGTCTCTAATTCAAAATCCTGTTGGTTTGCTGTGTTCCACTTCTTTGCATATATGTCGAACTGCTTCTGTAGGTATGGCTTTAATCTTTCCTTGTTTATTGCGAGTATAAACTCTTTCGGCGACTCGAACTTAGACTGCCAGTCACAAGACTGAACTACCTCGTCAAAGCACACGTAACAACTATTATGTACTAAAATATCATTAGCAATAAAGGTATGTGTTTCATCATACATCTCTAAATCATAAACATATTCATTTTCCCATTCACCAATACATTCAACTGATTCTATTTCTTCAAATTTATAAGTTCGCATATTACATTTTGATATATTATAGTCGGCATCTATACCGATTAACAAATCTTTTTTAATATCAATCTCTGTAGCACACATCTTTATCTTCTTGCCGTCACGAATAACCATGATTGAGTGATCACCTGTAATTATAATATCCTTTCCTGATTTAGTTCGGACCTTATATTTTTTCTTGGTAACTTTATGTCGAATAATTCGTTTAACGTCAGACCATTTAACATCCTTATCCCAGTTTTCAACATATACTTGATTTTCATCTAAATTTACAAGTTCATTACCACGTTTATCTTTAGTATACCCATTTTTAGCATACATATTCCAGAAATTCGCTATTGTTATTTTACCAAAATCTTTAGAATGTATAACAGAGTTTTTATCCACTGAGTCAGTGTCGATGTATATGTTCACCGGCTTCTTAACCTCTCCTACCGTAGTCAATCCCAATTTTGCATGTAGTTCCTTGTCAAGGTGCCAGAACTTGGCAAAGTAAGCATTAACGACAACCTCTGCGAACTTGATTAAATCCTGTCCCTGTGATGTAACAGTCTCTGCGACCTCAGGGTCAAAACACACTAGCCATTTGTTACCTAAAGCACCATAAATTCCATTGATACACAATTTTATACTACCCTCCTCGTTCTTCCATGCATACGACTGTTTTTGCATTCTATCTATTTCATTTTGAATTTCTTCTCGAGTTGCAGTCTCTAAATTTATGTTGGTATACTTGAATTCCATGTGTTATTATATTTTGATTTTATATAAATGCTGATTTATTTTGTTTCAATACAGATATATGGAACAAATAATGAAATCGCGTATAAATGCTATGAAATCATATCTAAACAAATTATCCATATCAACACAAATGGTGTTTGATTATATTACGCAAACTAACGTAAAATGTCTCGATACGAAAGATTTAATTTCCAGAGGTATTTCGGCCAAGCAAATTGCAGCCGGAGTGTCCGTGCTTGTGCGAAAGGGATTGATAGACAAAAGTCCATTCACTAATAGTCACAAAAACTATCTCTTGGACAAATCAGCGTTTGATGAATTAAGTCTGCACAAGGTAATGGTTCGCCGTCCATTGCGGAGAAGATAAAGAACACGTTGCAGGAGCGGTACGGAGTGGATTATGCTTGGCAAATTCCAGAAGTACAGGATAAGATACAGGAATCAAGATTTATGTTCAAAGATTATGTGTTTCCATCTGGTCGTATAGAACGTGTTCAAGGATTTGAACCACGTGCTATTGATTTGTTATTATCGGAAGGCATATCAGAAGATGATATGGTGATTAGCAATAAATCAATTTCTGACACAATCGGACCTATTTTTTATGAGCATAACGGTAAAAAACGCAGGTACTTTCCAGATTTGTATTTGAAGAGTACGAATACTATAATCGAAGTTAAATCTATATTCACATATTACGGACCAGATCATACTGAGGTGATATTAAAAAGATCAGCAACTATTGCAGCAGGATTTAACTTTAGATTTATGTGCTGCTGCCGTGATACTCCCTGACGATTTTTACCACGAGAAACTGGACGATTCAAAGAAGATGTCAGCCATGATGCGTTCAGTATGTTTCGCTCCTCTATCACATCAACGGAGACCTGGGCGATCCCATACGCGACCGCATGCTCTATTATGTAGTCGTAAACTACCTCCCTATTCAAACAGGGCCTGCTAGACAGCCTCTATCAAAGTTAGCCCACCTCATCCGTACCGGCAATAAATTCTATCTCGGTTAGGTGAGGTGGACAACGTTTTAAAATGTTAATATTCATAAAAATTATACAATTGATTTTTCACAATGTGGACATTCCTGGTGGTGCTTTACGCCTTCTTCATAACCAAAACCGTCGTCATGATTAATCTCAAGTTCTTTTTCGCAATAAGGACATTCTATATCCATTGTTATATATTTTTTAATTACTTGTCTATGCCAAACCGGACAATTTCTACTTCTGTCCAGGCGGCAGGGTTAACTATTTCGTTTTCCATGTTATGACACAAAGAATACATGCCGTCGGTATGTCCGAATAGTATGTACTCGCCCTCTTGTAAATCTGGAGTCTCGATGGCGACGGATAACGGATATTCTGCATTTTGTGGCAGTATCTTTACCAGACAGTCGCAGTCCCTCGGCAAATCATACAATTTCATTTTCTGCTTTAATTTTAGTTTCATTTGAATAGTATTTGTATATTGGATGGTAAGAATTTGAAAAATCATCTTCATGTAGTCGTATCATAACACGGCCTAACATTTCTATGGTCGGCTGTGGCGGATATGGCGACATTTCATATATCGAGTCTAATGTCGCATCGATCATAGTATCGATCTCGCTGAAATATTTGTCCTTGACCATTTTCTTCCAGTCATCCTTATTTAAGCTTACAACGTCATCAACAACTTGATCGTCTGATATTATACAAGGACATCCGTACTTCAGATCTACCAATTCTTCGACATCGAATACTTGCATGATTGATCTCTTCATACTTAGTACTTGACTAGGACATATCTGTGGCATGAAATACGAACCGCTCGCAGGTAGAACTTCATTAGGATAAAAGAATAAATGACCGAATGTAATATTATAAATCCTGGTGCGTAAAACCGATGGACAAAATTCGTTACCAACTATGACTGTTTTAATTTTATTTCTAAAGTCAATGTCACCGGATTCTGCTATGTGCATATTTATGCTATCATCCGTCAAGGCTATCCAGTTCCTGTCCGGATAAATTTCGGATAGCACTTCGAAAAATTGTTCTAATTTTTCGTTCTCTACTGTCAGTATGTCTTTGGTAGGGTCCCATGTTGGGTACAGTTCTTTTGCTTTTTCAAATAGTCTTTGCATTATGAGATCCTCCCTATGATTATTATTGTGTTAGATTCCTGTGACGTTATCATCATCCTGGATTGTCCGACTACGAACGTAGATATTTCTTGGTCTATCAGTTTGAAGTGTTTGTTGTAGAATGTGAACTCGGCGTTGGCAACAGTAGTGTCTCCAATAGTGTAGTCGAATGATTTGCTTGTAAGTACGATGTTGCTAGCCTCAACCTTGAGCGTCAAGAAATCCTCGGCCTGGTCGAGCTTGCAAAGGTTGTTAACCTTTGCGAATGCGTTTTTGGGGAACGGGAAGTCTATCATCTTCTCGCTGCTAACAGAGTCGATCAGTTTCTTGAACATGTCGCCTGATATGAAATTGTACATCATCGTGTCGGCGGTCAGGATCTTTATCTTTAGAGAAGGTCCAGCAAACACCATCTCGGTAGCGATGTACTCGCCGCTGACGTTCTCGTACTTTATGTGGATGTGTATCTCGTCCGAATCGCCGAAATTGTTGAACACGTCTATTACCCTCTTGAGGTCGTGTATACCGATCTTTATGAGATCGACTGGAAGTGTGCCCTCGAGCACATCAACTAACGGCATTTTTGAATACTTGACCACCGATCTGTCTTCCGTATGTGCTTTGGCTTTTAGACTGTCTGCGTGTAGTTCCAGCAGTAGTCCCTTTTCTTTGTCCAGATCTCTGAAACGTTTTAGGAACGAGATGAAATTGTCTGGACTCTTTATCTTTAATTTAGCTACTGTTGCTGTTGCCATATCTTCTTAGAATTTTACTTTTTCTATGAAGAATGGTATTATTTGTTTCTATCAGGACGCTACGTATTTCCGTCAAGTATTAGTGTGATGACGTCAAGTATTAGTGTGATGATCTATTAGTGTGATGATCTATGAACTTAACTTCTTTGGTACTCATGATCTTCATGATCTCGTCAAAATGATAAGGTCTGAACTCGGGATGCGTATCTATTCCTATGTCCATACATTTCCTTGAGTGAAATGCGTCATGTAACCATTCCTGACTATTAAGCGAGTTGTGACAGTGCCCGTAAAGATGTATGGCACCATGATGATGTTTGTCCCATATAAGTTCAGGGAAGTGGTTGATCACCACATCCTGACCGTTTATGCGCAACGATCCCTTAAGTCTAACTTTCGTGAATAGTTTTCTCAACTCACTAGACTCTGACTGTATTCTGTAATCATGGTTCCCCGTGAATAGAAATATGTTCTTGCAATTGATCTGCTCCCTAAATTCTATTATATTCTTATCGCCACGGCCAAAGGCCCAATCGCCTGCATGATACAAATGATCATTAGGCTTGACAACTTTATTTATGTTATCAACCAAAGCTTGGTTCATCTCGTCCACCGTCTTGAAGTCTCTGCATCCTGAATTGTCATCCCAGGTCGTCTGACCTTTCACTAGGTTCGTATGCCCAAAATGTGTATCTGCACAAAAAAAATATCAATCATAAGATATATGTTATAGTTAAGTATTAATTGTTACAAAAATAAGAATTTATATTATGAAATGGAATATAAAAGAGGAACATCGGCCATAATAAATCCATTCCAGTAATGAGATTCTACTATATTCCTTTTTATTTTTAATGCGAAAGCTTTTTGTACTATTAACAACTTCTGATAATTTTCAGTCTTCATCTTCGTCGTCTTCATTAATTATCTCGTCCTCGTCCATGTCGTCCTGTTCGTTGTACACGTCGATGCCGTCGAGCTGGTAAGGATTTTCCTCCTCGAACAGCGGTAAAGCCCTGCTCATGGTCACCTTGCCCTTTGATAAGAATCCATGTTCGAGATCGATGCATTTGGCGAGCTGCACTTTGTTCGTGTTCTCCTGGTCTTCGATCTGCTTTATCATGTCGATTATCTGTTGCTCTACTTGTTTGATTGTTTCGAGCGACAGAGCGGTCAACTTTATGACGTCTAGCCGTTTCATTATCTTGTGGTTGTACTTCCCTATGAACTTTTTGATCTCTGACGCTGTTCTCTTAGTTGCCATCATGTACTCAAGGAATTCCTTTTTGGCTCTTAGAAAGTCTAGCTCTGCGTTGTGCTCACGCAGGTCGTACATCATCTTCGTGTGTATGACGCGTTCCCTGTGCACCCTGAACTCGTCTAGGTAATCGTGTATACTGTCGTACTCAACAACGTTGCCGTTGCGCACGAATATCAGCTGCTCTATCACGGCGACCTTCGTCAGCTTGGACACCTCCACCTTCACGTCCTCCCAGTTCAACCGGTTCTTCCATCGCACGACGATGTCGACCATCTTCTTGGAGTTGTTCGTTATGGTGCAGTGACCGCCGTACTTCTCTAGTTTTACGTTTAGCCTTGCTATAAAAGACGTGTACTTCACCAACGGTGGAAGGTCGCCTATGTTCAGCTGCATTTTTTCATCGTCATACAAGAACACGCCCTCTATGATCCAACCGAGCGGTCTGTCCGGGTACTTGACTACTTTGCCCTCGAAGTTCATGAAGTGCGGGTATAGTTTCTTCGTCTTGCCATCCAGGTATTCCTCGATGTCCTCGATCTTCCTTGGCAATATGTTAGAACTGTATCCAACAGCGATGCCAACTATGTGTGTGCAGAGCGATATTGGCACATCTACATTGAGCCAGTCATAGTTGTCCTCGGCATTCTTCCTGTTAATTGCAGCATACTTGCTTATCATCTCCTTGGTCTTCGGATCGCTCTTGATCTTCGTGTACCTGGACGATGCCGGTTTTGGATTTACCGGACTTCCGAAGAATCCGTCACCCTGTAGCATCTTCCTAGAACAGCTGAACGGTTTGGCCAACTTGTTGATCGCCTTTGTCAAACTAGAATTGTGAGTTATTATATTATTGCCTATAGAAAAATTATGATAATTCTCCACTGTAATATCGTACATTGGAATAGCTTTATCTAGTTTTATCTTTCTAATTGATTTTATTTTCATTTTTCATTATTAAATAATTCAAATAATTCTTCTTTTGTTATAGAACACTTTGCAATAGTTTTTTCTTTCCAATCATTTTTTATATTCCAATCTATCTCAAATTTAGCGTCAGCATAATCACCATGATTATATTATATTTAACACATCATCATTTTTTTTTAAATTTTCAGTTTTTATCCATTCAGCATCTACTTTAAACGGATGATTACCGGTACATATTTCTATGCTACCATCTTCGAATTCTATCTCATACACTTCATCTGTAACCTGACCTATGCGTGGAGAGTGTCCTATACTGATAGTTACATTATCATCTTCGTCTACACATTTTACAAGTAAATGTGCCTCCGGATATTTCTCGTACCATTCCCCTATTTTTATCTTAGATCCGTCTGCTAAATTTATTTCGGTATGATAGTCAAGACAATCGCCGTGATGGTACAGGCCGGTGGCCATCACCTGACCAACCAATGCGACAGTCGCCTGGAACCGGTCTGGCGCGTGCTGCAGTATCAACCGCTGTACTGGCGTGAACGAGTCGTAAAAATTCGGTATACCACGACTCTGTATCACATACATTGAGTACGCCTTAAAATCCGTGTCTATGTGATCCTTTATGTCAACTTTTGTTATCTCCATGGTTTATGATCTTCAATAAAAATATACCATAATACAAGAAATAAACCCATTATAACCGTTGCTTCTATTAATTCTATCATATTGTCTTATTTACATCATAATATCTTTGTAAAACACTGGTTTTCATCTCGTGAATTTTCATACCAAGCATTCTAATGATCCACTTCTTAAACCTGCTAGGTTCTGTAGTCATTCGCGTGATCCATGTCATTTCATCTGGTACCGGTACGACATGTTTCACTACTTCATCTTTGCTCTTAGGTATGTATGTGGCATCCTCGAACGCTCTGATCCTGAAACGTATCCTCATTTTATGATGCGGGTTCATCATGCCAGTCATCTCGGTCACGGTGAACAGTTCAAAATTGTATATAACCAACGTGTCGGCATTAGGCACGGACTCGATGTATTCTATCAGAGTGTTCCTGAATCGTTTTAACATGCGTTCCTCGTATATTTCCATGATATTCGTACTTGCATCTATTACATCTACGGCAGGAACATTAAAAGCATCGTCTATTGATTCTATCTGGTCAACATACATGTTATCGCCTATTAACAACGTGTACATAGGAGCATCAACTACACAAATATTCATATTGTGTATCTGTTCTATATCCTTGACAAGTTTAATTATAAAAGGCAATGTCGGCGGCGTGGTGCTAGGTGACGGCATGAAATTCGTGAACATACCATCATTACCGTATGCAAATTTGCTGTTTGCTATGTTGCCGGGTCCGCTAATGTGTGCATTCATGCATGATTCTATAATGACATGATTGTGACAGTACAATGATAATTCCTTTTTAAATTCATACAGCGTATTGTATACACCTATGCCGGCTTGCTCTAATACAGGAAACCAGTCACTAATTATTTTTTTTTCGTCTACTTTTTTTCTAATGACGTTTACTCTCGGTTTTTTATCCTTTTTCATAATGTTTATCGCATTTAGTTTTTATCCAACTTAAGTTTGTTCTCAATTTATCAGGCTCACCGCACACCTCACACACAGTGTACGATCCTGTTATTATTATTCGTTATCTTGATTATGAATTCAGCTAGCATCTTCCTGTTTTTTGTAGCCAAGTTTCACGGCCGTGTTCCAATATAAATTGAACCTGCCTTTATTATATTCTAATGACTTGTAAATGTTTCCGTCATTATGACCGCTCTGTTGCGGCCTTCCAGTCGAAGAACATTTCTAAAACATCAAAAAGGTCCATACCATTATTGTTTAAAAGTATTTTTTCATTCTGAGTTTGTTATATTTTTGCTAAATCTAATACCGCTTTCTTTTCCGTCATTTCCGCCTTTGTCTTCTCGATGTATTTGTCTATCTGCTTGTCTAAATTGATACAATAGTCCCTGCCGAACTGTCCGTTCTCTAGTTGATCAAACAATACGAGCACTGTGTTAGCGTTGTTATAAAAATTCTTATCGATCTCTGGTATTAAACTGGCGAGTCCCATTGCAATTGCTGCAATTGAGTCCACGTCACCAAGCATGTTGACGGACTTTACCAGAATATCTTTATACGATTTGGACTTAGATACGACGTCGAACGCCGCTCCAACCGTAGCCATCGCATCGCATGGTATGGAATCGTATTCCTTAAATTTGCTCAAGATAGGGTGACTTAACCGGAAACCACACTGCATCATGGCCCACGCCACGTGAGCAGCGAACTTCATCTCACCCCTGTATATCAACGAGTGGACAACAAGAGCGAGCACCCTAGAAGCATCAATGGCATCGTAATGCAAGTGCGTAGACACTGCTTGTGATATTGCCGCGTTCTGTGTCATCTCAGGCGTGGCCAATATGCCACACGGTAAAACTCGCATAACGGACCCATTGGATGAGCTGTGCACATCAGTTATGTTAGCCATGAATTCTGTAGCAGAGAACGAGTTTGTCAACGCTAGTCGAACCCTGGATCCGTATCCCCTCCTGTACGGCACGTCACGCTTGTACGCAGTCATGTATCCTGCCGCGAAGATCGCCGGTTTGAACTCGCCTGGCTCGCTAAGAATTGTCTCAGCAACGGCCAGCGTCATCTGTGTATCATCAGTATACACTCCGCCGCCCATCACGCTTCCGTGTTTGGACGTTCTACTATGGTATGCCACACCGTCGTTGTATGCATCAACAAATTCTTTCGATGCGAACTCGAAACAACTTCCGTAACTATCACCAATGACTATCTCTAGTATCATAAATTAGCTTCTTTTATTGGTTTTATAAATCCTTAGGTGCGGGAATGTTCATCATCTTATTTTCAGGAACCGGCATGGCATCCGGATATTTACGACGATCTACAAGTTGACCATTTTGCAATATACCTGCATACCCTTCACGATTGGCCTTCATAATATCGGCCATATCATTTAGACCGGCATCACGAAGTGACTGTTCCCTTTCTGACGAATTATTGAAAAAATTACTCATATATTTTTATTTAAACATTTTTATTTAAACTCACCTCTGAGCCACTGTTTCCTTGGCATTGCGTCCTTACCGAACGCCATTTCAAGATACCTTGCAGACTCAGGACATCTCCTGATCTGTTGCAGCTGTTTGTTATTCATTATCACTTCCCAATCTTCCTCCGCCAACGAACCTAGTCCCTTTAAATATCTAACATTAGTTTTAGATCCTTTGTATGATTCAAATTCTTTCATGTCAAAGAAAAACTGTCGTTTTTTTCCATCACCCACTGATATTAACGGTATCTTCAATCTATACAAACAACCCTCATCTATGATGTACGGAAACCACTTGAAGAACATATTGACTAACAATGCAGTTATGTGTCCACCATCACAGTTATGCGTAAGATACAAAAAATTATTGTCATTACCTACGATTTGAAATGTACTGTCATTTTCAACTGTTATATCAACAAATCGTTGAGGTTTTCCAACTTTTCTTTTTATACTATTTGCACCAACTAATTTGAATTTAGACAAATCAATATTAATATTATTCATATCATTCATATTATATTTCCATTACAGTTTTAACGCCTTTTATTTCTGCAATAGCATTCATTAACTTATTGAGTTTATTGCTTTCTTCTTTCTGATAAGCATTTTCCCATATTATTATTATAGAATCATCATTAAATGCTTCTCGTATTTGTTTGATCCGTATTTCATCTCTTTTCCATATATCTGTTGCCGTTAATTTAACAGTACTATTATAATAATCTGATTTATATACGGAAGGATTCGCATGCCAATAATCACCAAAAAATTCTATTACTATTTTTTCCGTAGGTAAATAAAAATCAACTCTTTTATTTTTTTTACTTCCGTTATATGTAAATGAATGTTCGGGAATACATTCAATATTATTTTTTCGCAAGTGCTCAAATATATAATTAGAACACTTACTTATCGAAGTACCTAGAGTATTCTTTTTTATTTTTGATAAGTATGAATTATATCTTTCTGTGCCTCTTTGTAATCCATATTTTTCGATATACCAATTAAGAGTATTTGATCGTCCAATTTTATCACATCGTTCATAATATTTTTTCAAACCTATAATATTTCCATATTTTTTAATATAACCTTCTTTATTTGATACAAAATCCGAATCTAGCAATCCTTTGGATTTAGATAATTTAACTTTATCTAAATCTAGTTTTTTTGATTTAGCAACATAATCACTTTTAGAACCAACCTTATCAAAATGTTTACAATCTTTATATAAAACATTAAAATATTTCATAGATATAGAATCCTTACATTTATCGGTATTGCATAAAAATCTACTATAATTTCGGTTGAACGTTAAATTATCATGATTTATATGATAATCTGGAATTGCAACGTTATCACAAAACCCACATGTATCTGGAATAAACTCACCAAATTCTTTATAAAATTTGATCACATATTCCGATAAATTGATATTGTGAATCCTTTTTACATGGCTACCTATATAAGAGTTATTATTTGTCACTTCTTTATCACATATTAAACAATTGATTTTCTTCTTCATCTGAATCCCGCTTTTTATTGTATATATCTGCGGAATTCAAATTTTTTATGAAAAAATCGGTAAGTCTTAAATCTTGTGCTTCAATGTTTTGTATTTTACCAGCTCGATATACAACCCAAAGGTGTTCAGGAGAACACTTAAAAATATCACCATCTAATTCAATTTCGATCCAATCATCAAAATATTTATCAGTAACAAAAACTACCTCTTCAAATGTATTGTTGTGCGTCAAAACTTTGTCACCTATATGCAAATTGCTCAATTGTTTTATGCCCTCTTCTGTTAATATTTTTGTCGACTCATGTAAACAATCTGCATCAGTGGCTATGATCACCCGCTTATAGCTGAAATTGCGTTTCTCAGGATCCAGGTCGAGATCAAGTATCTGCATCAGCTCTATCACCTCCTGATTGGACGACAGATCCGACACGGACCTAACATTCTTTATCTTGCCTTTCAACCTGTATACGCCATCAGTTTTTGTATCACGTTTCTGTAATATTGAACCCATCGCCGAGTTGTGTGATACAATACCAGAAGATAATAAAAAACTTTCGTCATCTTCGATAGAAATATCAGTCATATTAACATATTTTTTAGTTTCTTTAATAGATATAATATCTACCAGTTCTACAAAATTTTCTATGATATTAATCATTTTCGGCAAGTTTTAAATTATTAATTAATCTATTTCAAATATACTATCATTGACATATTTTAAAGCATCTCCATTTTGTTTGACAGCTGCTAGAGCTATTTCAGAAGTTTGTTCCTTAACATATTTTAAAGCATCTCCATTTTGTTTGACAGCTGCTAGAGCTATTTCAGAAGTTTGTTCCTTAACTAGAGCATCTCCATTTTGTTTGACAGCTGCTAGACATATTTCAGAAGTTTGTTCCTTAACATTAGAGCATCTCCATTTTGTTTGACAGCTGCTAGATCTTTATCATCTAAATGAGCTAATTTTAAAAATTCAGATTTTTTCATTTTATATTGATTTAGTTATGATTCCATATTTTCTCGTATTAATCAAATACTCCTAAAAAATCGCCTTTGATTATATCTTTAATACAAATAATTTTAAATATATCATCTCTGAATACACATATTTTTTTATCTGCTGTTGCTTTCATTTCACCAATTTCATTATCATTATCAAATAAAATAGTATGTGTGTATTTACCATCCGGTTTATTCGTGTGTATACTTAAAATTTCAAAAAATCTATTAATAAACGCTAATTTATTTTTCACCAATTTATGTCGATCTTTATCTAATTCTTTAGTTTCACAAAATAAAAATTCATCTTTTATACTATCATATACTAACCATTTATGTATATGTGAACAAACTATATCAACAAATTTTGTTTTTATTATAATGCCTTTTGAAATTTTTGAACTCTTGCCTATAATTTTTCTTAATCGATTGTTGTGTGTTATTACCAGATCGGTATTTGTATCTACATCTCTAATTGCACAGGAAAAAATTTCATTATTTCTTATGATAGTTATTTCAGTATCTTCATGTAAACATTCGCCCTCAACTATGAACAAGTTCTCAATTGTCTTTGACGGAGGGAAGTACTTCGGCGAGTTCTTTATGTTGATCTTCTTCTTCTCGTTCCTGAGCTTCTTTATCTCGGTCGACATCTTCCTGTCTTCTACCTTCTGCAATATAGTCTTAAATAGGTCGGTAACGAAGAATTCACGGAATTTATTGCGGAGATGTTCCAGCATGATGCCCTCTATCTCATTCCTAGTGGAGTCGAGCCTGGTCTTGTTCTGGTCGCGGAACCTCACCAATTTAGGCGGCAGGTTCAAAACGATGTAAGTTTCGTAGAAGTGATGGCCCAATGCGTCGTCCAGTTGCGCGTTTATGCTCTCATTAACGACCCTTTGATGCATCCCTGTGCACATAGCTGAGTTTACGAAAGATAGCGAGCCAGAGCGGTCGAAACTCTCGTATACGATCAGCGTGCCGATCTTGGTGTCTGCTACGAACGCATTTTGCGGATAGAACGGTTGATTAAGGTCCATCTGCTCTCCATCGAACCACACCTGGAAATCCAGCTTTGATAACACTTCATCATGCTTGAGCAGGAACTTCTTGAACACCATCTGTGCGTATAATATGTCGCGGTTCCACTGTGAATTCTTGAACATCGTTTTTCTAGGTATGAACCCTACACAAGTCCCAGTTTCTATTTGCTTATCTCTTTTTATAATACTTCCCGTAGATTCAAAATTAATCCATTTATTATAAAAATACGATTCATTATTTTTAGTTTCTATATAAAATTCGGAAGAACATATATTAACTAAACTAACGCCCAATCCGTTTGTTCCAATAAGGGATTCTTCAACATCATCATTACTAAAATTGGATCCAGCACGTAAACAACTGACTGCAGTTTCTATATTTGTTAATCCAGACGACTTATTTTTTTGACAGCCTTTATAAAAACCATTTCCACTATCCGTTACTATAGCCAAATTAGTTTTGGAGTCAAATTCAACTTTTATAGATTTCATTTGACCTTTCATTCTTTTTGCACAATCTACGGCATTATCCAGAACCTCATAAAATAATTTATAGAATCCCACGGACATATCACGCCTCTCTATTATTACTCGTCCGTCTTTAATTATTGGCAAAGCTTCTTCTGAGATCTCGGCAGATCCAATATAAATTGAACTCCTCTTTAATACATGCTCCCAATCTTTTAGTACAACTATTTCATTTTTCTTATTCATAAATTATTTAATAAACTTTTAGATATTACGAACAGCTTCATCGGTTCGATGTATTAAATATGTGTTGATACCAGAGTTTCTATCTGTTCTAGCTTTTTGCAGTCTGTCATGGACGTTGTTATTATCGCGTGAATATTCCTGGTCATCTGTGAGATCATTATCTTGGACATGGTATTCTTCACTAGCTTCGACTCTTTGTGACGGGCAACTGCACGTTTCAATTCGTCGATCTCGATGTTCTTCATCTTCAGTTTGCCTTTCAGCACAGCAATCTGTTCGTTCTTGTCCTTGTTCGATTTAGACGTTTGTTTCTGTCCTATCTCCTTCACGTACTCCGCGTTCTTATTCAACAACGTGTTGATCTCCGCTGCTTGTTTCTCCACGTGCTCCTTGTTCTTATAGTTTAAACGATCCATAGCTAGCTGCAACTGCTCTGCCTTCAACTTCCAGTTGTACTGTTCAATACTTTCTAAACCATATTTAGTTAGAATCCACCTGACACCTTTTGGATCCCTGTAAATGTTATCATTCACGTGAGACATTCCGTGCGCTTTTATTAGCATACCAAAACAAGTAGATTCGGTATTTATTATTTTCTCTGGTATATCATTTGTCATATAACTACGATTTTATATAATCTGGTTTTATCTCAACGTCGCCCTTTGTTGGCCTCTTGCACCGCCGTAACATAAACATAACTGGGCGGACCGTATGTAATTACGTCCACCACCTTCTCGATCACCGTACGCGTTACGATCGCTTCGGGTGTCGTGTATCGCTTCCTAGCGAACGCATCAATACGTTCTATACGGTGTTCTCATTGTCCTTATTGGACCTCACCGCATAACTCATCATACCGTTACGTGTGATCGTACCGCCGAAGTACATGACAAGTTCTCCGCCGTCTCTAGTTTTCTTAACACCAAGTTCAATGTCCTTGTTGATCTTAATAATTATTTCTGGGTGCTCGTTGCCAAGCTCCTCGATGGTGTACATTTTAATTTCCTTTGGCATAATCATAATATCAATATATTTATTTTTATAAACGATAATGTTTTAAAGCTTCTTTACTACAAGGAACCAACATCTTAACGTTGTCCATGTTTGCAACTTTGTCACCGTTAGTTTTAACGAATTCTATGCCTGAATCGGCCCAGTGAATATATACTGTCCAGTCATGAGCATGACCAATGATTGCCACCCACATAAGCATCCTACCTATGTCGCTGTCAGTCATATAGATTCCATCTTCCGGTGAGTTTGGAATAGTACCATGAGCAAACATTGTTTCTGGTTCAATAGTCTCGAGATCCTTAGTTGAAAGTTCTCCTGACAGTATAGTTATAGTCGTCTTCATTAGCTTCTATTTTTGATTACTTAGTAAAGATACGAATAAATAATGAATAAAAAAAAGCCAGAAGCTAAAAACTTCCGGCTTTTTTTAATTATTTTTCAAATTATGCTGTTAATGTAGCGTACTCAAGCTCTTTGATCATTCCAGCTTTTTTGCATGCTTCAATGATGATCGGAAAATTTTCCTTTGAGATCTGGTTTGTTATGCAGATTCTAGTTCCACACGCAAACTCGATGCACATATCACGTCTTCCGTGGTATCTTTGTTTACCGGCCATATTAATGTTGCGTGCTTCAGCATTAGACTTCCAAAGACCGAAAGTACGTACTAACGTATCATGGTTCGGTATGAGTGTCTTAAACTGAGCGTACGTCAATTCCGGGTTTTCTTTCACAAAGGTAAAAATAATGATATGCACATACTTGCCCTTTCTATACTCCTGTCCTTTATACATTAACTTGGAGAAGTCTCGGCCAAAATTCTTGCCTTCTACCACAGCTGCCGTTTCATCGGTTACGGGTTCGGTTACGGTTTCCACAACGGGTTCGGTTACGGTTTCCACAACGGGTTCGGTTACGGTTTCCACAACAGCAACAGCTTTAATTTTAGCTACCGGTTTTTTAACCTTATTTGCAGCAGGTACATCGGCTAGTGAATACAGTTTGTTTGTCATATTCAGCTTACCAGCGTTTCGTTGTTCCAACATTATCTTGTATACAGTGGCACGATTTATGCCAGTTTTTTCGATAACATTTTTCACTTCACACTTCGGATTTTTTTCAACAAACGTCAGGATTTGTTGGATTTGCACATTTAATTTTGTCTCTTTCATTTTTAATAATTTTTAAGGTTCAACATTTTTAACACTGTAAAGCTAAGCACTATTTTAATTTTATGAAAATATTTTATCGGAAACTTTCCAACACATCGATGTTGGTAAATTTTCTATAAACTTGTGTTTTCGTTCGACTAGCTAATAGTTGCAGACCACAAGATACAAATTTCCCCAAATGAAAAGAAGTACCGAAGAACTTCTTTTCAAAATTACCGGAATAAAATTCCGCATGATAAGTGTAGAATTGACTATAAAATACTTATGCGAATTCTTTTTAGATGAAATTTCTGGTGGTACTAGCGCTGAAACCATCTTTGCTGAATTTAATAAGTCTAACCAGGCTAGCAACTGGGATGAATATTTTCTAATTATCTATGAGTAGTGAACTATGAGTAGTGAACAAATATTGATAAACCGCAGATGCAAATCTTTCATTATTTCTTTTATATATAAATATTAAGATTTAAAATTTTCACCCTTCTTTTTCTTTTAATATTTATATATAAAAGAAATAATGAAAGATTTGAAACAATTTATTAAAACAACTATACGAGAATTTCTGAATGAACAAAACAATAATTATATAACACTATATCACGGTGGTTATATTGATGAATTGTATTCATCAATATATTTAACAGAAGATTTTTATATGGCTAAAAGTTATGATAATAATGTTTATACTTTTTTGTTAGATAAAAATTCAAATATTTTGGACTTAACCGATTTGAACACCTTTCAAGAAATAAAAAAGAAAATATATGATAATAATTCAAAGAACTATCTAAAATATAAAACATTTGGTGGCTTTGGATTAGAAACAAAAGATAGGGTTGAGAAAAATTATAGTATATTAAAACAATATAAAAATTATAACGAAATAGAAAAGCGTTATAATGAATTGTTGAATATAGATTTTGTTAAAAATATTTGGGATGAACATTATTATAATAGAATAGATAATCTTATTGATTTTTATAAAAAAGCATCTGATGATGAACGTAAAATTATAGATGAATTAGAAATTTTAGATAATGAAATTAGAAATATGAATAAACAAGACGATTATTCATTAAATATGTTTGGTAAATATTTTCAAGATTACTCAAAAATTAATGGATATGATGGTTATAAAGCAATATCAACATATTTAGATGGTAAAACAAAAGGTGTTGAATATTGTATAATAAATATTAATAAATTAAAACAAAAATAAGTGGGTGGGATTTTTCTTTTAAAATTTTCAACCGAAACTGATTAGTTTTCTTTAATTTGATTTCGTCATTTTAAGAATTTTCCAATAATGCTGTTAATTCTTTTTGAAATTCGAGATGCTTTGGTCCATACTCTTGCCATGCTAGTCCTAGCTCCTTCAGATCGTAGTGTGCAACTATCGTGCTTACATTTTTGTATGCACTTGGATTAGGATGCTCGGCAGACTTAGGAAGGTTTGCAAGTTCTCTTGTAGCTTCGTTCTGACCTACCACGTAGATGCTATCAGCAAGTTCCACAGCAAGCATCATGTCATGTGTAGAGAAGATGATTGTGTTAAGCTCGTGATCATGTTGTATCATTTGCATCGCAACCTTTGCGCTCTTGACATTACCAACGTCAAGACCAGAGAATGGTTCATCAAGTACCATGAAATGACCAGATGAAAGAATTTGCTCTATGATAGCCGTCCTCTGACGTTGTCCACCAGAAAGTTCGCATGGGTACTGATCTTTTTGGTTTGCAAGTCCCCATTCGGCCAGGTATTTGTCGACCACCTCTTTTTTCTCGGCCTTTGTCCTCTTAGTTTTTCGTTGGGCAGACATTAGCGTTTGTGAAACTGTCTTGTGTCTAAACAGCGTATACTTCTGATCAACAAAACCTATGTCGCCTTCTGTAACATCTTTAGCTGCAGTCGGATCAGCAGGGTTCAACCGTGTGACTAGCACGTTTCCATGTCTCGGTTTGGCCAAGCCAGTAAGTGCTTTAAACAGCGTAGACTTGCCACGTCCAGATCTTCCGACTATGGCGATCACTTGACCGGTTATTGCATCAGCTCTCACAACGTCCTTTTCCAGTAGATTGATGTCCTTAAGTATGCACATATATTCGTCACCTTGTCCGTATCCAAGTTCAACTCCAGTCAAGCATATTATGGTGTCCTTTATTTCGTAATTTGTCTTATTCATCATCTTAAATTTTAGAGTATCTGAATAGCAATTTTCTTATACCAGTCAGAGAAAAGTCTATTCCTAGACCAGTTAATAATATGACTAGCTGTAATGCTATTATTCTACCGTGATTCATAAACTTATCGGAGTTCTTAATTAATAGTCCAAGTCCACCGGTAGCGGCAGATATAGATTCGACGGTAACTATCATCATCCATACTATGGCCAAATTTTGTCTAACCGTCTCGATAATATAATCGAATCGGCCCTTTACTATCACCTCCCAAAGTATATTCCATCTGCTGTATCCTAGCGTTCTCGCATGGTCTAATTCTTCCGCCGGCGTATCCTGTATGACGCCAAGTAAGCTAGTGATCAAAAACGTGGACATGAATGTCACTAGGATCCATACCTGTACCGATCTGGCATCATTTATTAACATCGTGATGTAGAATGATATTCCAGTAAGCGGCAGATACCTGAACTTGCTTATCAGCACAGATATTGGCTTGATCAGTGGCAAGGTGGATAGGTACGAGAAAGCTAACGATATTGGAATAGAAATCAGTATTGCCTTGCCACACAAAGCCAACGAGCTCATTATATGCGTTATAAGGCCAGCACGATATAATTCTTTGAAACCGGACAGTACCTGTGTAATTGAAGGAAATATGTGTGTGTCTCGCATGCCTGCCATAAACCACAGACCAACTACGATTGAAAACCAAGTGGTCATTACAGCATTCCGACTGCTCTTATGTACCTCCTCAAAGGGTGTGATCAATTTATTTAGGTGTTGTATTTTTTTTTTCATTTTGTAGGAATAAAAAAGCGGACCTAAAATTAGCAGCCCGCTTTTTGATTAAATTATTACTGTAGCAACACTATTTCTACTCTTCTGTTTTGACTCTTGCCAAAAGTAGTATTGTTGTCAGCTATTGGTGCAGTATCTCCTTTACCTTCTACTACTTGAAATCTCTTTACAGATATACCCATTGCAAGTAATGATTCAGCAACAGAATTAGCTCTCAAATCAGACAGCTTCATATTAGCGCCAGGATTACCAGTGTTATCCGTGTGTCCTATGATTTTGATCTTAGTCTGTTCTGCTTGCATCAATATACCATATATCGTCTTGATGTCATCTGTTGACGTAGACTGAATAGTAGCACTGCCTGTTGCAAAGTTTATCGACCATTCTCCCTGTGCCATCACCTTGGTTTTTTCTGCACTATAGTTGATAGATGCAGCTTCTGTAGTCTGTACCATGCCTGATAAATTCTTAAGGAATGTTAAGTTAACTGCTTCTTCATAAGGAATAACTCGCTCTACCGATTCATTGAATCCAAAAGGATTCAATTTCGTTAAGTACGTAGATACTTGGTCGTATACAGATTTATATCTATTGATACCATCTGAACCTTCACCATGATATTGCATAACGTCAGCGTAGTTAAGTACTCTCGTTCCACCCATGTTAAAAGCAAGACCAGCTTTATTTCCAGATTGTCCTTTGAACATATCATACCAATATTTACCATTCTCAAGATTAAATGTTTTTGCTACGGCGTCAGAGCCTGCTATTGCCCACTCATCATACTGTTTGATTTGGTTTGCTGCAGTTAACGCAGATTTTAAGATGTTACTCATTATTTGTTCGTGCGACATTGTCCACTCATCAAATACAACAAGTGAAGTTGCCATTTGGTTAGGAAAGTCTTTAGTAGAAGCAATATCGGTAAATCCAGAGAGTGCGTCAAATACAACTTTATCACCTGGCGTCCATGTAGAACAACCATCGATTTTCTTGTCTATGATCTCCCCAGTTAATTTACCATCCTTAATTACCTTTAACGATGCGGTAAATCCATTCTTCTGTGATGCTATAAGTTCTTTTGCAGAATTCATATAATCGTCGTCAGCAGAAGGGAAAATATTAATAGCATCTTTATCATACGTGGTAAAGTCTGGATTGATCTTCAAGTTATTGGCAAAACAAAAGTTCAACAGAACTACCCAGTCACCATCACCAGGTACAACAGATATTAAACATCCAATCATAGCCTTCGGATCCAACTTCCATGTTCTTGGTCCGATTACTTTGTCCTCACCGTCTGACATACCACCGACGCATCCAACTGATTTAACGTGATACTTATTCTTGCCAAATTTCTCATTAAGTGCTGATTGCATCGTGCTAATATAGAACGGAACGCCATCACCCATGATCATGATGCCCATTGCGGCTTTATCGGATGAAGGAAATTCTTCGCCTGCATCATACTGTTCGATGAACTTCATCTGCATTGCACGTAATTCAGACAACCAGTCTTGTTTGATGATTGTTAAGTTAACACCGTTAATTTCCATTAGAGAACCTTTGGTGGTTTTAGGACCGCCGTTTGCAGCAATGATTGCCGTTTCACCGTTCCAAGCATATCCAGCAATAATAACTGGAGGATTTTGATTTGCATCTATAGATGGTATGCTCGTTGCAATCTCTATTTTTGCCTCTGGAGTTAAGTTATCTAACTTCTCCTTGTCAATTGTCAATTTATCTAGTTTAAGTGATTCGCCTACTAGAAGACCAGGCGCAAAAAAATACACGCCGATGCAGATTGCTATAACTGCTACCGCAATTAATATCCATTCAGCGGGCGTCTTTAAAGCATTAATTTTTAAAATGTTTCCCATGATAATTTAATTTTTAATTGTTTTTAATTAAAAAATTTCTCCGAACCCGCCTGATGCTGTTTTATCTGCTTGTGTCAGCTTATAGTCAGCTCTGTTATATTCCTTAGCTGAAGGCGTAACGTTTTGGCCGGTCGTGATTGAGTTGGCCAACTTATCAAGGTTAGCGAACATCTCATCACTGTTCATGTCGAATCTACCGTCTGCGGTAAGAGAGTTAAGATCTTTAAAGTTACCAGATGTCTGTGCGATGTCGTTTGCTATGGTTGATGTAACAGCATCGAGTGCGTATTCAAGTTCCCACGTCTTATCGAACAACATTGCTTTCTTAGCAGCATCGGTTGCTTCTTTAGACTTGCTAGCGAATTCATAATCCTTCTTAAGAATCTTGACCGTTGCACGAAAGTCTAAAACTTTCTCTTCTGTCATCGCCTCAACCATCACCAACTTGTGACTCATTTTTTGCATGATTGCAGCCCTTGATCCGTATTTCATTACGAAGTTCTGCGCTTGTTCTAACTGTGCACCTATACGTTGACTAGATGAAAGTAATTTCATAAGTTCGGCATTGGTGTTTACGTATTCGTCCGTACCCCAACAGTCTCGCCCATACGCTTCTCCATGTCTGTCAACTCAGCCTTCAGATTTTCCGCAGATTTAGCATTATATACGATCTTATCTTGATAGGCTTTAGCTTCCTTCTCGTTCTTTTGCGCCTCGACACGCATCTCGTCTTCCAGTTTCTTAATCTGTCCATGTGCTAATCTCGCAAGTTCTAAGTTCTCTACTATGCCCTTCTCTTGTTTTTCAAGTTCTCCGAAAGGATCTTCGTTGATCATTTCTTTCTTTAGTTTTTTAGCTAACGCACGCATCTTATCAACGAACAGCGGCACACCATACATTATGCGAAATTAAACTACTGTCCTAGTCCGTGCAATTCTTTTGGATCCTTCCAGTCTTTTTCTATGAACTCACGACTCATGCGTATGATGGCTGCGCTTCTGCGATTTGACAATCCAAGTTGTTTTATCAGTTCCGCCATTTCAGTCGGATCCGCTTTGATCGCCTTTTTAGGCGTAGGCCAGCGTTTGAAGAATTCATGACGAACTTTGTCAACCTGCAAGCGCGTTGTTTGATTCAAACACATACAACATACAAACATCTTCCATTCGTTTGGATGATATATTTCTTGCAACAAATTATAAGGTGATCTCATCAAGCAAAAATAAGGAAGACTTACATATTATATGCAAGTCTTCATCATTAATTTCCTATTATCTATTAAATTATGCTCTTGAGCTCGGCAAGTAACTGGTTGAGAGACGATTTGCTCCTCAACTCTTGGAACTTTGTTTTGTTGACGTCATTGTCAAATGTAATACCAAGCATGCCTATGAACTGTTTTTTATCATTGTGTATCGCAACAAATACTATAGTACCCTTATCAGACGATCCTATCTTATAAAACATGTCTTCGAGATCTGATTCTTCAAAATTCATGTCTGTGCCCCTATGCTTGCCTATGATGACATAATCTTGATTGCTTTCCATCAAAAAGTCGATGAGCTCGGCATATTTTGACAATGGTAACGACTGGAAATCGTGAATCACGCTTGACAGTCCCTGGTTCACCACCTCGAAGATGGCAGACATGGAGTACTTGTGAAAAGACCTATCGCCAAGGTAAACTGTGCCATTATGAAACTGAAACAGGTATATTCTGTTAGCAACTAAAGTTGCCTTAACTTCTGCCAACTTAACCTTTATTTCTACGGATCTCTTCAAAGAGACGCTGAAGAACTTTTGTTGCATCTTGGTCTTTATGACCTTTGCTAGTTTCGGTATGTAGTAACCTCCAACACCTGCGGACACAAATCCTATGATTTTGCCAGCCTCACTGTATACTAGTTCTAAAAAATTAAAGTCCATATCTATCAAAATATTTTATTTATATATTCGGATATTGACATGGACTTTAACAAAAAAACATAAATTAAATCGCCAACTTGTCTTCAACGACAGTATCAGGAGCTAATATCGGGAAAATATCGAGTATAGGTGATACTATCACTGATACCACGGTAAAATCTATCATCAACGATTCTAAACCTTCTTTAACTTTTGCGTCTGCAGATTTAACAGAATCTCCCGATACCAGGTATGTCTGGGCCACTTTTTTAGGCTTATCATCTACCATGTCCTCATAAGTAACCTTACACTTGTACCAAGTATCTGCATCCTCTTCTGTGAAGATGTCATGAATCTCCGTACGTGCTATGCTAACTACGTCGAACTCGCCGCGGATTGTAGCGCCCACTTCCTCGTGCGCTCTGGCTTCTGCGTCTGTGAAATTTACTGCGGCCAATAGGTACGCTTCAGTTACCCTTTTGATTTTGCCGTCTTCTAAAGTTTTCGTGTACTTTACTTTTACTGTGAACCAATTCATGTTGTTTAATTTTTAATTGTTTATATACTTTGTATGATTTATTTTATAATTTGTTTCAAATTTAGTTATCGGATATAGATATAAAATAAAACATTTCCAATTACAAAAACACCTGTTTATACGGAATTTAAACAAACAGAATTTAATTTTTTATTAAACCCAACAGACATACAAATATTTTGGCATGTGTTAAATGATGATCATAGATAGAAAAGGTAATATAGAAATTATTTTAGCAGATAACGTTTTAAAAAATCAATTTCTTTATTAATATCAAGCATTTTAACTTTTGTTGTTTTACGTTGTCCATATAAATCTTGTAGTATGACCCGTAAAACTGAGTCATTAGTATTATCAAATACATTACCATTTGCACATATAATTTGTCTTTCTTCCACCATACCCGAAGTACTTTTACCTAAATACATCTCAGGTGAAATATTAAACTGCATAATGCAATTTGGATAAAGTGATGCGAAGTCATAGCATGCAACCCATTCATGCATGCCGATTATTGGTTCCTTTACCCAAGCACCTACGAAGTGCTTCTGTTCTATCGTATCCTTGTTAGTATCTATAAAGACTTTATCTCGACGTAAGAACTCTCGGCACATCAATGCTTCCTGTACCCACACCGGAGAGAACGCCCTATTTATCTCGACCTGTGCAATGTGACCAAGTTTCAGGAACGTAGTCATCGTGTTGAGTTTCTGGTCGATGTAATGCACCAGGATGGCATCTACCGCATTGTAGAAGATGAACTTCACAAAATCGTTGTCATACAGCGATTTCAATGTGCCCGGGTATTTTATCTTGGCAATTCCAGTTGCCCGCTCAGCGATGTAGTCGAGTTTGTAGTTCTCCTTAATTTTGATAACTCTGTCCCACTTCTTAACGATGTCGAGGTAATCTATGATCAGCTTGTGCTGTGGTATGCGATCGCGACCTCTTAACGGTCCTGCTATCGCCGGGTTGATCTTGATGCGCTCAGCACGATTCACGAGGTACATCCAGTCAAACCTAAGTACGTTCCATCCAGTGATGCACGGCATCTTGTTCATGAGCTTGCCGAAGAACGTGTAAAGCATGTCGTATTCACTCTCGAACTTTATGTACCTGAACGCCCACTTGTCGTTAGGATATTTCTTGAAGTGTACGTTAATATCGTTTTGTATCTTATCATGATCCATCTCAGTCATGTCCCTTAATCCTAACACAGTTATCTTCTTGTCCGTGCAGTTTGCAATGGCTATTGCAGTCACCTTGTTAAGTGCGAACTCAGGATCTGGAAAACCATCCGTGATCTCCGTCTCAATATCTATAGAGAATTTCTTCGGCTCATTGTACTCGAGCGCTGGTAGAATCTCATCGCGCCTGTGATACAATATCTCCTCGATGGTGTACTTGTTTATATTAGACGTCTTGACCTTCTTGACAGGCTTGTTATCCCACGATCTATACTGTTCATCAGGTTTGTCAAGTCTTCCATTTGCATATTCCCAGATGTAACCCTCTGTGGAATTATTCAATGGAATTTCCAAAAACTTCGTATCGCCGTTCTTATCAAAATGCGATATGTTTAGTGAACTCAACTTTCCAAACCGTGGATCGCCCTCTCTCCTTACTTCTACATCTACTATCATCGTACTTTATTTTAAATGTTTATTTATTCTAAATAATTTATTAGTTTTAATTTTAAAAAATTCACTAAAATTTTCTACGGTAAATTTTAATTTACCATATTTTTTTTATGAAATTCAGAATGACATGGAACGCATAAAGTAATTCCATTAAATATTTTAGTTTGTAATTCTTTGTGTTTTGCATAACTTTTTAAATGATGTGCTTCAATACTACCTTTGTTTTTACATATTTTACATGTATAGTTATCACGATTATATACTTTTTTCCTCCATATAATATATTCTAAATGAAATCTTCCTACTATTCGTTCGTCATCTGTTATATTATGATTATAATTAAAATGGTCCTTACCTGTTTTCTTATTTATACAACCACACGATTTATCACATTTACTTTGTTTTTTTTTTTAATTTAGCAGGAAACACTGTAATAATATTTCCACAATCGCATTTACAATCAACTAATGTCCGATTTTTTTTGTTTTATTTGATTTACATATAACTGTTAGTAATCCAAATTTTTTTATTTATAACTGTAGTTTTAAACATAACATTATATCTTGTCATTTAAAGAATTTCATCACATAGTCCGTATTTTTTACAAGTTTTGGCGTCCCACCATAGATCCTTCTTGAGTATCTTGTCTATCTCATTTTTAGGAACTTTGGTGTACGTACCATACATGTTGCGTATCGAATCCATCAATAGGTCAAGGTTCGTCACCTCGTCTTTGATTTCAGCATACTTGCCCCACATACTAGAACTCAGCTGGTGAATTAACATGTACGAGTTTCGCCGTATGTATCTCCTTGTACCCACTATGGATAAGAAAGTTGCTGCTGATGCTGCGCATCCATCAACTATCGTATTAACCGGTATGACGTCCCTGGCCTCAAGTATAGTGTCCATTCCTGACAGTCCTGCGAATATGGAACCGCCGAATGATTGAATGTTGACAAAGCAGCTACCAGAATGTTGTAGTGACATGTCATTGTGTGCCGCGTGTATCTTTGCCTTGATCACCAACGATTGAACGTTTTTGTTCAGCATCAAAATGCTGTTCTCAGAAACACCAGAGTAAAAGTATATTCGGTTGTTAACCAATTCTACCTTTTCATCTTTGTCGGTCATGCCCATAATTTTTGACGTCTGATCTTCCTTGAAGTCTTCGCCTTTCGCACCCCAATACATTAAAATGTTCCGGTTGAACCGAATGCACCGTCGCCTCTTTCTGAAGCAACCACGTGTAATTCGTCGTCATTAACGAGCTCTACTTCATCGTAGAACATTGGAATTAGTATAAACTGTGCGAGCTTCTGTCCAGGTTTTATCAACACAGCTTGATCGGTTGGATTGAACAGGTGCAAGTTCAGAGGACCCTGATAGTCCTCGTCTATAACGCATGCGCCAATGTCTAGACCAGATAGCGCTACACCGGATTTATTGAATGCAATCAACGCATATCCAGTTGGAACTTCTGCCCTTATTCCTGAATCAATTCTGATCTGTCCGTTTGGTTGAACTAATGTTTCTTCGAAATCATTCGGCACGAAGAAATCGATGCCGGCGCTTTTTGTTGTGCCCCTGATTGGGGTCTTTACGTCTTTAGTCTTTGAAATTTTCATCGCTTCTATTTTAGTGTTAAACTTGTTAAAGTTGTATACACCGGGTGCGATGAAGTTTCATAAAAAAAGGGCATACTTGGAAAAAGTATGCCCTCTAACTACAGATTTATTGGTATTGGTTATCTCCTCTAGTTTCTCTAATGGCAGAACAATGTGGACTTGTGAATTATTTTCATCAACATATTTTTTTAGCTCCTACAAACAGGACCTATACCGTGCTCGATGCTCTCGGCATCTGTTAATTTTTTTCCACACACAAGACAAGCTCCTGTGTGCATGATTTCTACATTGTTATTTAACTTACTATAGTCACCACCTGAAATTTGTCGTAACACCCATGCGATAGCTTTTGCTGCCGGCGTATCTACAACTTGTTTTTTGTCTGTGATTTGTCCATCTGCAAATGTACCAAGTCTTTTATAATCCTGGTATCCTTGTTCTACCTTAACATGTGTATACCACTTCTCGTTCCATAAAGATCTACTGATCTTGAAAGTGTAATCTTTATTGGTTTTCAATGACTTAACTGTAAATTCTGCGCCATTGTTATTCTTCTCTCTGAATAAAAAACGCAAGTTCTCAGGTTTGATTATCGTTTTCATATTATAAAGATATGAATAAATATTGAATAAAAAAAATATATTAATAAAAAAATGCCTCCATATTTTCATGGAAGCATTTTTATAATTATCTAAAAATTCAATTTAACATACAACGATGTTTTCTTTTAGATTTTTTCTAACGAATTTAATGAACTCAGAAATGTTGTCCTTGCTCCATTGATTTGTTACCATTATATTCTTCTTGTTGCCAATTTTTATTAACTCTTTGGTAAAAAATCGTCGCTTACTCTCTTTGTCTTTTTTTGAGATGGAAACAATATTTTTATCAAATATTGTTTTCATCATCGTTAAAGATACATTAGGATTCTGTGTAACAAAATTGTTAATAACGGCTAATACAAGTCGACCCTTGCCATATACGTTACCATTAAATTCATACTTTGTGTAATCTCTACCTGAAGAGACTACCTTTGTTTTTTTTGTTGCTGCTTTCATAATTTTATTTTTAAATTTATTATACAACAAAGATACATGTAGTTAAAAACGTACAGGTTGCATAATTATTTTAAAAAGTTGCGTAAACATTAACACCGGCTATAGTAATTATTTTAAAAAGTTGCGTAAACATTAACACCGGCTATAGTTCTTTCATGAAACGACCAGTGTTTGGTTTAAAATATCTTTTTGTACCATCTTTATCAATTATTACTTTGTATTCTTTAAATTCGTGTACTGCGCTGTTAGCAACAAGGCTACATTTCGTCTTCGTAAGAAATTTTACCATTACTTCTCTCAAAGTTGCTGATTTCATCTCTTATAGTTCTAATCAACTTATTTCGCTTCTTTATAGCTAAATCAAGATTATCCATTTCCTCAATAGACATTTCAGTTAACTTCAAGATTCCATGATTTATCCTATTAAATTCATAAGGTATACTTGGTCTTTGCAAAGCTCTGATAATTGGTCTTCTAGTCTTTTTTTACGTAAATCTAAATCTTTTAATTCTTCTTTTATTTTTTCTTTAAAAACCTTAGAATTTAAGAATTTTTCTAAATTAAAATCGTAAAGTAAACAACCAATTGTATCAGGTGCAAAATCAAAATGTACAAAAGGTGCTATAATATGATTTGATGGTACACTATACATATTGCCTGCTACAATACATTGACCAGTTTCTAATAATTTCATGCCGACATCCCAATAATCTGGATATTGGGATGACCTAAAAAAATTATCTATAATAAATCTTTTTTGTTCTTTTGTAAGCTGTCTTAATGTTACTTCCATATTTAATTGTTTTATAACCAAAAGTTTTGACATCCCAAAGTTTTTACGCTTTTATTTAGGATAAACAATAGCTTCGATGAAGTAATATAATTTCTATTAATTCATTAAGGCATTCTCGTTCTGCTTCTTCGTAAGAGACTTCAGGAGCACCATTTTTAAGATGCTTATTACCATGAGCAAACTCTGTGATTTTAAAACACCAGTCATCAAAATCTCTTTCAATTCACTTTAACTTTTAGTTTTGCCATTTTATCCTCGCATTAAACTAATTAAACTCATGAATGGTTCTATTGTCATTTCCGGATCCGACTCTTCTGCGTAGGCCTGACATTCGGTCATCATCCAATTCGGATCGTAGTTGACCGGAAAGGAGTACCAACCGTTCTTTATTCCGTGTGGATCTCCTTGTGGCAGCGGCTTCTCAGCCTTCTTAAAATTGAATGAGCACGCTATGTGAGCGTCGCCTGGTACGTTCTGCTTGTATGCGCAGCCGTAACATGATTTCTTTGTATCAGTCATTATCCAAATGTTATTACACCCTGCGGGTATGTTTCAAAAAATCTCTTTATATTACCTATGTTCAATTATTTCTTTCTTATCGGTTTTAACAGGTACCGAATACCAAGTGTGACATCCCATTATCGAGCCTCCATGTTATTAAGTATGATATTAATGTTTGTT
>Ga0210057_1000500_pt1 | contig 64371 bp, 71 predicted proteins | sample CryGeyCG2114_010_2_FD_183968 | JGI IMG/M metagenome (GOLD analysis project Ga0210057, IMG submission 183968) | Groundwater microbial communities from aquifer - Crystal Geyser CG10_big_fil_rev_8/21/14_0.10 (SPAdes) (version 2) | ecosystem: Environmental > Aquatic > Deep subsurface > Groundwater ...
GCACATAATACAGTTTAACCCGAGTGCGCGAGCACTCGGGTTTTACTGTGATTAATTAAATGTAAGAGTGGGAGAGATTTTTAAAGGAAGTCGGGCTTCCCTCAAAAAATGGTTATTTATGAAGAGATACCTACAAGTTCAGCAAGTTTACTTTCATCAAAACCTACCATAATTTGCTCTCCGACGACGATAACAGGTACCCCCATCTGACCAGTCTTTTCGATCATCTCTTGTCTCTTTGCAGTATCAACAGAAACATCATAATCAACAAATGGTACATTTTTTTCTGTTAAAAAATCTTTTGCCATGTGGCAAAAGTGACAACTTGGTGTGGAATATATTTGTACTTCCGTATCCATAACTTTTCTTGTTATTTCTTATAAGAATACTAGTAGTATAACAAGAGATTTGTATGTTGGCCAACCCTTCATTTTTGGTACTCTTTTTGCTATACTAGCTTGCATAGCATGTCTTTATATAGGCATCTATATAACATTTATTTTATACCATAATGGATCCAGATCTTGAGATAGAGCGAACGGTCAAAGAAAATCGTCGCCTTATCGAAGAAAACAATAAAATGCTAAAAAAGATTAATCGTAGTTTGGCGATTAGTGCTGGTATTAAGATTATATATTGGATAGTGATCCTTGGAGTGGCTTTTGGGGCATACTATATCGTGCAACCTTATGTTGATTCTTTTAAAGATACCTATAGTGATGTAAGGGGAGGTGTAGAAAATGTAAAAAGTTTAGGAGGAGAGAGGGGTTCTTTCGAAGAATCAATCTCTACACTAAGAGAACTTTTACAATAGTACCCAAGCATGTTTTTATACTAATAAGAAATTAGTATAAAAACATGCTTGGGTAGCTCAGTTGGCTAGAGCATTCGCCTGAAGAGCGAAGGGTCGCCGGTTCGAGCCCGGCCCCAAGCACAATATTCCCCCGAAAGGGGGATTTTTGCTTGGGGAAGTAAAAGCAATTTATTTTTACTTTTACTAGAACTCGAAAGCAGGAGGAATGTCTTCTTCTTTTACTAATAAAGAAGACAGGCGACCCTAAGCATCATGAGAGTACTTCTTGTTTTCTAACCTCTCTTCAGTAATAAGAAAATAAAGTTGCACACAAAAACCGCCTTAAGAAGCGGTTTTTGTGTGGAGATTGATTTATTTTGACTGTACTTTTATTTTCATTTTCTTGCCTTTATCTATCTTTGGCATTTTTATGATAAGTAGTCCGTGGTTTTCCATTGCTTCCGCTTCCTCGGTCTCTATTTCCTGAGGGAGGTTTATAATCCTTGAAAAACTTCCCCAATATAACTCTTGGACAAACTGGTCGTTTTGGTTGATGTTATGAGGACCCTCTCTTCTTCCGCTGATGCTTACAGTTTCTCGTGTGATAGAAATATCAAGATCATCTGGACGCACTCCTGCAACCATTGTTTGGAGTACTATATGTGAAGGTGTTTGATATAAATCTACTGCAAGCTGTGCATCCTCTGGTTCTGCTTGCTCCATCCAATCTTCTTGTCTTTCATCATTTGCTTGCGTCTTTAAAATATCGAGTTTTTCACTCTCTTCTTCAACATTTACTGCTCCAGTAAGTCTTTCAAAAAAAGATGGTTTGTTTTTTTTCATATCACTATAGTTACTATTAAGGGCGTAATTGTTTTGCTTTTTCAAAAAATATTAAAAGTATCGCGACAGCAACCCATACGAGTACAAAAATACCAAAAATATTATCGCTTGCTTTGTTAATTATAAGTAAGTTGAAGAGCGTGTGCAAGAGTGTCGCAAGGATAAGTCCCGAAAATATGTATATTTTTTTCATTTCTCTTTTTCTATAAAAAGAAAGTGCGATAAAGACTCCAATGGTTCCAGAGGAGAGGGTATGAAGGACACTCGCGCCTATAAAACGCATATTTCCTGTGATGATTGCATCCAAAAGGAGACCATCTCCTATAGGCGTAAGTAGGAAGAGCATGTTCTCCATGGCGGCAAAACCGAGTGCAGCGGTGAGGAGATAGATTATTGCATCTATTGGTTCGTTGTTTGCTTTTGTATGTAGTCCTGCAAAAAAAGCAGCAATATATTTAAACAACTCTTCTGCAAATGACCAGAGGAGAACGAGGAGTATAGACCCTCTTCCTATAAGATGTTCAAGAAATCCTTCGACAGGAAGTACGAGTAAGGTGGCAAGCATACCTAGTATAAATGTTGCGACAATCTTTCCTTTTGGTTCAGGTCTCTTTTTATCTACGCGGAGCCAAAATACAAGCCACACCAGAGCTGGAAGTATACCTCCGAGTGCTGACCATGTGATGTGAGTAATGTCCATAGAGTTATTATATGCAAGATATAAAGCATTTCACAAGGGAAAAGGTGTACGATTTTTTTAATGAGATGGCCATTTTTCTACCAAAAGCATATTTTGTGGAGTAAAAGGAAGTTCTCTCCATATTTCTTCAGTAATAAAAGGCATAAAAGGATGGAGAAGTTTGAGGCTTGTGGTCAGTATGTGTACCAACATCCATTGGGTGGATTTTTTTTCTTTCATATCTCCTTCCATAAGTCGTGTCTTGCTTTCTTCTATAATAATGTCTGCATAGGTATGCCAAAAATAGTGATAGAGCTTTTCTCCCGCAAGGTAGAGTCGATATTCTTCCATGTCTTTTGTGATTTCTTTTGAAAGGTTTTCTAAGTCTTTTATGTATGAAATATCTTTTGCTACGAGTGAAGGAGGTTCGTTATAGGAGAAATCATCATCTATTGAAGTGAGTACAAAGCGAGTCGCATTCCATATTTTGTTTGCAAAATGTTTATACGCTTTTGTTTTTTCATCTCGAAAGTTGAGATCAGATCCTGGACCCACACCTACAATCAGAGACATCCGTAATGCATCTGCCCCGTAGGTTTTTATTATTTCAAGAGGGTCTATGTTGTTTCCAAGAGATTTTGAGATTTTTTGACCCTTACTATCTCGCACAAGACCCTGGAGGTATATCGTTTTAAAAGGTATTTCTCCAAGAAGGAATCCACTCATAAGTATCATACGCGCAACCCAAAAGAAAATAATGTCATACCCCGTCTCTATGAGCGTGGTAGGGTGATATGTTTTTAGATCATTTGTCTCCTTTGGCCACCCAAGGGTAGAAAAAGTCCATAGTCCGGAGGAAAACCATGTGTCTAGAGTATCTTTTTCTTGGATCCATCCGTCACCATCAGGAACTGATACTCCTACATATGTTTCTACTCCAGAATCATCAAGTGCATCCCTTTGCCATACAGGTATACGATGTCCATACCAGAGTTGTCTTGAGATATTCCAGTCACGAAGATTATCAATCCAGTTGAAATATACTTTTTCAAATCTATCAGGAAGTATCGTAATTTGCTTTGACTCTACTGTCGTTTTCATAATCTTCTTAAGAGTTGTTATAGAGCCCGAAGGAATATCTTCGATAGTAGAGTGAGGGAGGGTGAATTCTTTTTCTACATTTACAAACCACTGTTCGAGCACCTGAGGCTCTATCACACCTCCGCCACGAGAGTTGACTGCAATACGGTTAGTATACTTTTCATCAACATGATCTACTAAACCTTTTGTGTTTAGTTTTTCTATTATTTTTTCTCGTGCATCATTGATTTTCATCCCCGCAAACTCCTCCGCAATAGGGAGTAGTTTCCCATAGAGATCTATGATGGGCTCTTTTAGAAGGTTGTACTTTTCTGCAAGCATAAAGTCTACTTCAGAATGCCATGGGGTAATAGTCATGACACCGGTACCGAATTCCATATCTATTACCTCGTCTTTTATAATAGTTGCTTCAATAGGACCATTTATCCATTCTACGGTGAGTTTTTGTCCATGAGTGTATTCTTTGTAGCGAACATCATCGGGGTGCATAACTACATATTTGTCTCCAAACTTTGTCTCAGGACGAGCAGTTCCTATCGTGAATGGGCCATATTTGAGGTAGTAGAACCGAGATGATCTTTCTTCATATTCAAGCTCATCATCAGATACTACTGTTTGCATTTTTGGATCCCAGTTTACACTTCGGAATCCCTTATAAATAAGCCCCGCCTCATACATTTTTGTAAAAGCAGTTCGTACTGCACGCTCTCTTTCTTCATCAAGGGTGAATGCTTCGCGTGACCAGTCTACAGATGCTCCAAGTTTGCGTACTTGACTTACAATAGTGTCATGGCTTTCTTTTGCAAATGCTTCTACTCTTTCGAGAAATATTTCTCTTCCCAGGTCATGTCGATTTTTCTTCTCTTTTTTGTAGATTTCTTTTTCTACTTTGTTTTGTGTTGCAATCCCTGCGTGGTCTGTACCAGGTATCCAAAGCGTTTTTTTGCCCCTCATACGGTGATATCTTACAAGAGTATCCTCTATTGCTATCATACTTGCGTGTCCTGTATGGAGTACACCAGTGACATTTGGAGGGGGGAGTACTATTGAAAATGCTTCAGCATTAGGATCCGTAAAACCTTTTTCTATAGAGACATCAGGGTTAAAAAGGTTTGATTTTTCCCATAATGCATAGATGCGATCCTCAGTTTTTGAGGAATCATAGGGTTTGAGAAACTTTTCGGGTATATGTTGCATAGTATGTGGCTAATAATACCATTTTTAGACTTATTTTACAGTAGATATATAAAATATTGACAATTATCCATATTGTGTTATAATAGATATAGAAAGCTTGAAAAAGCTTTGATCATTTTTTTCAATCAGATCACCAAGGAGGTGAATCCATGAGCACTACAACCACTTCTCGCCCCTCTTCCACCAAGGTCAAGAAAGGGGAAGACACGCATTCTCTCAAAGGTTCTGATGTTTTCAGGAAGATCAAAATCAAGAGAGACTATTCGAAAAAACCCTTTAGCTTTACGGACGAGTGGAGGGCAAAAGAAATCAAGTACGCCATCAGGGATGGAGTGCTTGCTACTCGAACTCTCATGTATGTCGTAAGGCAGTTTGAATACAGCTTTTCGATTGATAACCCGTTTCGGGCAGAGGGTGTTCGTGGACGCACCGTTCATCAAGTGATTGATGAAATGATACCTCACCTCAGCGACAAGGAGGCTCGTATCATTTGTGAGCATCTCACTTATCGGATCTTTGACAAGGGTCAGAGTATTACGACTGCTGCCTTGGAGAGGTTCCATGATTTGCGTAAGCAAAGGAATCTCGTCTGAGTCAGTTTTTTATCAAAGAGTAACCCTCTTTGATAAGCCCGCACACCTAGTGTGCGGGCTTTTTATTATACTAATTAAGTCTTTTGTTGCTATCGGCTTTTATATTATCAGCGGTTATTTCGGCAGGGTTTGGAAGCTGTGTGTGTATATATCCTGCCATTCCTATCATAATGGCATTGTCACCAGTGAGATCATGGTGTGGTATGTGTAATGTGATATTGAGTTCATTTGAAAGCTCTATTAGCGCCTTTCTGATGTGAGTATTTGCGATGACACCCCCTCCTACAATAAGGGTTGATGTATTGTATTGTGTGAGTGCTTTTCTTGTCTTTTTTATGAGGATTTCTGTTACCGCGTCCTCAAACTCACGAGCAATTTCTTCTTTTTCTTCGATTGGGAGAATGCGCCCTTTTATGCTGTAAAGCACTGCGGTCTTTAGTCCCGAAAAAGAAAAATCTAAATTATCACTGTTAAGCATTGGCCTAGGGAGTTTGATATTTGGAATTTCGGATTTATTTCTAGATTGACTTGCCAATCTAGAAATCTCTGGTCCTCCTGGATATGGTAGATCAAGCATACGGGCCACCTTGTCAAATGCTTCACCAACAGCATCATCTCTTGTCTCTCCAATGATTTCATACTCACCCCAATTTTTTACAAGTACTAGTTGTGTATGTCCTCCAGAAATGAGTAATGCAATAGTAGGAAATACTAAGAGCTGTTTCTTTGTAGGACTTTGTGATTTGGCATTTTGATTATCTTCTCTGTCTATCAAGACAGAGAAGATATGTCCTTCCATATGGTTTATAGGAATGATTTTTTTACTCCAGGCATATGAGAGCGCTTGTGCAAAGTTGACACCTACCCATAGTGCAGGGGCAAGCCCAGGTCCTGTGGTGACCGCAATGGCGTCTATATCTGGTATAGGAAGATGAGGTATGATTTTTAGGAATTGTGTAAGAAGATCATTTTGTCTTTCAAGTATATCTGAAATTTTTGAAATCTGATCTTTGGAAAGCTTGTTTATATTTTTAGAAACTTCTTCGCCCAATACTTGTATAAGAAGAGGGAGTATATTTTTACTATGCTCTCGTTTTGCAAGAGTGGGGTAGACACCACCATATTCTCTATGAAGGTCTATTTGTGAATTGAGTGAGTGTCGAAGGGTAGTGCAAGTAGGATTATTTAAATTACCGCTACACTCAAGTAGAGCAATCGATGTTTCGTCACAGCTTGTCTCTATGGCAAGTATTTTCATAGAGGTAATAATACGCACAAAAGCTTTTTTTCACAATGTAGGTGTGGGCAGAGCAGTATATCTCTCATTACATGAGCGGTACACTTTTCGCATCTCGCTTCGCCTAGAGGCTCGCTACGATATGCTCAAAGTCTTCGATTCCTGCACGCAAGCAAAGCAGTTTGCTTGCTTGGTCCTGTGGGCAGAGCAGTATATCTCTCATTACATGAGCGGTACACTTTTCGCATCTCGCTTCGCCTAGAGGCTCGCTACGATATGCTCAAAGTCTTCGATTCCTGCACGCAAGCAAAGCAGTTTGCTTGCTTGGTCCTGTGGGCCCAGCAGGAATCGAACCTGCTGCCTCTTCAATGTCAATGAAGCGTTCTACCAATGAACTATGAGCCCAATGCGGAGGGGGTGGGACTTGATTTTCTTTATAATATAGAAAATCCCGCGGAGCTCCACGGGAGCTCCGTTCAAGTCTCATCCCTCCGTAAAACAGTAAAGCCCGACATACTTGCGTATGTACTCTCACTGCTTTATGCGGAGGGGGTGGGACTTGAACCCACAAGCACTTGCGCGCGCCACTTTTCGAGAGTGGTCCGTTACCAATTCCGGGCACCCCTCCACGCATTTAAAAACTATAGCATATTTTTTTGCCATTTTTTGAAAAAATGCTATAGTTTTGATGAACTATTTGGCCCTATCGTCTAACGGCTAGGACATCGGCTTTTCATGCCGACAATCGGGGTTCGATTCCCCGTAGGGTCACAGATTGGAGCGCAGCGATAAGCTGTGACCCTAAGCAAGGCAACTGCTTGCCTTGCGTCGGGGAATCGAAAAGGTTGAGCATGTGCTCGCAATCATCTCGCAAGATGATGAGAACACGCGAAACCTGTACCGTCCATGTAATGGAAGATTTCCCCGTAGGGTCACAAATAAAAAAGAGACCACATTTGGTGGTCTCTTTTTTATTTAATATAATTTTTCCTACCTTGCATTGAGCCACAAATATATATCTTCAAGAGCTTTTACGGCATCACCAGCAGCAATATTATTTTGATGATAAAGTCCATCGGTACAATCTCCTGCAGACCATATACCTTCTACAGATGTCCTTTGGTTTTTAGGATCAACTTTTATTTGCTTGTAAGGTGTCATGTCTACAAGTCCCTCAACAAAACCTGTTGTTGGCAATGCTCCTATTTCTACAAAAATTCCTTTTACCTCAAGAATTTGCGTTTCTCCATCTTTTTTGAAGCTAATACCTGATACAAACTTATCACCATGTACTTCAAGTATCTCCGCACCAGTAATAGCGGTCATGTGAGGATGTGCGAGCACTTTCTCAACAGTGACTTCATCAGCTTTAAATGAATCACTTCTATTGAGTAAGGTGACGCTTTTCGTGTATGCAAGTAGTTGTGCTGCTGTTTCGAATGCTGCATTTCCTCCTCCTATTACGGCAACATCTTGATCTGTAAAAAGGGGACCATCGCATGATGCACAGTAGGTGAGTCCTTTGTGTTCAAGTCTATCAGCACCAGGAACTGTGAGTTGTCGACGGTGGCTTCCTGTTGCAATAAGGATTGCTTTTGAGGTATAGGTATCATTGTTAGTTTTGACACTAAAGCCATTGTCATTTTTTGTAATAGATTCCACATACTCACCCTCTTTAACAGTGAGCACCTCACCTTTATAGGTTTCTACATGTGTTTTAAAAGATTTTGCAAGATCACTACCGGATATAGAGGGGAATCCTATCCAGTTTTGTATATCTTCAGATACGGTGCTTTGCCCTCCAAATTCTTTGGTAAGAAGTAGAGTTTTTACTTGTTTTCGAGACGCATAGACGCTTGCAGAAACGCCAGCCGGCCCTCCTCCGAGGATTATGAGTTCATAGTGCATACAGGTTTATTAGTATTGGTAATGAGTGTGTTCAAGTATATCACAAGTTTTTGTTGGCAGAGTCGTACACGATACATATTAAACACCGAGTGTTTAATATTTTAGAAGAGTATAAAAAACATTCTTTTTTAAGGATGTTTTTTGTCATATATTATTGTTTTTTTGATCTTCGAAGGAATGAAGGAACTGCCCCCCAGTCATCCTCATCATCGTCTTTTATACCATCAGTGCGAGTGTTTGTTTTTTCAGTTTTTTCTTTTCTTTCAATTTTTCCTTTTGAGACTTCTTCTACTGCATCATAAATTTTGCCCCTGTCTTCATTCTTGTCTTCATCAGATGACCCTATACCAAAGGGAAAGAGTGGTGTATTAGTGTCGTTTTCTTTGAGAACTTCTCCTTCGGGAAATCCTGAAGCAATCACTGTTACCTTTACTTCTCCTTTCTTGAGGCGATCATCTTTAATTGTACCAAAGATTACTTTTGCATCAGGGTCTATTGACTCTGTGATGATACGAGCTGCTTCTTGTATTTCATGCATTGTGAGGTCGTCCCCACCAGCAATCGCAAAGAGGACACCCTTTGCACCGTTGATTGATACATCAAGGAGAGGGGAGCTTATCGCAGTGCGAGCAGCATCTGTTGCTCTACTATCTCCAGACCCTTTTCCTACTCCCATAAGTGCAGACCCTGCATTTTCCATCACTGATCTAATATCTGCAAAGTCAACATTAATTTTTCCTGGTGTCGTAATAAGGTCTGATATACCTTCTACCGCTTCACGAAGTACCTCATCACAAAGAGAGAAGGCTTCGTCGACCGATGTTTCTTTTTTGACTGTTTGTAGAACTCGATCATTTGGGATTACAATGAGCGCATCTACTTCTTTTTGAAGTTCTTGGAGTGCGTGCATTGCAACCTTCATTCTTTGTTTACCTTCAAAATAGAAAGGTTTTGTGACTACTCCTACAGTAAGGGCACCAAGCTCTCGCGCTGTTTTTGCAACTACTGCGCTCGCCCCTGATCCTGTTCCTCCTCCCATACCTGAGGCAATGAAGACCATATCAGCACTCTTGAGGGCACCTTGGATTTCTTCTTTTGTTTCTTCCGCTGCTCTTTTACCAAGCTCAGGATTCATTCCTGTTCCTAGTCCTTTTGTAAGGTTTTTTCCTATATGGATTTTTTTCTTTGCTTTTGAGTGATGTAGATCCTGAGCGTCTGTATTTACCGCGATAAATTCCACACCTTGGAGTCGTGAATTTACCATGTGGTTTATTGCATTACCTCCAGATCCACCAGTACCCACAACTTTGATTCTTGCGAATGTTTCTACAGCTGGTTGAACTTTTTTAGACATGAATTCTTGTTACTAATTATTAAATACAGATGAGTCTATCTTCGTCCACGCGTGTTTAGGGGAGTTAAAATAAGCTCTCTTCTGGTTATATTGTGATTGCACAATACCATAAAAAATACACACCACGCACTTGACATAGTCTTTAAAATGGTTTTTTGTCCTTGCTTTAGTGCTCTTACGGGAGGAATTTTTTTACCCACTCCATCATCCCTAGAGACATCTCTTTAAAGGAGTTTGAGGTTGGAGTATGGTTGTTTTCAAGCCCTATGCGACAAAGTCCAAATCCCACCGCCCAGGAGGAATCTTGGATATAGTTACTACTATTGAAGTAAAGGGATGCTATTTGGGAAGGAAGCCTAAGTGTAGCTTTTGCGAGGTCTTCTATGGTGGTAATGCCAGAGCCCCCTCCTGTGATTATGATTCCTGCAGGAAGGAGGCCTTCTTTATGTATTTCTTTGAGGTGTGCATTAATGAGACCAAAAATATCTTTCATACGCGCGGTTACAATATCCGAAAGATTTTTTCTTGAAAAATCAGCAGTAATAATACCCCCTCTTTTTAGTTGCTCCGCATCCTCGAGAGGTATCTGTAGACCTAGCGCGATATCATTAGTAATAGCCCCCGATCCAATAGGGAATACTTTGAGTGAAATGGGAATGTCATTTTCGAAGACGACAATAGATACTGTTTCTGATCCTATGTTTGCAAGCACACATCCGGCAATCTTTTGGGCTTTTGTAAGTGTGACTACACTTGCTGCAAGTGGTGCAGCGAGTACATCTATAACCCGAATACCTGCATCTTCAACAGCTTCTATGAGGTCATTGTAGTGTTGCTCAAAACAAGTTACAAACAATACTTCAGTTTCGAATTTTACTCCTTTCATTCCGATAGGTCTTCCAAGTATTTCTTTTCCGTCTATTTTAGATGCGGTTGGTATTCTTGCGAGTACTTTTCTATTGATAATGAGAGGTTTAGGAATGGCATTTTCTGTTGATTCAAGGGCGTGCTCTAGATCGAGATCTGTAATAAGATTATCTCCTCTCGAGATAATAGTGGAGCCTATTGCTTTTACAGACTCTAGACCTACACCACCTATAGATACATACGCGTCTTTTATTTCTATGCCGGCAGTTTTTTCTGCTTGTGCGAGGGCTCGTTTGAGTGATCGGGTCACATCACTAATGTTCACAATATACCCGTGGCGCATACCACGAGACTCTGCATATCCTTTTCCTATTATTTTTATTGCGGCACCTTCTGGGTCACGAGAAGCAACAGCCACTTTGATGTGGTATGTTCCAATATCTATTCCAACTGATACATGTTTAGGTGTAGGCATAAGAGCTAAAGAAAAAGAGATAAGCAAAAATATTCTTACAGGAGAAAGTAAGATAATTCTCTATCACCTAGTGTAACACACCTACTCTAGATGAAAATGAATTCGAATTTTTTTCTCTTCTGTCTCCATTCTACTACCATGATCAAAGCCTTTCAAATGGAAAAGTGCGTGGATATATAAAAAGGCGATAAAGTTTTTCTTCGTTCTCTTGAATTCCCTATGTTCTCTTTGTACTGAATCAGTATTAATAATCACTTCACCAAGATTTTTTGAGAGGGGGAAAGACAACACATTTGTCGGTTTGTTTTTACCACGATAGGTATGATTGAGTCTTTTGGATTCTTTGTCTTCTACGAATACGAGACTTAGTACATATTTTGTGCCAAGGATTTTGTTTTTTATTTCTGTAAAAGGCAGACCCTGTATATAAGGTCTGCCTTTCGTGTTGTTCGTAATAGTAAATGAGTCGTTATTTTTTTTCTTCATCTCGAAGTATTGGAGTAGGTTTTCTTCTCTTGTCTTTTATTTTTCCTAGCTTGATAAGCTTTTCGAGTGCTGCTCTTTTTTTGAGTGAACGCAGGGTTTGCTTTTTTTGCATGGTTTTACTCATCTTTCTTTGGCTGTATCGTAGAGACTTTGACTTTCGTATTACTCCCGAAGATTTTACTTTTCTAGAAAAACGACGCATCACTCCGCCAGTGCTTTCGTTGTTGTTTGGTTTTATTTCTGCATTTATTGCCATATGGGAAGTAGAATACTATAAAGTTGTTTTTTTTACAACCGATGTATTTTTTTAACATACTTGAGGAGGTCACCAAAAGGGACTACTTCTTGTGCTCGGGTGTGAGTGTTTCTGACAATTACCGCCCTCTCACGAGCTTCTTTTACCCCTAATATAATCATGTATTTTGTGTCTAAATGTTCTGCCTGCTTTATTTGTTTCCCAAGGTCATCATACACAAGGGATTGTGCTATAGGTATATTTTTTTGGCGGAAGAGTTCTATGAGTTCGAGGCTTGTTCGTTTTGCTTCGAGTCCGAGGTGTACAAGATATATAAGAGGTTTAAGTTGAACGGGTTTTTTGTAATTTTCTTTTCCGCTTTCTTGAATGTCTATAGAGACGCTTACTGAAGGAGGAACCTTTCGTGTTTGGTTTTGTACAAAGTATCTATTGTATCTCTCTCCTCGAGCGAGCACCTTGAAAGTGCCATCTTGCTGTGTCTCTTTAATGACAAAAGAGATTTGAGTGCCACAGTCTGGATACTCACCAATAAGGTCGTTGTTTATTTTATACGCGGTATTGAGAGATTCTAAGTATTCAATAATATTTTTAAAATGTTCGCGTCCTTGTTCATTGAGGTAGTTGATTGGGTGAGGGGCATCATTGCGTACTGCTGTACATACTTCGTTATTACAAAACGCCACCTCAAGAGGATTGTTTTTCATTGTGGTTCGGCAACAATCTCCTAGCACATTTATATGTTTTCGATAATGGTTGAGGAGTTCTTTTGAAAAGGTTTTGTGTGCAATGCGGTCTCCAAGACTGTTTATCTCTACGATAAGGTTTTTGTGTCCATAGTCGCCAAGTACGGCAAGTGCTGTTTGAATAGAGAGTGCCTCGGCAATACTTTTGTTGTTACCTATTATGTGGAGACTTATTCCGCCCGCATCTTTCTTTTTTGGATTGCGAGTATGGCAAATCATATGTTGCATGCTTTTTGGAGCATTGAGTGTCGTAATATGATCGTGTATAAGAATCTTATGTACGGGGTCTATGTAGTGGTCTTTGCACGAAGGGTGTCGAGTACCAAGCTCATTGCGCAGGGTGTAGGCGCCACGAACAGGTTGTATAAGCTGAAATCCATAGTGATTTGCGACCTCTATACCACTCTCATAAGGTCCGCTATAGGTATAGGAAAAAGGTATGTTTTGTAATTCTATTTCTTCTACTGCCATAGATTATATTTTCTCCAGAACACTGCCTGGTTTGAATTCAAATTCTTTTAAAGGAAATACTTTTAAAAATGCTTTGCCAATAATAAATTCTTCGTTGAGTGGTCCCCATATTCGTGAATCAGAGCTTTCTGCACGGTTGTCTCCAAGTACAAAATATTCATCGTTTTTAAGTGTTCCATCGTATTCGTCTATTTTCGAGTATTCGACATAGTCGTCTTTAAGTGTAAAAGCATCTCCAGCGAGGGGGGTGATAGATACGAGACCTTCTCTGATACTTACAGTTTCTCCCGGGAGGCCTATTATTCTTTTTATAAAGAACTTACTTGTATCTTTAGGGTATCTAAATATGACTATATCAAATCGTTCTGGTTCGTTAAATCTATAAGAGAGTTGATCAACGATGAGGTAGTCTCCATTTTCAAAAGTGGGATCCATTGAGGCGCCATTTACAATAAAAGGTTGCGCAATAAATATTCTTATAGGTATCACCACTAAAAAAGCGATAATGAGTGTCTGTATTATTTCAACAAAAGCAGAATGTGCAGTGTAACTTTTTTTATTTTGCTGAAAAGAGTTTTCCATTTGTTAGTATTCTAATACACAATGAAATAAATACAAAATTATTGTAAACAAAAATAAAGTATTTGTAATCTTGATACTCCTCCTTTATTAGTTCATACTGTGTACATGAAGTATCTAATAGTTGGATTAGGAAATGTAGGTGATGCATACATGCGTTCACGCCACAATGTTGGGTTCATTGTCCTCGATGCACTTTATGGTGAGAGTGTGTGGTCTAAAAATACTACTTGCAACGCGCTTTTCTACGAAGATGGAGAGAGTGTGTATATAAAACCTCTTACTATGATGAATCTTTCGGGAGAGAGTGTGTCTTGTGCCCAAAAAAGATATGAGAGCGATGTAGATCATATCGTAGTCATACATGATGATCTTGATTTAGCACTTGGTGAAATAAGGATTTCAAAAGGTTCTGGAGATGGAGGGCATAATGGGATTAAATCAATTATCGAAAAGATAGGGGAGAAGGATTTTATTAGAATTCGTATCGGTATTTCTCCCATGACACTTTTTGGTAATAAAAAGAAGCCTCGAAACACCTCTTCGTATGTATTACAAAATTTCTCTGATACTCATTTACAAAAAATACTTTCCCTTAAAGATGATATTCGAGAAATACTCTCCCTTATCAGTAAAGGGGATCTTCAAAAAGCGATGAATAGATTTAATTAAAAGAGGTGTTAGGTTTTAAGTGTGAGTAAAAACAAAATGACTCGAGCTAGCTCGAGTCATTTTGTTTTTCGATTTATGGAAGAATATTAGCTCTTCTTTTCTTCTTGGCTTTCTAGAGAGAGTGCCATTTTTCTTTCGTGAGGCTCAAAGAGTGAGATAGTAAATTCATATGACTTACCAAGCTCTAATGCTTCGCGAAGTTTTTCTTCTGAACCAAATTCACTCACATGAATGAGTCCTGCGACACCTTCTTCAATGCTTGCAAGTGCTCCATGTTTGTTGAACTTGATGATAACACCTTGTACTTTTTGTCCTTTTGCGTATTTTTCTTTCGCATCTTTCCAAGGGTTGTCCTTAAGTGCCTTGATAGAGAGAGAAATTTTTCCCTCTTTTACTTCAATCACTTTTGCCTTTGTCGCATCACCAACCTTAAAGAGTTGTTTTGGATCTTCTACAAGACCCCAATCAAGCTCTGAGATGTGTGCGAGACCTTCGAGACCTTCTTCTATTTTGACGAAGACTCCAAAGTCAACAATACCTGTGATTGTTCCCGTCACGACATCACCAACTTCATACTGGTTTGCAATAGCAGCCTGCTCCTTTTTGTCAGGGCTTTTTTCTGAGAAGATTAGCTTACCTTCTTTTGGAGATGCAGAAATAATAGAAACAGAAAGTTTTGTGCCGACAAGCTCTTTGAGCTCCATCAATATTTTGTCCTTGTCACCATCTTCTACTCGAGGGTAGTGCTCAGGCTTGAGCTGTGATGCAGGCAAGAAACCATTTACACCTTGCCAATCAATAAGAAGACCACCTTTGTTTGCTTCTTTTATTGGAAGTTCAAATGTTTTTCCTGTTTTAATAGCATCCTCTGCCTCTTTCCAGATCATTGCTTGACGAGCTTCTTTGAGGGAAAGTTCTATGTATCCATCCTCATTGCTATCGTCAACTATTTTTGCTGCAATGGAATCTCCAATACTGACATCTCGTATTATTTCACGAGCACTAATAAACTCTCTTCCATAGATAATACCTGTGCCAAAAGGGGCAAGGTCTATGTAGATTTTTGCTTTTTCTATTGCGATAACAGGCCCTTCAACTGTGTCTCCCACCTGGGGTGGAACTTTTGAGTCACTAAAAAAAGGCGCCATTAGCGCATCATTTTGCTTCTTTGTCGCAAGTACTGATTCTTCACTCGAATCAGTTATTTTTGTGTCATCCATACTCTATATATATATGATATGCGCTCCATATTTTCTTTCGTTACTTTCGTATCAAATAAGGGGTTACACACACCATGTGCTTGTAATATGTACTTTAAATACCAAAGGCAAGTACGAGTCAGAGTATACAGGAAAAACTCTTGAAGTCTAGGTTTTCGTTCATTTTCCACAGATTATCCTCTTATATACTTGACCTCAGATTTTTTTGCTTTATACTACACACAACTGAAGAAACAGATTGAGTTACGGCTTTCTTCTCGTTGAGCAGATATCACAGAGTGGAGATTCTGTGAAAGCTTTTTATACGACATCATTTATAACTATTTGTTATAGATATAATAAATAAATAGCCTCTGGCTTTTGAATAAAAAGGGTAGCCTTTAGTGGCTTGTCTTTTTGTTCACATTTTATGTATGCAACAAAAATATTTTTCTCGGTACAAGAAGCCGTTAACTTCTTATCCTAATTTTGTTGAGAATCAGATACTTTCTTATACCACACTCATAGAGAGTGGTTTGAAGAAACTTTTTAAAGAATTTTCTCCAATAGAGGATTATTCTGGAAAGAAGTTTAGTTTTGAATTTCTTTCGTTTGAGTTAGGGGAGCCTAAGTTTGATGAGTATTATGCAAAAAAGAAGCAGCTTACTTATGAAGCACCTCTCCGGGCACAGGTTCGTCTTACCAACAAATATACAAACACCACAAAAGAGCAAGAAATATTTCTTGCGGATTTTCCTATACAAACAGGACACGGTACATTCATTATCAATGGTATTGAGAGAGTTATTGTTCCACAACTTATTCGTTCATTCGGAATTCTTTTTACGGCAGATGATGTTCGTGGCAAAAGACGCTTTGGGGCAAAGATTATTCCAGCAAGGGGTGCGTGGATAGAGTTTGAGACAGATCAAAACGATATCATGTATGTTCGTATTGATAGAAAACGAAAGTTTCCTGCAACTTCTCTTTTGAGAGTGCTTGGACTTCATAGCGATAAAGAGATTCTTGATCTTTTTAAAGGTGATGAAAAAGCACTTAAAGTGATGAAGAAAACTCTTGAAAAAGATACTTCAAAAGAAGTAGAGGAGGCATATGTAGAGATATATAGAAAGCTTCGAGAGGGTGATATTGTCTCACCGACAAATGCAAAAGAGTACATCGATTCTATTTTTAGCGACGAAAGATACGATCTTTCGGAGGTAGGTCGCTTTAGATTCAACCAACGCTTCAATAAGGGAATGAATGCAAAAGATCTTAAAGAGCAGGTGATTACTGTTGATGATATTAAAACAATTTTCTCACATATTGCAGAGCTTAACGCAACACCAGGAGCTGAGCCTGATGATATTGACCACCTTGGTTCACGAAGAGTTCGTTTTGTTGGTGAGATTATTGAGCAAAAGATTCGAGTAGGTCTCACACGACTAAAAAGAAATCTACAAGATAGAATGTCTACAATAGATTCTGAAACCACATTGCCAATACAGTTTATAAATCCTCGACCACTACAGGCAAGTATTAAAGAGTTTTTTGCAACAAACCAGCTTTCTCAGTTTATGCAACAGGATAATATCTTGATTGAGATTGAGCATCTTAGAAGACTTTCAGCGCTTGGTCCCGGAGGACTTACACGAGAGCGTGCAGGTTTTGAGGTGCGCGATGTACACCCTTCACACTATGGGCGTCTTTGTCCTATTCATACTCCAGAAGGTCCTAATATTGGACTGGTGCTCAACCTTTCTACTTATGCACGCATCAATAATTTTGGAATGATTGAGACTCCTTATGCCAAAGTGGAAAAGGGCGTCATTACAGGAGATATTGTGTACATGAATGCATTTGAGGAGGAAGACAAGAAGATTGCGCATGCGGCAACTCCATATGATGAAAAAGGAAAGATTCTTGTTGATAGAGTGGAGGTGCGTTTCCAGGGAAAGCCACGAGTTTTTGAAAAATCAGAGGTAGATTATATTGATGTGGCTCCAAACCAGGCATTTTCTATTGCGACTTCAATGATTCCATTTCTTAATCACGACGATGCTGCTCGAGCGCTCATGGGATCTAACATGCAAAAGCAGGCAACACCTTGTGTGATTGCTGATGCACCCCTTGTTGCAACAGGTATAGAGGAGGCAGCTGCGCGAGACACAGGAAGACTTATTTTCTCAGAAGTGGCAGGTACAGTGAGTTATAGTGATGCAAAACGAATTGTAGTAAAAGACACAAAAGGAAAGGATCATGAATATACACTCCTTAACTTTGTAAAAACAAATAGTGATACTAACTTCCACCACCGTCCGGCAGTTACTGTAGGAGAGAAGGTAAAGAAGGGAGATCTTCTTGCTGATATTACTTCAAGTGCAGGTGGACAAATCGCACTAGGTCAAAATATTAAAGTTGCCTTTATGACTTGGTATGGTTCCAACTATGAAGATGCCATTATTATTTCTAATCGTTTGGTAAAAGACAGTACCTTTACGAGTGTGCATATTGAAGAATTTCCTGTCAATGTTCGTGATACAAAACTTGGTGCAGAGGTGACGACACACGATATTCCAAATGTTGGAGAATCAAAGCTAAAAAATCTCGATGAAGAAGGGATCATCCGTATAGGTGCAGAAGTACGCCCCGGTGATATCCTTGTAGGAAAGATTACACCAAAAGGTGAGACACAACTCACACCTGAAGAGCGATTGCTTAGATCTATTTTTGGAGAAAAAGCTCGTGATGTAAAAGATACCTCACTTCGTCTTGAAAATGGTAAACGAGGAAGAGTGGTTGGTGTGAAGGTATTTTCTCGAGACAATGGAGATGTGCTTCAGTCAGGAATTATAAAGAAAATTATTATAGAGGTGGCACAGCTTCGATCTGTGTCTGTGGGAGACAAGCTTGCAGGTCGCCACGGAAACAAAGGTGTGATTTCAACAATTCTCCCAGAAGAGGATATGCCATATACTGCAGATGGAGAGCCCGTTGATATCATTCTGACCCCCCTTGGAGTACCGTCTCGTATGAACCTTGGACAGATACTTGAGCTTCACCTTGGTATGGCAGCAAAGAAACTTGGTTACCAAGCAGTGGTACCACCATTTATGGGTGCAACACCAGAAGAGATTGCTGATGAGCTTGAGAAGGCTGGTCTTCCTCGAAATGGAAAGGTAGAACTCTATGACGGAAGAACCGGAGAAAAATTTGATCAAGATGTATCTGTGGGATATATGTATATCCTAAAGCTTCACCACATGGTGGAAGATAAGATTCACCAACGATCTATTGGTCCATACTCTCTTATTACACAACAGCCACTTGGTGGTAGAGCACAACACGGTGGTCAAAGATTTGGGGAGATGGAAGTGTGGGCACTTCTTGGATATGGTGCCGCGTATACTCTACGCGAAGTATTGACGATTAAATCAGATGACATATTAGGTAGGTCGAGCGCCTTTGATGCGATAGTAAAAGGAGAAAAGATTAGACACAGTAATACACCCGCATCATTTAATGTACTTTTGAACAATTTGCGTGCCCTTGCTCTTAATATAGAGCTCAAGAAAAATAGTAGCACACCAAATACTTCAAAATAATTACCTCATTACGCAACATATTATTATGACAACATACAACAATACAAACCGAAAAGACTCACTAGGGCGTTCTGTGGATTTTGATATGATTTCTATCAAGATTGCATCTCCTGAAAAGATTCTCGATTGGTCATTTGGTGAAGTTACAAAACCTGAAACCATAAACTATAGAACACAAAGAAGTGAAAAAAATGGTCTTTTTGATGAAAAGATTTTTGGTCCAAGCAAAGACTATGAATGTTACTGTGGTAAATATCGTGGTATTCGCTATAAGGGAATTACATGTGAAAAGTGTGGAGTAGAGATCACTCGTGCAATAGTGCGACGAGAAAGAATGGGTCACATAGAGCTTGCCACTCCCGTATCTCATGTGTGGTTTCTTCGAAGTATTCCATCTAGAGTAGCGCTTGTATTAGGGGTTACCTCATCACAAGTAGAAAAAGTGATTTATTTTGCAGGGTATATCATCACAAAAGTTGATGAGGCCATGCGTTCTCAAATCATCAAAGAGCTTGAGAGTGAGTACAAATCAAAGCTTGCATCATTTAAAGATGACAAAACAAAAGATGCTCTCAAGGAGGCATATCTTGATACAAAACGCGAAATCGATAGTCTCCAAGAAGGAGTGATTGTTGATGACGGAGATTATTCTCGATTTGAGATGAAGTATGGAGCCATGTTCGAGGCAGAGATTGGTGCTGAAGCTATTTACAATATTTTCAAAAAGATTGATTTACAAAAACTTCTTGATTCTCTTGAAACAAGTTATGTAAAAGCAGGAAAAGGAGAGAGAGAAAAACTCAATAAAAGAATCACCCTTATTCGTTCAATGATCAAATCAGAAACTCGTCCAGAGTGGATGTTTTTGACTCATTTGCCAGTACTTCCTCCCGCACTTCGTCCAATGGTCGCACTCGAAGGAGGACGCCATGCAACCTCTGATGTTAATGATCTCTATCGTCGTGTTATCAACAGAAATAATAGACTAAAAAAACTCCAAGCAATCAATGCACCGCATGTGATTTTGCGCAATGAAAAAAGAATTCTCCAAGAGGCAGTAGATGCGCTGGTGGACAACTCAATCCGACACCGTACAGGGTCATATATGGCAGGACAGGCTCGACGACCGCTTAAATCTCTTTCTGACAACCTTAAAGGAAAGCAAGGTATCTTTCGTCAAAACCTTCTTGGAAAAAGAGTAGATTATTCAGGTCGTTCTGTGATTGTGGTGGGACCTGATCTTGCACTTGATCAATGTGGTATTCCAAAACACATGGCACTTGAGCTTTTCAGACCATTTATTATTTCTGAGCTTCTTGCACACGAGCTTGCATACAACATTAGAGGTGCCAACAAACTTATCGATGAAGGGTTGCCTGAGGTGTGGGGAATACTTGAAGAGGTGATAAAGGATAAGTATGTGCTTCTCAACAGAGCACCGACCTTGCACAGGCTTGGTATTCAAGCATTTAGACCTGTTCTTATTGAAGGTCTTGCGATACAGGTGCACCCTCTTGTGTGTACGGCATTTAACGCTGACTTCGACGGAGATCAAATGGCAGTACATGTGCCACTTTCTGATGAAGCACAAATGGAGGCTCGGGAGATCATGGCCTCAAATAAAAATATTCTTAAACCAGGAAACGGACGACCAGTACCAAGCGCAAAGATGCTTGATATCGTGCTTGGCTGTTTTTGGATGACAAAGGTTGTGGCAGGAAAGATGGGTGAAGGAAAGATTTTCCCAAGCCCTAACCACGCAATCACCGCATATGACTATGGACATGTGGATTTTCGAGCACAGATAAAAGTGATGGCAACTGACAGTCCAAAGTACAAAGAATTCAATGGAGGTATTTTCGAAACATCTGTAGGACGACTTCTTTTCAACAGCGTATTACCAAAGGATTTTCGTTATATTAACCAAGAAATAGATGTAAAGTTGATGCAGGTAATAGTAGATGAGCTGATTGAGCAGTATGGTACATCACGAATACCTGGTATTCTTGATAAAATAAAAACTTTTGGATTTAAGTATGCTACTCATGCAGGAATTACATGGGGTATTGATGATATTCAAATACCAAAAGAAAAAGACGATATTATTAACGCTGCACGATCAAAGGTTAATGAGGTTGTGGATCAGTACAACGAAGGTCTTTTATCAGTAGAAGAGCGACGAAGAAAGAGTATTGAGCTCTGGCATACCGCAAAAGATGAAATCGAAAAGATTATTCCAGGCACTCTCGATGAGAATGGTTCCGTATTTGATATGTGGAAGTCAGGAGCTCGAGGATCTCTTTCTCAGATTACGGCAATGGCGGGTATGAAAGGTCTTATATATAACAATAAAGGAGAGACTATTGAGTTTCCAATCACCACCTCATCAAAAGAAGGACATACGCCTATTGAGTATTTCATCACCACCCACGGATCACGAAAGGGTCTTACTGATACTGCGCTCAATACCGCAACTGCAGGATATCTTACACGAAAACTTTTTGATGTATCACAAGATGTAGTAGTACAGGCGGAAGATTGTGGCACAAAGGAAGGCATCCTTCTAAAGGAAGAAAATCTCTCTGGTATTCGTATTTCTATTTCTAAGAATCTCAAAGGACGATTCCTTGCTCAAGACATCACAAACGATAAAGGTGAAGTACTCTACAAGAAGGGTCACTTTATGACGAAGACAGAAGCTATAGAGGTAGAAGAAGCGGGTGTAGAGGCGGTGTGGGTGAGGTCTCCTATGACCTGTGAGCTTTCACGGGGTATTTGCCGTACATGTTATGGCGTAGATCTTGGAACAAATGAACCGATAGAGCTTGGAGAGGCTGTGGGAACAGTAGCTGCGCAAGCTATTGGAGAGCCTGGAACACAGCTTACTATGCGTACATTCCACGCAGGAGGTGCGGCTTCAGTAGGAGGAGATATTACCACAGGTCTTCCTCGTGTGATTGAGATTTTTGAGCGTCGTGCACCAAAGAACCCTGCAGTGATAAGTATGACAGGAGGTATTGTGACTGAGGTAAAAAATACAGGGAGAGAAAGAATAGTTTCTATTATTCCAAATGAAGAAGATGCAAAGAAATTGAAGAAAAAGAAAGGAAGCAAAGATACAGAAATGCTCGAATACTCTATTAACCCTCGACGAACCCTTTTTGTCAAAGAAGGAGATACTGTTGAAAAAGGACAACTTCTCACAGATGGATCTGCCGATCTCAAAGAACTCTTCAAGTATGCAGGTCGTGAAGTGACCCAAAACTATATCATTCATGAAATCGGAAAGATTTATGAAGTACAAGGAGCATCTATCTCAAGAAAGCATATAGAGGTGATTATTCAGCAAATGTTCTCTCGAGCACGAATCAAGAGTGCAGGTGATACAGAGTTTTCGGTAGGAACAATAGTAGAAACATCTGTCTTGGATAAGGTGAATAAAAATGCAAAAGACGCAGGCTTAGAAGGCGCAAAAGCAGAACCTTTGATTCTTGGAATTACTGAAGTTGCCCTTACGCGACAGAGCTTCCTTTCTGCAGCATCATTCCAGCACACTACGAGAATTCTTATTGATGCTGCGATTAGAGGTGCAAAGGATCCTCTTGTAGGTTTGAAAGAAAATATTTTGATTGGACGACTGATTCCTGCAGGTACTGGATTCCCAGGAAGTAAGAAGGCACAGATGATAAAGGATATACAAGAAGAACGAGAAGAAATAGAGGCAGAATAGAGAGAGGTTTTTTGAGCACTCTTTTATCAGTATCATATTCAGAGTAATCTGAAGTAACAACACCTAGTGTGTCTGATGTAGAAAAGATAAAAGAACGATTGGGGATAGTGGACGTAGTGCGTTCTTATATCCCTGTGGAAAAAGCAGGTGCGAGTTATAAAGCAAAATGTCCTTTTCACAATGAAAAAACAGCATCGTTTAACATTTCTCCCGAGAGAAATGTGTATTACTGCTTTGGATGTGGGGCACGGGGAGACATTTTTACTTTTGTAGAAGAGTTTGAGGGACTTGATTTTGCTGGAGCACTCACTTTTTTGGCAGATAAAGCAGGGGTACAGCTTTCTGGTGTTTCTAAAAAAGACACTTCACTCCAAGAAAGTCTTTATAGGGTCATGGAAGAGGCTCTCTTGTATTATGAAAAAGAATACACATCTTCTCCAGAGGCATCTCTCTATTTACAAGAGAGAGGGGTGGGTGAAGCGACCATTGCTTCTTTTCGTATCGGGTTTGCCCCTGACGGGTGGCGTCATCTCTATGATTTTCTAAGTAAAAAGGGATTTAGCGATTCATTACTTGAAAAAGCAGGACTCATAAAAGCAAGTGAGAAAAAAGAAAATGAGACAAGTCGTTTTTATGATAGGTTTCGAAACCGTATCATGTTTCCCATCATGGATTCTGCTGGAAGGGTCATTGCATTTTCGGGGAGAACACTCGAAAAGAGAGATGATGTGGCAAAGTACATCAATTCACCAGAAACTGAGCTCTTTAATAAATCAGATGTACTCTATGGATATGATAAAGCAAAGACACATATCCGTAATGCAAATGCCTGTATTCTCGTAGAAGGTCAAGTAGATCTCCTAATGGCACATCAGGCGGGATTTCCTTATACTGTCGCTTCCTCAGGTACAAGTTTTACAGGAAGTCATCTTGCTCGTATAAAGAGAATGACGGACACCCTTATTATCGCATTTGATAGAGACCGTGCAGGACTCTTGTCTACCAAGAAGACAGCGCTTATGGCTCTTGGTGTAGGTATGAATGTAAAGGTAGCTCTTTTACCGGAAGGAAAAGATCCCGCTCTTATGATACAAGAAGACAAAGAGGGGTGGATACATCTTGTTAAAACGGCGCCTCATGTCATAGAAGTTTTTTTACGAGAAATTACAAAAAAATACACGGACAAGAGAGAGTACTGGCAGCATATTAAGAAGCACATACTTCCTTTGATATCTGTGGTGCCGGATGCAATAGATAGGTCATTTTTTGTTGATGAGACGCAAAAAGTAAGTGGTATTCCAAAATATTCTATAGAAGATGAACTCAAGAAAGTGGTGCTTCCTAAGGAGGGCATAGTGGATGAAGAAGAAAAGGGTCCCATAAAGATAACGGGAGATAAAAATGATCGTACGAGAGTAGAGGCTATTGTACGAATGCTCAATGCTCTCTATCTCTGGCAAAAAGAAAAGAAAGATCCTGATATTGATGTTCTTTATTTAGAGAAAGAGATAAAAGCTCTTTATAAAGATGTGTATAGTATGGAGGTAGAGGTTTCTGACATTGCTCCACTTTTGTTTGAATTTGAAAAGATATATACGGAAGAAAAAGAAAGAAATGTAAAGCACGATATTGAAGAACTTCTTTTGCTTTTTGAAGAAATAATGGTAAGAAAAGAGTTGCAAGAGCTCACAGAAAAAGTAGCTGATGCTGAGCGAAACGGAGAAAAAGAGCTCTTACAAGATTATATGCATACCCATCAGGAATATTCACAAAGATTACAAGAAATTATCAATGCAATAAAAAGTCGAACATAATAGTTATTTATATAATGTCAACAAAAAAGAAAAAGGTATCACCTTCAAAAAAGAATACAAAAAAAATCTCAAAGACTACTAAGTCTAAGGTTTTAAAAAAGGCGGTCAAAAAAACTGCTCCTACAAAAAAGGCGGCGTCTAAAAAAAACACCACTACAACAAAACCTCGTACAAAAACAAAAAAAGGAGGATCCATAAAAAAGAAAGTAACGACAAAGTCTTCATCACCAAAGAAGCCTGTTGCTACAAAAAAGAAGTCTACCTCTAAAAAGGAACTCACTTCCACAGAAATAAAAGAAGCTCGTACTGTCAAGAAGAGTACTAAAAAACTAAGTCCAAAAGAAGCTCGAGCAGAAAAAAGAAGAAAAGAAAAAACAAAACTTCTTACTGGCATGGGTCAGGAGAGAGGTTTTGTAACCTATGATCAAATATTAAGAATATTTCCTACTATAGAGGACGATATTTCGCTTTTAGAGGAGATATATGACAATTTTAATGAAGCGGGAATTGATGTGATAGAAGGTGGAGGACTACTTAATATCAAAACAGATGATGATGAGCTTTTTGGTGATCAGTATAAATATAAGGGTAAAGTAGGATCGTCAGTTCATGATTCTATCCAAATGTATCTCAAAGAGATAGGTAAGTATGAGCTCATTAATGCAAAAATGGAAAAAGATCTTGCTCGCCGTATTGAGGAAGGTGATGAAGAAGCAAAAAATATTCTTGCTCGTGCGAACCTTCGTTTGGTGGTCTCTATTGCAAAAAAATATGCCTCAAAGAGCTCAAATTTAACACTTCTTGATTTGATACAAGAAGGTAATCTAGGTCTTTTTAAAGCAGTAGATAAGTTTGACTATACTCGAGGGTTTAAGTTTTCCACCTATGCGACATGGTGGATACGCCAAGCAATCACACGAGCTCTAGCAGATCAATCACGAACCATCAGGATTCCTGTGCATATGGTAGAGACAATCGCAAAGTATAAAAGGGTAGTACGACAGCTTTCGCAAGACTTGGGGCGAGATCCGTTGCCTGATGAGATTGCAATGGAAATGGGCTTGGATGTAAAGAAAATTCATACCATAGAAAAGATTAAACAAAACACAGTATCACTTGAGACACCTGTAGGAGATTCAAGTGATGACAGATCAACACTTGGTGATTTCTTAAAGGATGACACACTAGATTCTCCTGACAAAGATGCATCTCAGAGAATACTCAAAGAGCATGTACAAGAAATACTTGGAGATCTTACTCCCAAAGAAAGAAAGATTCTAGAAATGAGGGTGGGGCTTGCTGATGGTATAAATCATACCCTTGAGGAGGTAGGAAAAGAGTTTAATGTAACACGAGAGCGTATTCGTCAGATTGAGGCAAAGGCACATGAGAAAATACGCCAGCACGACAAGGCGGAGTGGCTAAGAAATTTTTAGTATATGTTGATACAATTAAGGGAAGTCCGACTCCTCTCAAGGTTCTATAGTGGGCAATAAATAGAAATATAAAAACTCTCGTATGTATGCGAGAGTTTTTGGTATATGAACTTTTTATGACATGTCATATATCTAAGGATGTATATTTTTCTCAGATATTTTTAGAGAGAGGTGGATACCTTAAAGTTTTGCTATACTAAGAATATGTCTACAGACGATACATTTCTTACTCTCTATAAAAACCTTAACACTGCTCAAAAACAAGCGGTAGATACGATAGAGGGGCCTGTGATGGTGATTGCAGGTCCAGGAACAGGAAAAACCACGATTCTTACTCTACGGATTGCAAACATTCTTCAGAAAACAGATACAAATCCTGAGCAAATTCTTGCACTTACTTTTACAGACTCGGGTGTTAATTCTATGCGTAAAAAGCTCTCCTCTATCATTGGGAGTGCCGCATATCGTGTACATATCTATACTTTTCATGGTTTTTGTAATGAGATTATACGAAAATATCCTGACTATTTTCCGCGTATTATTGGCTCTCAAAGCGCCACAGAGATAGATCAGATTAGTATTATAGAAGATGTTATAGATAGTGGCATGTTTGATATTCTTCGTCCATATGGTGATCCTCGCTATTATGTACGACCACTCTTAAGTGCCATTAGGAATTTAAAGATGGACAATATATCTCCTTCAATGTTTACAAAACTATTAAAAGAAGAGGAGGAGATATTGTACGGTAAAGAAGATCTATATCACAATAAAGGGGCACATAAAGGCAAAATGAAAGGCCTCTACATTAAACAAGAAAAGAGTCTCAAAAAGAATCAAGAGCTTCAGCATGCATACAGGATATATGAGGAAGAGCTTACTAAGAGAAAGCTCTATGACTTTGAAGATATGATACTTGAGGTGGTAAAGGTGCTTGAAGAAGATGATCAGTTTCTTCTTATGATTCAAGAAGAATTCCAATATATATTGGCAGATGAACATCAAGATGCCAACAATTCACAAAACAGATTGTTAGAGCTTCTCTCTAGCTTTTATGACAGACCAAACCTTTTTATTGTGGGAGATGAAAAGCAGGCAATTTACCGTTTTCAGGGAGCTTCTCTTGAAAACTTCTTATACTTCAAGGAAATGTATAAAGAGGTAACGCTCATCACTCTTACTGATAGTTATCGTTCAACACAAAAAATCTTGGACACATCACACTCTCTTATGGAGAGAGGTGATTCAGAAAAAAAAGAAAGAGTTCGCCTAAAGTCTCAAAAAACCTTACAAGAACAAAATATAACGCTTCATGTTTTTTCAAAGCCTATTTTTGAATACATGTATGTGGCAGAATCTATAGAGAAATTGTTGAAAGAGGGTTGTCCCCCTCATGAAATAGCCGTGCTCTATAGAGACAATAGTGATGTGGTGGGTCTTACAAGGTATTTGTCAAAAACCTCAATACCTTTTCAGATAGAGTCAGATCTTGGTTTATTGAGGGATGATGATATTAGAAAACTCATATCTATTTTGCGGGCCGTTCACAACCCTCTCGATGAAGGGCTGTATATGAGTTTTTTACTGGTAGATTGTCTCCGGCTTGTACCACGAGATGTGTATGCGCTTTTTGGATATGCACAAAAAAAACGAAAAAATATTTTTGAAATAATTCGCTCCCGAGAAGACCTTGTCTTGGCGGGGGTTGAGGACCCCGACTCTTTTGTAGAGATATATAGACTATTCAACTCTTGGGTGTCTCTTGCACATAATCGTCTTGTGTTGGATGTACTCGAGATTATTGTTCGTGAATCAGGTTTTCTTTCTATGCTTCTTAATGGAGGAGGTTCTATAAACAGACTCTCTACTTTGGAGACCTTTTTTACTGAAGCAGAAAAATCATCAGAAGGAAAAGAGGAGTATATGCTTGAAGATTTTATTGCCTATATTGACGCACTCCAAAGATATAATATCAAGCTTTCTAAAAAAGGAGAGATTGTTCGTGAAGGAGTAAGACTTATGACGGCACACAAATCAAAAGGTCTTGAGTTTGATCATGTTTTTATTATAGGGTTATGGCATGGTCACTGGGGTGGGAGGCGAGGTGTCAGTCAGTTTAAGTCAATGCATTCCGCCATTTCACTTGACTCTAAAGGTGATGATACTGATGAGAGAAGACTTTTTTATGTGGCGTTAACACGCGCAAGAGAAAGCATATCTCTTTCCTATGCCTCAATGAGTGAGGATGGAAAAACACGCTTACAATCACAGTTTGTAGAGGAAATAGACCCTTCTCTTATTGATGAAATATCTCACTTTGAAAATGAAAAAGGTTATATTTCAAAACTTGATACAAAATATGATCCTCAGCAACCGTATGGGCCTGATATTGACGATAAGGAGTATCTCAATAGGCTTTTTATAGAGCAGGGTCTTTCGGTAACAGCACTCAATAACTATCTCAAATGTCCTTGGCAATATTTTTATAGAAATCTTTTGCGTATACCAAGCCCTTATAACAAGACAATGATTTATGGTAATGCGATACACGCGGTATTACGGGAATATTTTGAAAAGAGGAAAAAAGGCAAAAGCATGAGTGATGAAAAGATTCTTCATCGCTTTAAAGATGTTTTGATGAGTTATACACTACAAAAGATTGATTATGATGAACTTGTTCTAAAAGCAGAAAGTTCATTGGCGGGATACATTCGTCAGTATAAAGATATATGGCACACTAATGTTCTTAATGAGTTTGCAATAGATGGAGTCAAGGTTGCCCTTGATAAAGATATAGAAGTAACTTTAAAAGGAAAGCTTGATAAAGTAGAGCTTTATGATGATCATGTGCATGTGGTGGATTATAAAACGGGATCTCCTAAAACACGATCTGTGATAGAGGGAACTACAAAGACGAGTACAGGAGATTATAAAAGGCAGCTTATTTTCTATAAAATCCTTCTTGATAGGTTTGAGGATGGGAGATACCTTATGCGTTCAGGGGAGATAGATTTTGTAGAACCTGATGATAAAGGAAGATATAAAAAAGAGGTTTTTGATATAGAAGAAGATGAAGTAAAATATTTGGAAGGAGAAATACAACGGGTCGCTTCTGAGATCTTAGACCTTTCTTTTTGGCAAAGTAGATGTGATGATAAAGACTGTGTATACTGTGCACTAAGAGGTACTACACTGTCATGATTTTAACAAAACCGTTTTCGATATGTGTTGAAAAAATAAAAAACGGCTCATTTGAGCCGTTTTTTTACATCATTATATGCTTTCTTTATTCTGTATTTCCAAGGAGGAGATCAATAAATGATTGGACACCTTCTTCGGAAAGACCGCCACTAATGGCAACCTGTGTATTGTCTTTTGAGATTCTTAGTTGTCCTGGCTGAAACTGTTCTTGTATCTCTTCAAGTGCAGTGCGTATCTCCTCAGTCATAGGATCTTTAAGGATCAAAACATTGAAAGGGGTACCGTTTGCACCAACACTTACTGCTTCATCAAATGAATCTTTTACAAAGTCTCTGTAGGTGCCATTATCGAGACATGCCTCAAAGAGAACTCTATCGAGGCCTACCTCTTGAGCGATTTCGGGCAATATCTTGAGATCTAGACCGTTATTGGAAGGTGTAATTTCATAGAGTCTATTTATATAATTCCAAAAACCATCATTTCCTCCAAGCTCATAGGCACACTCTGTTGCTTCAGCCTCTCGTGGCGCCTTCGGGTGAATGCTCGTAAGAGGGAAGTGTCGGTATACCCATGCCACCTCATTTCCGTCTTTGTATTTTTCCATAAGAGAGTTCATGACATCGTGAAAGTTTTTACAAAAAGGACACTCTGTGTCCGAGTATTCTACGAGTATAAGAGAAGCATCCATCGATCCTATTATAGGATCTCTTTCTGTCACAAGGGGGATGAGGGGCAGCTCTTCTCTTGATGTGGGCTCATTATTTCGCGGTGTGGTATCTCCTTGATTTACGGCATAAATACCAAATGCTATCAATAGTCCTGCGAGGATTATTGACCCTCCGAGTATCAGTGCGTTGCTTTTTGATCCATTCATACTATAAGTATTATTATATGTCTTTTAATCTATGTAGGTATAGTAGCATATATTATAAAGGTGGAGAATATTTTATTTATAATGAGAAAATAGTTTAAAAAAATTATCAAAGGTGCTATTGTGCTAGTATGTCCAGAGAAGATACTACAATACGAAATGCGACTTTTACAAAAGGTATTATTGGTACTGACGAGCTTACTATAAAAGCGAATCCTCAGTACGCTTTTATAGGGAGGTCAAATGTTGGTAAATCAAGCCTTATTAACAAGCTTGTAGGGCGATCTATTGCACACCCGAGTAGCACACCAGGGAAGACAAGTGAAATTAATTATTTTTCTATAAATGATGGAGAGTTTTTTATTGTTGATTTGCCAGGATATGGGTTTGCAAAAGTAGCAACAAAAGATAAAGAAAAATTTAGAAAAAGGATAGTATGGTACTTTGCTGATTCGGGAGCAAGACCAAAATACACTTTTCTTATTCTTGATGCACGCAGAGGTATTACTGACCTTGATAAAGATATGATAGAAATCCTGCACCAAGAAGGACACCCATATGTGATTATACTTAATAAGATAGATAAACTAACTCAAAAAGAAAGAGTCGCACTTAGAAAAGAAGTTGAGCGAGAACTTCTTTCTTTTGGTATTAGTACCAACTCTCTCTATGAGACTTCTAGCAAAACAGGAAAGGGTATAGAGGCGCTCATGTCACTTTTGTCTCTATAGACTTACTTTTTGTGAGTGCTTGTGGATTATACACTCAAGCTTAGAATTGCAGTGTTGGTGTGATGGGGGTTTCTTCTTTTGAGTCCCATTCAGAAACATCCACAGACACAGTAAGAATTTCACCAGTTACTTTGTCTTTGTATTTTATATTTTGGTGCTCTTTCATGTGGTCAAAAAGATCTTTAGTGACTTTTACATCTTGTATACAATAGTCAACGACTTTTTGCTTTTCTCCTTGTCTCCACCACTCCACCGCCTGAAGTCCATTTGCACTTTTTGTGGTACCGAGTGTTGCACTCGCGACAGCATCAAGACCTATCCTTCTACCAAGTGACTCTTGTATTGTTTTCATGAGATCAATGCTTTTAAAAGAAAAAAGACTTCCTTCATAGTATTTGTTAAGAAGAGGTATATCAAAGTGGTTTGAATTGTATCCGACAAGGGCATCTGTTTCTTCAAGGAGTGGCCAGAGAGTTTCTAGGTTTTCTTCAAAAAAACTCTCATAAGAGTCAGTATGAGAATTGTAAATACAGACCACAGAAAGATCTAATAGAGTAGGGTCATTTTTTCCTACATCTTGAAATATATTAGAGGTTTCAATGTCAAAAACGATATAATTCATGGGTTAGGTTTTAGCAAATAGGGTTTAGGGTGTGGGTTTACTTTTTAATATGTTTAGGGATATCAGAGAGAGTGACTTCCTGCTCATCTCCACTGAAGAGGTTTTTGAGAATATATTTTTTGTTAGTGAGTTCATTTTCTCCTACACATAGTATAAAAGGTATTTTCTTTTTTGAGGCATATTCAACCTGAGATCCAACTTTTTTACTAGAAGAATCGACAATCACATTGATACCATCTTTTCGTAGTGTCTCTGCAAGTGCATATGCTCCTTCAAAACTTTCTTGATCTACTGTGCAAATATAGAGATGTGCATTGGAGGTATATGAAGGAAGTAGCTTGTGTGTCGTGAGAACATCGCGCATTGTCACATCACCCATACCAAATCCAAATGCTGGAATTTTTTCTTCACCAAAAATCTCAAGTAGTCTATCATATCTCCCTCCTCCAAAAAGTGCTCTGTTATTTTCACCACTCGTATCAAACACCTCAAAAACAATTCCTGTATAGTAGTCAAACCCCCTCATAAGCGTAGGGGTAAAGACTACATTGTGTATTCCTCTTTTAGCTAAGCTTTCAATAAGGGTTTTAATATTTTCATTTGGGAGAATGTCTAAAGAGAGTGGTTTTCCAATCAGTGCTGTCATTTCTTCATCAAAATTGTCTATTTTATCTTTTCTGTCTATAAGTCTTCGTACTTCTGCACTCTGCTCTTCATCTAGACCGAGACCTTTTAGTGTTTCATCAATAAGGACTCTGTCATTGATTCTAATCTTGAAGTGTTCTTGCTTTAGGCCAAATGCCTCCATAATACGAAAGGCAATCTCGAGCACTTCTATTTCTGCGGAGATAGTTTTTATGCCAAATATGTCTACATTAAGTTGCCAAAACTCTCGTAACCGACCTTTTTGTGGTCGTTCATAGCGGAAAAAATTTGGAATAGAGTACCAACGGATAGGAAAAAGTAGAGACTTGTGTTTAGCCGCAATCATTCGAGCGAGAGTTGGTGTCATCTCAGGTCTCATGGTTACTTCTCTTCCTCCTCTGTCTGTAAAGGTATAGGTTTGGTCATTGACTATTTCATCGCTTGTTTTTGATTTATAGAGATCTGAGTATTCAAGTACTGATGCATCATATTCTTCATAACCAAAAGACTCTACAACCTTTCGCATTGTGCCAATAATATAGTTTTGCAAGGCCTTATCTTCAGGATAAAAATCACGAACACCTTTATATGATTCTGTGCTTACTTTTTTCATAGACTTTTATTGTACCAGAGTTATCTTTGCTTTTGAATTGTGCTACTCTCATGATATGAATACAGTAGTAAATCTCTATAAAAGAGTGGGCGAAACACCTCTTGAAGCACTCACGCGTTTGAGGAACGAAAATCCTCTTTTAAAGGATCAAAAAATGACATACGCAGGAAGATTAGACCCTATGGCAAAAGGTGTCCTCATAGTGCTTGTAGGTGATGCGGTGTATGATAAGGACAGTTATACCGCACTCCCAAAAAAGTATGATTTTGAGCTACTTCTCGGGGTTGAGACAGATACTCTTGATGTATTAGGGTGTGTAGAAAAGATTGAAAATACAGCATTTCCCTCCAAAGAGGAATTGGAAAAAGCAATGTCTCTTTATAGAGGTGTGATAGATCAAAAATATCCTCTCTATTCCTCAAAAACAGTAGAAGGCGTGCCTCTTTGGTCTCGAGTGCGTAGTGGAGAGAGTGGCTTTGTCACACCTTCTCATGAGGTAGAAATCTATTCACTCGTACAGAATGAAATATACACTCTTACATGTGATGAGATTTTTTCTTCTGTATATGAGCGAGTAGGGTATGTCAATGGTGATTTTCGCCAAGATATGATTCGTGAATCTTGGAAAAAAGAGTTTCTAAACAAAAAAAACAAAGGGGAAAAGAGTGTATGTATCTCATTTTCTGCTCATGTATCAAGTGGTACTTATATTCGTGTTCTTGCTTCTGATATTGCACATGCTCTTGGTACGGTGGGTATAGCCTACGCTATAGTGCGTACATCGGTGGGCGAGTATGATGGCGTTGTGGAATAGTGTCTTTAAGGCCGTATTCTTCATGGTATACTATAGATATTAGTAGTCGTTAACAATAATTTTAATATGATGAGTAAAAAAGGAGGAAAGGGTATGTGGATTGTTACTATCCTTTTAGTTTCTATAGGAGCTATCAACTGGGGTTTGGTTGGCGCATTTGATTTTAATCTTGTGAGCGCTATCTTCGGTGAAGGAGTAGTGGCACGAGTAATTTATGTACTTGTAGGGTTGGCAGGTCTTGTGAGTTTTTCATATCTTTTTGGATGTGGAAAATTTTGTGGGACATGCGGAAAGAAGGAATCATCTTCTGTAGCAGGAGACTCTTCACCAATGAGTGAAGGAGGAAGTATGTAATATGGGTCCTATAAAAAAATCACCTTCCATAAGGAGGGTGATTTTTTTATAGAAGTTTTATTTTGTAAATCTATATCCACTATAGACAAGGAGTGCGCTAACGATGAGTGCAGTCCAACTTACAAGAGGATGTATAAAGTATGGCCCAAGCCACAATTCCCAGCCCTGTAGCAACCTTAGCGCGTGGAGTGTCCCTGCACAAAGGAATATTATCGTTGCCAGGTATATATATTGCTTTTTATTCATACAATCATTATATCAAACACGCAATTTGATTTTGTCCCTTTATAGTGGATAATAGAAGTATTACTAGTTTTTTATAACAATATATATGGATTTTCTATTTATTTTTGGACGAATTCTTTTTGGAGGGTATTTTTTAATGTCTGGTATACAGCATTTTAAATATCTTACTAATATGATCGGATATGCTGCATCAAAGAAGGTACCAGCACCTAAGATAGCCGTAATGGCTACAGGTCTTCTCTTGCTTCTCTCAGGATTATCTGTAATTCTTGGAGTCTATACTTTTTATGCATTTATTGCACTTGCAGTATTCCTCGTTGTGACTGCTTTTGTTATGCATGATTTTTGGAGGCAAGAAGATCATAATATGAAGATGATGGAAATGCATCAGATGCTGAAGAATATGGCTCTCGCAGGAGCGTCACTCATGGCACTTATGATTAGTGATTGGCCGTTTAGTCTTTAGGTTATACTTTTCGAAGTACTATATAATGGCGGACAACATAAATGTTGTCCGCCATTTACGGTTACATAATGAAGAGGACTATTTCTATAGTGAAGTACCTATTTCAGAAGTACAAAATTTACATTTTGATGCAGCAAGAGGAATTTTAGAGAGGCAGTGAGGACATTCTTTCTCAGTAAGTTTTTGCTCACCTTTTTCTTCTTGTATGTCACGAATACGATTCATCGCTTTTACGAGCATAAATACTGCAAAGGAAATAATTAAAAAGCTAATTACATTATTGATAAAGACACCATATGAAAGAACAACAGCAGGTTTTGTCTCTGTGGCTTTCTTGAGAGTCCACACAAGATTTGAAAAATCAACACCACCCAATAGTATTCCTATAGGTGGCATTATTACATCTTTTACAAGAGATGAGACTATTGTGCCAAATGCACCTCCTATGATGATACCAACCGCCATATCGACAACATTTCCTTTTAAGGCAAATTTTTTGAACTCATTTATTATTTTCATATGTATCTATTATCGGATTTATATACCTTGTAGTATAGCAAAGTACCCCCATACTTTCCCACTCTTAGAGAAAGTTTTTTAGGTGTATACTGTCTTTGTATATGTCATATATAAAAAACAAAAATATACTCGCGACATCAGAAAAAAGAGAGCAGATTCTCTCTATTATTGAAGCAGGATATACCGCAATAGACACTTCGCATGTTATAAAAGACAGTATATCTCTTAGGGATAGTGTCCTTGAGGTGAGAGGCAAGAAATTTGATCTTTCTTTGTATAACAATATTTATATTTTAGGGTGCGGTAAAGTGGCTTGTAGTGCTGCATATAGTCTTGAAAAGATGCTTCAAGGACATGTCAAAAGCGGTGCGGTAGTCGGTATTACAGAGGGGGTGTGTGAGGTGATAGAGACTTTTCAGGGAACACACCCTCTCCCTTCTGAGGTAAATTTTAAGGCGAGTACACGAATGAAGGATATTGCAATGGGTGTAGAAGAAGATGATCTTGTACTGGTTGTTGTCGGAGGGGGCGGAAGCGCATTACTTTGTGGATCTTCTGATGAGCATGCACAAGGTGATCGTCTTTATAAAAAATTCTTACAATCAGGAGGAAGTATTCATGAACTCAATATTGTGCGTAAACATCTCTCAGATCTGAAGGGTGGAGGGTTGGCGCGGATCCTTTTTCCCGCAACAGTTGTGGGGCTTATTTTTTCTGATGTACCCGGTGGTGGCTATAGCAATGTTGCATCGGGTCCAACATATCTCGATACTACCACAGTAGATGATGCGATGGATATTATCACTAAATATTCATTAGGGGATTTTGATTTAGTAGAAACTCCAAAAGGCCCACACTTTTTTGAAAAAGTTCATAATATAGTTCTCGTCTCTAATATGACTGCATTAGATGCAATGAGTCAAAGGGCAAAAGAGTATGGGTACGAGACAGAGATTGTATGCGATGATTTTTTTGGCACACCTGAGATTCTCGCACAAAAAATGCAAGACGCTTCTCTCTCGGGTAAGGTGGTGTTGGCGGGGGGAGAGGTTTCTCTCTCTGTTCCTGAGGGTTGTGAAGGTAAAGGGGGTAGGAATGATTATATGGCACTCGAGATGATGGGTCTTTTGAATGAGGGTCAAGTGTTTGCATCATTTGCATCAGACGGACATGACAACTCAGATTCTGCAGGAGCCCTTGTTGATACTCTGGTTATAAAAAATCTCACATCCCGTGGTATAGAGAGTGGTTCTCATAAGGTGTGTTTGGATTCATACACACTTTTCGACGAAGCAGGAACTCTTATATACACAGGTGACATAGAAGCAAATGTATCGGATTTAATGGTGTTACTATACTAATAATGGTTATATGAGTGTTATCAAAAAAATTAGCGCATCAAAGATAAAGGATTCAAGAGGAAATCCAACCCTTTCTGTCTCTGTGAGGACGGATGATGGATTTGAAGGTATTTTCGAGGTGCCTTCAGGGGCAAGTACAGGTTCGCATGAGGCATATGAGATGAGAGATGAAGGAGGAAATGTTCGTGGTGCAATAGAGACTATCAATACCCTTATTGCCTCAGAGCTCACAGGAGTAGAGGTAACGAATCAGTATGCTATCGATGATGCGCTTTGTGAACTTGATGGTACGGAAAACAAAAGCAGGCTTGGAGGGAATGCACTCATTGGTGTTAGTACTGCGGTACTAAAGTGTGCTGCTAAGGCAAGTGGTGCGGAGGTGTATGAGTATTTGAGAGAAATGATTTCTATCCCATCATCTCGTGAGGTTCCTTATTTGTTTGTAAATCTTATCAACGGAGGAAAGCATGTAGAAGAGGGTAGTCTTTTCCAGGAGCATATTATTATTCCAGATACAGAGAGTGCTACTCGCGCGTATCAAATAGCGTATGTGGTGAAGTCTGCACTTGAGGAGTTGCTTAGAGATACTTTTTCTGAGTCAGGTATTGGGAGAGGAGACGAAGGCGGATTTTCTTTTGGTGTAGAGAGAGTGGAGGAAGCATTTGGGATACTTGCTGATGCAATCTATCGTGCAAGTATGGATGAGAAGGTATATATGGGTACAGATGTGGCAGCAACCTCATTTTTTTCTGGTGAGAAATATCATATTGATACGGGAAGCGTAGATAGAGAGGAACTCCTTTCTCTATATGGCTCTTTTATAAAAGAGTTTAATCTATGGTCAATAGAAGATCCTTTTTATGAAGAAGACTTCGAGTCTTTTTGTAGGTTGCACAAGACTCACGACGATGTATTCGTGATTGGAGATGATCTCACTGTCACAAATAAAGATCGTATAGAGAAAGCAGTAAAAAGTAATGCAATAAATGCCGTTATCATTAAACCAAATCAAATAGGTACTATACGAGAAACACTTGAAGCAATGCATTATGCACGCAATGCCGGACTCGAGTTGGTGGTAAGTCACCGTAGTGGTGAGACGATGGATGATTTTATTGCAGACCTCGCGTATGCCTTTGGGTGTTTTGGATTGAAGGCAGGAGCAGTTGGTGTGCCTGAGAGAGATGCAAAATATAAACGATTAATAGAAATTAGCTCGTAATTATGTCAACAGAAACTCGCATTATTGCCACCATAGGACCTTCTTCATGTAATGAGGAGATTATTGCCTCTATGATAGATGCGGGTATGGATATGGTACGACTTAATTTTTCTTGGGGCACCCATGAAAGTCATAGAGAGGTAATAAGCAGGGTGCGAACTATTGCAAAAGAGAAGGGTCTTTTTATACCTATTATACAAGACATATCAGGACCTCGATATGTAGATGTTGAAGGTCATCATTTTGATTATAGAATTCAAGACTTTCTTACTCAAAAAGATAAAGATGACTTACTTTTTGGTATTGGAATGTCTCTTGAATATGTCGCGCTTTCTTTCGTAGGCTCTACAGAGGATGTAGATATGGCACGTGTTTTTATAACATCACATCAAGGTGATGCAAAAATAATTGCAAAAATAGAGCGTAAAAATGCATTTGAAAATAGAGACGCAATCGTTAAATCGTCAGATGGAATTATGGTTGCAAGAGGTGATCTTGGTCACGAAATACCTCTCGAAGAAATCCCATTCGTCCAAGAGGAGCTTATTGTGGCGGCACATACCCACAAAAAGCCAGTGATAGTTGCAACAGGTATGATGACATCAATGATGAAAAGCCCCACACCATCTCGTGCTGATATTAGTGATGTGAGTGTGGCAGTATTAAAGGATGCAGATGCAGTCATGCTCTCTGACGAAACAGCAGTGGGGGAATATCCTGTGGAGGTGGTTGCTATGATGGAAAAGGTACTCGTAGCTTCGGAGTTGAGGAAAACAACACGACCACATTCTTTTTTTTAGAGAAGTCCTGCAGCAATAGTGAGCACACCAAAAAGGAGTACAAAATAACCAAAGTGTATACGCTCTGCTATTTTTAGTAGTCCATGAATAGTAAGAAGTCCAAATCCAAAAGAAAATACAAGGGCGACAAAAGATTCTGGAGAAAAGAGAGGGTTTGATATATTGAGAAGTATATTGCCACCAAGTACTACAGGAATACTCATAAGAAATGAGAGGCGTAGTGCATCTTCTTTGTTAAACTTTCGCAAAAGAAGAGCTGAGACAGTAAGGCCTGATCGCGAGAGTCCTGGGAGTGCCGCCATGGCTTGTACAAAACCAAGGAGGATGCTATCTAGGTGGGTGATATCAGAGACTTCTCTTTCTGATATGAGGTATTTTTCTAAGCTGAGCAAAACACCTGTGATGAGAAGCAGTACACCTATTCCTAATGTTATCAGTGTTGTATAAGAGTCTATAAGTATTTCATTTTCTTTTATAAAGAGACTGAGTAGGATACCAATAACTCCTGTAATAAGGGTGCTTATAAAAATAAAAGAAATGGTTTTTTTGTCTTCAAGAGATGCTGTTTTGAATTGAAAAAGCGAATACAGAAGTCTCTGAATATCTTTTCGAAAGTAGACGAGTGCAGCAAGAACGGTACCAAGGTGAAGAAAAAGAGCAAGGTGGATGGTATCTATAAGAGAGGTGTTGGCAAAAAAATGTGTACGGACAAGCACAATGATCCCTTCAGAGCTTACGGGAAGCCACTCAAAGACCCCTTGTACTATTCCTAAAATACTATATTCAAGCATGTGTCCTGTAGTATAGCAAAATAATAAAAAAATCACTTTGTTTTTGCACAGAATTATAAAAAAAGAAATTGCAAAAAGGCACAAAGATGCTATCTTTGTAGCATATTGCCTTTAAACATTTATCAGTAAAGGCAAGTTAATAAAATTGTAATGGAAGATCGTCAAATGTTTAAAGGCGACTGGACATGTGTTCAGTGTAATGGGTCTATAAAAGAACTCCCATTTGAGCCACGAGATACAAGTAATCTCATGTGTCGTGATTGTCATCGTAATAGTCGTCCAGAGCGACCTCGACGAGAGCAACGAGAGCGACAAACCTTTAGTGGAAACTGGAGTTGTAGCGACTGTAATGGGTCAATTACTGAATTACCATTTGAGCCACGAGATACAAGCAATCTCAAATGTAAAGAATGTTTCCGAAAAGAAAAAGGATTCTAATCATAAAAATAACTTTATAGAAAAAACACCCCTTTCGCAAAATGCGAAAGGGGTGTTTGTCTAATTCAACGAATACCTCTCATTGAGGTAACCAGCGCACTGCGCGGGGTATCAACCTGCACCTTGCGTAAGGTGGGGGTGTTGGGGACACGCTCTCCGGTATCAGAAAATATCAACCTTGACCCTTTCCAATGCACACTCCTGCCATGAAGGCGGACGGCTTTCTTTTTGAGGCGCTTTTTTTCGCGCAGCACTTGTCGTTGTTCGTCAAGAAGACTTTTTGTATCAGACATAGGTATAGTAACCTAATGGTGAAAGAACAGTGGATTTGTATTCTACAATATTTCTAAAATAAAACAACCCCATCTTACATACTATGTAAGATGGAGTTGTGATCCCTATTCTGGGACTGGGAGAGTTCGAAGGAACTCAATAACCCCCAAGAGACCATCCGTCTTGTGAAAGCTTTTTTCAAAGTAAGGCGGAGTTTGGCTCTGGTCTCCTGCCCACCATTCACTTGAAAATGCGATAATGTGGCCGGGAAATTGTATTTCTCTCAGATACTCTGCGAGTTCAGTGCCGGTCATCTTTCCATGTCCAAGGTTTTCGTCGATAAGTATCACATCATAAAAGTGAGGATTTTTCTCTACAATCACTTTTGCCCCCTCGGCGTTATTGATTCCCACTGTTTCAAATCCAGCTTCTCTAAGACTGAGAAGAATCAGTTGGTGTATATTTTGATCATCCTCTACGGATAGTATTCGCATATTCACTGTGTTTAGAGGTTTGTTATAAGGAAAGTTCCGTTTTTGAGCATACATTTATGAAGATATTTTGTCAATTTTTCATTATGGTATTTTTTTATGTATAATCAATGTGGGACTTGTTTTTTTCATCAACATGGAGGCGCTGTATGCAATCTCACCTATTTGATAGAGTTCTTGTTCTTGATAGTAGAGGGGTTATTATGGGGAGATCAAGCGTGAAGGCTGTTTTGACTGAGGTATTTCTGGGGACTATGCGAGTATTAGTCTCTAGTCCTTCTTTTCATATTGCTTCTCCACACAATATCCATCCTGTCCCTGAGGTGGTGATGTGGAATGAGCCGGTACGATTTATTATGTATAGGTCTCAGGGTCCGACACGGTATAATATTTTTTTAAGAGATGAACATACTTGCGGATATTGTGGAGGATATGGTGATACTCGTGATCATATACTCCCGAAGTCTCGTGGTGGTGTTCGTTCTTGGGAAAATATTATTACCGCGTGTCGTGTATGCAACTTAAAGAAAGGTGATCGTACGCCCGAAGAAGCAGGCATGCCACTTCTTTTTCTTCCGAGGAAGCCAAACACTCTCACGCTTGTGCTTTCAAAAGAAGGAAAAGGATCGTCGTATCCCAAGAGTTGGAAGCGATTTCTTGAAAATGCTGCGACCATCTAAGGTATGCGTTTTATAAGTCACCACTTTGTGTGGTGACTTTTTTATTTCACCACCTTTTCTTGTGGTGGTAGTGTATCGGTATATATGAGGAGAAATGTTTTTCTACCTATGAGCTGACCTCTTTCTGTCCGCACCTCTACTCTCCACAGGCCTTCTCGCAAAGATTCTTTTGTTGTATATCCACGATATCCTTCATCACGCCCTCCGCTGATTGAGAAGGGGATAGTGGTTTCTCTTTCCCAGGAACCCTCTTTTTTATAGAGCCAGATGTGTGAAATGGACTCTGTGATTTTTGTTGGAGCAAAAATAGCACTATATGCATAAAGAGGAGTATTTTTTGTGATATGAATGTGGGCAGGAGTTTCAAATGCAAACCATTTTTTCTTTTCTTGGGAGAGTATGTAGTCATTTCCGGATCTTTCTACATTAGAATAGATGCCAATACTTTTTAATGAAAGGGGAATCGGTGGAATGCTATTTGTAAAATAGAGTAGATTAAACACAATAAAGAGAGACACAACAGAGGTATACACATAGCGCTGGTGTGTATTGTTGTTTCTTTTCTTTTGTATAAGAGTAATAAGGAGAGTGATTGTAATAAGACTTACTGTGCCACTTAGGATGAATATAAATGCTCCCATTTTCCCTATGAGGACAGGTATAAAAAATATAAAGAAAGAGAAAAGAGCAATAAAATAGATGCTTATATGAAAGATATATTGTGTATATTTTTCTTTAAAAAATTCATTTCCAAAGAGGAGTGTGACAAGGATGATGAGGAAGGGCCAGTTTTCTATAAGGGTACCACTACGAGAATAAAAAATAATGAATCCACTAAAGAGTCCCCCAAATGCATACTGTAGTGTGTAGGGGAGGAAGAGTTGTATACGAGAAGATGCCTTGAGGTGATGTATGAACACAATGCTCGTACCTGCAATTAAGAGATATGAAGAGAGGATCATATTATCAAGCCATAGATCAATCCTTGAGAGAGTGAGGCTATCCACAATAAATCCTGTCGCAAGCGCCACCCAAGAGAGTGTTCGCTCATGTGTAATAAAAAAATCTTTTACAAGAGTAAAACGCATGCTCTTAATAGTATCAAAAATAAAAAAGATAGGAATTGTAGGCTGTTTTTAAATCAAAAAGGGGGAGTAAGAGGTATTTGGAAAAAGGGTGTAAATGTATTGACAAATATATGCAAATATGTTACTATTGAGTAAAGGGTATAAGCCCTTTATTATTATGACATATTTATTGAACATCGCTCTTATGGGCGTTTTTACTTTATCAGGCGTGTTGGGTGCTACGACTTCGGCCGTGGAGACTCACATATATGAGTCACCTAAGGTTTTGGCGGAGATTTCTTCATTGCGTCTTACTGGCTACAATGCAGTTATAGAACAGACAAATGAAGATCCTATGACCACTGCCTCAGGTGCACGGTCAAATCATGAAACCATTATCGCTCGTTCACGAGACATGGCGGATATCTTACCTTATGGAACGATAGTCTCTCTTTCTTATGGAGGAGGAGGGGATTCGTGTGGGTTTCAAAAGGTAGAACATCTTGTTGGATATCGAGTTGTTGCAGATACAATGCATAAACGAAAAACACGACAGGTAGATGTACTTTTTGGTACAGAAGATGTTGTGAGATTGAAAGAGAATCGTCTCAATCCTGCAATGGTGATGGGTATCTGCGAGGTGGATATACGTGTGGTGGGATATGTTCCGATTAAAGATATACCTTCTACACAAGAAGAGCTTCGATTGCTCGTAGAGAATTCATCATAACAATGAGTCGCCACACATAGTGTGGCGATTTTTTGTCTTTAAAATAACAATTGCGTGCTTGAGAAAAAGGTGTAAGTGGGGTATAGTATGGATGATACATAATCCCCCGAAAGGTGCGGAATTTTTTTATCTCATAAACATATAGTATGGAAATAAGAAACATTGCAATCATTGCTCATGTGGACCACGGTAAGACGACTCTGACCGATGCTATTTTGGCACAAACTGGCGCAGGGAAAGAAGGCGTCTCTATGGATTCTGATGCGATAGAAAAAGAAAGGGGTATTACTATTTATGCCAAGAATACAAGTGTTTTTTATAAAGGGACAAAAATTAATATACTTGATACACCAGGCCACGCGGATTTTGGTTCTGAGGTAGAGCGGGTACTTCGATCCATAGACACGGTTCTTCTGGTGGTAGATGCGGCAGAGGGTCCAATGCCACAAACAAAGTTTGTATTAAAAAAATCTCTTGAACTGGGACTAAAACCTATTGTCATACTTAACAAAATAGACAAACCTGCGGCTGATGTAGATATGGCACAAGAGGCAGTATATGAGCTTTTCCTCAACTTGGGAGCGACAGATGAACAGCTTGATTTTCCTACACTCTATGCAATAGGTCGTGACGGTGTCGCAAAGAGAAATATGGATGATCATGCAGTAGATCTTTCGCCTATACTTGATACTATTCTCGAAAAAGTAGAACCTCTTTCTGGCGAAGGTCATAGAAAAAAACCTTTACGCGCACAGGTATTTAATCTTGCATACGATAATTTTCTAGGTCGTATGGGTGTTGCACGAATCTATGAAGGAACAATAAAAGATAGACAAGAGCTTTTTATAAAGTCTACACCGATAGAAGAAGGATCCTCTGTAGAGTTGTTTAAGGGTAAGGTGACAAAGCTTTTTACTTTTGAGGGACTCAACAGAAAAGAGGTGAGTGAGGCTCATGCAGGGGATATTGTGCTAGTCGCTGGTATTCCTGATATTTTTATTGGTCAGACATTGCTCCAAGAAGAGGAAGGAGAAGTACTTCCTCCTATTCATGTTGATGAGCCGACCATTTCTTTTTTTATGTTTGTAAATGATTCTCCATTTGCAGGAAGGGTTGGTAAATATGTGACAGGACGACAGATTCAAGAGAGATTGGAAAAGGAACTTGAGGTAAATGTGGGATTGAAAATAGATATAGGAACAGACGGGCGTGTAAAGGTGTATGGTAGAGGTGAACTCCATTTGGCAATACTTATAGAAAACATGAGGAGAGAAGGTTTTGAACTGGCAGTTTCTCAGCCTGAAGTTATCTTTAAGGAGGTGGATGGTAAAAAACTTGAGCCATATGAGGAGGTAAATGTGTTGGTGCCGGAGGAGTTTTCAGGAACTGTAATCGAAAAACTTTCTAAGCGTCGTGGTGTTATGACTGGTATGGGACAAGAACATGGGGAGGTAAGGATTTCTTTTGATGTACCGACGCGAGGACTTCTTGGATACAGAAATGAATTTATTATTGATACAAAAGGTGAGGGTATTTTGACATCTATCTTTTCGCACTTTGGATTGTATGCGGGAGAAGTGCAGAAAACAGAGCTTGGATCTATGGTGTCTATGGCGACAGGTAAAGCTCTTGGTTTTGCACTTGCCAACCTTCAAGAGAGAGGTACTCTCTATATCGGACCCAACACTGAGGTATATGAAGGTATGGTGGTAGGTAACTCTTCAAAAGGTGAAGATATGTCAGTAAACCCCACAAAAGGAAAACAACTCACTAATATGCGTGCAGCAGGATCAGATGAAAATATTCGTCTTGCTCCCCCTCTTGACCTTACTCTTGAAAAGGCACTTGGTTTCATGAGAGAGGATGAATATCTCGAGGTAACCCCTGATGCAGTTCGTCTTCGCAAGCAGTATCTTACAGAGAGTGAACGGTCTCGTAATAAAAGAAAATAAATCCAAATAAAAATACCCCCAGAAGGGGGTATTTTTATAACTTAAGCTTTTGATACGTTCACTGCGTTTTGTCCCTTGGGACCTTCAGCAACTTCAAAAGTAAGTTCGTCACCTTCGCGTAGATCATCAAAGGCTATATCCTTTAGCTCGTTTGCGTGAAAGAAAAGATCCTTTTCTTCACCCTCTCGGCCAATGAATCCAAAACCTCTGTCACCTACAAGACGACTTACTGTTCCTTTTTGCATTTCTGTAAGAGAAATTATGTGTATAAACTTATCAAACATTACACTGTAGTACAAAACCCGACTCCGAATCTCTTACAGCTATGACTTGATTAACTACAATCATATCACAATCAGTCTAAAATGTCAATCATTTATATACACAAAAAAACTTTCAATATTTGTATTGTGTTTTTTAGAATTTTTTAGGGTTTTGATATTCGGATTTCGAATTTAATATTGTTATACTATAAGTATGAAAAAGAAGGCAGTATTTGCGGGAGGGTGTTTTTGGGGTATGGAGGATTTATTTCGTACACTTGCCGGGGTACTGGATACAGAAGTGGGGTATAGTGGTGGAGATCTGCCTTCGCCAGAAGGTGCGAATGACGGAAACAATCCCACATATGAAAATCATCCTGGGTACGCTGAGGCACTACAAGTAGAATATGATGATGAAAAGATCTCATATAGAGATTTGTTAGATTTCTTTTTTCAAATACATAACCCCACGACACGGAACAGGCAAGGAAATGATATCGGGGATTCATATCGTTCAGCAATTTTTTACCAGAACCAGAAAGAGAAAAAAGAGGCGGAACAGTTTATACAGATTGTAAACGATTCGGGACGGTGGAAAGATCCAGTAGTGACATCACTTGAACCCTTAACACATTTCTATAGGGCAGAGGATTATCACCAAGATTACCTTGTCCGTAATCCGGGAGGGTATACATGTCATACAGTATATTTTGATAGTTATATTAATAGTAATAAAAAATAATTATGAATGAAAAAATAGCAAAAAAAGTAGGAGAAGCATATGCATTTTCATATGTACTCAAAGACCTTTATCACAAGACACCTGATACCTTGGATGTGATTCTTGGATCTCATAGTGCATCACTTGTTTCTACCGTAGAGGATCAGATGAAGGGTCTCGAAGAGGTGTCATCATTTTTTTCTATGAAGGAAATAGTCCTTCCAAAAGCAGAACGAACAAAGCTAAAAATACTTCATATGGGCGATTTTTATGTAGGAGATGACTGGGATGATGAGGCAGAGGTATTGGAGTGGCTTAGTTTCTTTCTTGGGGGAGCGCTGATTCATTGGCAACTTGTGTATGGTGCTGCTCGAGAGATAGGAGACAAGGATTTTATAAAAGTGACAAAAGATGGAGTAGATTATTTTTCTTCTCTTTTAGAAAAAGCAAAAGAAAGTGCAGAGGCAGTTGGTGTTGCAAGAACAAAAGAAGAGTAAAGGAACAGAGAATGTTTTGAAGATAAAAAAGAGCCCGTAATGGGCTCTTTTTTATGATCTTTTTTTCTTTGAGGCTTTTTCTGCCAACATCTCTCTCTTTTTTTCCAGTCTCTTTTTTGTTTTTTTAGAGCGAGAGGTTTTCATTGTACCTACTCCTGTGCTTCTTTTTGCCATTTAATTAGTGATTAGGGTATAGGGTATAGGGTATAGGATCTGAAGATCTTTTACCAATACACAACCAAACTTTTAATTGTAGCATCCTGTACCAAAAGTGGTGTGGGGTGCCATAATAGCTCGTTTAACTCGTAAATTCGAAATTCTAAATCCGAAATTCGAAACAATTTATAAATCATAATCTTAAAACCAAAAATGCGTCTAGTATTTTTAAATTTAAGAATTTAGAATTTGTTTCGGATTTCAAGCTTCGATCTTCGTGCTTAGAACTATACACTACTTATTCCTTTTCGTTAAGGGTGTGTGCGGAATAGAGCTTGTCAATAGCATCTGCCAAAGCATGATCTTTTACGGTGATAGACTTTACCTCATGTGTTGATAGTTGAAAGGTAAGTCTGTTATATGAGTGCAGGTGTACATCGGGATGGTGATCTACTCTGTCGGCAACTCGCGCAACTTCTTCCAAAAAAGCTACTGCTTCAGAAAAATTTTTAAAGCTAAGGGTTTTTTCTAAGTGTGTGGTGTGGATTTTCCATGTCATATCTTACTGTAGCTTACCCGCAACATATCCAGTCGTCCAGCAGAGTTGTAGTGAGTATCCACCAGATGGGCGATTTATATGGAGGATATCTCCCGTAAGATAAAGATTATTATAGAGTTTAGATTTCATTGTTTTGGTGTCTACTTCATCGAGAGGCACACCTCCATCTGATATAACGGCCCTATCCATCCCCATAAGCCCCTCTATATGTACAGGTAAGCCCTTGAGAAGATGCACAAGCTTTTTCCTTTCTTCTTTGGATATACTATGCACTTTTGTCTCTGGATCAGCGATAGGTCGAAAGTCAAGAATAGTTTGATGAAGTCCCTGGGGGGTAATTTCTTTTATAATATTTTTAAATGCTTTGTTTTTGTGAGTATCGAAGACGGCAAGAATTCTTCGCTCAAGGCTCCCTGTATCCGTATCTGGGTAGCAATCTATGTGCGCGGTGACTTCACCTTCGTGGAGTAGATCCGCAACTTTTTTTGCCGCATTGAGTATGAGTGGTCCCGAGAGACCAAAATGTGTAAAAAGTACTTTTCCTTTTAGTGCAAATGCTTTTTGTGTCTCTACGAAAAAAGTAATCTTCATAAAGGAAAGAGAGGTGCCAGAAAGTTTTTTTACCCACGAATCAGACGCTCGCAGAGGTACAATATTTGGCTCTGGCTTTATGACAGTGTGCCCGATCGCTTGTAGCCATAGAAATCCATCTCCAGTAGAGCCTGTTTCTGGATGAGATGATCCTCCTGTTGATATGATGTAGTTGTCGGCAGTGTATACTTCTCCTTTTGTCTCTACTGATAATACTTTTTTATTTTCTTTATCAACATTTATTTTAGTAACCCCACTTTCTACAAAAATATCCGTGTTTTTATTGTCGGCGTATTTTTCCATGACACGAAAGACATCAAGCGCACTTTGACTCTTAGGGAATACCCTCTCCCTTGCTTCAATCACTAAAGGTAACTTTCTTTTTTCGAAAAAAGTAAAAGTGTTTTGTATATCAAACTGAGAAAAGGTGGAGTAAAGATGCTTTTCTGCATCACCAAATTTTGAAAGAAATTTCCGTATATCATAGGTGGCATTGGTGATGTTACATCTCCCTCCACCAGTAATGCGGAGTTTTTCTCCGAGTGTCTTATTTTTCTCTAAGAGAAGTACCTTTTTCCCGTTTGCACCAGCAGTACCGGCGGCCATCATTCCTGATGCACCGCCCCCTATTACTATGACATCATATTTTTCTTTCGTTATTTTTTTCATTGAAATTCTACAATATCACATTTTTGTCAATAAAATTGTTCTTTTCGTCTCTAAATTACAATATCTTTGTGCTAAAATAGGTAGATGATACCTCAGAAAGAAGCACTTAAGGTGCTAAAAATGGGTGAAAATGTGTTTTTGACGGGTCCTGCGGGATCTGGAAAAACATATGTTCTCAATGAATATATAGAATTTCTAAAAAGTCGAGGTGTTGAGGTGGCAGTCACAGCCTCAACGGGTATAGCGGCGACACATCTAAAAGGAGTCACAATCCACTCTTGGTCCGGTATCGGTATAAAGGATAGACTTTCTCCTTATGATCTGGAGGCTCTTGAAGAAAAGGCATATCTTTGGAAGAGATTTGAAAAAACAAAAGTGCTTGTGATAGATGAGATTTCTATGCTTAGTGCATCAACTCTTGATTGTGTGGATCGAGTGTGTAAACTTTTTAAACGAAATGAACTTCCTTTTGGGGGTATGCAGGTGGTATTTTCAGGAGACTTTTTTCAGCTTCCTCCGATACAAAGAACACAATCATATAGTGATGATGGTCTTTTTTTTGATGAGCCACAAGAATCTACCACCCCTTTTGCATTTACTTCTGATGCATGGAAGAATTCTCATTTGCATGTATGTTACCTCTCTGAACAACATCGCCAAGAAGATAGTGACCTCCTCTCTATCCTTGACGCCATTCGTGAAGGGGTGTGGGATGAAGAGTATATGAGAGTGTTAGAAGAAAGAATTGTAGAGCATCATGATGAAGAGATTACAATGCTCTACACCCACAATGTAAATGTTGACGCATTTAATGGTAAAAAATTAAATAGTATAGACACTCCGTTACGAGAGTATGTCATGAGCACCTCAGGCAAAGCCCCTCTCATAGAAACACTAAAGAGAGGATGTCTTGTGCCTGAAAACCTCATTATAAAAGAGGGTGCATTTGTTATGTTTGTAAAAAATAATCCTTCTGTAGGCTATGTCAACGGAACGACGGGTGTGGTTATTGGCTACAGTAATGATGGGTATCCTATAGTGGAGACCAAAGATGGTAGAGAGTATGTTGCCACACCTCAGTCCTGGTCTATTGAGGAGGGTTCAAAAGTATTAGCAGAGATTTCTCAAGTCCCCTTGAAGCTTGCCTGGGCTGTCACAATTCACAAAAGCCAGGGAATGACACTTGATAGGGCAGTGATAGACCTCTCTTCTTCTTTTGTCGAGGGACAGGGGTATGTGGCACTGTCACGAGTAAAAACTCTTGATGGTCTTTTTCTCAAAGGGTTCAACCAAATGTCTCTTGAAGTGCATCAGGAGGTGCGTCATATGGATGGAGAGTTGCGAAGTCTTTCGTCTCTACTCTCGACAGAGCTCCAGGACCTTGTAGAAGATGAGTTTATACAAAGACATGAGCGATTTCTTGAAAGTATTGGTGTCGAAAAAGGAAGAGTGTTAAAAAAATCAAATCACACTCTCTCTACATATGACCGTACTCGTCTCTTGCTCACACAAAAGATGTCTTTAGAGGATATGGTAGAGGAACGAGAGGTACAAAAAAATACACTTTTAAATCATATAGAAACTCTTCTTGAGAGAGGTGATATTACAAAAGAAGATATTCTCTATCTACAACCTGAGACAGATGAGTTTAAAGAAATGATTAAAAAAATGAGAAAAGAACAAGAAGCTCTTGATACAGGTAAGCTCACACCCCTCTTTCGTGCACTTGATGAGAAGTATTCTTTTGATGACTTGAGATTTGGGAGGCTTTTTTGCTAGAGTTCTCTACAGGTTTTTCCTTGCACTTCCTCATAATACAAGTAGAATAAAGGCGGTTTGGGAGATTTTTTCCCACCACAATAAGCCCGATTGCGGGTATTTTGTATGTCTGTTGTATGGATAAAGATCGGTTAGAGGAAAAAAAGAAAAGACTTCACCACAAGCTCTACATGATGATGATTGAAATCATTTTTATTTTTGGTATTCCTGCAGTGCTTGGATTTTTTTTAGGACAGTTTCTTGACACTACTTTTGGGACCGGACGCACATGGAGTATCATCGTCCTACTCTGTGCATTTGTTATCTCTTGGATATACCTCATAGTGCGTGTAAGAAAAATAGGAGCAGAAATAAAGGCAGTAGAAAAAGAATTACACACCCACAATGAATAATTTTTTGCGTATACAAAAAGATATTGTCTCTGTAGAACCTGATGTGCTTTTTTTTATTGGCGACCTTCCTGTGAGCAACTCTCTTTTGATGGCTTTTGTCGTGCTGGTGATACTTGGGATATTTGGATATGTCGTGACACGATACTTTAAGGTGCGACCTAGTGCATTTCAAAACGCAGTAGAGATGATGTATGAAGGGATGTATGAGCTCGTAGAACAAATCATGGGCTCAAAAAAAAGGGCAGATGCCGTCTTTCCTCTTATTGCGGCACTTTTTGTCTATATTGCGGTTGCAAACATCCTCCCTCTTATTCCTGGGTTTGCGAGCTTCGAGGTTGGTGGGGTGTCTCTCTTTCGTACTCCTACATCTGATTTCAATACCACCTTTGCTCTCGCTGGAGCAATGATGATATTGATTCAGTTTGTGAGTATAAAAGAGTGGGGTTTTTTTGGATATGCGGGGAGGTTTATCAAAGTAAAAGAAGTATTTCTTGCATTTCGCAAAGGGGTAAAGGAGGGGGTGATGGCGATCGTTGAGTTTTTTATAGGGCTTTTGGATATAGTTGCAGAGTTTGCAAAAGTGATTTCTCTTTCATTTCGTCTCTTTGGAAATATGCTTGCGGGAGAGATTTTGGCAGTATTGCTTTTAGGTGCATTTGCCTATGGGTTGCCCGCACTATGGCTTTCTCTCAACTTACTTTTTGCAGTAGTACAAGCGGTAGTGTTTGGAGCTTTGGTGGCAGCCTACTACATGCTTTCAGTAAAGCCTGAAAGAGTGGAGGCATAAGGTGTTCACGAGTAACATATGTCAGAGAGTTATCTCTGGTATATGTTAACCGTGAACGGTTAAATACATTATTCATTTTTATAGTACACATATATGGATCCAGTAACATCAACAGGTCTTGGGATAGAGTCGGCTCGAGTACTCGCAAAAGGTCTCGCCACAGTATCTCTCTTTGGTGCCGCAATCGGAGAAGGGTATTTAATAGGGAAAGCTCTTGAGGCAATAGGAAGAAATCCTGAAATGTCAGGAGAGATTTTCACAAAGATGATTATCGGTGTAGCGATGGCAGAATCATCAGCTATTTATGCACTCGTATTATTTTTCCTTATCTAGGAATATCTTTTTTATAGAGTTATGGAAATACTATTAGAGGCATTGGGAAATATTGGTTTTGACTGGAGGATGGCACTTGCCAATCTGGTTAATTTTTTGATTATTTTTTTTCTTTTAAAAAAATTCGTATGGCAGTCTTTACGGACTACTCTTGATGAAAGAAAGACAAAAATAGAGAAAGGTATTCAGGATGCAGAAGATGCACAGATGATGCATCAAAATGCAGAAAAAGAATACCACAACACCCTCAAAGAGGCAGCAAAAGAGGCTTTCTCTATAGTGGGGGGTGCACATACAGAAGGAAAAGAAATAGTTGCATCAGCACGAGAAAAAGCCTTTCAAGAGGAGATCTCTATTAGAGAAGAGGGTAAAGCTCTCCTTGCAAAAGAGCACGAGGATATGAAAAAAGCCTTCCAAGAAGAAGCAATAGAGCTTGTCATGAGTGGGGTAGAGAAGGTGGTGAAAGAAAAAATGACAAAAGAAAAAGACGAGGCATTTATACGATCAGCGCTCAAGCAATAAGCCATGATTACTCCACGCATTTTTGCAGAGGCTCTTATAGAGCTTACAAAAAAAGGTGATAGTGATCGTATACTTGATGCGGCAGTTTCTTTTTGTAAAGAGAGAGGCATGATGTATCTCTTGCCTGATGTAGTTTCGCATTTAGAGATGCAGAGTCTTCGCGAAAGAGAGTATGATAAAACGCTCATCAAAACTGCTCATGATGTCAATCCAAAGGTGGTCAAAGATATTGAGAGTTTTATAGATGGGAAAGATGCAGAACATGTGGTAGACCCACTTTTGATTGGTGGATTTACTGCAGAGACTGGTGAGAGATTTTATGATGCGAGTATAAAAAATTATATATTTCGATTAAAAAAACAATTACAGGATTACTAAATAAAAACAATATATGAGTGTAGAGATGATTATACATAAACTAAAAGACAAGATAGAGTCATTTGACCCCGCGATGGAAGTGACAGAGACTGGGCGTGTGGTGGAGATTGCAGATGGTATTGCAAAGGTGGTAGGTCTCTCAGGGTGTCGTTCGCTGGAAATGCTTCTTTTCCCAGAAGATACTCTTGGTATTGCACAAAACCTTGAAGAGGGCTCTGTGGGCGTGATGATACTTGGCCAATACACTCATATAAAAGAAGGAGATACTGTGAGAAGAACCGGTACCGTCCTCTCTATTCCTGTAGGTGATGAATTTTTAGGGAGAGTAGTAGATCCTCTTATGCGTCCACTTGATGAGAAGGGTGAGATACAAAGCTCCATTGAATATCCTGTAGAAAAAGTAGCGCCCTCTGTGATGACGCGAGAGCCTGTGAGTGAGGCTCTTCAGACAGGTATCAAGGCGATAGACTCTTCTATACCAATAGGACGAGGACAGAGAGAACTCATTATAGGAGATAGACAGACAGGAAAGACTACACTTGCACTCGACACTATCTTAAACCAAAAGGGAAGAGATGTATTATGTATTTATGTTGCGATTGCACAAAAGCGATCTAAGATTGCCCGCATTGTGTCTCTCCTAGAGGAGAGGGGTGCTATGGAGTATACAACCATCGTGCTCGCAGGTGCATCTGAGGGTGCTTCGTATTCCTATCTTGCTCCATACTCTGGAGTGGCATTGGCAGAGTATTTTATGGACCAAAAAAAGGATGTCTTGATTGTCTACGATGATCTTTCTAAACATGCAAATGCATATAGAGAGATTTCTCTTCTTTTGCGTAGACCTCCGGGAAGAGAGGCGTATCCAGGTGATGTATTTTATCTTCATTCTAGACTTCTTGAGCGTGCGTGTAGACGAAATGAAGAATCAGGAGGAGGCTCTATTACTGCACTTCCTATTATCGAAACTCAGGCGGGAGATGTGTCAGCCTACATTCCTACCAATGTGATTTCTATTACTGATGGTCAGATAGTGCTTGAGGCGGGGCTTTTTTATAAAGGTATTCGACCCGCAATCAATGTGGGTGCATCTGTCTCTCGTGTAGGTTCAAGTGCACAAATCAAATCTATGAAAAAAGTGGCAGGAAAAATGAAATTACAAATGGCACAGTTTAGAGAGATAGAGGCGTTTGCGCAGTTTGCATCTGACCTTGATAGCGCGACAAAAGCACAGCTAGAAAGAGGTGTTCGTATTCAAGAGCTCTTAAAACAAGCACCATTTAGCCCGTATACCACAGCATCTCAGGTGGTGCTTATGTATGCTGCAGGAAAAGGAGTGCTCGATACCATACCCCTCTCTGATATTCGTCGATGGGAGAGTGAGGTAATAGAGTTTTTTTCTTCACATCATGAAGAGCTTTTGAATCGTATTGAGAAGGGTTGGGATGACGACATAGAAAAGGACTTAGAGATGGCACTTGGTATTTTTGCCGATACATTTAAGTCCAGCAATTAAGGTTGAAAGTATTTAAAATTTTGAATTTAAAACTCAAAATTTAAAATTAAAAAAATATGGCCCTGCAAACAAAAATAATAAAATCAAAAATCGCATCAGTTCAAAATATTCGTAAGATTACGAAGGCCATGGAGCTTGTGTCTGTTGCAAAAATGAGGAAGGCGGTAGCCCGCACACTTTCGACGCGATTGTATGCCACAAAGGCACTTGAGATTTTGATTGCACTTTCAAAAGATTCTAGTTTTAGACACCCTTTACTCACTTCACCAGATGCCCCAAAAACTCTTTTTGTGATGATCTCTGCGAATAAGGGACTTTGTGGAAGTTTTAATGTGCACAACAATAAAAAAGTACAGTATTCAATCTCAAAATATGGAGGAAAAGAAAAACATACTTTTATTACTGTAGGAAAATACGCAGAACGGTATATCTCTTCTATAGGGGCGGAGAGTATCGCAAGCTTCATAGAGATTCCAGAAAGTCCGACATTTGAAGACATACGCGCTCTCTCTCGTGTGATACTTGATGAGTTTATGGGGGGTAAATATGACAAGGTGATGATCTCGTATTCACACTATATATCAGCACTCTCTACTCTTCCTGTGATTCGTCAGCTATTGCCAGTGACTCGTGATGGGGTAGAGAGGATGATTACTGAGCTTGATGAGATAGACAATAGCGTGACTGATATTTCGAGAAAATCATTTTCAAATTATGTGTATGAGCCTGGTGAGGAGGTGCTTCTCAATGCACTTCTCCCTAGACTGACAGAAGCACGAGTGTATCAAGCGGTAGTAGAGTCTTATGCGAGTGAACACAGTAGTCGTATGTTTGCAATGAAAAATGCAACAGAAAATGCTGATAATTTAAAGGAAAAACTTACCCTTTCATATAACAAAGCACGACAAGAGGGTATTACCAATGAGATCTCAGAGATTGCATCTGGTGCAGAGGCACTTTCTGGATAGTATATTACTAGGGGCACATGCTCATATTTATTAATAAAGAGATTCATGACAACAAAAGATAAGACAATACAAAAGGGAGAGGTGATTCAGATTATTGGAGCAGTCGTAGACTGTGTATTTCCCGAGGGAGAGGTACCCCAAGTGTATGATGCGCTCGTGGTAGATAATGGTGGAAAAGAGCTTGTGCTTGAGGTACAAAAACACATGGGCTTGCGTGAAGTGCGTACCGTTGCAATGGGTCCTACTGACGGTCTTTCGAGAGGAGTAGAGGTGATGGCAACAGGTGCTCCTATCTCTGTTCCTGTAGGTCCTGAAACTCTTGGAAGAATGTTTGATGTAGTGGGTAATCCTATTGATGGTCTTCCTCCTCTCAAGGGTGTAAAAAAATATCCAATCCATAGACCCGCACCTGCACTAAGTGAGCAGTCTACGACGAGTGATATCTTGGAGACTGGTATCAAAGTGATTGATCTCATGTGCCCTTTCCTCAAGGGAGGAAAGGTAGGACTCTTTGGTGGTGCAGGAGTAGGAAAGACGGTGACGATGCAGGAGCTCATACGAAATATTGCCGCAGAGCACGGAGGGTACTCTATGTTTGCGGGTGTAGGAGAGCGTACTCGTGAAGGAAATGATTTATATCGAGAGATGCAGGATAGTAAGGTGCTTGATAAAACGGCACTTCTCTTTGGTCAAATGAATGAGCCACCGGGAGCGCGTGCACGCGTGGCTCTCTCTGCACTCGCGATGGCAGAGTATTTTCGCGATGAAGAGGGAAGAGACTTACTTCTTTTTATAGATAACATATTTCGATTTTCACAAGCTGGATCAGAGCTTTCTGCACTTCTCGGAAGAATGCCATCTGCAGTGGGGTATCAACCAACACTTGCATCAGAGATGGCGACACTTCAAGAGCGTATTACATCTACCAAGAAGGGGTCGATTACCTCAGTACAGGCTATTTATGTTCCTGCTGATGATCTCACAGATCCTGCACCGGCAACTACTTTTGCACACATCGACTCTACTGTGGTGCTCGCACGAAACCTTGCAGAGCTAGGAATATATCCTGCCATTGATCCATTAGAGTCAACTTCAACCGTTCTTGATCCGATGATAGTAGGAGAGGATCACTATACTACTGCACGAGATGTACAAAAGATTTTGCAACGATATAAGGATCTACAAGATATTATTGCTATTTTGGGTATGGATGAGTTGCTTGATGAGGACAAGCGTACTGTTGCGAGAGCGAGAAAAATCCAAAAATTCCTCTCACAACCATTTTTTGTGGCGGAACAATTTACAGGTACACCAGGAGCATATGTTTCTATTAAAGATACGGTAAGAGGTTTTCGTGAGATTTTGGATGGTGTACATGATGAAGTTCCCGAAAATGCTTTTTACATGAAGGGTGGCATTGAAGAGGTAACTGGATAAGTGCTATGAAGACTTTTACTCTTGATATTATTACACCTGAGAAGCATGCGTACCATTCTTCTGGTGTGTATCGTCTCGACATACCTACTCAAGCGGGGGAGATTGGTGTGCTTGCACACCACACCCCCCTCATTTCTCTTTTAAAGGCGGGTGAAATGAGAGTGTATACACTTGATGAAGGTGTGCTGCACATGACGGTGTCTTCTGGAGTACTCAAAGTAAGAAAAAATGGAGAGGTGATAGTGCTTGCTGATACTTCAGAGCGGGCAGAGGAAATAGATGTCTCACGAGCAGAGGAAGCTCGTCAGCGTGCAGAGCAGATACTTCTAGAAAAAGAAAAACTCAGTGTAGAAGATTTTGCAAAGTTTACAGGATTTTTAGAAAAAGAAATAGCTCGTATCAAAGTAGGAAGTAAGGGTAGAAAATAAAGGTTTGTTCATCTGAGAATACGAAGTATTAAAGAAGGTGATATACTTTGGGTATGTCACCTTTTTTTATTTTACTACTGGGATATGCTCTTTTGGTAGGAGCATTGGTGCTCAACATAGGTGCGTCTTCGCTCGGCATACCTAGCTGGTATGATGTGATAAAAAAGACTCGTTCTATACGACCCGTTCATTATCTGTGGTTACTCCTGCTGTACCCTCTGTTTTTGGGCATTATCGCATATGGGGCACTCTCGTTGCTTCGCTAATTTTTACGTGATACAAGCTCCATCACATTTCGTATGACGGGGTTTAATTTTGGAAATTTTGAAAAAAATCAGGCTTTCGGTGTACAACAGACAATCAGATCAAAAAAATAACCCCCAGTCAAAATATTTTATTTTCTATGATCCAGCCCATGGGGTGCCAAATATACCCACCGCAAGCTCTCCCCATACGAGAATAAATACAATTACTATAAAAAGTAAAATAAAAAATCGATATTTAGAACTTCGGAATTTTCTATATGTAATGTTTAAAAAGAGGGAGGTGACGGAGAGGAGAATACCGGCAATGATAAAATCTGATAGAGTCCAGACTACTTGGTCAGTAAAAAACATAGCCACAAAGGGTATAAGGAGTAGGAAGAGTAGTATGCCTGCATTGTAGACTATGTGTGTGGTAATTTTATTCATGTTTTTAGTGTCTATATAATAGCATGCTTTTTGTGGTAGTTTTTTATGTGTGTACAAAAGAAAAACCACCATATCTATAATCAACGAAAGAGAGTTTAAAATTTTAACATACAGAAGGCAGTCGGTAATTAGGACAAGTGATATTTGTGTGTCATAAAGCAATAAAGATTTCTTTTTGTCAATATTTAGTGTATACTGTAGTTACTTTCCTATTTCTATCTATTACAGAAACCTTATTAGCTTATTAGTATAATCAAAAACGATATGGATTCATATAACTCTCCGACCACGAAATCTCTCTATAAAGGAACTCAGATTGTGTGGTATATTTTTGGTTTTCTCGAAGCACTGTTAGCAATGCGATTTATCTTAAAGTTACTTGGTGCAAATCCGGACGCAGGCTTTAGTAGCCTTATATACGACCTAAGTCATATTTTTGTGGCACCTTTTCTCGCTGTCTTTGAAATGACAAAGGTGGACACCAGCGTCTTTGAGTGGACAACTCTTTTAGCAATGTTCGTCTACTATCTTATTGCGTGGGCACTTATCAAATTATTCTTTATTAGTAAAACTGTGTCTACATCAGAGGCAGCTTCAAAATTAAATGAAGTAGAAAATCATTATTAATTAATAAATGTATATGGGACTTATTCTTTGGATTATATTTGGAGGTCTTGTTGGATGGATTGCATCTCTTATTATGAAGACCGATGCTGAACAAGGCATTATCCTTAACGTAGTAGTTGGTATTGTTGGTGGCATTATCGGTGGATGGATCATGAGTTTTTTTGGTCAGACCGGCGTGGGCGACTTCAATGTCTATAGTTTTCTCGTAGCACTTCTAGGGGCAATTGTCCTCATTTGGATTGTTAGAATGGTACGAAGATAATAGGACAGTAAAGAGTTTTAACACATTTACTTACTTTCAAAATACACAATATAAAAACCACTCAAAAGAGTGGTTTTTATATAGACGCAAAAATGTCAAACATCGGATGTTTGACATTTAGAGTATGTGTGAAAGAGGAAATAGAAAAACCCGCCGAAAACAGGTTTTTCTGTTGGCGGGTTAAAGGATTACGAATCAAGAATTAAGTCAGCTATCTTGCGAGCAATATCAAACCATTTTCTCTTCACACATATACCAAGCACTTCTCCAAGTGCTTCGGTACGACGTGGCTCAGGAAAAAGTTTAGCCACTTCTATGGCTCCTCTAATATATGCGTACTCTTTCTCTAGGTATGTCTCAAAAAGTGTTTCAAGTTCTTCTGGTGTAAATTTTCTGTTGAGTTGCTGAACTATTTTTCGAGCATCATCAAGTCTTGTTTCCTCGGGGTGTATACTAAAGAGCTTTCTCACCTCCTCAGTGCGTCGTGGTTCAGGAAGAAGATCTGCCGCTTTACGGGCAATATCAAGACGTCCTTCCTCAACATTTATATGAATAAGTTTTTCAATCTCCTCAAAACGACGTACTCTTGAGAGGAATCTTAGACCTCGTACAGAGTAGTCCCCATCAAGCTGTTGGAATAGTTCGTAAAGAAGCTCATTCTTCATAGCCTAACCCTCTCTATTATTTTATTTGAACATTGAATTCAAAAATACAATACCATCGTATCGTGCTTTTGTCTAGCATCAATGGGTGAGGGAAGTTAGGGTTTGTTTTTTGTAAAAGAAAAACCACCGAAGTGATTTTTCGGTGGCGTTACATGTGTGGCCATGTCTATGCTCTGTCCTCGTCCGAGTCATCTGGTGAAAATGCTTCTTTGAAGGCGTAGAGCCATGCAATTACCACTAGAAACGAATTTGTCTCCCAGTAGTAAATTGAAGCGAGGATTGCAACCAGAAAGTGTGGTGCAAAAACCCATCCCAGTATATGCCAAAGCCCGAATGTTACTGTAGAAAAGAACAGGGTGGTAACTCGAGGGAAGTAGACACAACCCAAGAGAAACAAAACCCCGTGAGCGTCCCAGAAATCCATGGAGTACCTCGTAGTTGTTGTTCAGATTATATAATATCACAAACAAGTCTTTTTGTCAACTATAATATAAAACACCCCTTAATAAAGGAGTGTTTTATTTCTGCTCCGCGGGTAGGAGTTTCGGTCATTACATGACCTGTACAGGTTTCGCGTGTTCTCAACAATCTGTGGATTGTCTGCGAGCACATGCTCAACCTTTTCGAATCCTACCACGCAAGCAAAGCAGTTTGCTTGCTCGCGGAGTTTAAAAAACTAAAAGACCCCTTTCGGGGTCTAAAGTTTTTACAAGCTCCGCCAACTGGATGCGTTCAGAACTATTGATTGGAGAAAAATACAAAATAATTTGAATTTACTTAATCTTCAGATAGTTTTTTCATGATAGTTTTTATGTCCAAATCACCCTCTCTTCTAAATGTCTCAAAGGTGTATGAATGTCCTTCTTTTGTTACAGTTGTAGTTATATCACCGAGTATTTTTTTGGAAAGCTCTATTAAATCTTCAATATCAGCATGTTTAAGAGAATATTCTTCATAAAAAGAATCCATGTTTAGGAAAACGTCTTCGTCTTCATGTGCAATTAATTTATCCCTCCAGCCCTTTATTGATTCAATTTTTGATATTTCTTCATTTATTTTTTTCTCTATATCGTTTTTCTTGCTTTCATCTTCAATAAATTCCATTAATCTGTATAAGTTTATCCCTTTACCATATCTTTTTTCCTGCCATTCATTTCTTTGTTCAAATAATTTTGATAAATCAATGATAATAAGCTTATCCAGTGAATAAACTACAGAAGCCCAAAAATATTTATTTTTGTTATATATCTTGTTGTAATCTTTGTTTAATAAGCCCCTCCAAATATAAAAGCGATTATGAAGATTTGATATATTATTCCTAACTTTATTTAAGTATTTTTCAAATTCATCATTTTTCATATATTGAATAATATACCAAATTGGAGTAATGTTTAAGACATGGAAAAAGACAACCATAAAGAAAGGGAGAGAGCAGAAGAAATTGTAAAAAATGTGAAAAGCAAAACCAAAGTGACTGGGTATGTTTTTAAGAGTATAGGTGAGGAAATTTTTATAAAAAACTTAAAACTAATTGTTTTTATTATTATTCTGGGTTTTTTAATATATTTGGGTAATGGATATGTTCAAAACAAAGAAGCGCACGAGTATAGCATATTTTCAAGGTGTAAAACCGCTATTCTGAACGCTTGTTATAGTACATTAAAAAATTGTGATGGAACAAAAATGAATATAATGAATATAAGAAATCCACAAGAAGAGTATTGTGTTGATTTTGAAACTCCTAGTCCTCTATATGGTAATGTTGACAAAACATTAATAGAATCTCTTTGGAAAAGTAAAAATAATACAGAGGCATCAGGAGAGTGCTATCTTTCTTTGATAGAAAACTGCAATAATATGTCAAAAGAAGAAGAGTTAAAATGGTTAAGGTATTCCAATTAAATCTAAAACAAAGTCTTGGACATTATTTATCTAAAACACCAAACACCCTTTTTACACCAATTGGAATTAAAAATATAGCTATTATATCAACAATAATCCATATATTCTTATCTAGATGTAGTTCGTAAATGGGGTTGAATATTATCGCCAAAAACGCAAAAATTAAAAGAAAAAATAGAGCAAAATCTCTACCGTCTTCTAAGTCTTCCCAAGCAATAAGAGCTAATATAACTGAATACAAAAACACAACAGATCTTAACAAAGAATAGTATCCATAGGGCATAAATTTTGGAATACCTAGTGTAAGCATAATTATTACAGGAATAGAAAAAATAAACCAATAATTTTTTGTGCGAGGTGATCTATCTTCGTTGTTACTCTTTTGTTTGATATTTGATTTCAATTTTACAATTATATTCATAAAAGTATTTTTTTGTTAATTACTAAAAATTACCCATATTATTTTTTGATAAATCTTTTATTTTGGAATCTTGTTCATCAATTTTTTTATGTAGTGATTCTATATATAAATAAATCACAAGTATTAAAATTGTAGTAAATGCTCCAGCTTCACCCCCTATTAACATGTATGGTAAAACAAAGACAAAATATATAAACAATAATGTTTTTATAATGGAAATTATTTTTTCGGCCATAAATATTTACTTAATTTAATAAAAATTTAAATCAAAAGCCTGTTCTATGGGCATATTATCACGGCTTGGTAGAGCCGTAAGGATTTTTTCTTCGGGTATCTCAGAGCGATTTTTGTCAAAAATAAACAGTTCTAATTCTTTATCAAATTTGTAAAAAACATACTTAGTGTTGTGCTCACATTTATCTAATTTTCTTGTTATTTCATTAAGATCACATACTCTTTTTGTCAATGTAAGTTTTAAATCATTGTTGTCTGTTAAAGTATCTACAACACTTAATTCTGAGTAATAATATCCATTATATTTTTCTCCTGGTGCCACATACCCGAATGATGGGTATTTTAGTATTTCTTTTGTTTTACCATTGTTTAATACATACCAAGCATCAAAACTTTCACTTAAACCAGTACCAGTACTTCCATATGTAGTAATCACAAGAAAATATTGTGATTTTCCGTTTATGATTCTGTGTTCTGGTGGTGCAAGATTATAGTTGCTTATAGATAGAGTATCTGTGAGTGTATTTGTGTAGTAATTTATAAAAAAGAAATCTTTAGACAACGAGGATTCTCTATAAATCAATCTGTATTCGGAATCATTTGATATGTCTAACTTTAATAAACCCGGATACTCCCGAAAGTCATTTAAATCAGAATCTATTTTCTGATTAAATTTTTGTACATTTTCTACACCAAAATTGTTTTCTGTGGATAACTTTTTATTGCCAAACAGTAAGTTTACGAGAAGCAACATTGTTACTAACAAAACGAGTACAACCAAATATTTTTGGGTATTGGTTATCATAGTTTAAAAATACGCTCAATTGAGCCATAAATCAAGATAAATAAGGGGTGGAGGTCGTGGTTTGTGTGGTAGTCTCTGATATAGGAATTCTATGGCTTTATATAGCCATATAATGTATATAATATGTATAATATTACATATTAACATTTAGAAATTGTCAAGTATACTGAAAATATCTGTAATAGATATTCATAAAAAAGATTCGTTTATTTTTTTAATGATTCTAATTATTAGTTAATTATTTTGGTGGATGAAGATTTTGACAGACAATCAAGTATTTGTTGGAAGACAATCATTTGAGTTTGGGGCAGATCATAAAGACACAAATTTGTCTGAACAAGGTAAAAAGAATTTATGTGAGTTTTTTGATCTATTGCTCAATATTGATAAAAGAGTTTATCCAGAAAATTATAAAAACATAAAAAACAATGAAAAGTTTAGAAACCAGATACAAAAAAATTACTAACAATAATGAAAATCTCGGACCCTATATTTGTCTGGTTCGTGCTGTAAAGAACCAAAGATTTTCTAGGAAGACAATAAGTTTTTGGTTTTCAAAATTAGTACCAAAAGATGATTATGATATACAAACCAGAAAATCCTTATTAAATAATCTGTGGGTGCTTACAAATAGTGCTGAGGAGGGCGTAAAACGATTTAAAAATGATCTGTAAAGGGTTCTTTTAATATTGTTGAACTAAACCAATACTAAACCAAAATTGATTTGTTGAAGGTTAAAATTTATGAAAAATAACGGTTGGGTAAAATTACATAGAAAGGAGATTGAATCATATAAAACATTGACTGATGCAGAATTCAGGTATTATTTGATGTCACGCATGGTTGCGGTTTGGGACTTCAAAAAAGAACTTTTTGGAACTTTTGACGACCGTACTCGTATTGTAAAAGAAGAAATGTTGCCAACTTGGGCTGATGGAAAAATTAATACCATAAAAAACTCATTAATTAAAAAGGGGTGGTATAAAAAACAAAAAGACTATAGGTTGGAGATAAAAAATGCAAAATTACTTTTTGGTAAAGGAAAAAGAGTTGAATATTTAATTCAAGAATCTGAAAATACTATTCATAATGTTGAAATAAATATTCAGGAAAATGAAAAACAGAACAATGATTTATTAAAGGATATTAAAAAATTAGCCAGTAATATGGTCGTGAAATACGATAGTTTTGATTGAGTTTATTTTCCTAAAGAAATATAAAGAAATATAAATAAAATTAAAGAAAATTACAATAAGGTACAACGAATACAAAACTTAATAAAACCTGTGGTTTAAAATGCTGAACTTAGTTGTAAATCGGAGTATTATTATCCACTTTGGATGTAAACCATTGTAAAGTATAATAAAAAGATGAAAAAAGAAGAAGAAGATATTTTAAAAAAATGTGTTGAAAATCAAGGGGGTCTACTTTCACCAGCTTCTGTGATAAATTCTTTTTCAAAAGGAAATAGAGGTATTCCAGAAAAACTAGTTTCTTTGGGGTACTTAGAACTTGTTCCTGAAGAAATACACACAGGGGAAACCATTAATTTTTATAGAGTTACCGAAAAAGGTTTTGCATTTTTTTATCCACTACATAAAAAAGCATGGTTTTATTTTAAAGTTGATTTAAGGACTATATTGGTTGCGGTTATTATATCTGTTGTTACATCAATTATTACTTTGTTTTTGTTTAAATAAAGAATATGAAGGATAAAGAATTTTACACAGCTAGAGAGTTGGCTGACAAATTGAGAGTAAACATAATGACTATCTATCGCTATATAGATGGTGGTAAATTAAAAGCCTATAAAATAGGTAAGGAGTTTAGGATTGATAAAGA
>Ga0210057_1000501_pt1 | contig 64366 bp, 63 predicted proteins | sample CryGeyCG2114_010_2_FD_183968 | JGI IMG/M metagenome (GOLD analysis project Ga0210057, IMG submission 183968) | Groundwater microbial communities from aquifer - Crystal Geyser CG10_big_fil_rev_8/21/14_0.10 (SPAdes) (version 2) | ecosystem: Environmental > Aquatic > Deep subsurface > Groundwater ...
CGATGGGAACGCCGATGGCCTTGGCCTCGTTTCCGACTTCTCGCCGGAAATTCGGTGTGAGCCTGACGCCCTTTTCGCGAAGCTGATGCTTGATGAGAAGAAGCGCGATCTGCCCTTTTCTGATGTCGTCCATGATGGACCTCCTGTGAATGTACTATTGCCACGAAACCTTCGTAGCCCGGATTCCCAAGTTCATCTTAGGAACACCATAAGCATAGCAGAAAACAAACTGCTTGTCAAGTCAAATCGTGGCAACAGAAAAAGCCCCTATTTTAGGGCTTTTTCTGGGGTTCAGTATTATTTGATTCAGAATAGATGTGATATATGATAGATTTTATTCACATGGCTTTTTTTGTATCCGAAAAGTCTCATATGTTTCTGAACTTGTACAAGCTTTAGAAATTTAAACGTAATAAAAGAGCCTCAATGGAAAATTGAGGCTCTTTTTTCTTATATGATAAATTTATTTTTTTTCTGGCTCTTCGCCTTCTTTTACTTCTTCTTTAGTTTCTTCCTCAGGTGTAGCTTCGGACGTTGTTTCCTCATCTTCTTCTTTCCTCACCTTCTTTTCTTGTGCGGTAATAATAACAGTTTCTGGTTGAAGGAGCATTTTTACCTCGTCATCTGTTTTTATACTACCAACAGAAATAGCATCTCCTGCGCTTTTAATACTTGAGATGTCAATTTCAAATTCATTAGGAATATTTCCCGGAAGACATTCCACGGGTATTTCATGAAGAGTGTGAAGAAGAATACAGCCTGCTTTTGTGGCGGGAGCTTCTCCTTTTAATACAACTGGAATTTGAGCATTAATTTTCTCATCCATTTTTACTTGATGAAAATCAACCGCGAGAAATTTTTCAGAAAGAGTATCATAATGTACATCAGAAACGAGAACCGGAATTTTTTTACCATCATCAATAACGAGATCGATAATAGCATGTTCTCCCGCATTGCGAAATACTTTTATAAATTCTGTTTCAGGCACGCTTACATGGATATTTTTTACATTGTGTCCATAAAGTTCCGCAGGAATAAATCCTTCAGCTCTGAGGTTTTTTACTTTTTTTCCAAGCACCTCTCTCTTTTTTGCGGTAAGATTAAGCGTCATAATTTATTGTAGATTTATTTATTTTGTTTTTTTGCACGAACTTTCTTCACTTTTTTAGGAGTTGTTTGAGCTTTTTGTTTACGTGCCTTAAAACGCTCCACTCGTCCAGCAGTATCAACGAGTTGTTGTTTACCGGTATAAAACGGATGACAGTTTGAACAGATTTCAACTTCAATATGTTTTTGTGTTGAACCAACTGTGTGTGTTGCACCACATACACATTTTGCGGTTGCTTTTGGAAAATATTCAGGATGTATATCTTTTTTCATAGAGTAATAAAATACAAGGGAAATAATAACCGTTAAATAAAAAATAGTCAACTTATCGGGCATGGGAAAGAGAATTGTTTTTAGCTGTTGACAATAAACCAACAGTCGATAATAATGGTACTCGTTGTCTCTCTGGTTATTACCAGTTGTCTTTTTTTCAGTAATTCTGACAACGTTCATTGAAATTTTAATAGCAGCGCAATTTATATTTATTGAAGATTTTTTTAGTTGTCCCAATGCGTAGATTCTTGAGTGGTTACAAACATACTGATTACTCTTGAGTGATTGTCATGTTTGTAACAACTCTTTTTTGAGGATTTGATCCTGGTCCAGGATGAACGCTGGCGGCGTGGATAAGGCATGCAAGTCGAACGAAACATATGCTTGCATATGTTTAGTGGCGAACGAGTTAGTAATACCTTAGTAACATACCCTGAAGCGGGGCATAGCCGGCCGAAAGGTCGGGTAATTCCCCATAGTTCTGCATTTCGTAAGAAATGCATATAAAGGTGCAAACCACTTCAGGATTGGCTTAGGTCCTATCAGCTAGAAGGTGAGGTAATGGCTTACCTTGGCTATGACGGGTAGGGGGCGTGAGAGCGTGATCCCCAACGAGGAAACTGAGACACGGTTCCTACACCTACGGGTGGCAGCAGTCGAGAATATTTGACAATGGGCGAAAGCCTGATCGAGCGACGCCGCGTGCAGGATGAAGGCCCTCGGGTCGTAAACTGCTTTTCTATAGGAATAAGTTGTATCGCGTGCGATGCAATTGAAGGTACTGTAGGAATAAGTAGCGGCAAACTTCGTGCCAGCAGCAGCGGTAATACGAAGGCTACAAGCGTTATCCGGATTTATTGGGCGTAAAGGGCGCGTAGGGGGCGCGGAAAGTTTCTGGTCAAATCTTAGGGCTTAACTCTGAGCTTGCCAGGAAAACTTCCGTGCTAGAGGACGTTAGAGGCAGATGGAACGCACGGTGTAGGGGTGAAATCCGTTGATATCGTGCGGAACACCAAAGGCGAAGGCATTCTGCTGGGACGTTCCTGACCCTGAGGCGCGAAAGCGTGGGGAGCAAAAAGGATTAGATACCCTTGTAGTCCACGCCCTAAACGATGCTGACTAGCTGTTTCGAGTATCGACCCTCGGAGTGGCGTAGCTAACGCGTTAAGTCAGCCGCCTGGGAAGTACGAGCGCAAGCTTAAAACTCAAAGGAATAGACGGGGACTCGCACAAGCGGTGGAGTATGTGGTTTAATTCGATGGTAAACGAGAAACCTCACCCGGACTTGAAATGCTTACGAAAACACGCGGAAACGTATGTTGTCTTTCGAGACGTAAGCACAGGTGCTGCATGGTTGCCGTCAGCATGTGCCGTGAGGCGCTCCCTTAAATGGGGTAACATGCGCAACCCCTGTCTTGAGTTATATGTGTCTCAAGAGACTGCCGTGGTATACACGGAGGAAGGCGGGGATGACGTCAAATCAGCATGGCCCTTTGATGTCCGGGGCTACACACATACTACAATGGTTTGTAACAGCGGGTTGCCAAGCCGTAAGGCGGAGCTAATCCCTGAAAACAAGCCTCAGTTCAGATTGAGGTCTGCAACTCGACCTCATGAAGTTGGAATCGCTAGTAATCGCGGATCAGAAAGCCGCGGTGAATACGTTCTCGAGTCCTGTACTCACCGCCCGTCAAGTCAGGGGAGCTGGGATTGCCTGAAGCTTCGCTAGTCGGGGTTAGGGTAAGCTCGGTGACACGGACTAAGTCGTAACAAGGCACGGGTAGCGGAAGCTGTTCGTGGATTAATTATATTCGTCTTTAAATCTTTTTAAGATTTGAAGAGTTCTCTTTTGAGAGCAAAGCCCACTTTTACAACGTATACACGTAAAATGGCGAAGGTGTTGGCCGATAAGCCTTTATGTCTCGGCCCGCACGAATATGTAATGTATTCGTAAGAAGTTGGGACAACGAAAAAAATCTTTAATGTTTTCTGGCACAAAGATGCTATATAGTGCTATACTTAAAAAATACTATGGAACAAAAAACAGTTCTTCTTGTAGAAGACGAACCTCTTTTAGGTAACCTTTTAAAACAGAGACTTGATAAAGAAGGAATGAAAGTCTTACTCGCAAAAGATGGCGAGGCCGCACTTGGAATATTAGCGGAAACAAAACCAGATATAATTCTGTTGGATTTGATTTTGCCAAAAGTTTCAGGATTTGAACTTATGGAGAAATTAAACGTTGACCCACAACTTGAACGCGCACCTATTATAATAGTCTCAAATCTTGGACAAGATTCAGACATAACCAAGGGTCAATCATTGGGAGCTGTTCAATATTTTATAAAAGCAAAACTTTCCATAGAGGATTTGGTAGAACAAGTAAAAAAGATAGTGCAAGGAAAAGGAATCGCCACGTCTTAAATATCCACAGGCAAAAATAATATAAATGTGCTACAGTAATAGAAAGAGTCGCGTTCCTATATATTAAATTTATAAAAATGATACAAAAATTACATAAAAAAGAGGGTTTTACACTCGTTGAGTTACTTGTGGTTATTGCAATTCTTGCCGTGTTGGCAGTTGCTGTTGTTGTTATTTTAAATCCAGGTGAACTTATAAGACAGGCAAGAGATTCTACGAGAATTTCAGATTTGGCGGCATTAAATAGCGCTATCGCTTTATATCTTTCAGACGTTGCAACTCCATCAATCGGAAGTTCAGCATACTGTACGTCAGGGGCTTCAACTAAGGGAACTGCTACGTGTACAGCTGCAACATCAACTGTTGTTACAGGCACCGGATGGGTTACGATAGACCTTACTGATATTTCAAGCGGATCTCCCTTAGCAAAGCTTCCTCTTGATCCAAATAATGGATCGACAAACTGTGGCACTGGAGCCGAGGCTTGTTTTTATGAATATATTCCTGGCGCGAGCAATACATATGAACTTGACGCATCAATGGAGAGTACTAAATATACAAATGGAGGAGGATCAGACATAGAATCAACCGATGGAGGAAACACCGCAACTGCTTATGAGATAGGAAATGATCCCGGATTAGATTTGTAATGATAATTACTCATTAAATAAAGAAAAAATTTAACCCCCTTCTTTTTTAAAAAGAAGGGGGTTCTGTTATAATAAATACAATTACATGATTAATCTTCCTCCGGAAAAATTACGGGACGTACTTCTTAAGGCAGGGGTTATAGACGTTGAAACGTTTGACGGACTTCGTGTTGAAGCGGAACGCAAGCAACAAAATATTGTAGAAACTATACTCTCTAAGGGTTTTATTAATAAAGATTATTTTTATTTACTTCTTGCAAAATCACTTGGTGTCCCGCGGGTAAATTTGAGTGTGGTGAAAATTGATGAAGAGATATTACGTCTTCTCCCAGAGGAACTTGCCCGTAAAAGAAAAGTCATTGTTTTTGGAGAAGATCAGGCTGCTGGGAAGTATAAGGTCGCAATGGAAGATCCAATTGATCTAGAGACAATTGATTTTTTAACACTTCGTCTTGGAAAACAAATTGAACCATATCTTGCAGCAGAAGAAGATTTAAATCAGGGATTTTCACTTTACGAACAAAAACTTACTCAAGATTTTAAAACAGTCATTGAACAGAGCGTAAAAGAATCTCTCCGCGCAAAAGCACAAGGCGCGACCCTTGAAGAAGCGGCTCAAGACATTCCCATTGTTGCTATTGTTGATAATTTACTTTCATATGCTATATCATCGCGTGCTTCCGATGTCCATTTTGAAGCGCTTGAAGATGGCGTACTCGTGCGTTATAGAATTGACGGAATTTTACATGAAATTATACGTATGCCAAAAGAGATACTTCCAGCAATCGTTGCAAGAATAAAAATACTTTCAAGTTTGAGAATTGATGAACACACCCATCCACAAGATGGACGGTTTAGATATAAAGTAGGGGGTGCTCATGTTGATATTCGTGTATCAATAATACCGACTTTCTATGGAGAAAAGATGGTGCTTCGTCTTTTTACCGCAGCGCAAAAACCAATATCTCTCGGTGATCTCGGTCTTTTTGATGACCAGATAAAATTAATGGAAGAGGCGATTGAAAAAACATACGGCATGGTACTTGTTTGTGGGCCAACCGGATCAGGAAAGACGACGACACTTTATTCGGTATTAAATATTTTGAATCATCCAGAAGTAAATATTATCACCGTTGAAGATCCTATTGAATATGATATGCGTTATGTAAACCAGATGCAGGTAAACAACGCTGCCGGTATTACATTTGCAAACGGGCTTCGCTCAATACTTCGTCAGGATCCAAATATTATTATGGTAGGAGAAATCAGAGATGGAGAAACAGCAAATATATCCGTACAGGCAGCCCTTACAGGACATCTCGTACTTTCAAGCATTCACACAAATGATGCGCCAACGGTTATTCCGCGTTTTATAGATATGGGAGTTCAGCCATTTTTAATATCTGCAGTTATTAATACCATACTCGCGCAACGCCTCGTACGAAGAGTTTGTATTGATTGTATTCAATCATATGTACCCGCAAAAGAAATAATGATGGCTATTGAAAAAGAACTCGTTGATTTAAATGTTAATCCTAAAAGTATAAAACTTCCTGGCACTTTCTATAAAGGTGCTGGATGTAAAGTGTGTGGACACACTGGTTTTGTTGGAAGAATAGGTATTTTTGAAATATTAAACGTGAATGAGCAAATAAGAAAACTTATTATAAGTGATGAATTTAACTTAGATAATCTTCGTTCACTTGCAAGAAAAGAAGGAATGAAAAGCATGTTTGAAGATGGGTTGAGGAAGGTTGAAAGAGGACTTACCACAATTGAAGAGATATTCAGAGTTATTAGAGAATAGTGAAATTTATGAAATAAAAAATTTCACTAATAAGGTAAAACAGCTTAAAATAAATTGAGGATATGAAATATAAATATATAGCATCACAACAAAACGGAAGCGTTATAGAAAACGAAATAAATGCAAAAAATGTTGCAGAGGTTTTAGCATTTCTCTCAAAAAATGGATTAAAACCGGTAAGTGTTAAACCAATTGAAGAGAAAAAAGACATTATTCTTTTTGGACAGAAAATAACCATTTCTGATCAGATATTCCTTTCAAAATATCTGGCTCTTATGTTGAAAATAGGGACGGGACTCATGGAGGCAATCAATATTCTCATAGCGGATTTTGATAAGCCGGCAGTAAGAAATATTCTTATAGAAATTAGAGGAGCGCTTGAACAAGGAAAACCGTTTTATACAACATTTGCAAAATATCCAAAAATATTTAGTCAGGTGTATGCAAATCTTGTTCGAGCAGGAGAAACTTCGGGAAATTTAGAGCAGGTATTTGGGAACTTAACGGAAATGCTTTCAAAGCAAAAAGAATTACGTGATCAAATAAAAAGTGCTCTCATTTATCCAACATTACTTTTTGTAGGGTCAATAGCAATTTTAATGTTCTTGGTTACCTTTGCGCTTCCAAAAATTGCAAATGTTTTTTTACAAGGAGGGTTTCAACCGCCACTTTTTTCAAAGGTAGTTTTTTCCATAGGACTTTTTATAAATGCATATAAATTTATTATATTTGGTTTTCTTGGTGCCGGAATATTTTTCCTTTTTTACCTATATAAAACATCTCTTGTATTTAAAAAATTTATTGGAAGTATTGTAAGCGAAGTTCCCGTTGTAAAAGACGTAGTAAGAAAAGTTGCATTACAGAGGTTTGCTTCTATTCTTGCATCTCTTATTCGAGCAGGAATACCAATTAGTGAGGGATTGGAAATTACTGCAGATGCAGTTTCAAATGAGGCCTTAAGAGAATCTCTTATACGTATTTCACGAGAAGGCCTAGCAAAGGGACTTACTATTGGGGAGGCATTTAAGCGTGAGTCATTTTTTCCTCAGACAATTACAAATCTTATAGCAATTTCAGAACGCGCGGGGCACTTAGAAGAAGTTTTAGAAACACTAGCTGATTTCTATGTAAAGGAAATTGATAGTTCTGTAAAATCACTTGTCTCATTCCTTGAGCCGGTATTACTTCTCTTTATAGGTGTTGTTATCGGAACTATAGCGCTTGCTATTATTGTTCCTATTTATCAACTTACTACACAATTCTAATAAAAATTTTGTAATTTTTAATTCCTAATTTTTAAATAAAATCATAATTTTTTATGTTTAAAATATTACTTACAAAATTGTCTGTCTGTGGCAGATCTCCCGTAGGGAGAAAAATTAAAAATCCGCAAATCAATTTTGATTCGCGTTGCGCTTTTACTCTAGTTGAGCTTCTTACGGTTATTTCAATAACAGTGGTTATAACTGCAGTTGGATTTGTAATGCTTAGCAGATATAAGGGGTCACAAAGTATACGACTTACACTTGATGAAATTTCAACAGCAATGTTAGATGCGAGAAATAAATCCATTTCTCAGTTAAATGGAAGTGCGTGGGGGGTGCATTTTGAAAATAACAGCAGTGTTCAAAAATATGAAATTTTTGAAGGATCAGATTATGCATCAAGCACAAAAGCGGGGACATATCCACTTACCGAAGGAGTACAATTTTCTAATCCTTTTTCTTCAAGTACTATTGATCTCTCATTTGCAAAAGTTACCGGTGCCCTGTCTAGTAGTCAAATTATCTCAATAATTGATGGTAAAGGTGATAATCTTGTTGGAGATTTTATTGTAACGTCTTTAGGGAGTATAAATCAGAGGTTTGAAAAGGGGTTAGTTGGTTATTGGCATTTTGATGAGAACAGTTCTTCTACTGTATATGATGCGTCCGGAAGCGGAAATACAGGGATTTTATATGACAGTTCAATATGGACATCCAGCTCAAATTGTAAGGCGGGGAGTTGTCTAAGTTTTAACGGAAGTACTAATTATATAGACGTTGGTACTGTAGGAAATTATACAGATAATTTTTCTCTTTCTGCGTGGGTTAAACATACAAACACATCTGGATGGGATGATATCATTGCGGGAAGTTGTGGTGACTTTCTGTTTGCGTTTAGTAATACTACATTCCAATTTGGTGGTCAGTGTAATAATCCGTTTGGTATGACAACATATTCGGGTAACATTGAAGGTGCGTGGCATTATGTTGCAGCTACATACGATGGCTCTACAGTAACGCTTTATGTTGATGGTCTTGAAGTAAGTTCATCTACAAAATCAGGCGTTTTTGTTCCAAGTAATTTATATATAGGAGGAGGTTCTTCTGAAAGATTTTTAGGATCAATAGACGAAGTTCGTATATACAATCGGACACTTTCATCAAGTGAAATATTAGGACAATATAACGATCTTAAATAATAATCTATGACCAACCACCTAGATTATTATTTAAGATCGTTTAACAGAAGAAATAAAAAACCTTTAATCAAAAAAATTAAGAAAAACAAAAGGTGTTATGATATATCATAACAGTGCAATAAATTAATTTATATGAATAAAAAACAACGAAATTTAAAAGAGAAAAATGTACAAAATTCCGTTATATATAAATTAGTGAAAGAAGTACCGCCCATTAGTGATTATGCTTCCCGTAAGGATTGGGAAAATATTTGTTGGCAGAAAATATCAAATTCGAAAGAATTCATGCAGTTGTTTGTAACCGTGCCAGAGCGCCACGAATTAGTAATGCGCCTCGCTGCGTTAAAGGGGCTTATTTCTGGAAAAAGTTATCGGGAAATAAGCAAAGAATTTTTTGTTTCTCTTCAAACTATAGGTGTTGTCAAAAAAGCAATGAGTAAAGGGGGCAATTATCAGAGTTATGCTGAGAGAGGTAAAACGGAAAGGAAAAAGAAAATATATAGCAGTTTTAAACAAACAAAAAAGCATCGTGGTAGACCTGTTAAAACCAAATATGGAACTGTTTATCTACAATATTAGGTGTTATGATACATCATAACACCTCACGTAGTGACTCTCTGATATATGGATTATGGATGTATGAAATTTTGGTACGATATTATACAATGATCTAAAATAAATTTTAATTTAAAATTTTTAACCAATTCTAATTCATTAAATTTTAAAATCATGCATTCAATTAAAATTCGAAATTCGAAATTCAAAATTTCCCTGCAAAGCAAGGGTGGTCAGTCTTTGGTAGAGGTTCTTGTTGGGCTTACTATTGGTGTTGTTATTATTGGTGTGGCAGCTTTTGCAATTACGGGAACACTTCGTGCAAACGTTGGGATAGATAGAAATCAGTCTGCCCTGAATCTTGCGCAGGATCTTTTGGGAAAAGTACGTTCGTGGAGTGGTCAAAATTGGCAAAATGCATATAGTCTTACAAAAGGCACTGATACAAAATATTTTTTGAATGCGTCAGGATCAACTCTTTTCATTGTTCAGGGAGAGGAAGGAGTTTTAGATAATAATGTTATAAGCGGATTGGTTGGGGAGTGGAAATTTGATCAAGACGTAGACGCTACAAGTACAACTGCATATGACAGTACTGGAAATAATAATCACGCAACACTTGTAAATAGTCCGACACGTGCAAGTTCAACGTGTATAGTCGGTAACTGTTTGAGTTTTAATGGATTAAATAGCTATCTCTTAATTACAGATCCATTAAGTGAGGTTCTTGACCCCACAACCCAATATACCCTTTCTGTGTGGATAAAAACGACATCTTCAAATACATATGAATTTATTGTTTCAAAAACGAGTGGTGGGTCGGGGGGCGGTTATGAACTTTTTATGACTAGTGGAAAAATACGTTTCAGTTCGTGTGATGCTTCTGGTTCTTGTACTGGTGGATATTTTGATATAACCACAGATGCTTCATATAATGATGGATTATGGCATCTTATTATAGCAACGGTAAAAACAGACGATGTCGCTCAAATATATGTAGACGGGGTTTTTGTAAAACAATCTAGTACGGTAACACAGAGTAATATCGCAAATAATTATAATCTTGTCATAGGAGGAAGAGGACCCACTGGATCAAACCCGTTTAATGGTTTACTTGATGATGTAAGAATATATAATCGTCAACTATCTTCTGATGAAGTAAAACAACTATATGGAGCAAAAATATTTACACGATCATTTTCCATTGAAAATGCCTGTAGGACAAATGATTCATCAAGCACTATTTCAGGAGCAGCTCCATGTGGGGGAGGATCAAGCGATGATCCCTCCACACAAAAAGTTTCTGTAAGGACGAATTGGATTTCAAATGGTACAACCACACAATCAGTACTCACGGATTACATCACGCGGTGGCAAAATGCAGTATTTCAACAGGCAGATTGGAGTGGAGGAATTGATGCGAGTAGCACATATACCAATTCAGCAACAACGTTTTCTTCATCAACTAATACCGCGACGACTACCAACGGAGCAATAAAGTTGCAAGGAATATAAAGAATAATTTTAAATAAGTTTTGACAAAAAAAGAGAAACATAAATTATAACAAAGAATATTTGCCTAAAATTTCAAAAGAATTTATATAGAATATTCTTTATTCACTATTCTAGGAGAGTGTTCTATAATAAAACGAATGGTAAAAGTTCAACATTTTAGTGAATCACTTGAGGGTAATTTTAAGAACCTTGGTTTTGAAATTGAACGTCAGAGAAAAAGTTCTGAGATTGCAAAACTTCCCGAACGAGAAGTGGTAAAACATGCTATCAAATCCATAACGAACGCACAGGTGAGTGATGAGGTGGATAAAAAAGAAACAGAACAAGAAGATAAAGAAGAAAAAAATCTTCCATCGTATCTTTCTGCACAAGAAAATCCAGATATAGCAAGGGAAGTTGAGGCACTCATCAAAATTGCGTTCACAAAGGATATATTTGAAGCCACTAAAAAGGCAAAAAGCCACTCAGCATTTATACAAGATGCATTACACGATGCACTCGTTGATAAGCTTCTTCCCGAACTTAAAAAACGAGGATTACTATAAAACTAGAGTACGATAATGACATATCTCTATATATTTATTATTTTATTTTTAGGAGGGATCCTTGGAGTGGGGGTGTATCTTTTTTCACGCAATCTTTTAAAAAAGAAGCTTATTGAAGAACTTGAGTTAAAGCTTTTTCTTGTGCGTTTACCACATGAAAAACGTGAGGGGAAAGATTTAAAACAAGAGATCTCTAGAACAGAACAACTTATTACTGCACTTGCCGCATTTAAAAAGCCATTTATATTTGAAGTTGCTGTTCCACATATTGGAGAAGAAATTCATTTTTATGTCTCTGTTCCTGGGGTAATGAGTGCTGCTTTTTCAAAACAGATTCAATCGTTATGGGGAAACGCAGACGTTCAATATGCTGAGGATTATAATATTTTTAACTATCAAGGGGCGGTTTCTGGTGTTTGGATAAAACAAAAAAATTTTTTTGGTTTTCCTCTTAGAACATATTCAGAATCAGATTCTGATTCATTCACCCCTATATTGGGAGGTCTTTCCAAAATACAAGAGATTGGAGAAGGGGGAGGCATGCAATTTATTGTACGTCCCGCACAAAGATCTTTTACTAAGGAAATAAAACGAGTATTAGATGAAATTAAAAAAGGAAAATCAATTAAGGAAGCACTTGGAGAATCTGTTTTAAAAGAGACAATGGATATAATTTCAAATGCTCTTATACAAAAAACAGATAAAAAAAATGAAGGAAAGTTAGTTGATCAGGGAGTAGAAAAAGCATTGGAAATGAAGTTATCAAAACAACTTTTTGAAGTAAATGTGCGTGTAATGGCTTCTGCTCCTGATGAGTTCCAATCAAAAGCAATATTAGAGGGTATTACAGCAGGATTTTCTCAGTTTCAATCACACGATAGGAACGAACTTAAGGTAATGAAGCCACGAAAAATAGAAGATTTTGTTTCCAAATTTTCGTTTAGAGAGTTTGATGAAAAAGAGGCATTAATATTAAATTCAGAAGAATTTGTAAGTCTTTTTCATTTTCCCACAGCATTTACGGAAATCCCCAAAATTAAAAATATTAAATTCAAAGAAACCCCTCCTCCAACAAATCTTCCAAAAGAAGGGGTTATTTTGGGAACAAGTAGATATAGAGGGGATTCGCGTCCAGTGCGAATTACAAAAGAAGACAGGAGACGTCACGTATATATAGTTGGACAAACTGGGACGGGAAAATCAGTTTTGCTTAATAATCTTGCAACTCAAGATATAGAATCAGGAGATGGTTTATGTCTTATAGATCCAAATGGAGACTTGTTTTCAGATATGATTCACAAAATTGAAGGCAAGCGAGTAAAGGATGTTATTGTGTTTGATCCATCTGATGTATCAAGACCACTAGGACTTAATATGCTTGAATATGATCCAGCATTTCCGGAACAGAAGACATTTATTGTGAATGAAATGCTCAATATATTTGACTCGCTCTATGATATGAAGACAACCGGAGGTCCAATGTTTGAACAATATATGAGAAACTCACTTTTACTCCTTATGGACGATCCATCAGATGGATTCACTATTATGGAAGTCCCGCGTGTACTTGCAGACAGCGCATTTAGAAAAAAACTTCTTATAAAATGTAAGAATATTATTGTAAAGGATTTTTGGGAAAAAGAAGCAGAAAAAGCAGGAGGAGAAGCGTCACTTGCAAACATGGTTCCTTATATAACTTCAAAGTTTAATACATTTATTGCAAACGACTATGTTCGTCCTATTATTGCGCAATCAAAAAGCACTCTAAATTTCAGGCGTATTATGGACGAAGGTAAAATACTTCTTGTCAATTTATCAAAAGGACGTATTGGAGAATTAAATGCGGGATTGCTTGGAATGATTATAGTCGGAAAATTGACGCTCGCAGCATTTTCACGAGACAATCTTCCTGTGGAAAAGCGTAGGGATTTTTATCTCTACATAGATGAGTTTCAAAACTTTACTACACCAAGCATAGCAACGATTCTTTCTGAAGCTAGAAAATATAAGCTTTGTCTTACCATAGCTCATCAATTTATAGCGCAATTAAAAGACAATATACGAGATGCAATTTTTGGAAACGTGGGTTCTCTAGTTTCTTTTCGTATAGGACCGAATGATGCAGAATTTTTAAAAAAACAATTTGAACCAACATTTGATGAACATAATTTAGTGAATATAGATAATTTAAATGCTCATGTAAAACTTATGATAGGAGGACAAGTTGAAAACCCTTTTGTTATGAGCGTTTCGTTTCCTGAAAGAGGGGAAGAACGAAATGCAGACGCAGTGCGTGAATTTTCTCGCCTTACCTATGGAAAAGAAAGAGAAGAAATTGAAAATGAAATATATATAAGACTAAGAAGTTAAAACAAAAAAACTTGAGACTATAGACACTATATGAAAATTTTTATTGCTAATTGGAAAATGAATCCCGTAAATGAAAAAGAAGCCGTAATACTTGCAAGGAAAATTGATGCGAAGAATGTTATTATCGCGCCTCCATCTATTTTTCTTAACCCTGTTAAAAAAACAATTCATTTCGCAAAAATAGCGGCACAGGATATTTTTTGGAAAAATCCAAAGGGAGCCTACACTGGAGAATTATCCGCTTTGATGGTTAAAAATAGTGGGGCCTCTTCTGTTATTATTGGACACTCTGAAAGGAGAATGTATGGAAAGGATACAGACGAAATAGTAAATAAAAAAATAAAAACAGCACTTGATTCAAAACTCGCGATTATTTTATGTGTTGGCGAGGATAAGAAAATAAGAAAAACAGGAAGAAAGAAAACACAAGAATTTATAACCCGCCAGCTCATAAAGGCTCTTCAGGGAATAAATAAAAATCAGATGAAAAAGATTGCTATTGCATATGAACCAATATGGGCAATAGGAACCGGTAATAATGCAACTCCTCAAGACGCCACGTTTGTATCAAACTTTATAAGAGAGTTTTTGAAGAAGAGGGGGGTAGTTCAAACAAAAATTCTCTATGGAGGATCAGTGAATATTTCAAATATTAAAGCATTTTTGAATCAAAAAGAGATAGACGGTTTTTTAGTCGGTGGAGCAAGTTTGAAACCATCTGAATTTATACATATGGTAACAATGGGAAATTAATATAATGACAAGGGGAATTAAAAAATTTTTATATGGCATTCTTTATATAATTGTTTTTACGCTGATTATTTTTTTCATATATGACATCACAATTGCGCCGTCTCCAACGTGTTTTGATGAAATAAAAAATCAAAATGAAATTGGTGTTGATTGTGGAGGAATATGTAATTCTTGTGCAATAAAAAACATTGAAAATCTTAAAGTTTCTCAGAAACCAGAACTATTTGGCCTGGAGTCAGGAAAAGCAGTTTTGCTTAGCGAAATTTTTAATCCAAATATAAATTATGACGCTTCTTCATTTTCATACACTATACAAATATATAACTCTTCAGGTGAGGTTATTGAAAAAATATTTGGGACAGATACAATATTCGCGTCTCATAAGAAATATATTTTTGAAGCAGGTATACAAACACCTTTTTTTAAAATCACGCGTGCTGAGATAACTTTCTCTAACATTTCGTGGCAACCGGCGAGTGAAACACCAGATTCACGTTTTACTATTTCAAATATCAAAACAGATATAGGTAGTTCTACTATTTCAATTTCAGGCGACATACAAAATCAGAGTGCTCTTATATCACAAGACGCAAAATTAATAGGAATTTTTTTTGATTTATTTGGTCAAAAATTGTTTGTTTCGCAGACACTTATTTCAAATATGTCTTCTTTTGAGACAAGAGAGTTTAAAATCCTTATCCCGAAAGATGCTCATACTATGAACAATCTTGATACACACGGAAGTAAAGTATTTGCATACTGATTATTATGTCTTTTAGATTACGATATTTTGATTGGCCTCTTATTGTTGCGCTTTTAGTACTTGCCATAGCAAGTTTACTCTCTCTTGCGAGCTCAAGCCCCGTATTTTTTTGGAGACAATTTATATGGTATGGTGTTGCCTTTGGAATAATTATCGGCGGAAGCTTTTTTGATTGGAGGTGGCTTGGAGCACAGACTTGGTTTAGATACGGAATATATGGATTAAGTATTTTCCTCCTTGTTGTTTCACATCTTCAGACGGCAACTATACGAGGAACAAAAAGCTGGATATCCATTGGTTCAATACAATTTGAGCCTGCGGAACTTGCAAAACTTGCTCTTATATTTATATTTGCGCATTTTTTTTCCAAACATCATATTGATGCGTGGCGGGGAAAAAATATTTTTATATCACTTTCGTATCTTGTTGTTCCAGGAATTTTAATCATTACACATCCAGATTTTGGAGGAACGTTTATCATCGCATGTTTATGGCTTGGCTTTTTACTTATGAGTGGTATAAACATAAAACGTTTTCTTATAGGAGCAGTAAGTGTTATTTTACTTATGCTTCTTATGTGGTTTTCTTTTCTCAAACCGTACCAAAAAGAAAGGGTTATTGGTTTTTTCTCTCCGAATGCAGATCCATTGGGAATAAATTATAATGTTATACAATCAAAAATAGCGATAGGATCAGCGGGTCTTCTCGGAAAGGGATTTGGAGGCGGAACTCAGACTCAGTTACATTTCTTGCCAGAAAGTCAGACGGACTTTCTTTTTGCTGCTTTTGTAGAGGAGTGGGGGATTGTTGGCGGGTTTGCCGTCATAAGCGCTCTTTTATTTGCTATATATCGTATTATTCGTATTGGTATGCGCGCACGCGATAATTATTTTAAATTTATCAGTCTTGGTGGGGCACTGTATCTTCTCATTCATTTTTTTGTAAATATAGGCGCAAACTTGGGTTTTTTGCCTGTAGCAGGGGTAACATTTCCATTTTTGAGTTATGGTGGGTCAAACCTCTTGACTAGTGCAATCATCATAAGTATCATAGAACATATCAAACTTGGATCCTCAGTATAATCAAAGAGGTAGGGTAAGCGTGCGCCTCCTAAGCTGGTCGGGTATTGTTTTGTTTTTTTTACTCGCGCTAGGATATTTTTTCTACGGATTACAGCCAGCATCAGCGAATATAACAAAACAGACCGATGTTTTTAATCAAAATTCAAATTCAATTCAATTCGTAATAAAAAAAGGAGAGTCATTTAAAGAAATAGGGTCTCATCTTTCTCAAGATTCACTTATTAAATCAATTTCAGTGTTTAAAATTTATTCATTCATTGTCGGTAAAGCTCACACATTCCAACCCGGAGTATATACTCTTTCAGGAACGATGAGTGTTCCTCAAATTGTAGATATACTTACAGCAGGAAACACAAACGATGTTACCGTTACCATTCCTGAAGGTTACACCCTAAAAGATATTGATGAAACACTTTCTGCCGCCGGAGTATTACACGTGGGAGATCTTATTTCATATGATCCAAAAAATATATTGTCACAATATCCTGAAATTCAAAAAGTGCCATCATTTGAAGGAATTCTTTTTCCAGATACCTATCGTTTCAAGCTTGATTCTTCAACAGATGAGGTTGCTCGTATTTTCCTTGATACATTTATGAGAAAGGTCTGGCCGCTTTTGGAAAAGTCAGATGATTGGTACAAGACATTAATTCTCGCGTCGTTTTTAGAACGTGAAGTTCCTAATTTTGAAGACAGAAAGGTGGTAGCGGGAATATTATTGAAACGCTATGCGCTTGATATGCCTCTTCAGGTCGATGCGACAGTAGTATATGCGAAATGCGGGGGAGCTTTTAAAAGCTGTACAACAAAGAGTATAACAAAAAAAGACACTTCTTTGAGTTCACAATATAATACATATCAAAAATTAGGATGGACTCCCACGCCAATTTCGAATCCAGGACAGGTAGCAATACAGGCAGCACTCACACCAGTTAAAAGTCAGTATTTCTATTATCTTTCAAGAAGTGACACAAAAGAAACAATATTTTCAAAAACATTAGACGAACATAACGAAAACAGAGCAAAGTATTTATAAAAATCCTCACACTCACAACAAACACTTTCATATAGGAATAAAAATATATATGAAAAAGAGTTTGTGTGCGTATTATTAATTCAACGTATGAAGAGAAAAATATTTTCACATTACAAAGGTCCGACGCTTGCACAACCCGATCTTATAGAAATTCAAAAAGACTCATTCTCATGGTTTCTTAAAAAAGGTTTACGTGAACTATTTGATGAAATTTCTCCTATTAGTGATCACACGGGAAAGGAACTAGAACTTCATTTTCTTGATTATAAATTTGATGAACCGAAATATACCGAGGAGCAAACAAAAGAAAAAGATCAAACATATGAAGCGTCTCTTCGTGTTAATTTGAAACTTACGGATAATACTAAAAAGACCGCCAATATTCAGGAGGTTTATTTGGGAGATTTTCCGATTATGACCAAGCGCGGAACTTTCATTATAAATGGTGTAGAGCGTGTTGTTATTTCACAACTCGTGAGGAGTCCAGGTGTTTATTTTAGTGCTAACGTATTTCGTGGGAGAAAGCTTTTTGGCGCAAAAGTAATTCCAAACAGGGGAGCATGGCTTGAATTTGAAACGGAAGCGGATGGCGCTATTGTGGTAAAAATAGATAGAAAGAGAAAAGCCCCCGTAACACAACTCCTCCGTATATTTGGATTTGAAACAAATGAGGAAATTATTCGTGCGTTTTCAGATATTGATCAAGGAGAGTATAAATCAATTCTCGCAACGCTTAAAAAAGATGACGCAAAAGATAAAGGGGAGTCATTTTTGGCAATTCACCAACGTTTAAGACCTGGTGATTTAACTACGGTTGAAAATGCCCAGTCTCTTATTGAATCTATATTTTTCCGGTTTGATCGTTATGATTTAAGTCCTGTAGGAAGGTTTAAATTTAATCAGAGACTTGATATTAAAGGAAGAAAAGAGGGAATTTTAAATAAAGAAGACTTGAAAGCAATCGTGAGTGAAATTATTAAACTTAATAATGATATAACTGCAGAGCCAGACGATATTGATCATTTAGGAAATAGAAGAATTAGGGCAGTTGGTGAACTTGTGCAATCACGATTAAGAATCGGATTTGCGCGTTTGAGAAGAGGAATACAGGATAGAATGTCCACGCTTGATAGAGATACAATTCAACCTGTTCAGCTTGTTAATTACAAATTACTTACTGCAGTTGTTCGTGACTTTTTCTCATCATCTCAGCTTTCGCAGTTTATGGATAATACAAATCCACTTGCGGAGCTTGAACATAAAAGAACACTCTCAGCAATGGGTCCGGGTGGTCTCACAAGAGAACGTGCCGGATTTGAAGTTCGTGATGTGCACTCATCATACTATGGAAGAATTTGTCCGATTCAGACTCCAGAAGGAGCAAATATTGGTCTTGTCAGTAAGCTTTCAAATTATGCACGGGTAAATGAATTTGGTTTTTTGGAGGCTCCATATTTTGCAGTAAAAAAAGGAGTGATAACAAAAGAAGTTGTTTGGTTAGATGCAACAAACGAAGAAAAATATAATATAGCCCAAGCAGACATCGAGGTGGATGAAAAAGGACACATTATTGAAAAGATTATTCCAGCAAGAAATAAAAATATTCCAGGAATTTGTGCAAGAGAAAATATTGATTTTATAGATGTTTCAGCAGATCAGATGATTAGTGTTGCTACAGCGCTTATTCCATTTTTAGAACATGATGATGCCACTCGCGCACTCATGGGATCAAACATGCAGAGACAGGGTGTAGCGTCATTGCGACCACAAGCTCCGCTTGTTGGTACGGGAAAAGAAGAGATAGCTGCTCGTGATTCACAACAGATGGTTATTTCAGAGTCTAGTGGTGTAGTAACTGAACTTGATGGAGATGAAATAACCGTAAAAGGAAGTGACGGAATAAAAAAATATCCGCTTATCAAATTTAAACATTCAAACCATGCTACCTGTATTTCGCAAAAACCAATCGTAAAATTAGGGGATAAGGTAAGTAAAGGAACCCCACTTGCAGATGGACCAGCAACAGATAGAGGGGTTTTGGGACTTGGACAAAACTTGCTAGTCGCGTTCTTGCCATGGAGAGGGGCAAACTTTGAAGATGCTATTGTGCTTTCAGAACGAGTTGCTCGTGATGATAGGTTTACCTCAATTCATATTGAAACACACACATGTTCGGTGCGTGAAACAAAACTCGGTCCTGAAATTACAACACCTGATATTCCAAATGTTTCCGAAGATAAATTAAGAAATCTTGACGAAGAAGGAGTTGTTCGTATCGGAGCAGAACTTCGTGAAGGAGATATTATTGTTGGCAAAATTTCACCAAAAGGTGAATCGGAATTGAGTTCTGAAGAGCGTCTTCTCCGTGCAATTTTTGGAGAAAAAGCACGGGATGTGAAAGATACATCACTTACGCTTCCTCATGGAAAGCACGGACGTGTCATTGGAATTAAAGTATTTTCTCGTGAAAGAGGAGATAAGCTTGAGCCTGGAATTATTAAAAAAATTCATGTTGAGATTGCACAACTTAGAAAAATCAGCGCCGGAGACAAACTCGCAGGACGCCATGGAAATAAGGGTGTTATTTCACAAATCAGGCCCGTAGAAGATATGCCATGTCTTGAAGACGGAACTCCTGTTGATATTATTTTAAATCCGCTTGGTGTTGCATCTCGTATGAATTTAGGACAGATTCTTGAAACGCATCTTGGGTTTGCGGCAAATAAACTTGGATATCGTGCGGTGGTGCCTAGTTTTGTAGGGGCAACAGAAGAAGATATACGCAGAGAACTTAAAGAGGCAGGTCTTCCAGAAAGTGGAAAGGTTACTCTTATTGACGGTATTACGGGAGAAACGTTTAGGAGTCCAGTAACCGTTGGTTATATATATATTATGAAGCTTATACATCTTGTTGAGGATAAGATTCATATGCGTTCAACGGGTCCTTACTCTTTGATTACCCAACAGCCACTTGGGGGAAAGGCTCAATTAGGAGGACAGAGATTTGGAGAAATGGAGGTGTGGGCGCTAGAAGGTTATGGATCAGCTCACACACTTCAGGAAATGCTTACTATTAAATCAGACGATGTTTTAGGGCGATCTGCGGCATTTGAGTCAATTATAAGAGGAACAACTATTAAGAAACCGAATATTCCGGCATCATTTAACGTGCTCGTGAGCGAATTGAAATCGCTTGGTTTGAACGTGCATTATTACGGAGAACATGAAGATGAAACTTCTCCACAAGAAAAACAGAACTAAAAATTTATAACATATGAAAAAGACATTACCAAAATCATATATTTCAATTCGCGTCGCCTCACCTAAGGAGATTTTAGAGTGGTCTCATGGAGAGGTCTTAAAGCCGGAGACATTAAACTACAGAACACAACGTCCTGAAAAAGACGGGCTTTTCTCTGAGCGTATTTTCGGTCCTACAAAAGATTATGAGTGTTACTGTGGAAAATATAAAAAGGTTCGATATAAGGGAATCATTTGTGAAAAATGTGGAGTGGAGGTAACCAGAGCTATTGTTCGTCGTGAACGTATGGCACATGTTGAACTTGCAACACCCGTTGCTCATGTATGGTTTTTAAGAACAGTACCCTCAAAACTCAGTTTGCTTTTAGAGCTCTCTGTTTCAAAGATTGAGAAAGTTGTTTATTATGCTGCGTTTATCGTTACTTCGGTAAATGAAGAAAACAGAAAACGTGCACTTGAAGCAATTCAAAAAGAGTTTAAGGCAATGAAAGGAGAAGATGAAAAAAAGATAGATGAAGTTGCTGAAAATGTAAGAAAATTAAAAGAAGTGCTTGTCGCACTTCGTCCCGGACTCATCATAACAGAGCAAGAATATTTTACTCTTGCAGAAAGGTTTGGAGATGTTTTTGAGGCTGATAGAGGAGCTGGTGCTATTAGAAAAATACTTGAAGCACTTGATTTAAAAGCACTCATAAAACAAATTCAAAAGGAACTTGAAGGGGTTCGCGATGAAAATAAAAGAAAGAGAGCTCTTCGAAGATTAAAGCTCGCACAATCATTTTTGAAATCAAATATTCGACCAGAGTGGATGATACTCACAATACTTCCTATTCTTCCGCCTGATTTACGTCCAATGGTTGCTCTTGAGGGGGGGAGATATGCTACTGCTGATCTTAATGATTTGTACCGACGTGTTATTAATCGTAATAACAGACTCAAAAAATTAATTGAACTTAGATCTCCAGAGGTCATTATTACCAATGAAAAAAGAATGCTTCAGGAAGCAGTTGATGCTCTTATAGATAATTCCGCACGTCTTGGAAATCAATTACTTTCAACGCGCAGGAGACCGCTTAAATCACTCGCCGATATGTTGAAAGGAAAGCAGGGTCGTTTCAGACAGAATTTGCTTGGAAAGCGTGTTGATTATTCAGCTCGTTCGGTTATTGTTGTTGGTCCTGAACTGAAACTTAATGAATGTGGACTTCCAAAAAATCTTGCCTTAGAACTATTTCGTCATTTTGTAATTAATAAACTTATTGAACGTAACTTTGCCTATAACATAAAGCAAGCAAACAGATTTATTGAACAGGGATCTCCCGAGGTATGGGAAATTCTTGAAGAGGTCATTAAATACAAACGTGTACTTCTAAATCGTGCGCCTACACTTCATCGCTTGGGAATACAGGCATTCAAACCCGTTCTTGTTGAGGGGCTTGCTATTAGAATTCCACCTCTTGTTTGCGCAGCTTTTAATGCTGACTTTGATGGAGATCAAATGGCAGTTCACCTTCCTCTTACGGTAGAGGCTCAATATGAAGCGGAAACTCTCATGGATGCGAGTAAAAATCTTTTAAAGCCATCAAGCGGTGATCCTATCGTCACGCCAACACAGGATGTTGTGTTGGGCTCATATTTCTTAACTAATATGAAAGAAGGAATGAAAGGAGAGGGAAGGGTCTTTTCAAGTTTTAGTGAAGCAATGCTTGCATATGAAAACAACCTTGTTGATATCAACGCAAAGATAAAAGTTCCCATACGAGGAGAAATCATTGAAACTACATATGGAAGACTTATTTTCAACCAGATATTTCCAGATGATTTTGAGTTTGTAAATACACTTTTAAATAAAAAGGGTCTTTCAAAACTTGTTGCAAAAGTTATTGAATATTATGGTATTGATTTGGCAAGTACATATTTGGATAAGATTAAAGATATGGGTTTTGCCTATGCAACTATTTCGTCAATAGCTTGGGGAATGGGAGATACGGTAACTCCTAAAGAAAAAGGGGATCTTGTTAAAGAAGGAGATAAAAAAGTTATATTAATTAATTCACAGTATAAAGAAGGATTACTTACTGAAAAAGAAAGAAAACAGCAGACAATATCTATTTGGAATGACATTCGTGATAAAATATATGAACTCATTCCACAATCACTTGATACACAAAGTCCAGTTTATACAATTATTGACTCTGGAGCGCGAGGAAGTTGGATGCAGCCAAACCAGATTATGGGTATGAAGGGTCTTGTGGCAAATACTCAAAATGAACTTATAGAGCTTCCTGTAATATCCTCATATAAAGAAGGTCTCAAAGTTTTGGAATACTTTATTTCAACTCATGGTGCAAGAAAGGGATCAACCGACACCGCTTTAAAGACGGCAACAGCTGGATATCTCACGAGACGACTCGTTGATGTAACTCAGGATATTATCATTCAAGAAGAGGATTGTGGAACATCAAAGGGTATATCAGTTGTGAGAAGCGAAGGAAATGAATATAGTCATCAGTTTGCAGACAGGCTTTATTCACGAATAAGTCTTAATGATATAAAAGTAAATAGAAAGACAGTAGTAAAAGGTGGTCAAATTATAACTCGTGAGATTGCCAAGGAAATACAAGATTCTGATATTGAGTCAGTAGAAATTCGTTCACCAATAACATGTAAGACTCCACATGGTGTATGTTCAAAGTGTTATGGTCTTGATTTGAGTAAAAATGAATTAGTACAAATCGGAGAGGCTGTTGGTATCATAGCAGCACAATCAATTGGAGAACCAGGAACACAGCTTACTATGCGTACTTTCCACATAGGAGGCATAGCGGGTGTTGATATTACGCATGGATTGCCTCGTGTTGAAGAAATTTTTGAGGCCCGTCCACCAAAAGGAAAAGCCCCTCTTGTAAAAGAAGATGGAATAGTAAGTGAAATTGTTGAAAAAGGACTTGCAACTATTGTAAGAGTAAGAAAAGAATCAATGAAAGGAAAAAAGGTAAAAGAAACATTTGATGAATATATGATACCTTCTGGCGCAACTATTTTTGCAAAAGAGGGGAACGAAGTGAAAAAAGGAGAGGCGCTCTCTGAAGGACCCCTTGATCTCCGTGAGATTCTTGCTTATCGAGGACTTAAAGCCGTTGAACATTATATTATAAATGAGATTCAGAGAATTTATGTACCTGAAGGATCTCCAATTAATGATAAGCATGTTGAGATAATAGTTAGACAAATGCTCTCGCGTGTTTCGGTAAAGGAATCTGGAGATAGTGAATTTACCCCAGGAGATATTGTTGAAAAATCAGATTTTATAGCAACAAACAAAGAGATAAAAACAGCTAAAAAAGAAATAGCAAAAGCAATACAAAAAGTAATGGGCATTACACGAGTCGCCTTGAATTCAACGAGTTTCCTTTCAGCAGCTTCGTTCCAGGAAACAAGTAGGGTTTTAGTAAGTGCCGCGGTTGAGGGTAAAATAGACCCTCTTATGGGACTCAAAGAAAACGTGATTATTGGAAAGCTTGTTCCTATCGGAACCGGCAAAAGAGGTATTCCGGAAGATAAATTAGAAGTATTAAAAGAAAAATTTTTTGTTCCTGTAGTGGAAGAAACAGAAGAAGAGAAAAAGGAAGGAGAAGGGAACCAACCAGAAGAAGTTAAAGAAGAGAAAAAAGAAGAATAGTTCTCACAAGATTGACTCTTTTTCTCATCTTTGATACGGTAATACTATATTTATATGGATAAAGCACAGCAAAAAAAATATGAAATAACTTTTCATACGCTTACAGAAGATGCAAACGAGGTGAAGCGTGAAATAGAAAAGGCGCATGGAACGATTATTGAAGAAAAGCCATTTGTTAAAATGGAACTTGCATATCCAATAGAAAAACAAAAGTTTGTTTTTTGTAGGATAATCGTCTTTAGTATGAAGTCGGAAGAAATTAAAGAACTGAGTGAAGGTTTAAAACTTTCAAAAGTAACCTTACGTCATCTTATAAATAGTGTTTCTAAAAAGAAAGAAGAAAATGAGAAGAATGATCCACACAAACACCCAGAAGGAGACGGACCAACGCCATCAATGAAAATACGCTCCTTTGAGCAGGTGCTTACTAATGAGGCGCTTGAAAAGAAGATTGAAGAAATATTACAATAATATAGACAAATGAATCTCAATAAAGCATTTATCATAGGAAGACTTACCGCTGACCCACAGCTCCGAACAACAACAAGCGGACAGTCTGTCACGACTTTCTCAGTTGCAACAAATCGCACTTGGATGAATAAACAAAACGAAAAACAAGAAGAAGTGCAATACCATAACATTGTGGTATGGGGCAGACAAGCTGAAGTTGCAAACCAATTTTTAAAGAAGGGGGGTATGGTTATGATAGAGGGAAGAATTCAAACCAGAAGTTGGCAAGACAAACAAGGACAAAATAGATACACCACGGAAATTGTTTCTGAAAGAATGCAACTCGGTCCTCGTTCGGGTAATTTTGGTGGTGGTTCAAGCGGTAGTTCTATAGGTTCAAAACAAAAAGACAGACAAGAAGAACTTTCCGAACATAAAGATCAAGAGGAAGATCTTCCAGAGATTGATATTGAAGAAGGAGAAATTCGCGCAGAAGACATACCATTTTAACGTATGAGAAACGTAATACAAAAAAAGAAACAGTGTCCTTTTTCTTCACGTGGTATAAAAGAAATTGATTACCGCGATGTTGAACTTTTAAGGAAATATATTTCAAGCCAGGGAAAAATTATTGACCCCAGACATACGGGAGTTTCGGCAAAATATCAACGCAAACTTGCTCGAGCAATTAAGCGCGCGCGTGTTATGGGTCTTTTGCCATTCGTTGGCAAATAGATTTTCATGATAACACTTGATCAGACGGTTTTTGATTTTATTTATTCACTAGCCGGACAATCCAGAATATTAGATTGGTTTGGTGTTTTTTTTGCTGAATATATGCCCATTATTTTTGTGGGACTTGTTTTATACTTTTTAATTCGTGAAGGGACGTGGATAAAAAAAGTTGAACGGTTTGTTATTCTTGCCTTTACGTTTGTACTCTCGTATGGAATTTTTGGCGGAATATTACATTTCTTTATATTACGCAACAGACCATTTATAGATCTTGGGTTTTCTCCGCTTTTTACCGAAACAGGAAATGCATTTCCTTCACGCCATGCGCTTATACTTTTTTCTATAGCGGCGCTTATTTTTTCATTTAATAAACGTATTGGATTATGGCTTTTCTTTTTTGCTCTTGTAAACGGATTTGCCCGTGTATTTGTTGGTGTTCATTGGCCGAGTGATATTGTTGGGGGAGCAATTATAGGAATTATTTCGTATATAATAGCATCAGTTGTTCTTGGAAGATTTTTCAAAAAAAGAGAGGAATCACCTGATAGTAAAGATGATATTTTTGAAGAAGAAAATAAAGAAGATATTAAAACCCAAGAAAAAGAAAGTTTAAAAACAGGCAAATAAATCTGTTTTTAAATTACTAAAAACATACTGTGACTTCCGTACATTTCAAACGATCGTTTGAAATGTACGGTTTTAAGAAATGTGAAAATATTTTTTAAAATAAAAATTTCGGATGTCGCAAATCTTCTCTCTTGTCAATTTTTATGGCATTACATAAAAATATGTAAATATGTTATAATCCAAGTATGCATAAAATACAAGAAGAACTTTTGCGTTTATCACAAGAAAAAAATCTGGGTGCGTATACCTTACGTGAAATTGGATCTTTTATTGGAGAATCCTCTCCTCAAAAAATAAAGCATCATCTCACAGAACTTCAAAAGAAAGGACTTATTAAGGTTGATAAAGTGAAAGGAATGATAGAAAAAACAAAACATGATTGGGGACGATCTATATCAAGAAATACAAAATTACTTTCAATTCCTATTTTAGGTGCTGCAAATGCTGGATTTCCAAACGTGAGAGAAATGGCTGGTACTACAAATATTGAGGGTTTTTTGAGAATTTCAAGCTCGCTTCTTAAGCCATCAAATACGCGCGAGCATAGACTTTTTGCTATTAAGGTTGTTGGTATAAGTATGAATAGAGCAATAATTGATGGGAAGCGAATTGAGGACGGGGACTACGTAATTATAGACGTTGATGATAAGGCGCCAAGAAATGGAGATGTAGTTTTATCCATTATTGATGGTATGGCAAATATCAAGAAGTTTTATCTGGACAAAGAAAACAATCAAGTTGTTTTGATGTCTGAATCAACAAAAGATTTTGCTCCCATCTATATTCATGAAGACGATAACTTTCTTATTAACGGAAAAGTAGTACAGGTTATAAAAAAACCCAAAACAATTTGGGACGAAGAGGGGATATAATCTTCTCTTGTTATTATGCATTCTACAAACGCTATATTTGTGGAATTTTGTTATAAACTATAGGAAAACTTTATTCGCACAGAATATACAAGTATTGTAAAATGAATACAATGATATTTTTGAAGCGAATTTTTTGGATAATATTGTTTTGCGCCGTAATATATGGAGGATATACGCTTTACACAGGTTGGTGGAATGATGGATCGGGATTTTCTCGCACAAAAGAATATATACAAAACGTTTTAGGTCAGAAAGGAGAAGAAATAAAAGGACAGGTACAGGATAAGGCAAATGAAGTTGTTTCAAGCACAAAGCAAACAGCCCTTAATTATATTGAAGAAAAAACGTCAGAAGCACTCTCATCAATAAAGCAGAGTATTATAAATAAAGCCTCTGATGTACTTGGGGTAAGTCAAGAAACACAATCTCCACAAACGGGGGTATTCCAAGGAGGCATAATCGCCGCTCCTTCTGGAGAAAGGTTTTCTGCTCCTCCGCCACCAGCAACAATTACTGCAAATGTAGGGTTTCCTCTTGTGTTTTCAATTAATAAAAATGCATCGTATTCAGTTGATTGGGGAGATGGAGAAAAGACCTCTGGTACTTCCTCTCAAAATGAGGTAGCGCTTTTAAAACACACGTGGAGTTCTGATGGAGATTATAATGTTAAAATAAACATTGGTTCTGAATCATCAACCGATTATATTTTTCCAGTAAGAATTTATAAATAATAAAAGATGACATTTTTAAGAAAAAAAACAGGTCTATATGATAGAAAAAAAAGAGAACATAATCTTAGATTTTTATATAGTATCCTCGCAGTTATTTTTATTTTTGGCATTATAATAGCATTTGCTTATTTTGTTCTTTTCTCCAATTTTTTGAAAGTAAAGTCAACAGAAACAAGTGGTCTGCGAATAGTTTCTAAAGATGAATTGGTTGCCAATATAAAATCAACCATCATTTCAAAAAGTTTTTTAGGGTCAATCTTGGGTCCTGATAATATTTTATTTTGGAAAAACAATAGTGGAGAAGTTACCTTTGGAGAAATGCTCCCTAAAATTTCATCAGTTTCTATTAACACAGATTTAAAAACAAGAACGGTAAAGCTTTTTGCAAATGAACGCATCGTATATGGTGTGTGGTGTGTTTCTGAGACTGAATGTTTTGCATTTGATAGTGGGGGGGTAGTATTTTCACGAGTTCCCACTCCAGAGGGTGTGTTGCTTATGAAAATTGAAAACTTAAATATGCGTCAGCCCGTGTTAGGTTCCAAATTTATTTCAAATACAGATTGGATAGAAAATCTTTTTACTACATATGAGATTATGCAGAAAAATAATATTCCTATAGAGAAGATAATTATAAAAGATTACTCATTAAAAGAGTGGGAGGCTATTTCCCCATTAAGGTTTTCTCTTTATTTCAGTTTTGACTTTATTCCAGATAATCTTAATCTTGTTTTAAAAAATTTTTTTTCTCGTGTTGATTTTAATAGTCTTTCCTATATTGATTTTCGTATACCGAATAGGCTTTTCTATAAATAAAATATGTTTGCTAATAATGTGCTATTATTAAGAAAACAATGACAAATAATCATATAAAAACTAAAAAAAGTAAGCATCAAGGATTCACTCTTATAGAATTGCTTATCTATGCTGCTGTATTTTCGGTAAGTGCAATATTTTTAGTAAATATTTTGACAGCCGTTACGCAAACACAGGTTCGTCAAACATCAATTAACGAGGTAAATCGTCAAATATCATTTGTTTCTGACACGGTTCAGAGATTAGTGAGAAAATCAAGTCTCATTGATAATACTGCTGGTGAGGCGACTTCAACGCTTACGCTTAGAATGGCTTCATCAAGCGTTGATCCAACTATTATTTATACAAACGCTTCGGGTACGGCAATTTATCTCAAACAGGGAACAAGCACCTCTATTGCGCTCACAAACGATAAAGTTACCGTTGGGGGATTTTCCGTAACAAAGTTTGAAAATCCAGGAAGTGTTTCGGTAGTACAAGTTAATTTAACTCTTAGTTACAATACTACAAATCAACAGGCAGCTATTTCAAAGACGTGGCAGAGTGCTATTGCGCGAGTTTCAGCGGCAACTTTTGATTCAAGTATCTTACCAAATAGTGATGGGGCATATGATCTTGGGGGTATAACTACAAAATGGAATAACGGATATTTTTCAAATAATCTTCAAATTTCTGGATCAATCGGCCTTGGTACAACGCCCTCACTTTCAGCAAAGATAAAATCAGCAGGGGATATATCATTTACCTCATCCGCATCTGGACTTGTTCTTATGGCGCCTGATGGAACATGTTATCGTCTTGGCATTTCAAATGCTGCCGCCTTTACTACAAGTACGGTAACATGCCCTTAGTCTCTTTTGTATTATTAGCACTTGACAAGCTTGAGTGCTAATAATACACTTATAATGTTTTATGACTGAAAGAAGCCAGTCTATTTTAAAAACCGCCATACGAGACTTTATAGAAAATGGCAGACCGATTACATCGGAATATCTCTATGAGGAGTATGATTTTGGTATAAAGCCAGCGATGATACGCTTGGAACTTAATGAACTCTCTCAAACCGGATATTTTTTTCAAAACCACCCATCTGGAGGGAGATTTCCGACAAATAAAGCATATAGATTTTTTATTAGGGAAATCATAGGAAGTAAAGACGAAGATATTTATACATCACGAAAAGACAAAAACCTTGCAGATGAATTTCTCTCTGGCGAGCACCTCCCTTTTATTAAGCAACTTTCTAACTATTTAAACACATTGAGTATCGGATATGATTCTCACGCTCGTGAAATTTATGAAAGCGGACTTGTTGAACTTTTAAACGATCTTGAAGTACAGGAAAAGCGTGATTTAGTATCAGTTATTGAAGATTATGAAAGTATTATTGAACGCTTGGACGGAAAGAAACCAATGGTGAAAAACGGAGATAAATGGCTAAATATTTTTGTAGGGAAAAGCCCTTTTTCTCAAAGTGATTGCATTTCTGTTATTGTTGGAAATTTTATTTCTGATGAGTCTGATTTTTCTCTGGTTCTCATAGGCCCAAAACGTATGGATTATGAAAAATCTATTTCACTTTTCAGAACACTAAAGAGATTAACTAATACATAAAATAAAAATAATATGGAAGAAAAAAAAGAAAAACAAAAACATACAAAAAAAACCACGGAAACATTAGAAACTTATAAAAAAGAAAGAGATGAATATTTGGAAGGGTGGAAAAGAGCAAAGGCAGATTTAATAAATTACAAGAAAGAAGAAGCGGAACGTTTAGAAATGTTTGCAAAGTTCAGTAATGAAAATATTATACGTGAAATTCTCCCTGTTCTAGACAGCTTTGATCTCGCCTTTAAAAATATAAAAGAGGATGATCCAGTAAGAGCAGGGGTAGAAAATATACAAAACCAACTAAAGCATATTTTGAAAAAAGCGGGACTTTCCCCAATAGAGGTTTCTAAGGGAGATACATTTAATCCAACAATTCACGAAGCGTTATCAGAAATAATTTCAGAATCACCCCCAGGAACAATAGCTGAAGAGGTGCATAAAGGATATTTTTTTCATGATAAGGTAATGCGTCCAGCACAAGTAGCAGTCTCAAAAGAAAAAGGTCAATAAATAAATAAATAAAATAAATAAACAAAAAATATATGAGTAAAATTTTAGGAATTGATTTAGGTACAACAAATTCTGCCATGGCCATTATGGATGGTGGTGAATCGCGTGTCTTAGAAAACGCAGAAGGAAACAGAACAACTCCTTCCATAGTAGCAATAAGTAAGTCAAACGAGCGTCTCGTTGGGCTTCTTGCAAAAAGACAGGGAGTAGTTAATCCCAAGAACACTATCTTTTCCGTGAAGCGTCTTATTGGAAGAAAATTTACCGATGATGAAGTAAAACACGATAAGCAATGGATGCCTTATGAAATGCATGAGTCAGCACAAGGTGGTGTTGAGGTAAAAATGGGCGAACGTTTATATAAGCCCGAGGAAATTTCTGCGATGGTTTTACAAAAAATGAAAGCCGATGCAGAAGCAAAAATAGGAGAAAAAATTGACGAAGCGGTTATTACTGTTCCAGCATATTTTGATGATAGCCAGAGACAGGCAACAAAAAATGCCGGTGAAATAGCAGGATTTAAAGTTCGCCGTATATTAAACGAACCAACTGCGGCAGCACTTGCATACGGTATGAATAAAAAGAAAAGTGAGAAAATCGTTGTATATGATTTTGGTGGAGGTACTTTTGATATATCTATTCTTGAGGTTGGTGATGATACGGTTGAGGTACGAGCTACAGGAGGCGATACTCACTTAGGAGGTGATGACTTTGACAAACATATCATTGAATATCTTGTTGCTGAATATAAAAAACAAGAAGGGATAGATATTTCAAAGGATTTGTTAGCAATTCAGCGTCTTAAAGAAGCTGCTGAAAAGGCAAAACACGAACTTTCAACCGCAATGGAAACAGAAATAAACCTTCCTTATATAACATCAGATGCTTCGGGTCCAAAACATTTTGTAATGAAACTCACTCGTGCAAAATTTGAGGATTTGGTTCGTGATCTCATAGATCACTCAATAGCGCTTGTAAAGGAAGCAGTTACAGCAAAACAGCCTAAGGGAGCAGGATTAGAGCTTTCTCAGATTGATGAAATTGTTCTTGTCGGAGGACAGACAAGAATGCCCGCGATACAAGAAGCTGTTAAAAAACTTTTTGGGAAAGAGCCTCATAAGGGAATTAATCCTGATGAGGTAGTTGCTGTCGGCGCAGCAATACAAGCCGGAATATTACAGGGAGACGTGAAGGATATTTTGCTTCTTGATGTAACTCCACTTACTTTAAGTATTGAAACTCTCGGTGGTGTTGCTACACCAATGATTCAAAAAAATACCACCGTCCCTACTTCAAAAACTCAGGTATTTTCTACAGCAGCAGATAACCAAACTTCAGTAGAAGTTCATATTGGACAAGGTGAACGTCCCATGATGGCAGATAATAAAACGCTTGCGCGATTTATTTTAGATGGCATTCCACCATCACCGAGAGGGGTTCCTCAAGTTGAGGTTACGTTTGATATAGACGCAAATGGAATCTTAAATGTTTCCGCAAAAGATAAAGCGAGTGGAAAAACACAGTCGGTTCGTATTGAGGCAACAACAAGCTTAAACAAAGAAGAAATAGAAAAATTAAAAAAAGAAGCGGCAGAACATGCCTCAGAAGATGAAAAGAAAAGAGGTCTGATTGATGCTCGTAATCAAGCAGAATCGCTCATATATACGGCAGAAAAAAGTTTACGTGACTTTGGAGAAAAAGCTCCCGCTGATGTAAAAGAATCGTTAACAAAGAAAATTGAGGAACTTAATAAGATAAAAACAGAAGAAAATCTTGAAGAAATTAAGAGAGTTACAGAGGAGCTTTCTAAAGAGCTTCAAAAAGTGGGTGAAATGATGTATAAAGATAATAAAGAGGGCGTTAAAAAAGAAGAAAATGGAGAAGAAAAGAATGATTCTCCAGATAAAGACGCTTCTGATACAAAACATCATGAGCCAGGAACCGACAATAATTAGTCAATCAAGAGAAGCTGAAGCAGATACAAATACTTGGAAACTCAGTGTTTTGGGGATTTTAGGTATCGTATCTGCTTTTGGCGCTTCATATTATTTAAACGAATTTTTTATAACAGTAAGCGCTCACTTTCTCTTGTTAGGATTTATATGCGTAAGTCTATTTGTTATCTTTTTAGTTCTTAATTCGTTCTTTATAAAAAGCAGATGGTTACTTGTGATGATGACCGTATTTCAGGGAGCGCTTTTTCTTCTTTTCTTTTTTCATCTTGCGGGATCAAGTCCTTCTACTATATTTCTTTTAGCGATTTTTTTATTCCTCTTTTTTGTAATGCAGGGAGTTATAGGTACTCAAAAAGCATTACGTAACAGCATACACGCGCATTTTTTTCAGATTGCACGTGTTGCCTCATCAAAAATTATTACCGCTTTTCTTATATTCTTGAGTATAATTTTTTATGTACACTATTTTGAGCAAGGAAATCTTACTGATACCACTGGAAAAAAGTTTTCCGACTATCTACTTAATTCACTTACCCCAGCTGTTCAAATACAAATACCAGAAATTTCATTTGATGAAAGTGTTAATTCTTTTATTACAGATTTAACAAAACACACTCTTCAAAAATCAAGTATTAACATTGCTGACCCTACTGGAGGAAACAAAATATTTGAGTTAAATTTTTCCGATCTTCCTGAGAAACAAAAAGAGGAGCTTATTAAAGAAACGGCAAAGAATATTCGTTCTTCAATAGAAAAAAATATAGGGCAATTAAACGGAGAACAAAATGTACGCGATGCTTTATTTTCTATAGAAAAAAATTTTGTTGGAACATTTTCTGAAAATACAAAACTGGTAATAAGCATAGGTTTTACAATATTGCTCTTTTTTACCCTGAAAGGAATATCTTTTATATGGCTTGGGATAATTGATTTTCTCTCATTTTTAATTTTTAAACTATTAATTGTGTTAAAATTTGGGAGAGTAAGTAATGAAATGCGTGTTCGTGAATTTATAACACTTCCTTAATTTTTTATATATTATGAATAATAAAGACTATTACAAAATATTAGGAATTTCACGCAGTGCTTCAGAAGATGAAATAAAAAAAGCTTATCGTAAGCTTGCTCATCAACACCATCCAGACAAAGCGGGTGGAGATGAGGCAAAATTTAAAGAGGTAAATGAGGCATACCAGGTTCTTTCTAATAAAGAAAAACGTGCCCAGTATGATCGTTTTGGACAAACATTTGACGGCGCCGGATTTCAGGGAGGAGCGCCAGGTTGGGGAGGGTTTGGAGGATTTGGTGGTGATGGAGTAAAGTGGAACGTAAATCCAGAAGATTTGGGTGATTTTAGTGATATTTTTGAAACTATTTTTGATCAATTTGGTGGAGGGGGTAGAAAGAGACAATCATACACACGAGGATCAGACATAGAATTACTAAAAGAAATAACACTTGAAGAGGCATTTTGGGGAGTAAAAGAAACAATACATTACAAAACATTTATTTCTTGCAATGTATGTTCTGGGCTGGGGTATGATAAAAAAGGAGGTCTTAAGGAGTGTAAAATGTGTAGTGGAAAAGGTGAGATACGTGAAGATCGTAGAACTTTTTTTGGAAATTTTTCACAAATAAAAAAATGCCCTGAGTGTCATGGACGGGGGCAAATACCGGAAAAACCATGTAAAAATTGTAAAGGATTAGGAAGAACATCGGGAGAGCGCGAGGTGCTTTTTGAAATTGCCCCTGGAATTGAAGATGGTCAGATTATAAAAATATCAGGAAAAGGAGAAACAGGAGAACATGGAATGGGAAACGGTGATTTATATGTAGTGATACGGGTGAAACAACATTCTGTTTTTGAGCGTAAAAGAGCAGATCTTTTCACAGAAAAAGTTATTTCTGTTACAGATGCCTTACTCGGTAAAAAAATTGCCATGACAGATATTAGCGGAGAGAAATTTTCTATTTCTGTGCCACCAGGATTTGATTTAAAAGAAAAACTTAAAATATCAGGGAGGGGAATGCCACGTTTAGGTGCTTTTGGATCTTCGCGCGGTGATTTATATATTTCTTTACGTATGAAGCTCCCACATTCACTTTCTTCAAAAGCACGGAAGATTCTTGATGACCTTGACCACGAACTATAAATAAGATAGTATATACCCATAATCCGTAGACAGTAGGCATCTGCTATTTAGCAGAAGAAGTGTGTCCGATGAGGATCCCTACCGAGGAAAATCCAATATAAGTTTAGATATTGGGATTTCATCTGCGGCATTACAAAGGTCGCGGTTTTTTTTAAATTAATACATGAAGACAAAAAAACAAAAAGAAGAACAGGTTAAGAGAGGATCTGAAGATTTGAAAAACAGTCAAACCATTATTGTTACAGATTTTACTGGTTTCGGAGTGAATAATATGAACAGTTTGAGAAAGAAGCTCCGTACCATAGAGGCGTCAATGAGTGTTATAAAGAAAAGATTGTTCAAAATTATAGTTGAAAAAGAAGGAATGGAGTTTGATGCAAAACAGTTTGATGGACAGACGGGTGTTATTTTTTCTCCAAAAGACATTGTTGAAAGTTCCGGATTAGTATATGAATTTTCAAAGCAACACCATGATAAGTTTAATATTTTGGGAGGATATGAAATTTCAGAAAAAAAATTTCTCTCAGGTGACGAAATTAGAACATTAGGTCAGTTACCTTCACGCGAAGTATTATTAACTCAATTGGTTGGTATGCTCGCATCTCCTATAAGGTCGTTCTTGTTTGTCTTAAATGAAAAAGCAAAACAAACACAAAAATAAAAATTACAAATAATATGGAAAAATTTAAAGATATCATAGAAAAAGTTGAATCACTTTCTGTTCTTGAGCTTTCAGAATTAGTAAAAGTTCTTGAAGAAAAGTTCGGAGTATCAGCTGCCGCTATGGCGGTTGCTGGAGGGGGAGCAGCTGCAGCTACTGAAGAAAAATCCGCGTTCAATGTTGTTTTAAAGGCAGCAGGTGAACAAAAGATTAATGTCATCAAGGTAGTAAAAGAAGCAACGGGACTCGGTCTTAAAGAGGCAAAAGATATTGTTGATGCAGCTCCTAAGGCGGTAAAAGAAGGATTGAAAAAAGAAGATGCCGATGAGCTTAAAAAGAAGCTTGAAGATGCAGGAGCTGTTGTTGAATTACAATAAAACATACAAAAAAGACACCGTTGCATACGGTGTCTTTTTTGTCTATTCTAAATTTACTTTTGGACGCTTAGTTTAGTGGTAGAACGTCGCATTCACATTGCGAAGGTCGCAGGTTCGATCCCTGCAGCGTCCACCAAACGAAACTTTGTATTTCTTAGTTATCCCCACTTTTCAAGTGGGGAGAAAATGCTATACTAGATAGGTAAGTGGGGAATTGTGGATAAATGTGTGGATAAGGTCTGATTCTGGGGATAACTATATATAATCATGCTTTTAGGAGAATACAAACATACAGTTGATGAAAAAGGCAGAATCGCCATTCCTGCTAAATTTCGTGCAAATATTAATTCGGGGGCAATTATTACTCGAGGTCTTGATCACTGTCTTTTTGTGTTCAGTTTGCAGGAGTGGGATGTCATGGTTAAAAAAATAATAGCGCTTCCACTTGCACAATCAAACGCCCGCGCATTTTCAAGACTCATGCTCGCTGGTGCAATGGATGTAAAAATTGATGTGCAGGGAAGAATACTTGTTCCCGATTATTTACGTGAGTATGCAGGACTTAAAAAACAAACAATTGTTGCCGGAGTGTATAGCAGAATAGAAATTTGGGATGCGGATGCATGGCAAGAATATAAATCAAAAACAGAATCAGCATCTGATGAGATTGCAGAAAAATTAGGTGAGCTAGGAATTTAGAAAACAACAAACAACGAAGTAATAGAGAACAATACTAAAAACTTATGATTATAAAAAACACAACATATAGAAAAGAACGGTGAACGCATCACTGCTATTTCTATATGAATAAAGATCATAAGTTTTTAGGTATGGGGCATATTCCAGTTCTTTTACAAGAGGTAATGGAATTACTTAATCCGCAATCTGGAGAGTTTTTTATAGATGGTACGCTTGGGGGAGGAGGCCACGCAATTGAGATTTTGAAGCGCATTGCTCCCTCAGGAAAATTTGTAGGAGTTGATATGGATGCTCAGGCGATATTACGTTTTGTGGAAAAAGTACAGAAAGAATGTAGGGGTATTTTACCGGAAACTTCATTTTTTATAACACAATCAAATTACGCATGTATTCCCGATATTTTAGAAGAAAAGAAAATGTCGAAAGCAGACGGGTTAATCATTGATCTTGGGTTTTCTTCATATCAGATTGATGATTCTGAGCGGGGATTCGGTTTTCGTATTGATGGTCCGCTTGATATGCGTTATGGAGGTTTTGGTATAAAAGCCGAAGATGTAATAAATACATATTCAGAAACTGAAATAGCGAACATTATTTTCAGGTATGGAGAGGAGAGATTTTCAAGACGTATTGCGAGTGCAATTAATAGAGCGCGTCAAAAGAAAAAAATAGAAACAACACGGGAACTCGCTGAAATTGTTTTGAATGCCTATCCTATGCGACAAAAACACAGACGCATACATCCAGCAACAAAAACATTTCAGGCATTGAGAATATTTGTAAATAATGAACTTGAAAATCTTGAAACAGCGCTAAAGTTTCTTCCTATTATTATGAGAAAGGGAGGAAGGGTATCCATTATCTCGTTCCATTCTCTTGAAGATAGAATGGTAAAAGAAGCTTTTAAAAATTTAAAAAAATTAGGATATGTGGAGATTATGACAAAAAAACCAATTACCCCAACTCTGGAGGAGGTCGAAAAAAATCCACGAAGCAGATCAGCAAAACTTCGTGTAATACAATTTATATAAAAAAATGACTATTATACAACCACACAAAGAAACCAATACGCGATATTTTCTCATGCTTCTTTTTATTACGCTTTTATGTGGAAGTTTGGTTTATATCTATGAATACAATAAATTTGTAGATGCAAGGTTTGAGGTTCAAAAACTTAAAGAATCAATTATCAGTTACGAAACAAAAAGCGCTGATTTTAAAAAAGAATTGTATACGATGTTGAGTCCCACTATGTTACAGAGCCTTGCTATTGAACAAGGTCTTGTTATTGAAAAACACCCTGAATACGTGACAAAAAATTAATTTAAACCATGCGCTTTATCTTTCTAGCATTATTTTTCACCGTACTCTTTACACTTTTATCTTTTAATCTTTACAGGGTACAGGTAGATAAGGGTTTTTATTATTTTGAAAAAGCTCAGGCAAGAAATGAGGCGCTCCAACAGCTCCAACTTCGTAGGGGACAAATTTTTTTCACTGACAAATACGGAACAGATATTCCTGTTGCGATGCAGAGTGATTTTCCTGTAATTTATGCAGTGCCAAGTGAGATAGCTAATCCAAAGGAGGTTGCTCATACACTTGCCCCAATAGTAAAAATTGAAGAAGAGAAGCTTGCCAAAGATATTGATAATCCACAAAGCAAGTTTAGACTTCTTGTTGATATGGCATCGGGTGAAATGATAGCTGACGTGCAGGGACTAAACATAAAAGGAATATATACGGATACAAAACAATATCGGTCATATCCCTTTGAAAGTTTAGGTTCTCACATTATTGGATACGTGGGACTTACCAAGGATAGTGCCGAGCCAACTGGTTTATATGGGTTGGAAAAAATGGATAACAAGAAACTTTCAGAAGGAGAGAGGGTAAGGCTTAGTATAGATAGGAACTTACAAGCAGAGTCAGAACAGGCACTTAATGCGCTCATTAAGGAGTTTGATGCAAGTGGTGGAACGGTAATTATTCAGGAGTCGTCTACGGGTAAAATTATTACACTTGCAAATGCTCCAGATTTTAATCCAAATATATATTTTGATTTTCCTATAAAAAATTTTCCAAATCCTGCCGTCCAGTATGTTTATGAACCGGGATCAGTTTTTAAGCCAATTACTATGTCGGCAGGTATTGATATGGGGGCAATTACGCCCGACACAACATTTGTTGATACGGGGAGTGTAACATTAAATGGTTTTACGGTTCGTAATTGGGATTTGGAGGCTCACGGCAAAATTACCATGACTAATGTTATTGAAAAATCGGTAAACACTGGAGCAATTTTTGCTGAGCAAAAAATAGGAGACAAAAATTTTCTGGAGTATTTGAAACGTTTCGGTTTTGGAGAAGAAACGGGAATTGATCTCCCAGATGAAGTTTCGGGAAGTCTTCAAAATTTAGAGAAAAAACAAACATATGCAATAGATTTTGCCACAGCATCGTATGGGCAGGGTGTTTCAGTAACTCCAGTACAGATGATAACTGCGTTTTCTGCCATCGCAAATGGCGGTCTTCTTATGAAGCCGTTTATTGAACAGGATATAAAACCAACCGTTATTCGAAGGGTTATGAAGGAAGAAACCTCAAGAGAAGTAATAGGAATGATGGAATCTGCCGTTGATAAAGCAAGAATTGCAGCGATACCTCATTATCGTATTGCGGGGAAAACAGGAACTGCTTTTATTCCTGAAAATGGGAAATATTCAAAAGAGGATTTAATTCAGACTTTTATAGGATTTCTTCCAGCAAGTAACCCAAGATATACTATTCTTATTAAGTTAAATAAACCAAACGCAGAATTGGCAGGTTATACCGTTGTTCCAGCATTTCATGATCTTGCTTCGTTTGTTATAAACTATTTCAATATCCCGCCAGATAGACCAATTTCCCAGTAAAGCACATGAAACATTTTTTTATTTTTATTTTACGCGCATTTTTAAAGCTCCTTGCCAGAGCAACAATAGCACGGTACAAGCCAGCCATTATTGGTATTACAGGAAGCGTAGGAAAGACGTCAACAAAAGAAGCCATAAAGTCGGTAGTACAACACGAACGAACGGTACGAGCAACACCAAAGAATTTTAATAATGAATTAGGATTGCCACTTACCGTACTTGGATCATGGAGTTCAACCGGAGGAATATTTTTTTGGCTTAAGATTTTTACTGTTTCAATTATAAATCTTATAGTACGAAATAAATCATATCCGGAAGTACTTGTTTTGGAATATGGAGTTGATAGGCCAGGGGATATGAGTTATTTGCTTAGTATTGCTCGTCCGCATATAGGGGTTTTTACTGCTATGGGAGTTATTCCTGTACATATTGAATTTTTTGCTAACCCAGAAGCAATTTTTCGTGAAAAACTCAAGATTATATCAAGTCTTTCCGCTACTGGATTTGCTATTTTAAATATTGATGATGAACAGGTAAATCGTGCATGTAATGAAACACGAGCTCACATACTTACATTTGGTTTTTCAGAAGAATCAAGTATTAGGGTAATTAACTTTTCCAATCGATTGGATGATGATTTTTGTGGTGCTTCTTTCAAGCTTGTTCATGGAGGGAGCGTTACTCCTCTTCATATCCCGCGTGCTCTTGGAAAAAGTCAGGGATATGCCATAGCTGCTGCTGCTACTATAGGGCTTGTGTTTGGAATGAATCTCGTTTCTATTTCAGAAGCGCTTGCTTCTTATAAACCACCAAACGGAAGAATGAGGGTCATTAGTGGTATAAAAGATTCTATACTTATTGATGATACATATAATGCTTCTCCTACAGCGGTAAAAGAAGCAGTTAATTCTTTAAAAGATCTAACCGTAAAACACAAAATAGCAGTTCTTGGAGATATGCTTGAAATTGGAAAATATACTCTTGAAGCTCATGAAAAAATTGGAAAACAGGTTGCTAAAGTTGTAAATATTCTTATAACGGTAGGTATTCGGGGAAAGTTTATAGCAGAAGCCGCAATACGGGCCGGAATGAACAAAAATTCAGTGCATATTTTTATGAATATTCACGAAGCAACAAAATTTCTTCAAAAAAAGATTACAAAAGGAGATGTAATTCTTGTTAAGGGTTCTCAGAGCGTTCGTATGGAACGAATTATTAAAGAAATTATGAAAGAACCTCAAAATGCAGAACAAATGCTCGTGCGTCAAAGCGCTTATTGGCTTGCGCATAAGGGGCTCTATGAGTAAATATATCGTCTGATTCCTTGTTTAAGATTTAGAAATTAGATATTATTTCAAAATTAAAAATTAATCTTCGTAGCCCCACGGGGAATCGAACCCCGGTTTTCGCCGTGAGAGGGCGATGTCCTAGCCACTAGACGATGAGGCCAATAAAAATACATTACAGTGTTCTCTAATTTTTTGCAAAACACCTGACTTGTAGCATAAATATAAAAGCTCTGCTACTATCAGAATAATCAGCTATATGAGCCAGATTATTCAAGAATTTATTCTCAGAGTTAGCCCGCTTATACACACGTATGGTGCATTGGGTGTTTTTTTTATTTCTGTAATTGAAGAAATAATTGCCCCGATTCCTTCCTCGTTTATTCTTCTCGGCGCAGGATTTATTCTTCTCCCTGCCTCGGGTCAATTTGGAGACGTGCTTTTTCAAGCACTAATTAAAATAGTAATTCCAGGAGGTTTAGGTCTTGCCGTCGGATCAATGTTTGTTTATTCATTTGCTTATATTGGAGGAGAACCCGCTATTAGGAAGTGGGGAAAATGGTTTGGGATTTCATGGAGAGATGTGGAAAAAATGGAATCACGTTTAACAAAAAGTTATTGGGATGAATTTGTTCTTTTTATCTTGCGTACTATTCCCATTGCCCCTCAAGTAGTCATTTCGCTTGTATGTGGAATTATTCATTATCCTATGCGTAGCTTCTTTTTTACCACACTTCTTGGTGGTATGGTGAGGGCTTTTCTTATGGGTCTTTTGGGGTGGTATTTAGGAGAAGCATATATAGCATATTCTGAAAACATATCTACCTTCGGGGCATGGATTTTCTGGATACTTTTGGCTATTGCTATTATTTTCGGAGTCTATTTTTATATAAAAAAACACCTGAAAAAGAAGAGCTTTTAGCTTCTTTTTACACTTTATTTCTTGTGCTTTTTGTGCTAGAATTACGAGGAACTTAAGCATTTAAAAATATCCCTATGGCAGAAAAAAATAACGCTTCTTATAGCGCAAAGGACATCTATGTTTTAGAGGGTTTAGAGCCAGTACGAAAACGACCAGGAATGTACATCGGTTCAACCGGCGTTGATGGGCTACACCATCTTATTTGGGAAATTGTTGATAACTCTATCGATGAAGCGATGGGGGGTTTTGCAAAACATATCACTATTGAACTTTTAAAAGATAATATGGTTTCGGTAACTGACGATGGTCGTGGTATTCCGGTTGATATACATTCAAAAACAAAAAAATCCGCACTTGAGACGGCTCTCACTACACTTCACGCAGGAGGAAAATTTGGGGGAGACTCATATAAAGTTTCTGGGGGGCTTCATGGAGTTGGTGTTTCTGTGGTAAATGCGCTTTCAACATGGATGAAAGCGGAAATTAATAAAGATGGTGGGGTATATATTCAAGAATATAAACAAGGAGTTCCAAAATCAAACGTAAAGAAAATCGGGAAATCAGATATAACAGGAACAAAAATTACATTCCAACCCGATCCGTCTATTTTTTCAAAAATTGAGTTTGATATTAAAAAGATTACGGACCACTTGCGCCAACAGGCGTATCTTACAAAGGGAATTCGTATGGAAGTTGTTGATAAACGGGGAGATAGATCATTCTACTATGCCTTCTATTTTGAGGGGGGGCTTCATTCATTCATGTATCACCTTATAGGTGAATCTAAAATTATTCATGATCACGTCTTTTATTCCCAATCAACAGTTGAAAACATAGAAGTTGAAACCGCTTTTGCATATGTTGATGATGTTGAGAGTAAGGAAATGAGTTTTGCAAATAATATCTATACCATGGATGGGGGAATGCACCTCACTGGATTTAGGTCAGCTCTTACTAGAACACTCAATGACTTTGCAAAAAAAGAAGGTTATATAAAAAATTCCGATGATAATTTAACAGGTGATGACGTTCGTGAGGGGCTTGTTGCTGCAATTTCTATAAAAATTCGTGAGCCACAATTTGAAGGACAAACCAAAGCGCGTCTTGGAAATCCAGAAGCTCGTACTGCTGTTGAATCAGCAGTTGCAGATGCTCTTAAGGAATATCTTGAGCGATATAGTAATGATGCACGAAAAATTTTAGAGAAAAATATTCTTGCAGCAAAAGCAAGAAAAGCCGCGAAAGCAGCAAAAGACACCGTACTTCGTAAGGGAGCTCTTGAAGGACTAACACTTCCCGGAAAACTTGCCGATTGTAGTTCACGAAAAGCAGAAGATTCAGAAATATTCATTGTTGAGGGAGATTCTGCTGGTGGTTCATGTAAACAGGGAAGAGATAGAAGAACACAGGCAATTCTTCCATTAAAAGGGAAGATTTTAAATGTTGAAAAGTCGCGTATTGATAAGATGTTAGCTAATAAAGAAATACGTTCTTTGGTAATTGCCCTTGGTACTGCCATATCAGATCAGTTTGATATTTCAAAGCTTAGGTATCATAAAATTATTTTAATGACCGATGCTGATGTAGATGGTGCTCATATTACTACACTCCTCCTCACATTATTTTATAGATATTTTCCACAAATTATTGATCAGGGACACCTATATATTGCACAACCTCCACTTTTTAGAATTCAGAGGGGAAAAGAAGTACAATATGCATATACAGCGCAAGAATTGGATAGGGTAGTGAAGACCTTTAAAGGTGAAAATGTAAATATACAGAGATACAAAGGTCTTGGAGAGATGAATCCAAGCCAACTTTGGGAAACAACCATGAACCCGGAAACACGTGTATTAAAACAAGTTAGTGTTGAGGATGCTGAAGAAACAGACAAGATGTTTGATATCTTAATGGGTGAATCTGTGGAACCTCGTAAGAATTTTATACAAGCACACGCAACAACAGTTAAGAATCTTGATATTTAGCATGTTTCATGTTAATTTTAGGTAATCCGTAAAGAACGGCAATTTTAAGCGTTTTTATATGATACATAAACTAAAACTTTTTTTAGAAGATTCCCGCCAAGAACTTAAGCGGGTTAATTGGCCTACACGTGAGGAAACTATACGATACACTGTCTTTGTAATTGTCTTTTCGCTCGGACTGGCAGCATTTTTAGGATTTTTTGATTACGTATTTATCAAGGGTCTTACGGCAATTCTTTCATAATATATATGAAAACATCTCACACAGAAAAAAAGAGCGAACGAAGATGGTATGCAATTCATACATACTCTGGTTATGAAGATGCGGTGGCGCGTTATTTAAAGCAACGCGTAGAATCGCTCCTTATGTCGGATAAGATATTTAAAGTTATCGTTCCCAAAGAAACGAAGATAAAAATACGTGGTGGAAAACGTCAGAAATATGAAGAAAAAATTTATCCTGGATATGTAATTGTTGATATGATATTAGACCACGACTCATGGTCTGCGGTGAGGAACACACCACGTGTAACGGGTTTTGTTGGTTCAGACACAACAACACCAATACCACTTTCTAACGAAGAAGTAGACGCTCTTCTTGGTCGTATGGAACAAGGAGAAACGAAATTCAGGGTTGATATGCATGTAAATGATTTTGTAAAGATAATTGACGGACCATTTAAAGATCAAGAAGGGAAAATTGCAGAAGTAGACGAAGAACACGGAAAAATTAAAGTGCTCATCCCTATCTTTGGTCGAGATACGCTCTTGGAGATAGATTCACTTCAAGCACAGAAAATATAAAGATTAGTATTGAAATTATTTAATATATCGTTTATGCTGACGATTATATAAATCATTATGGCAAAACAAATTAAAGCAAAATTGAAACTTCAGATAGAAGCAGGAAAGGCAAATCCAGCTCCTCCAATAGGACCAGCGCTTGGTCAGCACGGTGTGAATATTGGTGCATTCTGTCAGCAATTTAATGCTGCAACAGAGAAAATGGTGGGAGATATTATTCCTGCAGAAATTACCGTATATGAAGATAGATCTTTTGATTTTAAACTTAAAACATCTCCAGCGTCTGCGCTTTTGAAAAAAGCGGCAGGAATTGCAAAGGGAGCAGCAGAACCTCATAAAGCCAAGGTAGGAAAGATTACAAAGGCAAATTTACGAGAAATTGCAGAGAAAAAAATGGAAGATCTAAACACAGAAAACGTTGAAGCAGCAGAAAAAATCATAGCGGGAACAGCAAGGAATATGGGAATTGAGATTACGGAGTAATCTCAATTTTTATATTCCTTAAAAAGACTTTTGCCGTATGCAGAGGTCGTTTTTTTTGGTATTATTTTGAATATGTTTATTCCAACAATAGGACTTGAAATACACGCAGAACCAAAGACAAAAACAAAAATGTTTTGTTCTTGTAAAAATGACCCTGATGAGAAAAAACCAAATACGAATATTTGTCCGATATGTCTCGCACACCCTGGACCTCTTCCAACCATAAACAAAGAAGCTGTTTTATGCGTTATTCGTCTGGGACTTGCCACAGGAGGAACAATTGCAAAAAGATCACATTTTGACAGAAAAAGTTATTTTTATCCCGATCTTCCAAAGGGATATCAAATATCACAATATGATAGTCCAATCGTTTCTGATGGAAAGCTTAATAGCATTCGCATCAAGCGAATCCATTTAGAAGAAGATGCGGGGAAGCTTCAACATGATAATGATTCATTATCATCTCTTGTTGATTATAATCGCGCAGGAGTTCCTCTTATGGAGCTTGTTACCGAGCCTGACATAAAAACCGCAGATGAGGCCGTTGCGTTTGCGAAAGAATTGCAACTTATATTGCGCTATCTTGGTATTTCAGACGCTGATATGGAACGAGGTCAGATGCGAGTTGAGGCGAACATATCAGTTCGTAAATCAGAAAAAGACGAATTAGGGGTAAAGGTAGAGGTAAAAAACATCAACTCATTTAAAGCTGTACACGACGCAATAGAATATGAACTTAAACGTCAAGAGAAATCTATTTCAGAAGGTAAAATAATAAATCAAGAAACTCGTGGATGGAATGAAAAAAAGAGGATTACTGAAAGCCAGAGATCAAAAGAATTTGCTCATGATTATCGTTATTTTCCTGAACCTGATTTGCCAGAGCTTGATATGAGTTATTTTGATCTGGAAGAAATTAAACACTCACTTCCAGAGTTACCTGATTCAAAGCGTGAGCGTTTAGTAAGAGAGTATGGAATTTCTGCTGAAAACGTTGACTTACTTATTGAGGATAAAAAAATGGCGGACTATTTTGAAGAAGCTGTCTCAGAAATTAAAACACTCACTAAAAAACCCAATATCCAAATACTTTTTAACTACCTTACTAGTGATTTAAGGGGATTAATAAATATAAAAAATATTTCATTTTCTGACATAAAAATAAATCCGGAGCATTTTGCTCACCTCATATCATTTTTAAGTGAAGGAAAACTCTCAAGTCGTCTTGCCAAAGATATGCTTCTTAAGATGTTTGAAACAGGGGAAGATCCAGAAATGCTTATAAATGAGGGGGGGATGAGTGTGATGAGTGATGAAGGTGAGCTTGTCGCTGTCGTAAAGGAAGTTATTGAGAGTAATATAAAAGTTGCTAACGATTATAGAAGTGGGAAAGTAAGTGCGCTTCAGTTTCTTATAGGACAGGTTATGGCAAAAACAAAAGGAAAGGCAGATCCAGAAATTGCTAGAAGTATTTTAAAGAAAGAACTTGATAAATAGGGTACTATTTATTTTAAAAAGCGTTTTGTAAGATGAAGCGCTTTTTCTTTATTATCAACCCAAACAATACGTGTATCTTTTTTAAACCAGGTGATTTGGCGTTTTGCATATTGTATAATTGCTTGTTCAAGTTGTTCTAAAAACTCTTCTTTGCTCAGTTTTTTTTGGAGATAGAGAGCTCCATATTTGTATTCTAAACCAAATGACTCAAGGCGTTTCCATGAAATTCCACTATCATATAATTTCTGTATTTCACTAATCATTCCTTGTTTCATACGTTTTAGAAGACGAATATGAATACGTTTTTTAAGTTCCTCTTTTTCTTTTTTAATACCTATGAAGAGAATATCAGCGTCAATTGGGTTTTTATGAATTTTTGGAACACCTCCAAGTTCTTGTACTATCTCAATTGCGCGAATTAAGCGATGGGGATTTTTTTTATCAATATTTTTTGCGCGTCGGGAGTCAATTTTTTTTAGAATAGAAAAAAGTTCTTGGGTTGTTTTTTTGTTCAAACTCTTTCTCAATTGGGTATTTTGTTTTACATCAGGAAGTGATAATCCATCAACAAGTGTACTTATATAAAATCCTGTTCCTCCACAAATAATAGGTATTTTATTTTTTTTCCAAATATTTCTTATTATTTTAAATCCCATTTTTTGAAATTTTCCAGCACTAAACGTATTCTTGGGATTTGTTATATCAATTATATGATGAGAAATATTTTGCATTTCTTTTTTGGTAATTTTTCCAGTTCCTAAATTCATCCCCTTATATACCTGTCGTGAATCTGCAGAAATAATTTCCCCATCAAATTTTTGGGCGATATAAACAGCAATGTCACTTTTTCCCGTTGCTGTTGGTCCGACAATACAAATAAGTTTTTTCCTTTCTTCCATTAGTTCAATTGTATAGTGATTTATATACTTTACAAATTCATACATTTTTGATATCTTACCATAGTCACTTTGCACATTTAAAAACATAAAGAGGGTCAAATGATTATTATATCTAGTCCTCTTACCGCTTTTTTAAAAGAAGAGCGATTTGTGTCAAAAGTGGCAAGCTGTTATAAAAAAATCGGATTTTATACATCTGGTTTTACTTAGCGGGTTGCCCCTCAAAATAGCTATTTTTTCACCACGCGCACCTCAATAGAGGTGCGTATTTTTATGCTAGACAGATTTTGTTTAAAGTCCTATTTTTAAATTAGAAGTAAGCTTTCTTTTACATCTTAAGAAAAGGGAGGATATATGAAAATTGGTACAAAAATTTTCTTTATGGGAGTTATTATTCTTACGGGAGGCCTGACCGGGAAAATATTTTTTCCAAACAGTAATCTTATTAGGAAAAATAAAAAAGTTCTTATCAGACAAAAAATTAATGATGAAATTGACTGGAGTTTGATAAGAGGTTGATCCAGAAAAATCCCCCGATATTTCGGGGGATTTGTTTATGTTTTTTTCTCTATTTTTTCTATCGCTTCTTTTATAAAAGTCTCTACCTTCATATTTTTAGTCTCCCTTACTCCATGTTCTCTCAGATTTATTTCATTTTTCTCAATTTCTTTATCTCCTAGGATAATGATGTAAGGAATTTTTTGGAGTTCTGCTTCGCGTATTCTCTTACCTAGGGTTTCATTTTCTCCAAAAATATTCGTTCTCATATTATAATTTTTTAATTGAGTTTGTAAAACCTCAGCCTTTTTAATATGCTTTTCGCTTACCGGGAGTACGGCAATTTGGATAGGCGAGAGCCATAAAGGAAATGCTCCAGCAAAATGTTCAATGATAATTGATAAGAACCGTTCAATAGAACCCATAATAGCAGCATGTATCATCACAATACGCTCTGATTTTCCTTCTTCATTTATGCAAGTAAGATCAAATCGTTCTGGCATATTCATATCAAGTTGAATAGTGGCGACTTGCCACTCTCGTCCAAGTGAATCTTTTGCTATAAAGTCTAGTTTTGGTCCATAAAACGCAGCTTCTCCTATTCCTTCTTCTGCCTCTACTGCTTTCTCTTTCACAATTTCATCAAGAAGTGATTCTGCTATTTTCCATTTCTTCTTATCGCCAAGATATTTTTCTGGAGTTTTTGGATTGTGTTTTGAAACACGTAAATCCAATTTAAATCCAAATGCCCCATAGAATTCATGAATAATATCCCAGATTTTTAAGAACTCATCTTTTGTTTGAGAAAGCCTACAAAAAACATGAGCATCGTCTTGGGTAATTGAGAGAACACGGGAAATACCAGCAAGTTCTCCTGATTGTTCATCACGATAGACCTTAGTGGTGTTGGCGTAACGTTCGGGGAGCTCTCTATAACTATGTGGTTTTCTTGCATAGATTTGTGTGTGATGAGGACAGTTCATGGGTTTTATAGCAAGGAGACGACCATCACGTGTCGTTACCTTAAAAAGATCATCTTTAAATTTATCCCAATGTCCGCTCGTCTCGTATAAATCTTTCTTAGTAAGATGAGGAATATCAACTTGTTCATAACCTTGTTTTTTTCTAAGTTCCCAAACAAACGTATCAAGTAGATTTCTAAGAACGGTTCCCTTTGGTGTCCATAGCGGAAGACCGGGACCCACAAGTTCGGAGAAAGTAAACAAATCCAACTCAGGACCAAGTTTCTTATGATCTCTTTTTTTTGCTTCTTCTTGAAGAATAATATAATCTTCTAGTTCTTTTTTAGTTTCAAATGCAAGGCCATATATGCGTGTGAGCATTTCATTTTTTTCGTTTCCACGCCAATAGGCGCCAGCAATATGAGAAAGTTTAAACGCATCAAGTTTTATGTCTTTTGTATTTTTTACATGTCCACCGCGACAAAGATCAACAAAATAGTTTAAAGTTGAAAGTTTAAAGTTGAAAGTACTGGAAAGTGTTTTAGGTGCGGTTCCTGTAATATAGACAGAGAGAGGTTTTTTTTCTTTTTGAAATTCGTTAATAAGTTCAAGTTTGAATTTCTGCCCCTTAAAAATTTTTTTTGCGCCTATTGGGGTTATTTTTCTTCCAGAAAAGGGAAGTCCTGCTTTAATAAAATCACGCATTCTATTTTCAAACCCCCTGAGTTCACTTTCTGTAACTGCTCGAGGGAGGAGAAAATCATAATAAAACCCATTCTCTATTGTCGGACCAATAGCAAGTTTCGCCTTTGGAAATCTTTCAAGAACGGCGATAGCAAGCAGATGAGCAAGTGAATGTCGGATCTCCTCTAATTTTTTATTTTCTTTCATATATGGCTCAATTGTAGCAGAACAAAAATTTTTTGTTAATTTGGCATAGTTGTCAGTCGCTAATATTTAAACTCTCTTTATAAACTTATTTACAGCTCTTTTGCGTCTGCACAAATAAATTTAGGATCATTGTTCTTCCAAGAAAAATATCCACTTGCAAGAATTACTTTGTGTTCTTGCCACAGGTTTTCGTGTTTTAAAACATTTTCTGAAAAAACAAGCATTTCTGTTGATGAGTTAATGTCTTCAACTGTTACAAAGAGCATTGGTTGTCCTTTTTTAGTAACAATTTTTTGTATGCCTGATACAATGCCTGCAATTCGCACGTGGGGTCCTCGATCGCCTTTTCTAGGAAGTGCAAGCGCCTCCTTAATTGCCTTCGCTTTTCCTTTTAATTTTGCGATGTGTTCTTGCATAGGGTGTTCAGTAATGTAAAGTCCCAAGAGATCTTTTTCCCACGAAAGAATTGTTTGTTTTGGTGTTGGCTCACAGGGCTTAAGTCGAATACTCATAAATAGCGCGCTATTTCCAAATAAACTTGATTGATTTGATTCCGAGTTCCTCTTTGATTCTTGGTTGAATTTAATAATATCTTCTATATTTTCAAGTGCTTGTCCGCGTTCTACACCAAGTGAATCAAATGCACCGGATTTGATAAATGCTTCAAGTGATTTTTTATTAAGGTCTCTGTGATGTATGCGATTTAGAAAGTCAGAAAGATCTGCATACGGACCACCTCGTGCCCGCTCTTCAATAACGATATGTGCTATATTTGCTCCAAGGTTTTTTATAGAAAGGAGTCCAAACCTGATTGATTGATTGTCGGGGGTAAACACTTCTGAACTTAAATTAATATCAGGAGGAAGCACTTCAATACCAAGATGTTTTACATCACTTACTAAGAAATTGATACGTTCAACGTCAGTTCCTGAAACATTTAAAAGACTTGCATTAAATTCAATAGGGAAGTGTGCTTTAAGATATGCTGTTTGATAGCTAATCATTGCATAACACACAGCATGAGAGCGGTTAAACCCATAACGAGCAAAAGGAGGAAAGAGTTCCCAAATAGCTTTTGCGGTACGCGGGTCAATACCATTTTTAACCATACCATCAACAAGTTTGATGTGTTGTTCTTCAAGAAGTTTTTTTATCTTTTTTCCAATAGCTTTTCGGAGCGTATCAGCCTCTGCGAGTGTATATCCGGCAAGATCTCTGGCGATGCGCATCATTTGTTCTTGGTAGATACCAACTCCATAGGTGTTTTTAAGAATTGGTTCAAGTTTCGGATGGAGGTAGGTAACACGTTCTTTTCCTTGTTTTCTGGCTATATAGTTTGGAATAAGTTCTATCGGTCCAGGACGATATAACGCAACCATTGCGATAATATCTTCAAGTTCGCTCGGTTTTAATTCCTTTAAATATCTTCTCATACCCGATGATTCAAGTTGAAAAACACCAGTTGTCTCTCCTCTTTGAAGAAGTTCAAACGCTTTTGAATCATCAAGTGGTATTTCATCAATATTTATGTCTTTACCATAAAGTTCTTTTACAAGACGTATAGTTTGTTCAATGATAGTAAGATTTTTGAGCCCCAAGAAATCCATTTTAAGAATTCCAAGTGATTCAACGCTATGCATTTCAAATTGTGTAATAACGGTATCTTCTCCCTGTGGAGCTTTTTGGAGTGGCATATATTCGGTAAGCGGCTCGGGAGAGATTACGGTTCCACACGCGTGTACCGATGCATGACGTACTACACCCTCAAGCTTTAGAGCAGAATCCAATAAATCTTTTGCTTGTGGATCTGTTTCGTATATTATTTTTAATTCTTGCACATCATTTATACACTTGATGAGCCAACCCTCCTTCATTCCTTGTGTGGGATTAAAGGGAATAAGTTTTGCTAGTTTGTCACAAAATCCATAGGAAAGTCCGAGTGCTCTTCCCGTATCACGAATTGCAGCACGTGCTGCCATAGTTCCAAATGTAATAATTTGTGCTACATGGTCATTGCCATATTTTTCTCGAACATATGAAAGTACTTCATCACGACGCGTATCGGTAAAATCAATATCAATATCAGGGACTTGAATACGATCAGGATTTAAAAAACGCTCAAAAAGGAGATCGTATTTTAATGGATCAATATTAGTGATACCCAAGATATATGAAACGATACTTCCTGCCGCAGATCCGCGTCCAGGTCCCACCACAATGCCGTGTAGTTTTGCCCAATTGATAAAATCTTGAACAATAAGAAAATAATCCGCAAAACCAGTGTTTTCAATAACACCAAGTTCCATTTCTATACGTGCCTTAATTTCACTACTTATGTCAGAATATCTTTTAGAAACACGTTCATCTATGAGTTTTTTAAGATATCCAAAAGACGAAGTTTCTCCACTGGGGAGTATATATTTTGGAAGGTGATTTTTACCAAGCTCTATTTCCAAGTTACACTTCTCTGCAACTTTTTGGGTGTTTTCTATTGATTCGGGGATTTCCTTTAGAAGTTCTGTCATTCTTTCTGTAGAAGGAATAGAAATATCATAATTTTTGAGCGACATTCTATCAGGATCATCCAGCTTGCCTCCAGTTTGTACAGCAAGCAAAATTTCATGTGCCTTTTTGTCCTCTTCCTTTATATAATGGGCGTCTTGTGTGCCAACAATAGGAATATTATATTTTTCAGAAAGTTTTTTAAGTTCATTAAATGTTTCTTTTGTGTGTGGCTGTGCTTCAAGATAAAAATCATCATGGAAAACAGATATATACCATTCAACAAGTTTTTCTGCTTCTGCAATTCGTTTTGATTTTAAGAGTCTTTGGAGTTCTCCAGAGAAACACCCAGAAAGACAGATAACGCCCTCACTATATTTTTTAAGAAGCTCCTTATCAATACGTGGTTTGTAATAGAAGCCCTCAAGATTTGCAATAGTTACCAGCTGAATTAAGTTTTTCCACCCACGTAGATTTTTTGCAAGAAGCGTGAGGTGATAACGTTCATCATCAACCTTAGGGCGCTTGTTTTGCAGTCCATTAGGAGCAATATATGCCTCGACGCCAATAATTGGTTTTATGCCAGCTTTTTTTGCTTTTTTATAAAATTCTATCGCGCCATATAAATTACCATGATCGGTAAGCGCAATAGAATCCATTTTGAGTTCTTTTGCTCGTGTAATAATATCGTCGATTTTTGAGAGCCCATCTAATAGGGAATAATGAGAGTGAACATGAAGATGGGTAAATTTAGACATGGAAATAATTTCTTTACGCTCATTGTAGAAAAGTTTAGGGGGGAATTCAAATAACACAAAACGTTTGAACAAGTTTTTAAAAAATTATATAATCTACTCAGCAATATATTAACTTTTTATCAGAATGATCAACAAAATTGAGATGAAAGGCATAATTAAAGAGAACCATTTTCATAGCAACAAGAAAGGGGATTATATAAAAGAGTATGGAAAACTGAGAAAGAAACTCAAATCCCATAAGGTGAAGTACGAGAAAGGGAATAGAAAATAACATTGCGTGTTTTGTACCAAATCGCGAGATTGTTTTCATTCCTATTGAAGAAAAAATAAATATCTTACGTACATTTATTAAAAAAGAAAAATAAAAACTGTGGGAATTACTATAAGAAACAATAATATAGCAAAAAAAAGGTAAATCATTGCAAATACCCAACCATTTTCAACAGCCATCTTCCCTAATATGAAGACTGGGAGCATTGAAACAAAATAAGCAATAACTATTCGTGTTAATACCTTATATTTTGCATATTTCATCATAATGCAGGCTATATTAAAGTGAAGGTCTATTTTTTTAATCCATTTATGGAGTGGTTTTCTAAATAAAAACACTCCAAAAAACGCAAGAAAGAAAAATATTTACAAGAATAAACAAGCAAAGGTTAATAAAATCTCTGGTATCTTTTCCATTAGTTCTCCTTTTTATTAAACGTCGAATTATATTATCGGCGTTTTTTATTTTCTTATTTTTCCATATACAATTATTATATGCCTTATATTATTGGGGTTGATGAGGTGGGAAGAGGTCCGCTTGCGGGACCGGTTACGGTATGTGCAGTTGCAATTAAGAAAAACATAAAACTTGAAACTGGAAACAAAAAATTAAAACTCAAGGACTCGAAGAAACTTTCTGAAAAACAAAGAAATGAATGGATGAAGTGGATAAAGGATATGGAAAAGAAAGGGAACCTTTCTTACGTAATTGCAAATGTATCACCGCGGGTGATAGATAGGATCAATATCTCATGTGCAGCGAACTTAGCGGTAACACGAGCGCTTGAACGACTTGTTAAAAAGAAAAAAGCTATAAAAGGTTCAAAAGTATTTTTGGACGGGGGATTGTTTCCAAAAAACAAAAAACTTGAAACTTTAAACTTGAAACCGAAAACTATTGTGCATGGAGATGTGCTAATTCCTGTAGTTTCACTTGCATCTATCGTTGCGAAAGTAACGCGTGATAAGCGTATGAGATGGATTGCCCGAAAATATCCAGGATATTTTTTTGAGAATAATGTTGGCTATGGAACAAAAGCTCACATAAGGGTTCTTAAGAAAAAAGGGTATTCAGAGATACATAGATTGACGTTTATAAGGAGATTCGTTAAGATGAGTGGGTAATTTAAAACACTATGGGTAGACTAAGTCATCACTCAAAATCAAAAGTTGGAAGACGAAGATCACAGCTCGCGCTTTCAAAACCATCACTTGCCGTGTGTCCACAATGTAAGGGACCAACACTTCCACATCGGGCATGTCCACAGTGTGGGGTATACGTGAGGGTTGAGAAGAAAAAGTCAACAAAACCTACCGAGAAAAAGGAAAAAACTGAAGAAAAGATAGAAGCAAAAGAGAAGGTAGAAAAAGTTGAAAAAAATGAAAGCGAGGTTTCTGAAGTCAAAACCACAAAAGACGAGGCCTAAACTCTAGGCTTTGTTTTTTTACATTTTTTTATATTTTATAACTTATTATGGCAACTCGGCACTTGATACGAACCATTGTTCTTCAGTCCCTCTATGAATGGGATTTCTACAAACATAAGCATGATCTTACCAAAATTATTGAGCGTAATGTAGAAGAGTTTGGTCCAGGAATAGATGAGCCTGATTTTGTATGGCGAACAGTAAAGGGCGTTGTTGAAAATCTTTCTGAGATTGATGCAATTATACAAAAAGCCGCTCCAGAATGGCCCATTGATCAGATTGCTATTATAGACAGAAATGTTTTGCGTATAGGGCTCTATGAACTTTTGCATGCAGATAGAAACGAAGTACCCCCAAAGGTTGCTATTAATGAGGCGATTGAAATAGCAAAGGGATATGGAGGAATTAATTCACCAAAATTTGTAAACGGTGTTTTAGGAACTATCTATCGAGAGTTAGGTCTTTCTGAAGAAAATAAAAAAGAAGAAGTAGGAGAGGAAGATAAAACAAAAAAGACAACAAAGAAAAAACCAAAAAAAGAAAAAGAGAAATAACTATGGCTAATGTAGAAGATTTGGAATCAGTACTTGGAACGCAGTTTCGTGATAGAGCAATTTTAAAAGAAGCGCTTACTCATCGCTCATATATTAACGAAAACCCTTCATGGCCACTTCCACATAATGAGAGACTTGAATATCTTGGTGATGCTGTTTTAGAACTTATCGTTACCGAATTTTTATATGAAAAATTTCCTCAGGATAATGAGGGGAGACTTACTAGCCTCCGTGCAGCTCTTGTAAACTATCAAATGCTTTCACGAGTTGCTCGTGATATTAAGCTTGAAAAATATTTATATCTTTCAAAAGGAGAAGCAAAAGATATAGGTAAGGCACGTGAAGTAATTTTGGCAAACGCAATTGAAGCACTTTTTGGTGCTATATACCTTGATCAAGGCTATGGGGTTTCAAAACGTGTTATCGCAAATATAGTTTTTCCTCACCTGGATGAAATTATTGAAAAAGGATTGGATCGTGATCCGAAAAGTTTTTTGCAGGAACAAGCACAGGAACTTTTCAAAGTAACTCCAGTATATAAAGTTTTACGTGAAGAGGGTCCCGATCATCAAAAAGAATTTTTTGTAGGAGTATATTTTAATGACGAACTTTTTGGAGAAGGTAGTGGCACATCAAAACAGGAGGCAGAATCAAAATCTGCAGAAGATGCACTTTTGAAGTTAAAAGATAAGAAAAATATGAAACCCAATGCATAACTTTTTGCGAAAACTTGAGCTTCAGGGGTTTAAATCATTTGCGGGAAAGACCGTGCTTGATTTTCCGGCACGGGTTGTTGCTATTGTGGGTCCGAATGGATCTGGTAAATCAAATATTATAGATGCATTTAGATGGGTGCTTGGTGAACGTGAAGCAAAACAATTACGCGGAGATACGCTTGGAAATCTTATTTTTGGAGGAACAGAAAAACGTGCTCAGGTAAGTTTAGCACGTGTATCACTTGTGTTTGATAATCGTGATAAATTGTTTCCCGTTGACGCACCCGAGGTAGAAGTTTCTAGAAAAATAGATCGTTCGGGAACATCTGAATTTTCACTACATGATTCCGAGGTGCGTCTCAAAGATTTATCTCCTATGCTTGCTCGCGCACGTTTAGGAAGTAGAGGTATCACTATGATAGGACAAGGTCAGGGGGATTTATTTGTGAAGAGTTCTGCTGATGAACGAAGAACGATGGTTGAGGAAGTTTTGGGTCTTAAGGAATTCCGTATTAAAAAAACACAAGCAGAACGCAGGCTTGATACGACTCATCTAAATATGGAGAAAACACGTGCACTCATAGCTGAAATTGCACCACATTTAAAAACATTGCTTCGTCAGAAACATAGATGGGAAAAGCGGAGCGAAGTTGCAGATGAGTTAACCACGCTTGAAAATACTTACTTTTCTTTAAGATATTATACGCTTAAAAAATCACTTGGTATTCAAACAAATTCACCCCATAGCAATAGTGCAAAGATTGCAGAAAAACGTGCATTAATAGCTGATCTTGAAAAGAAATTAAAAGCAAGTGAAACACGTGCATTTGATAACAAAGAAGTTCAGGAGATTCGGATACATGCATCAAAATTACTTGCTGAAAAAATAGAAGCAGAACGTCAACTTGCACGATATGAAGCGCAGAGAGAGATACAAACTGCTTCTCCTGCTGTTTCGCGTTCATCTGCGGAAATTACAGAAACATTAGAATTAATTCCAAAAGAAATTGATTCTATATTGAAACTCAATGATATAGAAGAAATAAAATCTTCACTTCGTGCCATTTCTACAAAAATTCAAAAACTTTTTACAAAAGAAAAAAGCGAACCACAAAAAAGCGAACCATCAGAGAAAGAAAAAGAGATGCGCAAAAAACTTGAAGGAATAAATAAAGAACTTGAAGAAAATAGGAAAAAAGAGGAAATATTTTTACAAACACAAGAAGAGTCACACATAAAATTCCGTTCAGATATTCAAAATATTGAAAATGAAAAAAACGGATTAAGAAAACTTGAAGAAGAGGAACAGCGCGCACATTTTGAAAAAGAAAAAGTAATGCTTAAGATAGAAGATTTGGAGCGTGATTGGCAGGCACTTGGGAGGACAAAAAAAGAATTAGAATCTCTCCCTGAATATAAAGGAGAACAAATTGATTTTTTGGAAACAGAACGAAAGATGTTTCGTTTACGTGGAGAATTATCTGCAATAGGAGAAATTGATGAGAGTTTAGTAAAAGAAGCAGACGAAACCGAAAAAAGACATCTCTTTTTGACAAAGGAATTAGAAGATCTTGAAAAAGCGAAAACCGATTTAGAAAAATTAGTGAAAGAGCTTGATGAAAGGATTCATAAAGATTTTAAATTAGCGTTTAATAAAATTAATGACGAATTTAATAATTATTTTCAGCTTATGTTTGGTGGGGGAAAGGCAAGAATGAAGCTTTCTGCACCAAAACAGACAATAATAGAAGATGAAAATGGAGAAAAAAAGTTTGAACAGATTTCCGATTCTGAACTATCCGCTGGACTTGAGATAGACATTACTATACCAAGAAAGCGTATTACAAGCCTTGATATGCTCTCAGGTGGAGAGAAAAGTTTAGTGTCTCTTGCGGCTCTTTTTGCTCTGATATCAGTGAGCCCGCCTCCATTTCTAGTGCTTGACGAAATTGACGCTCCCTTAGACGAGGATAATGCGCGAAGATTTGCAGAGCTTGTGAAGGTGTTTTCAAAGAAAACGCAGTTTATAATCGTAACTCATAACAGAGCAACTATGGAGACCGCAGATGTACTCTATGGAATTACCATGGGTGATGATGGGGTGTCAAAAGTATTTTCATTAAAACTGGAGTAGGGCGGTTTTCTTGACTTATTACCTCTCTCCCATATATACTGGAAGCCATATTATGTTAGCGATTAAACTTAAAAGAGTCGGAAAGAAGCACCAGGCATCATTCCGTATTGTGGTTGGAGAAAGACGCTCAAAAGTGAACGGCCGTTTTGTTGAAGAATTAGGATGGTTTAACCCACGTACAAGTGAAGTTCAGGTTGATAAAGAACGCGCATTATATTGGGTAAAATCAGGAGCACAAGCAACAGATTCCGTTCATAATTTATTTGTTCGCGTCGGTGTAGTGAAGGGTAAAAAAATAGCAGTACATAGCATTTCAAAAAAGAAAGTGGAAGCAAAGAATGCCGATATAACACCCGCAGTACAAGCTGAGATAAAATCAGCAGAATCTATTGAAACTGAAACAAAACCAGCAGAAGAAAAGGAAGAAATATTACAGGAAGTTGCAACAGAAGCAAAGCCCGTTGTTGATGAAGCAGTAAAAACAACCAATGAGACAAAACCAACCGACGAAGAAAAGCATGCTGAAGAGGAAAAAAAATAAAAAATTTGTATTAGGATTTTCAGAATGAAAGGTCGTTTCACAAAAGAAGAATGAATTTCAGGATTAGGGAATTATGACAAATCCAGATCAAGAATTTCTTGAATTTCTCGTAAAGTCAATTGTTGATCATCCAGATGATGTTAAGATTGATCGCAAGGTAGATGAAATGGGAGTCCTTCTTTCATTGAGGGTAAATGCTCAGGATATGGGACAAGTTGTCGGTCGCCAAGGTTCAACAGCCAAGGCAATTCGAACACTTCTCCGTATTGTTGGGGTAAAAAATAATGCTCGCATTAACCTCAAGATTGAAGAACCAGAAGGATCAACTCATCAGCCACGAGGACCAATGGGAGAATCTTCAGAATTCTAAACAGAGAAAATGAAATCCACTCCGCTTTCTCGGAGTGGATTTTCTTTATATTATTAATAATATAAAACATATGAAACAATTTTATCTCATATCGATATTTCCTGAGATGTTCAGTTCTTATTTGAATACGTCAATTTTAGGAAGGGCACAGGAAAAGAAACATATTGATGTAAAAACCATAAACCTAAAAGATTTTGCCCCAGGGAAACATCGTTCTGTTGATGATAGTCCATATGGTGGTGGTCCTGGTATGGTTTTAAAATTTTTACCTATCGCAGAAGCGGTTCAATTTGTGAAAAAGAAAATAGGAAAAAGTAAAAAAAGGAAATCACGAGTTATTTTATTTTCAACTCGAGGAAAAAAATTTGATGATAAAACAGCAAAGAGACTTTCTAAATATACCGACCTCATTTTTATTTGTGGTAGGTACGAAGGAGTTGATGAACGCGTTGCAAAACAAATTGCCGATGAAGAGATTTCAATAGGGGATTTTATTTTATCAGGAGGAGAATTACCCGCCATGGTTTTAGTGGATGCAATATCTAGAAAGATTCCAGGAGTATTGGGTAGAGAATCATCTCTAGAAGAGATAAAAGGTTCATACCCCGTTTATACAAAGCCAGAAGTTATTTCAATACATCAAAAAAGAAAAAAAGAAAAAACACTCAGCGTTCCCAAGGTACTTGTTTCAGGAGACCATAAAAAGATAGCCGAATGGCGCAAAGCTCATAAATGATAGATTGGACTTGCAACTTTTGGTACTTCATATATACTTGAACGCGTACGTTTTTATTCATATGGAAACAGAAACACAAACAATACAAAATGATATGGTTGCCGAAATGGCAGAAGTTGGTGTTATTTTTGGTCATAAAAAATCAAAGACACATCCGCGTATGAAACCATATATAGGGGGAAACAAGAATGAAATAGAACTTATTGATCCTGAGGCAACATTTTTAGGGCTTCAGAAGGCAATAAGTTTTTTTAAGGAAAGCGTAAAAAAAGGAGGTCTTATGCTTCTTGTTGGAACAGATGCGCCTGCAAAAGAGGGTATTGGTAATTTTGCTTCCATTTTTTCATTTCCTTATGTAGTAACAAGATGGCTTGGAGGCACACTCACTAATTTCAGCGCAATATCATCTCGTTTAAAATATTTTCTTGATTTGAAAGAAAGAAAAGAAAAAGGGGAGCTTAGTAAATATACTAAAAAAGAACGCCAAGAATTTGATAAAGATATTGGAAAAATGACTAAGACTTTTGGAGGCCTTACAAAACTTTCAAGGCTACCCGACATAATTTTTGTTGTTGATATAAAAACACACAAAACAGCAATACTTGAAGCCCACAAAATGAAAATTCCAATTATTGCAATTGTTGATACTGATGACGATCCAACGCTTGTTGACTATCCGATTTTTGCAAACGACCATAATAAACAAAGTATTGAGTGGGTATTTAATAAAATAATAGAAGAGGTGAAGCCAAATAAGGAATCAAAAAAAGAAACAAAAGAAGAAGAGAAATAAATATGAAAGACGCAATAGTAAAACTTCGTGAGAAAACGGGAGCCGGTGTTATGGAATGTAAACGTGCTCTTGATGAGGTAAAGGGAGATATTAGTAAGGCAGAAAAAGTTATTTTTGAAAGAGGACTTGCCAGAGCAGAAACAAAACAAGAGAGATCTACCGGGTCAGGAATGCTTCACGGATACGTGCATAATGATAGAGTTGGAGTTCTTTTAGATGTACGTTGTGAAACTGATTTTGTAGTAAAATCAGATGCGTTTCGTGAGTTTGTTCATAACTTAGCACTTCATATTGCCGGCATGAATCCTAAAGATGTTAAAGAGTTATTAACTCAACCTTATGTTAAAGATCCTTCAATAAATATTGAAGAGCTTTTAAAGCAATCAATTGCAACAATAGGGGAAAATATGAAAATTGAACGCTTTACGCGATACGAAATCTAGATATTTCAAGGTATGCTCATTTTTATTTTGCAAATGATTTTGATGGTAAGTTTAGCAGCCATCCTGTATATTTTTGCGCGTGTACTTCCTCGCATTGATGATACGGATATAGAGGAGATTTCCTCAAGAATTTCTTTTCATCGCGTCGTCGGATATTTAGAAGTAATTGATGAGTGGTTTGCTTCGCTTTCTCAAAAGTTTCTTCGCAGAGTACGTGTTATTATTTTGAAGCTTGATAATGTTGTTGGAGAAAAGTTAAGTCATTTTAAAAAGAATAATGGAGGTGAGAATCATTCCCCATTTACTCTTGAAAAAGAAGAAAAAAGAGACGAACATAAATAAACTTGCGCAGGTGGCGGAGCGGTCAATCGCATCAGACTGTAAATCTGACGCCCATGTGGCTACGGAGGTTCGAATCCTCCCCTGCGCACCATTTCGGAAATAGCAAGCCAGAGGAAGCCGCCTGCGGCGGCGAGGAGCCCCCCGCGAATTCGGAGCGGCTTCGCCGCGAGATTTCAAAACCGCCAAAGAGCCCGGAAAAACAATCGGCTCGAACCATGTTTTAAGAGAAAGAAGAAAAGAAAAAATTTTAATCCTTGAATTCATAGGACTTGAGACAAGAAACAGCAGAAATGCTGATTTTTGTTTGGACTTGACGACTGACGCCAATTATGCTATGATTGTCGCAGAATAACCGAGCCACGGTGGTTCGGTTGCACATTTCCAACAAAACAGACAGGAGGTTCCGATGAGCACAGTTGACGCTCTGAATGGACGGCTCCGAGGGTTCCTGGAGCAGAGGTTTTTCAAGGTGGTAGTTGCTGGCTTGATCTTCATGAACCCTGTGGCTCTCGCGCCGCAGGTGTGGACGGCTTTCACGGCGCCGAGTGTTGAGGGCATTTCCCTCACCATGTGGGTCATCTTCGCCTTCATTCAAACGGCGGTGATCTTCGAGGGAATCCGTGTACGCAGTGCGCCCATGTTCTGGTCGATGCTCATCAGCGTGTTCCAAAGCATCACCATCATCGTCGTAGTCCTCGCGCGAGGATAATGACACCAACCACGAAGGAGGTGCCACATGGCACAGACCGCAACGGCAGAGGCAAAGGACCGATTCGGGGGCGACCAGTTCCCGATCCACTACGAGCGTGGCTACTTGCGGGTTTACACGAACCCGTCGGGCGAGCTCTTCGTGGAGGACACCCGATCGGGCGTCTCGATGCGGATCAATCCGTCCCATCCCGGTGGACTCGAGTTCACCACGGACGGCCGGGTCGAGCCCATCCGAGTCACCAACATGATCGGGTGGCGTGTCGCACGCCGCTAGCCCAACCCCCTTCCTTTTTGCCCGCCCGAGCGTTCAGTTTGGCGCGCGAAGCGCGCCATCAGTTCCGTTCAAAAAAGGTTCGGATTTCGTCAAACAAACGCACCAAATGTAACTTGTTCGGAAAGGCGGCGGAGCCGCACCGCTGAAAACCGCAAAAGAGTCCGGAGAAAAACATCGGCGCGAACCATATTTTAATTCGGGGGGGGATTTTTAATCCAAGAGGTTAAGAAACAAGAAACCGCAAGTGTGCGGGTTTTTTGTTGCCCTTGACGACAGGCGTCAATTATGCTAATATAGTGCGAGAGTGATTGAGCCGTGGTGGCTTGGTCAAAACCGCACATTCCCAACAAAAAACAAAGAGGTGTAGCTTGAGTACAGAAACGATTGGCTTGGTTTCTGGGCTGCTGGTAGTGGCAAGCGTCATTCCCTACAGCATCAGGACCTACCAGGGCAAGGTTCAGCCGAATCTGACGAGCTGGTCGCTCTGGACGCTGATTGGCCTCGCGCTCTTGCTTACCTACAAGAGTTCGGGTGCCGAAGCGAACGTCTGGCCGGCAGTGTTCGGGTTCACCAACCCGCTCCTCATCACCATTATCGTCTTGCGACGACATGGTGGGTGGACGAAACTAAACCGAGTTGAGATTGCTTGTCTCGTGTTTGGTTTGTTGTCTCTCGGCCTGTGGCTGGGAGTTCGCGAAAACAAGGAGATGGCGCAGTACGCACTCTACTTGGCAATTGTCGCGGATTTGTTCGCGGCGATTCCCACGATTGTGTTCGTCTGGTCGCAACCAAACGGCGATCGTCCGTTTGCCTGGGCGTTCTTCGCTATCGGCTACGGATTGGCAATCTTCGCCATCACCGAACACACCTTCGCGAACTACGTTCTCCCGCTTTACATGTTCTTCGGAGCGTTGAACGTTACGTTCCCGCTCGCTCTGTATCGGTGGCGACACAAGGTCCCGCTGTCGGAGTGGGTATGAACTGCAGACAGAGAAATCATCCGAGGTCCCTCGTGGTAGCAACATCACCACTTGAGGCCTTTCTTTTTGTTTGATTTTTCGATAAATTAAATTCATAATTGAATGCCGCCAAAGAAAAACTTGAAATTGTCAGCGGTGCGGCTCCGCCGCCTTTCCGAATTTTCGCGGGGGACTTCCTCGCCGCCGCAGGCGGCGAAATGGGTTCGCACTAATTCAAGAATAGAGCACTAAGATAATCCGCCAGAGAGGCGGATTTAATTTTGAACTAAGAAAGTACAAATAATGGAAACTGTTTCAAATTTGTCTACTGTTACACGCGATAAAAAAAGGACCTAATCATGTGATTAGGTCCTTTTTTTGGTAATAGTTCTTTTCCATCAAGAGTTCTTACCAATCCAATTTGATCAGACTGTATTTCAAGTGCCTCAACAATATTTACTCTAAAGAGGAGTGTATTAATATGATATTGACCATTTGTTAAAAAGTTTCTTTGCCATCCTTTTTGACCACCATTATCTAAAAATTTCTTTGCATCTTGAAAGGAGTTACATTCAACAACTTCACCTGCAAGTATTGCTTCTTCTGGTAGTTTTTTACCATCTATCGCCTCAACTATACCAATATGATCTTTAGGAACCTCAGTAATACTTATTTTCCTGATATCATACATCCACCACCATTTAAAGAAATGCAAACCAGGACCGAGCATTTCTGCCCAAGCACCCGCTTCACCATTTCTAGCAATAATTTGTCCTTTTGGCAGACGAGATTTTTTACCGAAGCCCCATTTTTTAATGACCACACCATTTTGATCATCTTTTATACTTATCCAACCAAGAATGGTTTTAGCAGATGGAAATAAAAGTACTACTAAAATTATCCACCACCAAGAGCTTAGAAAAGCAAAAACTGAATCCATAAGTTTTCTCCTTATAATTTTTTATTATTATATGTTATATCTCGAAGCAATCGAGATCTTTATTTAAAAATTGTTGGGAAAATTATAATACGTACTTATTTATTTGTCAATATTAAATATACTAATATGAAACAATATTAAATCATTGCATCTTGTTCTTTCTTTTGCTTTAATATTGAGGCGCTTTTATAGAGGCCACCTTAGCTCAGTGGTAGAGCAACACTTTTGTAAAGTGAAGGTCCTCGGTTCAAATCCGAGAGGTGGCTC
>Ga0210057_1000502_pt1 | contig 64166 bp, 66 predicted proteins | sample CryGeyCG2114_010_2_FD_183968 | JGI IMG/M metagenome (GOLD analysis project Ga0210057, IMG submission 183968) | Groundwater microbial communities from aquifer - Crystal Geyser CG10_big_fil_rev_8/21/14_0.10 (SPAdes) (version 2) | ecosystem: Environmental > Aquatic > Deep subsurface > Groundwater ...
GAGATCATGAACCAAGTCTCTTCTTCGGTAATATTTTAGGCTCAACAATTGCGAATTCTACACTAATTATTGGTTTAGTTGCTGTTATTAGACCGATTACGCAAACAGCAGCAGATACAAGAACCTTTGCGGGAGTTTTTTTTGTGATTATTTCACTTGCTGTGTGGTATTTTTCTAGATCAAAACGGCGAATTGATTGGTGGGAATCAGGCCTACTTGTTGTTCTTTATGCACTCTTTGTCGCTATTGAAGTATTTTAAAAGTGTCTGCCACACTTGTTTCAAAGTATGGCAGATTAATTTATTCTTCGACGAAGACAGTGACTATCACATCATTTGTGTTTAGTAATGTTCGTCTTGGATGAATACCTATATTGCGTAGTCTTTCGTTCAGATTTTTGCGTATCTGCATCGCATAGTTTGATCTATCTGGATCAATTTTTTTGAACGCATCAATAGCGCCGTCAGAGAGCTCTTTCCCTAATTTCAATCTGCTTGGCTCTTCAAGTGCTGTTAGTAGTTCTGTCAATGAATTGATAGTGATAAATCCTGGTTCGTTAGCCCCTTCTACCTTGAGAGTAAAATCTGTCCCCACATGATGAAACTTTAAAATAATAGTCATTTACAAATCTCCAACATACTCTATGTGTGCTATTTCTGCTCAAGTATAATATCTTAGGTGAGGCTATAAATAAAGCTTAGGCATGCTAAGATTTATATATGAGAGTAATTATTGGAATAGGGAATCCAGGATCAAAGTATGCTTTGACTAGACATAATGCAGGAATGCTTTTAATTGAATATCTCAGAAAAGCTAACAAGCTTACTGATACTCATTATGAAATATCTGATGAGTTTATGAATTCATCTGGGGTTTTTGTGAGAGAGACATTTGATTATTACAAAATTGAACTTGATGAGTTATATATTGCACATGATGATTTGGATTTGCTACTTGGAGAGTTTAAAATCCAGAAGGGAATTGGGCCAAAGCTTCACAACGGAATTGATTCGATAAATCATGCGTTAAGTAATACTAATTATTGGAGAATCAGAATAGGTGTAGATAATCGAGACCCAGAAAATAGAACGCCGGGTGAAGCTTATGTATTGCAGAGATTTAATAATGATGAGCTTGATATTTTAGATAATGTTTTTGAGCAAATTGCTAAAGATTTAATGTAATGAGTTTTTCCCATATTGAACATCGTCATAATTCACTTTTCTATCACTTAAAGCCTTCTCAGTTTTTTAGATTTATGATGTCTTCTGTGCTGCGTATTGCAGCAATGTCTCTCATTGGTATTTTCTCATCTGTGTATGTATATGAGTCAGCTCTTGCAAACGGGAAAAGTCATATCAACGCGCTCCTGATAGTTGTTGTGTTTTACATACTTATCGAAGTAACAAAATATGCGTTTTTGTATATTGGGGAGAAGGCAAGTATTCAGAAAGGGTTTAAGTTTTGCATTTGGTTATCTGGTATCCCATTTATCCTTTTTATTCCTTCAATTATTTTTGGTGGAAATAATTTATTTTTGATACTTATTGCTGGTATATTACTTGGTGGACATGCCGGTCTTTATTGGTGGGGATACCATGGGTACTTTGTTAAAGCAGGTGATTCGAAACACTATGGCGAAGGAATAGGAAAGATTACTTTTTTACAAACGACTGCTTCTGTTGCTGCACCAATTCTTGGTGGTATTTCAATCAGTATTTTTGGTTTTTCCAGTATTTATGTTATAGCGTTTGCATTGATTTGCGTATCACTATTGATTCTCGGGACGGACCATGATTACAAACAAAAACACGATACATCAATACAGGAAGTAGCAGATGATGCTTCTCGTCATCCACTGTCATTTTTATCACTTATATCCCGTGGTATGAGTCAGCAAACGTATGGAGTTTTTTGGGCTTTGTATCTTTTCTTACTTTTTAACAGTGCTTTTGAGCTTGGGGCAATCACATCTGTATCGCTTTTGTTTGCTGCTTTTGCTGTAATGTTCATTGGCAAGTACAATGACAAGCACGGAGAGATTCGGGCAATTCTCTTTGCTTCTCCAATACTATCAATTGCGTGGGTGCTTCGTTATTTTGTTTTTACTGTTGCGCCAGTTGTTGTAGCAAACTCTATGGCGAGTTTTAGTGGTCAAGTTGTTCATGTCTCAATTGATGAGCTTATGTATAAAAAAGCAAACAGAGAACATACCGCGGAAGCTCTTTTGTATCGTGAGCTTGGTATAGTTGGTGGTATGCTTGGATCACTTATTACTGCTGGCATGTTCATTCTCATCCTTGGCGACTTTAAGCCAGTGTTTTTAGTTGCTGCTTTAACAAGTACATTACCGATCTTTTATGTTATAAATCACTATGGCAGATCAAGATAAAAAACAGATGTCAGCGATTTCTGATATTTTATCCAAATATAAGGTAGAGGAAGAATCTAATAAATATGTATCAAAAGAGTTCCAGCAGTATGGACTTGAACTCGCTGAAGAGCTAGGCGATATGAGACATAAGGCGCTCTATATCAAGCTTGCGAAAGAGAACCCTCGAGAGAGACTTGAAGCAGCACGGCGCTTTGTTAAAGACGCTGAAAACGCCAGAAGTAAAGCAAAATTGTTTATGTGGAAAATAAAACAGCTAAAGCAAAATGCCAAAGGAAAAAAGTGACAATTATGCAAAGAGAGAAGGCTTGTACGAAAAAGTCTACGAGATTGTTCGTGCGATCCCAAAGGGTAAAGTCATGACATACGGCCAGATAGCTAAAAAGCTTGGTACTCGTGATCCACGGAAAGTTGGTTGGGCACTGCATGGAAACAAAGACCCAAAAACTCCATGTCATAGAGTTGTCTCAAAAGAAGGACGTGTCGCAAAGAACTTCGCATTTGAAGGTGAAGTTGAGCAACGAAGAAGACTTGAAGCAGAAGGAGTTGGGTTTATTGATGATGTTCATGTTGACCTAGCAAAACATTTGCTAATGTCCTAATATGAAGTAATGCGAGTTGTCAAACAGTATTTGGGTTCATATTTTATTGCTGTCTTGCTGTATTTAGTTTTAGTAACACTTCTTCGTGCATGGTTTTCAATAGATATTATTTCCATGTGGATTGGTGGAGTTGTTGGAGTTATGTTGCCGGATATTGATAGTCTTATTTATTTTTACTACCTCAAGCCACAAGAGCTGACGGCTCAAAGAGTGCGATCATATCTTAAGAAATTTGAACTTAGCAAAGCATTCGAGCTTTTATATACAACAAAAAATGAACGACCAGAGCTGCTGTTTCATTCAATATTGTTTCAATGGATGTTTACTATCTTCGCTTTTTATATTTTATCCTCAACAAATAATCTTTTTGGGAGGGGATTGGTCGTTGGATTTTTACTACACTTACTCATTGACCAATATCTTGACCTGAAAGCCAAGGGATCAATAAATAATTGGTTTCACAACTTTGAATTTACATTCACGACTTCTCAAGCTAGATATTATATATACTTCATGTTTGCTGTGTTATTGTTTTTAGGACTTGTAGTTTAGATAGTTTTCAAGCTTCATTTTAATGTAAACTGGATGTATGAGTACTATCGTCCTGTCTCGTGATACAAGCTTTAATAGTTGTGTAAACCGTTTTCTTGAATAATGAAAGTTCTCATGTTCGGGTGGGAATTTCCACCTCACAATAGTGGCGGATTAGGAGTAGCGTGCCAAGGATTGGCTCGTGCTCTTGCTGAGAAAAATATTGAACTCACTTTTGTGCTGCCTAAAAAAATTGATATAGATGAACCATCAGTAAAGTTTGCATTTGCAAACGTCCCAAATCTATCTATGGTAGAAATTGATTCTCTTCTTAAAGCATATCTTACGTCTGGTACGTATAAACTGCTTCGTGAGTCTGAAGATGGAATTGATGATATGTATGGTAGCACACTATTGGAAGAGGTTAAGCGATACTCAGCACTCGCAAGAGGTATCGCTAGAAATTATCGTCATGACATTATCCACGCTCACGACTGGTTAGCCTATGGGGCTGGTATCCAAGCAAAAAAAGTATCTGGAAAGCCATTCTTTGCCCATATCCATGCTACTGAAGTTGATCGAACAGCTGGTAACCCCAATATGGCGATATATAAGCGTGAGCGTGAAGGACTTGAAGCAGCAGATCGAATACTCGCAGTAAGCAAGTTCACAAAAGATACACTTCATAAACACTATGGAATTAAAGAGGATAAAGTGGATGTTGTCTATAATGGTATTGAGCCTAAGAAGTATGAACATGCTGGTATTGATCCTTCTGGAATTAATAATCTAAAAAAGCTTGGTTATAAAGTAGTTCTTTTTGTCGGTCGTATTACCATTATGAAAGGTGTTGATTATCTTATGGAAGCAGCAAGACAAGTCCTTAAGCATAATCCCAAGACTGTATTTGTTATAGCTGGTGCAGGAGATATGGAAGCACAAATTATGAATATGGCAGCAGAGCTAAAAATCTCTGACAAAGTTGTCTTTGCTGGTTTTTTGAGAGGAGATGATCTTTCTAGCGCGTATCGAAGTGCCGATGTATTTGTTATGCCTTCAGTTTCAGAGCCTTTTGGTTTGGTTGCGTTAGAAGCTTTAGTTCACGATGCGCCAGTTATTGTTTCTAAACAGTCTGGGGTTTCAGAATTATTATCTAATGTTATGAAAGTAGATTTTTGGGATACTGAAGAGCTTGCGGATAAAATTCTCTCAGTGACAACTCATCCTTCATTAAAACACGAACTCTCATCAAACGGTACGCGCGAAGCACACATGTGTAACTGGGGAAACGTTGCTGATCGCTGTATTCACTCATATCAGAAATTATTATAAATATGGCTTCACTATGCCTTTACTTTCATGTACATCAGCCTTGGCGGGTTAAGCGCTATAAAGTTTTTGATGTCGGAGGTAATAGCTCGTATTTTGATACAGTGGACGAAAGTGATTTGAATAATGCAAGAGTACTTAATAAAGTTGCTCAAAAGTGTTATTTACCCACAAATGGGGTATTACTGGAATTATTACATAAGTATCCAGAATTTCGATTTGCCTTCTCAATAACTGGAGTGCTACTTGAACAATTAGAAGAATATTCTCCCGAGACACTTGAGAGTTTTAAAAAGCTAATTGAGACTGGGAGAGTGGAGATTATTAGCGAGACGTATTACCACTCACTTGCATTTTTGTACTCAAAGAAAGAATTTGCACATCAAGTTAACGTGCATACACGAAAGATTAAAGATGTCTTTGGTGTTTCTAAACCAAGTGTGTTTAGGAATACCGAGCTTATTTATAACAATGACTTAGCAGTAGAGGTAGAGAAGATGGGGTACAAAGCAATATTAGCTGAAGGTGCTGATCATATTCTGGATTGGCGATCTCCAAATTTCTTGTATAAGGCAGTTGGGACAAAAAATATGAAGTTACTATTAAAAAATTATAAATTATCAGACGATATTGCATTTAGATTTTCATCAAGGGAATGGAAAGAATATCCACTAACCGTTGATAAGTATGCTCAATGGATTAATCAAGTAAATGGAAACGGAGAAGTAGTCAATCTGTTTATGGATTATGAGACGTTTGGTGAGCATCAATGGGAAGATACCGGAATCTTTGAATTTCTAAAAGCACTCCCAGAAGAAGTACTCAAGCATCCTGATAATGATTTTGTTACTCCGAGTGAAGCTATCAGTAGATACGAAGTCAAAGGTGAAATTGATATGCCTGAGTATGTTTCTTGGGCAGATGTAGAACGAGATTTATCGGCCTGGCTATCTAATGCAATGCAAAACGATGCAATTGCAAAACTCTATTCACTGGAGAGTAAGGTACTTAATTCTTCCAACCAAAAGCTAATTGAAGATTGGAGGAGACTTACAACATCTGATCATTTTTATTACATGTGCACGAAATGGTTCGCAGATGGCGATGTGCATGCGTACTTCTCTCCATATGAATCACCATATGATGCATTCAGATACTTCATGAATGTATTAAAAGATGTGGAATTTAGGCTGTCTGGTTAGTATAATTGCTCCATCAACTAACACTAGGAGGTTATAATGCTTCGTTTACGCACTTTTATGGCTTTATTGATTTGGACGCTTGTGTCGGCTGTTGTCTCATATCTTTTCCTTCTTTGCAATGTTGTATATGCTCTGCTCGTTCTGATTGTTATTTGGATATCTGGAGTGGTAGTCTTTTACAAGGTGTTCACAGTCGATAAAGATACAACGGTGAATAACGAGTTAAGACTATTCACTAGTTCAGACAATACGTTGCCTCAAGGCATTTCTTTTGATGATGTTTATGGTGAAGGCACTGAGAATCGACTGCTTGATTTATGGAAAGAAAAAGGCTATGGACTTGTTATAATGAGCCGCAACAATAACGGTGAGATGGAAATTGAGCTAGTGGATGATGAATGAATGGAATGAGCCTTTAGACACTGCATTATGTATGTGATGCAGTGTCATCTTCACTTAATTGAGTTTTAGATCCCATAATGTTACAATAAAGTGTAATCAATTATCTGGGAGGTAAAGAAATGCCCTTTCTTATCGCGTATCTGCCACAAGATACACCGATGGATGTTTTATTGCGTTTGCGCGTAGACTTAGTTCGAGAAATTCACGATCAGATGGAATGCCCGAAAAGTTGGGTTCGACCTTTGTTGAGACTGGATGTTCTACCGGATCCAGTGATGGAGGATGAAGGTTGTTCGACTGTTCTGGCGATAGCCGAGACCGGTCTTTTCGATGGCGGGAAGAAGAAATACAGCGATGAAGAGATTCGAGCAATTCTTCGAAACATCGGAGACGTCATCTGGAATGCACTTGATCGTAAATATGAAGTTGAAGCAACTGTCTCATCATGGAATCTTGAAAGAAAGATTCTAATCGAAGCGGAATAACGCACCTACTAAATACAAGAAGTGGATCAGCTGATGATCTATATGATCCACTTCTTGGCTATATCACTTTCTTCACTTATGCTAAGCTGATTATATATGCCCGAAGCACTAGTTATTGGAAATGGAAAGACATTGGTCGGCCTTGATTCCCGTGGTCGGATACAAGATATGTACTTTGATTACGTCGGTCTTGAGGATCATATGACCCCTGATTCAATTTGCAAAATTGGTGTCTGGGTTGATGGAAAATTTAGTTGGTTTGCAGATTCTTCATGGCTGTTTGAACTTACATACAAAAAAGATACTTTAGTTACTGATATCAAAGCAATTAATGAAATGCTTGATATTGAGGTACATATTCACGACGCAGTTCATAATGAAAAAAATGTTATTATCCGTGAATTTGAAATCAAAAATCTTTCACAAAGCGCTCGTGAAGTTAAACTATTTCTTAATCATCAGTTTAGGATGTATGGAGTGGAAAAACGAGACACTGTGTACTTTGATCCCGCGGATAACACAATTGTTCACTATAAAGGCCGCCGTATTGCTCTTATAAATATACTTGATGATCATGGTGGCTTTGATGAATTTTCTGTTGGGCTATCAAATATAGAAGGAAAAGTCGGTACATGGATGGATGCTGAAGATGGAGCACTTTCCAATAATCCAATAGAACATGGAACAGTTGATTCTACTATCGGTATTTATCGCCATATTGATGCAGATAGTACACACACATTCCAGATGTGGATTTGCCTGGGAAAAGAGCTATCAGAAGTGAAGGCTTTAAATAAGCTTGTTATATCAAAAGGTGCCGGTCAAATGATCAAAAGCACACATGACTACTGGTATGCTTGGGTTAATAAAACTAATCTCGATTTTGCAGATTTAGACACATCAATTGTCGATTTGTTTAAAAGGTCTCTTCTTGTAATCCGAACACATGTTGATAATACTGGGGGGATAATTGCTTCGTGTGATTCTGGAATGCTTCAGTATGGCCGAGACAACTACAGTTATATCTGGCATAGAGATGCAAGTTTTGTAGCTATGGCATTAGATCGTGCAGGGCAGTACGAAGCATCACGGAAGTTTTATGAGTTTTGTGTGGATACAATTACTAACGAGGGATATTATTTTCATAAGTATCGATCAGATAAAGCTCTTGGCTCTAGCTGGCATGGATGGTTAAGTCGTGATGGAAAGTTGAGACTTCCTATTCAAGAGGATGAAACAGCGTTGGTGATTTCTGCACTGTGGAGACATTATGAGTACACAAAAGACCTAGAGTTTGTTGAAAATATTTATAATCCGCTCATCAAAAAAGCCGCTGACTTTATGCTCGGCTTTAGAAATTCCAATTTACTTCCCAAGCCAACTTATGATTTATGGGAGGAAAAGTGGGGAACACACACCTTTACTACAGCATGTGTCTATGACGCTTTGGTATCAGCTTCAAAATTTGCAGAGTTACTTGGTAAAAAGGATGATGAAGAGCTCTATTCAGAGGCAGCTGGTGAGATAAGATTGGGAATTGAAAAATTACTATTCAACACTGACTCAGGATACTTTTATAAATATATTGATACGATTGATGACCAAGTAGTTCATGATGAAACAATAGATGCATCCAGTTTCTTTGGACTTGTCTTATTTGATGTATTAGATGTGTATTCCGAGCCAATGAAAAAAGCATATGAAATAGTCAAGGAAAAATTATGCTGCAAGACAGACCTGCCTGCGCAGGCAGGCATTGGTGGGGTTTCTCGATATGTTGGAGATGTCTATTATCAGGTAGCAGGAAGTGCTCCATCTAATCCTTGGATAATTACAACTATGTGGCACGCTCAGTTTTTGATTAAGATTGCAAAAAACAAATCGGATTTAGATGCGGTTGTTAGATTATTAGAATGGGTTGTAAAAATAACACCAGATAACACGCTTTTACCTGAGCAGATAAATCCATATACCCGAGAAGGTTTGTCAGCAACTCCACTCACATGGTCACATGCTGAATATGTAACAACTGTAGTGCAGTATTTGGAGAAATTAAAAGAAGTGTAAATGTATTTATTATTCGATATTGGAGGGACAAAGACGAGGCTTGCTGCAAGCGACGGATATTTTATTGATCATATTGAGGTCTTGGAAACTCCTCAGAATTTTGATGAGGCAATACCTCTTCTAGGTCGTATTGCACATGAATTATCTGACGAGAAATATACGTTAGCTGTTGGTGGTCTAGCTGGTGCTTTATCTGAAGACAAAAAGGGACTTTTTGATCCACCTAATTTACCTGGCTGGCATGGCAGGAATTTTGTTGAGGGCTTTTCTTCATATTTGAATGCCCCTGTAACGATAGAGAATGATACAGCACTCGTTGGCTTGGGTGAGGCTGTTGAGGGAGCTGGAAAGGGATTTTCGATAGTTATGTATATGACAATTTCAACGGGTGTTAACGCTGTTAAAATCCATGATAAGAGAATTGATGAAAACACTCGAGGTTTTGAAACAGGCAAGCAGATTATTGATATAGCCTCCGGGGCCACGCTTGAAAGCTTTATTTCTGGTAGTTCATTAACAACACGCTTTCAGATAGACCCGTACGAGATAGAAGATCGTAGTATTTGGGAAGATGTTGAAAGGATCGCTGCTACAGGGGTTTTCAATTCTGTACTGCATTGGTCACCTGAAGTGGTTGTTCTTGGTGGTGGTATCACTCAGAAGCTATCAATTGAAAATATAAATAAGCATTTTTCTGAATTAGTGGATGGTGTGTTTCCATCATTTCCAAAAATTGTAAGAGCAGAGTTGGGAGATAGAGGCGGCCTCGCTGGAGCACTTCAAATAATTAGAAATAGCAAATAGTAAAACAGGGAGTCCTATCATGTATGTTATAACGGTTACTCCCTGTATGACGACCCTGCATCAATCTTCTTGTCAAAGAAATGACGCGCTCGCCTAAGAATCCGCATCTATCACCAGATTACATTCGTTTGAACCTTATCCCGACAAGTAGGGAGGTGCTGAACTTATCTCTCACAAACACTTAACCTACACCAGCGGATGCAGTATGTTTTTTTATCTGAGAGTACTGGCAAAGACTTGGCTAAGTACAGTATAAAAGTTTGTATGCTTAAAGCAAGTATATTTAGGTATTGACCAAAAGTGAAAGGGTTTGTATAGTGAATTCGTAATGGCAACCTTTGATGTAACAGATGCAGACTTTGAAGAAAAAGTATTAAAGTCTGATAAGCCAGTCCTCGTAGACTTTTGGGCTCCTTGGTGTGGTCCATGTCGAATGGCAGAACCAGTTTTAGAAGAACTCTCTGATGATTTTGATGGTAAGGTTGGTGTCGCAAAACTCAACGTTGACGAAAATCAAGAAACAGCACAAAGCTATGGTGTTATGTCTATCCCAACAACAGTTCTTTTCAAGAATGGAGAAGAGATAGGGAGGCAAATTGGATTTGCAGGAAAACAAGGATTCGAAGATTTAATGAACAAAGGAACTGAATGAGAGCTTCAAAAGGAGGTGATTTTTGTGCAAGATAATACTAATACACCAAATCCAGCAACTGACACCTCAGCAACACCAATGTCTACTGACACAACCATGCCAGCTGTGCCAGCAACACCTGCTGAAGTTTCAACTCCCGGAGTAGCTGCAGGATCTGCACCTACAATGGATACAACTGGATCAGGCACAACGCCAGCAGCATCAGCTGAGACAACAACGCCTCCAGCGCCAACTGTTACTGAGCCAATGCCAACAGCCGATATGTCAGCTACAGCTGCACCAGCAACACCTGCTGAACCAGTTACACCAGCAACACCATCAGCTACGCCTGCAATGGAAACACCGATGCCAAGTGATGCATCAACAACACCTGCCGCAAGTGATTCCACAGGTACAACTACTCAATAAAAGAGAAAATGGAAAATACGAAGTATTTTACAAAACCAGAAGCAGGGGGCGTTTGGGATGTTGCCATAATTGGCTCCGGACCATCAGCCCTCACAGCTTCTATCTACACAACACGAGGAGCTGCATCAACACTACTTTTTGCAGGAGATACGTGGGGAGGTCAACTTATGCTAACTACTGAGGTAGATAATTTCCCCGGGTTTCCTGAAGGTATTATGGGACCAGAGCTTATGGGTAATATGAGGAAGCAAGCAGAACGCTTCCATACTGAAATCATCGACAAACGAGCCACAGAAGTCAATATAGATCCTCACCCATTTGAAATTAAAACAGACGACCAGACGTATAAAGCAAACTCCATAATTGTCGCAACAGGTGCTGAGACTCGTTGGTTAGGTATTCCTGGAGAAGAGAAGCTTCTTGGTCGTGGTGTGTCTTCGTGTGCCCCATGTGATGCACCGTTTTTTAAAGACAAGCAAGTTGCTGTTGTAGGAGGAGGAGATTCTGCTATGGAGGAAGCACTTGTATTGACAAAATACGCAAGCAAAGTTTATGTCATCCATAGGCGTGGAGAATTCCGTGCGTCACAAGCGATGCAGCAGAAAGTCTTTACTAATGAAAAGATAGAAGTTATTTGGCACACTGATGTGCTTGAAATGATTGGTGATCAAAAACTTGAAAAAATAAGACTCTTAACAAAAGAAAAAATAGACCAACATGATGCGGGAGAGTGGGAGTTGTCAGTTGATGGAGTATTTGTTGCTATTGGTCATATGCCAGCTACAGCTATCTTTAAAGGAAAAATCGAGCTTGATGAAAAAGGATATATTAAGAAAGCTCTTACTGACGAATACACAATGAGAACTTCTGTCGAAGGAGTGTTTGTCGCTGGAGATGTACACGATACGCACTATAAACAAGCTATCACTGCAGCAGGGTTTGGGTGTATGGCAGGAATGGAAGTCTTAAAGTATCTTGATAAAGATGCACCAACCTATTAATTAGTTGTTGACTAAAATTTATATATAGTTAATACTATCAACACAATGGCGGATACGAAAACTCCTCAAAATGAAAGATTCATGCCCTTCTTGATTCTTGTTATTGCAGTACTTGCGTTTGCAGTTGGAATTTTATGGCAGAAGGTAAATGATTTAGAAAAGACTGGCGGTAGTGCTGGTACTGTTGCAAACAATGATGCAGCTGCTCCACAAAAGCCAGCAACAGCAGAGGACTACAAACTTGACGCAGCAACAGCAGACAAACTTGATGCAGTAACAGCTGATGATCATATCCGAGGAGCATCTGATCCTCAGGTGACAATTGTTGAATATTCTGATCTTGAGTGCCCTTATTGTTCAAGTTTCCATTCGACTGCTCTGCAGGCTTTAGATGTCTATGATGGTCAAGTTGCTTGGGTATATAGACATTTCCCACTTGATACTATTCATCCTAAAGCTCGACCAGCAGCTATTGCCGCAGAATGTCTTGCAAATGTAGGAGGAGCTGAAGCTTTCTGGTCATTTACTGATTATGTTTTTGAAAATCAGACAACAGCTTTGACTGATATTGTTGCCTCAGCTCAAACATCAACAGGTTTTGATATTTCTGCATGTTTAGATGCAGGTGATGAGACAGCTGTTAATGCTGATTATGAAAGTGGACTGAATGCTGGTGTTACAGGTACACCAGGGAACTTCATTGTTAACAAAGATGGAGAAGTATGGTTACTCCCAGGCGCTGTGCCACTATCTACACTTCAAATGGTTGTAGATGCCGCATTAGGAAACTAAATCGAGACCTCTTTATAGACACTCTGCGATTTTATAACACACTACCGCGGTTGATCCCCAGACATTGAAAGAGTTGTTTATTCCATACATGGGAAATTCTACAATTGTATCCACTTCATCTAAAACTTCTTGCTGCATTCCTTCTGTCTCATGGCCAGCGACAATCGCGACGGGGAAAGTAAAATTGCTGTGACTTAAGTCTTTGTAATTAATAGAATTGTTAGATTGCTCAACAGCAATTGTGTGATAGCCTTTTTGCTTTAAATCTTTTACAGCTTTTAATGTTGTCTCACATTTTTCCCAGGGAACCCATTTTTCTACACCAACTGCCGCTTTATGAATTCTATGGTTTGGTGGATATTCCATATCTCCACACAAGATCATTTTTTCTGCCGCAATTGCGTCTGCGAGTCTAAATAACGAGCCAATATTGTATGTATCAATAATTCTATCTAATACTAAAACTATTGGATTGCGCTGTATTTCATTAACTTCTTCTGGAGTAGGTGTATACTCACGAAGTATGTCTGGTTTTAACTTTTTCATAAACAAGTGCATTAAGAGATAGTAGCGAGTACGAATAAAATAAATCTTCTAGAGGAATTGATCCAATCATAAGTCCCGACTTCTCGGCGCTATTATACCAAACTATTGGCAAGCTTGTTAACTTCCCGTTAACTATTAAGAAAAAGGGAAGTGATACAAAAAATAGTAGTACTATGTTTTTTTGAATATTTTGTTTTTGCTTTGAAACAAGATATGTTGTGAATATTGTAGCCAAGCACACAACAAGTATATATGTCTTGCTTATATAATAGAGTAAAAAAAACACAGATATGATTGTTGTAAAGTTAAAAAATACTTTATGTGTTTTGAAGAATCTATATAGTTTATATTTTTTTGATATTTCCCAGAATATGAGACTAGCAAAAGGGATAAGTATAAAAAATAATATTTCTTCGATTGGCAATCCGAACGCAGTGAATCCTATCGTATAGCTTTCATTAAAACCCCAGATGCCATTTTTAGTAAAAATGATATCCCAGATCAAAAAGGGAATTGCGACAATAATGGATGCTCTCAAAATAGCTTTCCATTTTGACACGTAATGTATGCGTTTTTCGAAAGAAAAAAGTATAGGAATTACTATGCTAAGTAATAGTATTTGTATATAAGAAAACATAAGGCAAGAAAGAATAGTGGTGTGTTGAAATCATATTCTTGAGTGCTGTGTACAGTATAAAGCTTCGTGAAGGCTTTACCTTTTTTTTATAGATTATCATTGGATCTTTTTCTATTTGATTTATTGTCCACTTATACATATCAGATGCAGTTTTTATTGCGACCAAGTATCTCTTAGGAATATATGCGAATCCTTCTTCTGCCTCTTCTTGCCATTTTTTAAACCTCTTAATTTCACCTCTTATCAGCTTATTGAAATTGTTTTGGTTGTGCTCAATATGCTCTTTGTAGAGGTTTTTAAGTCTATATTTTTTTAACATTTTTGTAGGAATATACTGTCTACCTAGCATGTTATCTTCATCGATGTCTCTAATAAAGTTTGCATACTGCATACTTCTTCCGAGCAGCCTTGCATATTTGTGAGATTTTTCATCAAGATCCATTACACACGCCATCATTAATCCAATAACTTCTGCTGAGCCGTACATGTATTCTATTGATTCATCTATAGTGCTGTATTCACTTTTTTTAGTATCTTGAATCATTGCCTCTAAAAATGCATCTATCCACTTTTTTGCAAAACCCTTTTCTTTCTTGAGTTTTATGAAGTTATTAATAACAATTTCGCTTGTTTCTCTACCGCTTTCTGCGTCTTTATAGAGTTTTTTAAATTGCTTTATTTTTTGAGGGTTCTGCTTTGCCTGATCTACATAATCGTCTGCAATTCTTACAAAAGCATAAAGGGTAAAAACATTTTCTCTTATTTTTTTTGGAAAGAAGAGACTTGACGTGAAATATGTTTTACTCCCTTTAAAAAATATTTTTGTATTATTTAGCATCTTTTATTATCTTACGTGCGGCAAGCTGACCTGAAATAATACTCGTGGGCATGCCGACGCCGGGGTGAGTATAAGCCCCTGTGTAGTAGAGGTTTGTTAGCTTTTTGCTTTTTACATACGGTCTAAAAAGCGCAGTTTGGAAAAGTGTATGTGCTAATCCAAACGCTGTACCCTCATATGCATTATACAATGATTTGTAATCTTTAAGAGTGATTATTTTCTTGTACTCAATACTATTTGCTATATCTTGGTTAAGAAGTTTTTCAAGATGGTTAATAATTTTTTCTGAATATTTTTTGCGAATCTTCGGTGTGTCTGAAAGCCCTGGTGCGATCGGAACAAGAATAAAAATATTTTCACTTGATCTAGGTGCAACTGAAGGATCAGTTTTTGAAGGAGTGCAAATGTAATAGGAAGGATCAGTTGGCCAGATTGGGTTATCAAAAATCTCTGAAAAATTTGTATCCCAGTTTGAGCCGACAAAGAGAGTATGATGTTTGAGATTTTTTATTTTTTTGTTGACACCTAGGTATATACAAAATGCAGATTGAGCGATTGTTTTTTTGCTCCAATACCGACTGTCTAGTGTTCGCGATTTTTTATCTAGCAGCTTCAATTCTGTAAATGCATAATCGGCGTTTGAGACGACAACATCTGCATTAATTGTTTTGCCATCCACAACAACTCCAGTTGCCTTTCCATTTTTAGTTATTATTTTTGAGACGTTTTTGTTATAAAAAAATGTAACATTATGTTCTTTGGCGATTTTTTCAAATGCTTTTACAACAGAATAGATACCGCCCTTGGGATACCAGACTTTTTTCTCAAGATCTGCATATGCAAGCATGGAGTAGAGTGACGGTGCTCTTTTGGGTGAGATGTCTAAAAAGACAATGGTAAATAGGAGTATTTTTTGAGCTTCTTCTGAACTAAAATAATATTTAACATGAGAGTCAAGGCTATTGAATAAACCTGCCGTAAATACTTCTTTTAGTAGTTCTATGTCTAGAATATCTTTTATTGATTGGTAATCACGATACAGAAATTTTTCTAATGCTTTCTCATAACGTTTTCCTGCTATTTGTAAAAATTGTTTTAGTTTTTTGCCACCGCTATCTTCAAAAGAATCAAAGAGTTTATACACATCAGCGATGTTGTCTGAGACGTCAAATGCTCGATTTGAACCAAAATAGACTCTATAGCTTGGGGAGAGTTTTTTGAGTGAATAATAATCACTGGGCTTTTTACTAAATTCTGCAAAAAAGCGCTCAAATGCTTCTGGCATCAGGTACCATGAAGGTCCCATATCAAATGTATATCCTTTCTCTTTTATCTGCATTGCCCGGCCACCTGGCATAGCATTTTTTTCAAATACTGTGACATCAAATCCTTCTTTACCTAAGATTGCTGATGCAGATAAACCACCAAATCCTGCTCCTATAACTAATACTTTTTTTCGCATATTGATCTAGTATAGTAAAATCATGAACGAAAAACGAGTTAAGCAACTTAAAAAAATTGACTACAAACAAGGTGATATTTTGTATTGGATGAGCCGAGATCAACGTGTGGAAGATAATTGGGCATTACTACGTGCACAAGAACTTGCGAAGAAATATAACGTGAATTTCCGAGTTGTTTTTTGTTTGAGAGCTGATTTGCGTAAAGCTCGTGGTACAGCACGAATGCTTGATTTTATGCTAGCGAGCTTGCAAGAAGTGGAGGGAGATTTATCAAAAAAACATATTTCATTTGAGTTTTTAGTAGGCCATCCAGAAAAAGAAATACCAAAATATATAAACAAACAAAATGTGGGCTATTTAGTTGCTGATTTTTCGCCACTTAGGATTAACAAAAGATGGTACAAAAAGATACGAGAAGCAATCGATATTCCGATGGATATTGTTGATGCTCACAATATTGTTCCTGTGTGGGAGGCGAGTATCAAGCAAGAGTATGCAGCACAATTTTTTAGAAAGAAAATTAATTCTAGATTAGATGAATTTTTGGATGAGTTTCCTGAAATTTCTAGGCAGACTGAATCTGTTACTAACAAAACTGATTGGGTGAATATACGAAAAACTATAAAAGTTAATGAAAAAATTCCAATGCCGAATGTGTACAGACCTGGCATAAAGACTGGCAAAAGGCTTCTACAAAGTTTTATAGAAGAGAGCTTAGAAAATTATGATAAAGATCATAATGATCCTAATACACACACGTTGTCTAATTTGTCGCCATATGTACATTTTGGACAGATAAGCGCGCAGCGAGTTGCATTTGAAATAAAAAGATCGAAGACGTCAGCCGAAACTAAGAATGCATTCCTAGAGCAGTTAATTATACGGCGTGAATTGTCTGATAATTTTTGTTATTACAATAACAATTATGATAATTGGCAAGGTATTCCAGACTGGGCAAAAGCTACACTCGAGAAACATACTAAAGACAAACGAGAATATGTATATAGCTTTCGAGAATTAGAAGATGCAAAAACTCATGATGATCTCTGGAATGCTGCACAAATTCAACTTTTGCGCGAAGGGAAGATGCATGGATATATGAGAATGTATTGGGCAAAAAAGATATTAGAGTGGACTAATAATCCAAGGACTGCAATTATTTTTGCATGTAAATTGAATGATACATATGAATTAGATGGTCGTGATCCTAATGGGTATGTGGGAATTTTGTGGAGTATAGGAGGACTTCATGACAGACCTTGGTTTGAGAGAGATATCTATGGAACAGTTCGCTATATGAATAAGAATGGTGCAGCTAAAAAATTTGATGTTGATGAGTACATTAGAAAGTATAGTGAGCTATAAGCTTTTCTTTTTGTGACTTTGTTAGTTTTTTGATTTCAGCTTCTCGTTTTAATGCATCTGACTTATTTTCCAGCTCTTCAGTGTATACTAGCTTGAAGCTTTCAAACATTTTAAGATATTTTGAGCCTTTTTTGTTTCTATGTTTGAGTAGTCTTGTTTGAATATTATTGGTGATACCTGTGTATAGTGTGTTTTTGTTCGTTCTTAGAATATAGAGGGTATACATGAAGTGAGTGACTCCGGGAGGATTCGAACCTCCAACCATCAGCTTAAAAGGCTGTTGCTCTGCCGTTGAGCTACGGAGCCGTGTAGCGGAACCGCAAGCTATGCTTACGGAGCCGAGATATACGAGGCTCGGTTAAGGGTTCCCTTACAGAGCCAGGTGTCTTGTCGCACTATATTTTATCCTACGAGCGCAAAGACGGCAAATTATGGTATAAAATAATCTACATATAATATATTCTGCATGCACATTACTGATATCGCCACGAACGTTTTTCATTACCTTTCAGTTTTTCCACTACCCATTATTACGCTCATTCTAGCCTTTGGAGAGGATCTTATTGCACCAATTCCATCACCAGTGGTACTTGGTGCTGTTGGTTTATTAGCTCGAACAGAAATACAAAATCCAATTAGCATTTACCTGATAATTATTATTGCAGCAGCAGGGAAGACACTCTCTGCAATATTTTTCTATACACTTGCAGATAGATTTGAAGATAGACTGCCTAGAAGTTTTTATAAAAAATTCGGAGTTTCTCACGAAAAAATAGAACAATTTGGTGAAAAGATTAGTAGGGGGAGATGGGATGATATTACCTTATTTGTAATGAGAGCTATACCTAGTTTTCCATCTGCGACGGTTTCTGTTGCTGCTGGGTTTTTTAAAACAAATTACAAAACTTATGTTCTTGCGACATTTCTAGGATACTTAATTCCGTCAGCACTATACATACTTGCAGGCTATCATGGGGTTGAGCTTGTTGATGAGGCAAAAGAGATTATAGAGTTGATAAAGGGATTTTGATATGTGTAATTTTAATCTTTAGGCCAACATTTATATCGTGTATCTTGGGTAACTATCTCGGAATAGATATTGTCTATTCGTCGACCAACAACCGCACAACTCCAGTCATTAGGATCACTTGAAGTATTATTTGCTCTGTTGTTTTTCTTCTCTGCATAAATAACATATTTTAAACTTTCTGCTAGAGATTTATTTTTATTTTTATACATGCTGTCTGACCTTCCTCCCATCGCACACCGTGCTTCCCACGTATCCTCTGTTGGCCTGGCACAATCTTCATTTTTGTATAGAACAATATATGGCCCAAATTCTATATAATTTGGATTAAACGTTGTAGTTAACAGAAGATATGCAATATACGCGGCCAATAACAGCAATGGGCAAAGCAAGATGAAGATTAATTTTTTTACTGATAACATTGTAAAATTATAGCTTATTTGTATATAGCTACAAAATAATATGATCTCTGTTAAAATATAGTTTGATTTTGCCCGATGGTGTAATGGTAACACGCCAGTCTTTGGAACTGGAATTTGGGGTTCGAGTCCCTGTCGGGCAGCACAATTAGCCTAATAACTTTCCAAATGCCTCATATGCAAGAAGAGCAGGCCAGAGGATGGCCTTAATAAATGCAAGAATAAATTCCCAAAGTCCCGAAGAATTTTGCAAGAAATAGACTAAAGATCCTAAAAATCCTAATCCGTATATTCCACCACTTGATTTACACATATCTTACTATACCACACTTTTTTTATCAGTCTTGCTAATGAGTAATTAACGTAATTGTATTTGTAAGGCCGGGCGTCTTCCATCGTGCACCATGAATAACAAGGATAGTCTCTCCTTTTTTTATAAGATGTTTTCTTGCTAAATCATCAATAATCTTCTCAGGTGAGACTAGCTTTCCCGTTGGGAAATTGTATTTTTTACCAAATACTCCATGTGATAGACAAAGCTTTTCTACAGTCTTTTGATTATTAGTAATTGCAATAATTGGTATGCCGGCTCTGTATGCTGATAGGACTCGTGCAGTATAGCCTGTTTGTGTAAAGGTAACGATCTTATCAATCTGAACTCCTTCGATTGAAAACATTTGCATCGCAGCTGATGCAATTAATTGAGTTGCATCACAAGCTTTGTGCGTTTCTTGCTTAAAAACACGAACTGATTCGGTATATTTACATATTCTGGCCATCATCTCGACAGCATCAACTGGATATAACCCAGATGCTGTTTCTCCGGAAAGCATAACAGCGTCAGTGCCTTCATAGACTGCGTTTGAGACATCTGTTGCCTCTGCTCTGGTTGGGCGAGGGCGAGTAATCATTGAATCAAGCATTTCGGTTGCTGTAATTACAGGTTTGTTGGCGGTCCTGCATTTTTTGATAATTTCTTTTTGCAGAAAGAGCAATTTCTCGATCGGAACTTCGACTCCCAGATCACCCCTCGCAACCATAATTGCTTCACTTTCAGCGATTATAGAGTCGATATTTCTTACAGCTTCTTGATTTTCAATTTTAGAAACAACATCAGCAACTATACCTCGTTTTTGCATTTCTTTTTTTAAGGCTTTGATATCTTTATCGTCTCTGACAAAAGATAATGCAACAAAATCAACTTTGTTAAGCGCTGCCATATCAAGTTGCATCAAATCTGCCTTAATCAAAGAGGGAAGGTTAATAACTTTTCCTGGTAAGTTAACACCTTTCCTGTGGTTGATTACCATGTCTTTTTTTGCATGGAGTATTGCAAAATTTTTTAATATTTCTTTAACAACAAGCGCATGTTTTCCATCATCAATAAGAATTTCATCATCTTTATCCAACACATCAAAAACTGCTTTAAACGGGATAACAAGTCTCACACCATCAGTGAAACTTTCTGACATAAGTATTTCTTGACCTTTCTTAAGAATAATCTCCTCTTGATCTTTGGTTTCTATTCTAATTTCTGGTCCCTGGAGATCAATAAGGATACCTATTGATCTTTTCATCTCATCAGCAATCTGTTGAACAAGCTGAATACGCTTCTCATGCCACTCGGGTGTGCCATGCTTGGTATTGAATCGAAAGACATTTACACCATTTCTGATGAGTTTCTCTATTGTTGTTTTACTATCGCTGGCAGGGCCGAGCGTTGCAACGATTTTTGTGAGTTTATTAAATTTTTTCTTTTTCATTATTTCTATTCTAAAAAATATATCTATATTTTATAAGTGCGAGAATGGTAAAGTTAAGTTATGAATGATACGGCAGTGTGGTATGCAGCACTAAATAAACCTTTTTTTGCACCTCCTGTTCCTTTATTTGGAATAGTTTGGGGATTATTGTATCCTGTTATCTTTATAACTTTTTCTCTCGTCTTTTATAATGTGTACAAAGGTAAGTATAGCAGAAAGACAGCAATTCCGTTTGTACTAAACTTATTTTTTAATCTCATATTTTCTCCAATACAACTAGGCACAAGAAATTTCGCTCTGGCAAGTGTTGATATTTTTCTCGTAGTTATAACTCTAGTGTGGGCTATATATGAGATACAAAAATATTCTAAGAATCTAGCAATACTACAATTGCCTTATCTAGTCTGGGGAAGTTTTGCAACAATCTTGCAACTATCGATCCTTTGGTTAAATAGATAAAAATAATAAGATAGACGTTCTAGGTCGCTATTGGATCAAACCAGAATTACTTTTTGTTCATCATTTTCCCAATGCCTTCTACAGCTCGGAGTACTTCTATAGGTACTGCAAAAATTACAGTATTTGATTGATCAGAAGAAATATCATTAATTGAGTTTAGTGTTCGTAAATGAAGAGCACCCTCATGTTCTGCCATAATGTTTGCTGCTTCTGCGAGATTTTTAGCAGCAACTACTTCACCTTCTGAGTTGATAATTGTTGCTCTCTTTTCTCTTTCTGCTTCTGCTTGCTTGGCCATTGTACGTACCATGGATTCTGGAAGCTCAATATCTTTGAGCTCAACAGCTTCGACATCGATTCCCCAAGGGTCAGTTGTTTTGTCAACAATTTTTAGAATTTCTGAGGCAACTTTTTCTCGATTAGTTAATAGTTCATCAAGGGTCACTTCACCTGTGATTTTTCTCATAGTTGTTTGTGCCAACTGACTGACTGCACCATAGACATTCTCAACTTCGTTAATTGTCTTTGCGGCATCTGTCACTTTGAAGTAAATTACTGCATTCATTTTCGCACTTACATTGTCGGCTGTAATTGCCTCTTGCTTTGGAACATCAATAACTTTTGTACGCATATCAACCTTACGCATGGCTTGGAAGATTGGTATAACAAGTTTCCATCCTGGAGTAAGAATTCCAGTAAACTTACCCATTGTGTAGACAACACCGCGTTCATACTCGTTGATTTGTTTAAGTGAAACGAGTATTAAAAAAATGATTACTGGGAGTAGAGTATACAACATTATAAATAGATTATATCAGATATTAATCCAGCTGTTTTTTTCGATTAAGTATTTGCCGGCATAAGTTCGTTCATAGTCAAATACTGTATATCCGAGACTGCCATACAGTTCTCTACTTTCATGATTTATCTCTTCGTGGAGAACAATTTTAATTTTTGTTCCACGGTTATCTTTATCTAGATGGTCAACTGGATAAAGCCGTTCTTTTGATTAGAAATTGTGTTTAGTACTGTTTTTCATCCATCTAAATCATTTGTTGTAGAGAAGTATCCTATTGATTTATACACCAAAAAAGAGAAGCCCTCTTTCCTTGCGAGAGGGCTTTGATTGACTACGTTTGTACATTTGGAAGAAGACTCAACCTGTATTTGAGTGTTAACTCCTGAAAAACTAATTGCACTTCATTATCCAAATTTGATTTAGCTATTACAGTTTTTCCGTTTGAGAAACATGGGTGCTTAAAGACAACACAGTCGGCTAATACTTCACAAGTGAAGTGACCATCACTCTCTATTCTTCTAAAGACTTTACCTCCCAAAAAAGGAATCCATCTTTGAATCCTTTTTTCACTGATAACCGAATAGAAAGTATTGTACTTGCAGACATAGTCTAGATAGTCTCGCCAGGTAAACTTATACTTCTTTATCTTATCGAAGATGTCTTTGATTTCACCCTCGGGACTGTCACCTTCGTAAAGATATATCATTTCTATATACTTGTTATCACCTGTAAAATCTATTGTGTTGATAAGCCTGTAATCAGGCATGAACTTTTCTATCAACTTCTTTGCAAGACCTATGTGCAATCCCAGTAACTCGGCTGGGTAGTTATATCTTAGATTACCTCTTACTTTAGCCAGAATAACGTGGTGTATCTCCTTATGTACGAATAAAGAAAAGCCGATCTTTTCCATACTATCCTCCAATGTTCTTTTAATACGGGTCATTATAGTATCCTTAAGGAGAAAATACAAACTATAGGGACATCTGTTCTTTGTGTGTGTATTTAATATAGAATATAGACATGGCGCGTTGGGACAAAATCAAATCACGAGGTAATGTTGAGGATAGAAGGGGATTGACACCGATTATTGGTGGAATCTCTCTCACTGGCTTGGCCTTGTATATTGGACTTAATCTGCTTCTTGGAGCGGACGCTAGCGATATTCTAAATGGATTATCTCAATTGCCGACCCAACAAGAACAAGTTGTAGATACTACAGACTTTGAAGGGAAAGATGAGTATGAAGTTTTTGCATCAACGGTATTGGGGTCAAATAATCAACTGTGGAGAGAAAAAATACGTGGATATCAAGAACCTACATTGGTGTTATTTAGAGATGCAACTCAGTCAGCCTGCGGTGGTGCTACATCTGCTGTAGGTCCCCATTACTGTCCACTCGACGAAACAATCTATTTAGATGAGACATTTTTTGATGAGCTAACATATCGATTTGGTGCTCGTGGTGGAGATGTTGCCGAAGCCTATGTAATCGCACATGAAGTAGGCCATCATGTGCAGCATCTTTTGGGAAAGGCAGAGAATATAACAACAAACGAAGGCTCTATAAAGCTAGAGCTGCAAGCTGATTGTTATGCAGGTGTTTGGGTGAATTCAATTAAAGACTTAGATGTTCTTGGAAAAGATGAAGTATTGGAGGCAATTGATGCTGCTGCAGCAGTTGGCGATGACCGCATACAGGAATCTATAACAGGAAGGATTAATCCAGAAACCTGGACACATGGTTCAAGTGAAATGAGAGTTGAATCGTTTGAGCGTGGATATGCGACAGGTGACCCTGACCGCTGTAGTACATCTTAGTTTTTGATAAGTAGCACATTATCAAATGTTCTTCCGGAGAAGTTGTTGTGGTTAAGATTATTAGTTGCTAATCGGATAGTATCTATATCTACAATATTATTAAAAGGAATGTCGCTAGCAATCAGATCTCCATTTAGTGTTACAGAATATGTATGTGTATCTATATTAGCATTAATCTCAAAACTATTTTCTCCAGATACGGGCTCCAAAAATACATAGTTGCCGTTATTGCGGTATGTAATCATTGTTGGATTTTGAGCAGACTGGTAAGTCCATACTAGATTAACACCAACTCCTGCGTCTTTATCATATTCATCCATTTGGCTACTATCGCCAAGTTGCATTAACACATCATAGATACCTTCCGTACCTATACGTTGCCAATTGAAATCAAAACTCCATGTTATCGTTCCGTTACTGACGGGACTAAAGCTATTGGTAGCCAATGCTCGCATAGTCACATCTGATGATTCTGGGAAGAATAATTTAGAATTATTCAGTATTGCATATGCATTGCTTACTTCTGTTTCTACCCAGTTGTTTCCCAAAACCAAGGAATCACTTCGATTAAAATCATCCTCAAATAATATATCTGGCGATGCAGTTGGAGTTGGAGTAGGTGACGGTGTGGGTTCAGGGGTTGGTGTAGGTGTTGGATTTGGGCCAGCTGTAGGAGTAGGGGTAGGAGATGGTAGTACAGGTTCGCCAGCGACAGCAACAAATACATTGTACATACTTGTAGCTCCATTCGTACCGCCATTACCTTTAAGAATAACGGTCTCACCTGAGTTAAACTGCTTGGATGCTACTAATCGAGTTGCTTCTTCACCATTGAGATTTGGTGCTGATATTGTGAAGATTTCTTCATTCCAGTCTGTTAGCCAAGTACTCACTTGGTTATTTACATTGGTATAGACCATGTACACAGTAATATCTTCAAGAGCAGTGAAACTGATCAGATCAGTTGATGAAGACAAAAGTTTATCATTGTTAGCTGTCTGGAGATAAAAAGTGTCTACGAGTTCAGAAGGCTCGTTTGCGAATACATAGTCTCGATCTGTATACATCTTTTGAGACTCGCTTAATTTACTCCACTGATATATTCGAGTGCTATTGACGGAAAAACTCTCAATAAGATCGTCAATTGTTTGAGGTTCAGGGGCTGGTGTAGGAGTAGGGGTAGGTTCAGGTGTAGGCTCAGGAGTTGGAGTAGCTGTGGGAGATGGACTTGGTACTGGTGTTGGCGTTTCAGTTGGTGTTGGTGTGGGCGTAGGTGATGGCGTTAACGTTGGAGTAGGTTCAGGGGTTGGTGTAGGAGTAGGGGTGGGCTCAGGAGTTGGAGTGGCTGTAGGAGATGGACTTGGTACTGGTGTTGGCGTTTCAGTTGGTGTTGGTGTGGGCGTTGGTGTCGGTGTCGATAATGAAATTGGTATCATTATTTCAACATTGTCAAAATATCGACCGCTAAAATTTTGTTCATTGAGCCCGTCTGTCATAAATCTGACTGTATCAATAGATACATCCCTATCGAAAGCCAAATCAGAAGCGACTAATACATCGTTTATATAAAGAGTATATGTATTGGTATCAACATTAGCCTCAATTGTAATATGATTATCACCTGAGATGTTAGCAATCTTTGAATAGTTAGATGAAGCTTTATGTGTTAAAGATTGTTGATCGCCATTCAAATTTTGCCATACCAAGTTAACAGCAACACCAGCATCACTAGTGGTATTAGTTAATTGACTTGAGTCTCCCAATTGAATGTATAATCTATAATCGTTTTCATTTCCACTTCTAGCCCAATTCATATCAAACTCCCAATAGAGAGATCCTGATTCCACCTTATTGAAGCTATGTTTTACTTGAGGTTTGAGTACATTATCTGAAGTATCTACGAAAAATAATTGATTATTTACAACTTCAACAAGTCCATCATTTGTCTCAAGTTCTTGCCAGTTATTTTCTACATTCTGATTGTCTGATCGATTAAAATCGTCGGCAAAAATAATCTCATACGTTGGAGTTGGTGTTGAAGTAGGTGTGGGTGTAGGCAATGGTGTTGGACTAGGTGTGGGTTCTGGAGTAGGTGTCGCAGTAGGCGTAGGTGATGGGGTTAGTGTTGGAGTAGGGGTTGGTGTAGGTGTTGGAATTCCATCACAATCAGGATCAACTTGATTGCCATCTATTATATTTCCACACATAGTAATATCAGCAACTCCTCCCTGATTCTTAAAAAGTTCAGTAATACTGGAAGCAAATGTATTCGCAACGGTAACATTACCTTTAATAAATGGGATGCCGTCTTGGTTATTACCAACATCCATATTTAGCAGAGAAGCAGAGTCTGCAATTACATTATTTTGAAGTTGATAATCAGTGTAAGTATAGTATTCACCAGTTTTGGGATTTGGGCGAGAATCTGCATGAATTTTTACAAAATCAGTAACAGGTCCTTGGATAGAGTTATTTTGAAATACTGTTTGAGCAACTGCACCCAAGACAACAGGAGCACTACCACTTTGATGAATAAATTGATTATCATCCATTACAAAATATTTAGGAAAGCGCTCTTCATATATATCAAGTGTTCCATTTTTATCACCATCACACGTGGCGTCGTTATTCTGATGAAAGTCAACTAAATAGGGATTTGTATAGACGCCAATATGATTATTAAAATCTAAGTTGGCTTGCGAGCCTACTATTCCAGAAAATTGGCTACCATCTAGATGTATTGCTCCGTTATCAAAATATGAATTGCGGAAAAATATATTATTTCCTTTTATCACGCTCAATATTCCAGCATTTTGAAATGTTACATTCTCAAAGAGAATATCCTCAGTATCTTCAAAAATAAATGCAAGATGTTTTCTTCCAGGATCAGTGAATGTTAAGTTTTTAAAATAGAAGTTTTTAACCGGGTCATGTTTACAACTATTTCCTACATGAGCAATGCTATGAATATGAAATGAACCATTTATAATAGTTCCCGGCTGATCAGAAACAAAATGAATATTATCTCTATCTGATATATCTACATTCACTCCACCGGCCACCCATGAGAAATCACTCTTATATAAGTTTCTGGTCCACTCAAGTGGATTTGTTAGGTTATACGGGCCACAATCATTTGGGAAATATAGTGTACCGCCGGACAGAGGTAATACTGCGAGAGCTTCTTTAATACCAGCTGTGTCTGAACCATCTTTATAATCGCAAACGTTTATTGTCGGTCCTGAATTTGTAATCAATCCAACAGGAATGTAATTACCAGCTGATGTGTCTGGATTGTATGGGTGGATATCCCACCACTCAGTGGCTGATAATGTGTAATCTTGGCTTAAGTGGGGAACACCTAGCAGCGGTTCGGGCGTGGGAGCCGGAGTAGGTGTTGGCGAAGTGATAGGGGTTGCACTTGGTGTAGCTGTTTGTGCCATTAATGTTGAAGGGGTAACGAACAAGAAGAGAGAAGCGAGGATTAGTAGCAAGCTATGTATGAGATACCTTTTATGTACCATTGATCTACTTATATCATATTAGATATTAATAAAAAACATATAGTTTTATCTCTGAGAAGGTATCCAAGCATGCTATGTTTGGGTGAAGTTAAAATAATGTAATAACTAATGTTAATGGCATTAGTATCCTATTGGTGACCCCACCGGGAGTCGAACCCGGGTTGCTGGGATGAAAGCCCAGTGTCCTAGACCACTAGACGATGGGGCCGTTTAGTAGTGTTTGATATTGTATCATTAAACTGAGGCTAAACTCAATTAAGAACTATGTGTATAATATCTTTATGGTAAAAAATATTTTGAGACTTTTTGGAACTGGGTTTGCAATGGGAAGTGCGGATATTGTTCCTGGAGTAAGTGGGGGAACAATTGCCTTTATTCTAGGTGTATATGAAGAGCTTATTTATTCCATTAAAAAAGTTACCGGTGAGACTCTAAAACTGGGACTTAAATTAAAAATAAAAGAAGCTATTTATAGTGTTCCTTTCTCATTTTTAGTTCCATTGGGATTAGGTATTGTAACAGCTGTTTTGGCTCTCTCTTCAATTCTTGAACATCAACTTGAGACAAACCCTGTCTATGTCTGGAGCTTTTTCTTTGGCCTTATCGTAGCCTCAATTATTATTGTCAGAAGACGAGTCGTTACTTGGGATAACCACGACATTATGGCTCTTGTGATTGCTGCTTTTGTTGGATTTATTATTGTTGGCATGGTTCCAGTTGCGACACCAGCCACATTACCACTTTTCTTTGTCGCTGGGATGGTTGCTATCGTTGCTATGATATTGCCTGGAGTTTCAGGCTCATTCTTACTTGTGATGATGGGGAAGTATGAGCAAGTGTTATCTGCAGTAAATGATCATAATTTTCTAGTACTAGGAGTCATAATTGCTGGAGCTGTTGTAGGAATTGCTGTATTCAGCCGCTTTCTCTCATGGCTTTTTGACAATCATCACGACTTAGCTGTCAGTGTATTAACTGGATTTATGGTTGGTAGTTTGCGCAAGATTTGGCCTTGGAAAGAGTATGGTGCGAATATACTTCCTTCGTTTAATAATGAGATTGCATTGCCTTTAATATTAATGATTATAGCGGCAGTAGGCATGCTCTATCTTGAAAAAATAAGCGCAACAGCTGAACATACAAAGGATGTTGAAGATCCGTCTTTCACAAAAGAACACAAAAAAGCGATTTCTTCCCAAAAACACCGTTAATCTCCCACAACAATCCACCTATAGTAATTGACAAAAATGAGGCTATAGTTTATACTTTCAGCTATCTTTAGACAGACTTTTTGTCTGTTTTTTTACACTTTTAAAGTTTATTTAGTTGTCGGGAGAGAAAAGATGACAACAGCAACTTCTGCGAAGGAAAACCAAGGTCCATTTGCTGGTATTAAACAGTGGTGGAATAGCCGTGGTAATAAGGAAACAAAGTCCACATTCGGTGGAAATGGTAATTGGTTCAGCAAAAAGATTGCTGCCTTCAAGGCCTTTCGCGCACGTAAAGTTGCCGAAAACCAGCAGGTTGTTCAAGCCGAAGCTCGTGAAGAGAAAGAAACTGGTTCGAATGAATCTGGTGGAGTTCTTGCGATGTTTGCAGCTGGTTTGAATTGGCTCTTTATCAAAATCATCTGGAAGTTACTGATTCGCACGCTGATCTGGAAATACCTTCTGGTATCAATCTGGAGATTTGCACGCTTTGCGATAGGTGCTCCACTGATCGATGGTAATCGCTATATTGCAGTTCGCAACCCATGGAAAGTGAATCCTGGCCCAAGCAAAAAAGACTGGAAAGCCTTTTTGTTTGCACCCATTAGCAAAGTCGATATTGTTGTCTTGTTTTTTGTGCTCTTGCAGGTAGTCTGGGTGTTCCTATTCTGTAACGGTCAGTCGTATCCAAGTCATGAGTTGGTAATGTTCACACTAGGAATCTTCTTTTTCAGTGGTATTTTTAATACCTTTGAAATCGTGAGTTTCTTTTATGGAGTTCTATCAGCGCAGGTGAACGTCAAAGAAGTACGCTACTCAATCATCGGGAATGCTGCTGATATCGTGCTATCTTTCGCTTGGGTGTTCGTGATGCTTTTGAGCCTATTTATCTCGGCTGATCAGTTCGCGGCTGCAAGAGATGTAATGGTTATCAATTACAAGGGTTTCTGGATTATTTTTATTGTCCAGTGGCTATTTGTACTGGTACTCGCTACTGATTTTATTGCGAAGCCAGCACTTGTCTGGATATTTGCGAAGCTGATCACTAAAAGTACCACGAAAGGTACTACACTCATGCCGCAGGCTAAACCGCAGCCAAGGTCTGAACCAGAACCCGTTGTTGAATCGAAGCCGCCGGCATTTGTTGAGCCAGCTCGCAAACAAGTTGAGACACCGATTGTCCCAACATCTAGTTTTGGTTCATCACAGCATAATGGCAATCGTCCGTCATGGTCTAATCATGATGACGATGAAGAAGACGAAAGCTTCTTTGATGACGATGGCGATATGCCTGATACTGATGACTTGTTCGGTCTGTTCAAACAGGCTGTTGCCGACCGTAAGATCATCGGGTCAGATACTCGTGGTGCATTTGATGCTCTGAAGCGGATTCTTGGTGGTAACGGTATTGACGATGTTCAGATCGTGCTCGAAGAAATCGTGACAGGCACCGAAGTGTATCGTGATTTCAATGAAATCGCGCGGAAATTTTCCAATCGTCAGCAAGCCTGGAATTAACTAAACAACTAAATAAAGAAAAGAAAGAAAAATGAACATTGAAGCAAGCCTTCCAGGGCCGTGAATAAGTAAGCTAACGCTTGCCGAAAACGGTTCTGGTAGGTCATTGATTTACCCTCAATATTCCCCATAGTAAAATTCTCCATAAAGTGGTATACTACACATGTTCACAGAGACACAAGCGTCTTTGAATTGAACTCGTTTTTTAACGAAACGTTGGGTGCAATTTGCCCAAATCGAATAAAGCTATTTCGAAATATAAAATGTAAATTGCGCCCAACAAACAATTTTCTTCATATAATCACTTCATCTGGTACAATACCCTTGTTAACAATCATATATCTTTGAATATGACAGACTGTGGATGGTACCCGTGGGGGGTCAATTTCGCTTTATTGTCAGATATGATTGTTGGTGGTGTCGCGGAGGGTACACTTTATTTTTCGAGTGGACCCTCTTTTTTTTTGCATTTTATTATCTACATTAGGTACAATAACACTCTCAAAAAGACATGTAGGAGGACGCAATGCATGTTCTGTTAATTAGCCTGAAAGGCACATGCTCAAAATGTGGGTTTAGTAAGATAGCTCGATTTGAAGACCCGTATGAAGAATCTGCAAGGTTATTGCTTGAGACCGAACATAGCAGACATGATTGTCTGTGTGAGGGACATCTCGAGTTTGAAGAATACAGTACGTAACGAAGAAAGCCACCTGGTGAATACACCGAATAGGTGGCTTTTATTATATTGCATCTTATAGTATAATACCTTAGGTGTAAATTTCACGAGGAGTGACATGCTATGTACTTTGTTATCGAGAGTTCAGGTAAGTTGGGCCAGGCCAAAGTTCGTCTTGCGAAAGACGAAGATGTTACTGGTGTCATCGTTGAGCGCAATACAGGTGTGTACTGGAATCATATTGCAGTGAGACCTGAAGAAGCCGATGATGTTCTTGCTTTTGTGGAAGAACGCGGTATTTCACACGCTCGGAAAGTTGATGATCCTGGTTTACTGATTGTTAGCCAGATCAGCGCCAACGAATTGGTTGAAATACTCAACAAACCTGAAGAAGATAACTCCTAATGTAATTGCACCACCTCCTGGGAGGAGAGAATACTTTCCTCTCAGGAGTCTACATTACTTCATCTTTATTTTTTTTAATTTACTGCTATTATATTTTTGCCAACGCGCAGTGTAGCTACAGGTAGTGAGTAGGGTTGGGGATATGGTCCCGAGGAAAGCTATCCGCTAACAGAGCACTTGATAAACACTTGGAAAGAAGTCTGATTCCGGATGAGGCTGAGAAGTGTTTGTGTTACTGTTAGGTTGGTATCATCGTTACTCAACAGGGAAGGTTTAGGAAATGTCAGAGGCCTGACGAACTTTTCCTGTTGAGAATTTAAACTTCAATCATATATGTACTATATGAATAAAGCCTGCAATAAGCATATCTCGGACAAAACCACCTATAAAACCTAGATGGTTTTTTTATGGCAAGGTTGTAAATATCCTATAATTAGAATATACTATCCTTCAACAAAGTTGGACTTTAGCAGATGGAGAAAGATAATGTCTCAGCAATCAATAAAACAGACTTGTATTGTTCGTGGCGAATTCGTTGGTAAAGGATTTTTGTCAATTGGCGGGGAAAAGTGGAAATTCATTTCAACAATACAGATTGGTGGTCAGAAGATTGAAGAAGAGACGGCAACCGCAACTTATAATTCTATGGAATTCTATCAGGCTTTCAATGGTTTGATTGCAGATCTTGCAGCTGAAGGATGGATCTTTGTAGGCAAAGAAAAGACTGCATTGGAATTATGCAATCAGTATAAGCCTCAAACTATTGTTCTCACCAAGGCTGCAGACAAATCAAATGAAGCTCCTGACAATCCATATACTATGTTACGATTGTTATATCAGGAAGGGTATGTAACAGATAGTGAGTTCTTAACGATATCAAAAAGAATTCATGATTCAACAGTTAACGGATAGCAGCTATGTGACCTCTTAAAACCACCTATAAAACCTAGGTGGTTTTTTTATGTTTGTGATACAATATTCATCCTGTAGTCATTTGACTACTATATGTACATTTGAGGAGAATTGAACAATGTCAGAAAGTTTCTTTCTAACTGAGAGTTTGGCAAAAGAGGCTATTCGCCTGACCATGCCAACAATACAGGCCTTTATGAATGAAGGCATTGCTGTGCGACATGATTTGCACATCGTCATTCTTGATCCTGCAATCCCTTATTCACCAATCACTGACTTTACAGAAACAATCTTGGTTGAGCATTCGCTCGGTGACGTTGAAAATTGGCAGCATGATTATGCAGAAATTGCTTGTGGCAAGGCTGCAAATTCATGGAGAACTGGCAAAGAGACACATGATCTTCGGTCAACTCCGTGGCTTTACCGATTGGCTGATGTGAGGTTTGCAGGCAGTAGTGTGCGTGATAATATCATTGTCGCTTGTAGCGGTGTTCAGGGTCACTTTGACCGAATGTTCGCAGGAATGATCCGCGAAGCTTGTGAAGGTCTGTGCATTGATGCATACGAACGATACATGGCGAGCAACCCACCTGGAAATGTGTTTAGCCCTCAGTAAGCAGTAGATTCTCCCGTTTTAGTTGAAAACTCCCTTGATTAACTCTTGGGAGTTTTTTTATCCCCATCATAAATACCAACACCCTATAATTGACAAATAGCCTCAAAATGTTATACTACTGCAACTTCCAATAGTAGCAAATGAGGACATAAAAATGGCTACAATTGCACTACGTCAAAACATTAGCAATCGTTTTCTGAGGGCATGGCTGACGTTCAGACACCATACAGGCATAGGCAAAAGGATTCTGCGCTAAGCGGTCATATCGAGTTACACGCATGCTGTCGAGTATATGGATTCGGGTGACTACGATTTGATCATTGTCATGCGCGAGCCGCAATTAGACATCCACCTGACAAGTGAATCACTGGATGGTGATCGTGACGACTTACGTCGCCGGATCAATGATGAACTTTTGAGCTCGAAGAAGGCTGATATTATTCTTGAGCCATGGTGGCTACGACAGACTATCACGTTCTTGCGCGGCGATCGTCTGCCCGTAGGATATTCTTACACTGGTAAGCGAGGAAGCAGAAGTGTGGTCTATAAAAGCCATGCAATCGAATTGCTTACACAGCTGAGTCGTCACTTTATTATGATACATTCGTAAAGTGAGCCTCTAAAACTCGAAACTCCCTTGATTAACTCCTGGGAGTTTTTTAATTTTTGAAAAAGTAAGCATAAAGCCCTATAATATCTCTACCGAATCAAACAGATAGGAGTACATTGTGGGTTTCGAAACGAAGTTTGAAGCAGGTACTATTGAGATTGCTGAATTGCGAGAGAAATATGGACTAGATCCGCTTTGCTCGCAAGAAGATATTGAGCCCGTTGCAATTCAGCTTTTTGGTCAGAGTGATGTTGAATCGTCTGAGAACGCGGCGTCGCTAGTGATGAATCGCGCGATTCGTGTGACGGATGAAGACTTTGGATTTATTCATCCACTTGTATCTCGACTTTCGCCTAAAGATAAGCATGGGCTGGTATTACTAGCACTTGGGATAGAGGAGGCTACTGACATATAATTCACTGACAACATTTAAAGAAGTAACATAGACCACCTAAGGGAGACCAAGGGTGGTTTTTTTGTGCAAAAAATAAAGTGAGGCACTTTATGTAACCTCACTTTTTCTATCTTTATGTACTAAATGCATGCCGTATCGCCTTGTCCAGTTGTGAGTACACTTCCTTGTAATTTTTCTGGGACTTTAATTCAGGATAAATTACATACGTTTCCTCACCGACTTGTTCAATACAGATTGAGACCCCGTAGCTAATCGTAAAGATCAAATCGATATACTGGCCTAATCTAGGCGGAATCACCAGCATACACTGATGATGTGGTCCATAAAACGTAAAAGCTGCTTGCATAGCTCTTGCTAACACTTCTCCTCGAGTACCTGTAAACACTTTCTGTGCGTCCATACTCCACCTCCACTATTAGTTAGGAGAATTTATTACCATCATGTTGATTATCTAGCGAAATACTTTGCATAGGATATTTCCTAATCGGCAGTAGCTAAGAAAATCACCACCAATCATTTGCGGACAGATAGTGTATGTATCAACTCCTTCTTTATAAATCACAATACCCGGGTCGCGGCCGAGATAGAGAATGTATGGCCCTTCGTCGATGATATCAATGCTTGGAATCGCCACAATGCACTGAGGCTCTACAAACTTCATAATAACCTCAAGCATATTAACCGTCAGTTGCCCTTTTGTACCGACAAACGTGCATTTGTGTATCATATCCTGCTCCTCCAACACTAGTTAGGTGAATTATATATTATTTGCAAAGCGTAAGTTGTTAGGAGCCTATATATTTGTTTTTATCCCATAATTTTACTATAATAGGCTCAATTGTAAGTTGGAACATTGGAGATGAAGATGGCTTTCGAGAAGAGGATCAAAGATATAAAGAGAGCTGAAGAAGCTGAGAAAAAAAGAAAGCAGAAGCTTGAAGATGAAAAGCAGGCAGAAAAACAACGAGAAAAGGAAGAAAGAGATCGTATTGTAAATTTAATACAAAAGATCATTTCGTCGGATCTATACCCGATGTTAATGAAAGTGGGAAAAAGACTACTTAGGAATCCAAAAGTTGGATATAGTGTAAACATTGGACAAGAAGTTTACATTGCGTTGGTAGTTTATGATGTTGAAGATTATAAAACTGAAGGTGGTCATGACGGTACTGGCAGTGGGTATGTAGACTATTATTACCGTGGTATAAGCCTAAGTGTTTATACTGATCGTGTGGAATTTTCATCCTCTGTATTTAGTTTCTCTGATCCAGATTGGCTTATCGAACTTACAGAGTTAATACTTGATCGTTTTGAGCAATTAGCTATTACTCATTCGATTCAGAGTGGAAGCGGTACTGGGAAATCATATGATGATCATGAGGAAGGGGTTACAGCTGGACGGACAAAGAAGTCTTTATTATCACGTTTTTTTAGCTGGCTAACATCTTGATCATCTACCACCCAATGATGGGTATTCAGAAATGGATACACTAGGGTGGTTTTTTATTGTGAAGTGAAGCAACTGACTAATCAGTCATTGAGAACCCTGATAGGTTGGCTTCTATTCTCAATCTTTTTAAAAAGCATTAGCGTACGATGATATTAAAATCGATCAGTGTATATTTCTCTGACATTTTTTTCAGATGACTTAGGAAGTCACGATAGTATCGAGCTTGGTCACCTGCAACTATGATAGTGGCTCTGTTACTTGAGTCGTCTGTTTCAAGCCACATTTTCAGGCCCGCTCCGTTTAGTCGAAATTCTCTTCCATTCATAATACTTATGATCTCGACTAGGCTTAAGTCTTCTTCTAATAAATGTTCCTCCAAATAACTGCGAGGGTTTCCAAAACGTTTTTCTTCTTCAGAAACCGGCGCTTGCAAGATGTCCAGAAGAAATTTTTTGATTTCCATCAATGCTTCTGCTTGAATATCCTTCAAAGGTACTGGTGCCATGGGCATTCTCCTTAATTTGTTAAGCTTGGCTATTATCCCATAGAGATTATATTATCTCAATTTTTTCATGTTAATTATCCTATAATTGATATAGTTTGGTTTATTTAGTAGAATATCGCTAGTTAATTAGCGACGAGGAGCTGGATATGTCACAAGGTACAGTGAAGCAGAAAGTAATTGTTCGGCGTAGTTTTGACGGTCGCCATGATGTTCAATGGGATATTAAGTTGAATTTTCGTAATCATCGTGAGAAGAAGGCTGTCAACATCAAGTGTGACGACGAGATTGCATCGAAGCTGACTTTACTCAAAGAGACATTTTTGATGACTAGAGACGGTGACGGCTGGATTATTGTTTTCAATCTTGACCTAGATCCACTTGAAGTACTTCGGGAACATTTTGAAGTAGAATTGGTGGAGATGTAGTCACTTTTCTTATCTCAATATTAGATATACCACCCAATGATGGGTATTCAGAAATGAGTACACTAGGGTGGTTTTTTATTGGTTAAAAATGCAATTTCCCCACGCAAAAAAATTGGAGTGAGACCATAGTGGACATCCTATAATTGACGATTGAGTTCAAAAATAGTATAATTTCTCCTAATTAATCAAACGATAGAGGTGTAAGATGCCTGAACATTATTATGAAGAATTGGAAGAAACATGGTGGGCATTTGTTGTTGAGCATGACAAGTCATCGTATGCCGATCAAGGACAAGATTTGCTGAAATTGCGCAACAAACGTTACCCTGATGGGGTCTTTGTATTTGTTGATGCAACAGATCGTATTCCTTCGAATACCCGCCTTCGTTTGATTTCGTATCCTGTAGACCGCCGTGGTAGTCGAGTCGATGTCTTGATCGAAATTGACGATCATCGGCCTGAATATAGCGCACGTCATAATGAGACTTTGCGCGATGTTCGTGCAGACTATGGATATCAAAACTAATTCCTTTGCACAAATAGAATAGATAAACTCCCTTGAATAACTCTCGGGAGTTTTTTTGTGGCTTAAAAATCCAATTTTCCCACAAATCCCTTGGAGAGGGGGGAGGTAGTTAGGGAGTATACTGTGCCATGAGCAAAAGCAATTGGAAAAAGGGTGGTGACTGGTTATATAAAAGAACTCTCAAGTATCAAAAAGCATGGTTCGATTTAGTGGAGAGATTGCTTGTGCTTTCATTAGTTTCATATCTTGCGACAATTAGTGAGAATCTTTTATTGAAATTTTTGGCGGCAGTTTCTTTTATTTTAATAGTTGTTCCGATTACTTTTGTTTATTCCAGTCTGGCTTCTGAAATTACATTACCTTTTTTTAAAGGAAATTCGAGATTTAAATTGATAGTTATAATGTCCATTATGTTCTTAGTCTTTCTCATATTTACTTCGCAACTGCTTGACGCAATTGATTTAATTGGCTCGGGTCAGGTTTCGGACGTATGCAAGACTCCCTGACATTTCTTTCTAATTCTCATCTGTAAATATAGTCTCGCGAGCTAGCTTTTGAGTTTAAAAACTGGTGTATACTAGTGGCATGGAAAATAAAGACTCTAATTTTGTAAATGCATTACTGTCTGTTGCACCTGCGTTACTTCAATTATTTGCTTTTTTTGCTTGGGAATTCTCTCAGCGTTTGGGCTTTAGTACATTATTCTTGCGGCCAGATTTGCTGACTCTTTCGAATATATCAACGTTATTAATCTCGTTGTCTGGAATTGGACTTTATATATATAGGCGGGATAATTATTTGTTAATATCACTGGATAGTGAAAGTTTGAGGAATGAAATTGAGAACAATCGAAAAGGTGAACCTGCGAAAGATCAAGGCGTACCTATTCAAAAGCAAGCTAACTTCCTACTTAAAATTTTAGTCTCGATTCTAACAATTTCATCTGTTGCTCTACTATTTATTTTATCTTTGAAGGATTCAGTTCCGAGTGGATTCATAGATCTAGTGTCGTTTTTTCAATGGTTTACTTATATTGTTTCAATGACGACATTTTCAATATCTTTATTTATTTGGCTAGATGATGTTCGCAGGAGAAGTTCTTATGTTGTTCAGCGAGAAGAATATGTGACAAAAATCCTTGAGAGATTACGTGATCATGGTTGGATGAAACCAGCTAAGGTACATCTTGTATCTGGATCATCAGGATCAACAATAAGACAGGTCGTTGTTGAAGTAGATGGTAGTTTTTTGTACGTTAATTCAAATTATGACGCCTCTGAAATCATGAAAGTTGAAGAATTGCATTCTTGGCCACTTCCTCCAACTAAGTCTAATTGACCCCCTATAAATCCTCATGTATAATATCCCTACCTTAACAAGTAACATGTTAACTTGTTCCTCAGGGAGGGATTAAAAACGAAACGGGTACAACTTATAGCTGACCTGTTTTTTTTGTTTAAGGAAACTTTTTTTGAAACTTATTAGTTTAAGTTCAATAGAACTTTTACAGTTAATTGCCAAGAAACGACTGGAAAGGGTCCAAGATGATTTCTAATTTAAAATTGAATTTTAATTGAGAAATTTATCTTAGGATTAATTTCTTTTTTAAATAAATTCGATTTGGGTTAGAAGATTAAATCATCACATCTATGAGGGTTTGATCCTGGCCCAGGGTAAACGCTGGCGGCGTGCTTTAGGCATGCAAGTGGAACGCTTTTAACTTCGGTTAAAGGAGTCGCGAACGGCTGAGTAACACGTAGGAATCTACCTTATAGTGGGGAATAGTCTGCCGAAAGGCAGTTTAATACCGCATAATCCCTCAGGGGGAAAGGCTTCGGCCGCTAAAAGAAGAGCCTGCGGGCCATCAGCTTGTTGGTAGGGTAACGGCCTACCAAGGCTACGACGGCTAGGGGACATGAGAGTGTGTACCCCCAGAATGGTACTGAGACACGGACCATACACCTACGGGTGGCAGCAACCGGGAATTGTGCGCAATGGGCGAAAGCCTGACGCCGCGACGCCGCGTGAAGGATGAAGGCCTTCGGGTCGTAAACTTCTTTTGCCACTTGGGAGACCAAGTGGAGAATAAGCCCCGGCTAACCTCGTGCCAGCAGCAGCGGTGATACGAGGGGGGCAAGCGTTGCCCGGATTTATTGGGCGTAAAGTGTTTCGTAGGCGTTCTTGTAAGTTATTCTTCAAAGCCCAGGGCTTAACTCTGGAAGGGGGAATAAGACTGCAAGAATTGAAGAGTACTGGGGCAGCTGGAATTGTCGGTGTAGGGGTGAAATCCGTTGATATCGACAAGAACTCCGAAGGCGTAGGCGGGCTGCTAAGTACTTCTTGACGCTGAGGAACGAAAGCTAGGGGAGCGAAAGGGATTAGAGACCCCTGTAGTCCTAGCCGTAAACGATGCTCGCTAGTTTGTGGGTCATTTCGATGATTCATGGACGTAAGCTAACGCGTGAAGCGAGCCGCCTGGGGAGTACGAGCGCAAGCTTAAAACTCAAAGGAATTGACGGGGACCCGCACAACCAGTGGATTATGTGGTTTAATTCGAAACGAACCGAAGAACCTCACCTGGACTTGACATCTTACCGTCTAGGAACCTAGAGATAGGATCTGATGTTACATTTGTAACAAGGTATGACAGGTGTTGCATGGTCGTCGTCAGCTCGTGCCGTGGGGTGTTCCCTTAAGTGGGGTAACGAGCGCAACCCCTGCCGTATGTTGAATTATTCATACGGGACTGTCACCCTTTGGGTGGAGGAAGCGGGGACGATGTCAGATCAGCATGACCCTTATGTCCAGGGCTACACACATAATACAATGGCGTAGACAATGGGTTGCCAAACCGTAAGGTGGAGCTAATCCCATCAAACTACGTCTCAGTGGGGATTGAGGGCTGCAATTCGCCCTCATGAACGCGGAATTGGTAGTAATCGCGTATCAGCTAAGGCGCGGTGAATACGTTCTCGGGTCTTGTACACACCGCCCGTCAAGGCAGCAAAGTTGGGGGCACCCGAACATCCAGAGTCTGGGTGGAAGGTGAATCCAGCGATGAGGCTTAAGTCGTAACAAGGTAGGGGTTCTGGAAGGAGCTCCTGGATCACCTCCTTTCTAAGGAGTTGTTGTACACGGCTCTCTTTATGGCTGTAGTGGCCATTTTGAGACCCAACACCCCTTTTTGAAACACACGTTTTGAGGTTATAAAACAGTGTTCTTTACAGAAGTAATATTTTGTATCGTACCGGCCTTTTTCGGTCGTTTCATGGCAATTAACGAAGTTTAAGTTCTAAATTTATTTAAATTTGAAACTGAAGAAAAAATCTCCTAGTAATAGGGGATTTTTTTGTGGCAAAAAAATCACTTGAATAGTATGATGTAGTGAAATGGAAGAAGATAAGTATGCAGAAATAGATAAAGGTAGTACGTCTCTCACTGATATCCTGGATTCGGTCGATACTTCAAGAGATAGGAATAAGACATTTGAGATAGACCCAAGACAACATCCAATAACCAAGGAAGAACTCTTTAGATTTCTAGACTTTGACGTTGAACTTTCTCTTCATGAAGATAATGGGAAGCTTATTTTGGGTGTAGGAAATGAGCATTCTCCAGCGGATAGTGATGTTCTTAATATAGGCGAAAATTCAAGATTATCACTTCATTCTCATCCGAGAAATTCAGGGATGCCTTATCCATCACTTTCAGATGCTATTGCCACTCAAAATCATGGAGAATCAACTCAATTGATGCAGATTGGAAGTGAGGGTATCTCAATATATCGGAGAGCACAATTTGACAGTTCTCAAAACAAGCCTACAAAAGATTCCGCAAAAGAAGTATTGGGACGATGGGGTAATACGCACCATATTGATGTCTTAAACTATGAAGAAGATAAGGTAAAGGATGAGGATGTTAGTTATTTTTCATTAAGTAATGAAGAGAAAACACAGGCTGCTAGAGATTTCTTCAGGGATTCAGATATGATTGTAGACTTTATCCCGCTAAATGATGAAGAAGGACTTAAAAATGTGTTAGCAGCTATTAACTTAGAGAAAGTAATATCAGATAACAAGTATACAGAATTACCATCAATCATGGATGCAATAGATATTGATATACATGATTTACCTCTAGATCATGCTCAGCAAGGAAAACTTAATACTATAATTCGGCACTTTGATCTTGTGCTAAATCGAGATGGTAGGCTTAATCGCGATAAAGAACTCAGGAAAGGATTCCTTGAGTTTGCACACGAGCTTATGAATGAAATGAGAGATGCTGGAGTAGATAAAAAAACAGAAGAACTACTTCAACAAATAGGTGAAAAAGCAAAAGATATTAAGGTTGATTAGCTTCGTAGCAAAAAATATGCCTAGATATTTTACCTAGGCATACCTAGTTGAGTGAATACTGTCTACATGCGTGTATGAGATTTTCTCCCTATATGGTAGTACCCACAAAATGGACATTTGTAGATGTTCATCCTCGATCTTATAACTCCGATATGTGATTTACATAGCTGATCGAGTGCAAATTCGGCATTGTCACGAGATGCATGTTTCGCTTTTTGTTGACACCTTCGTTTGTGACGGGCGTTTTTGCGTCCCATCAGATTCTCCTTTCCATATACTAGTGCCTAGATACTGAGTGTACCCAGGCACTGTATTTGTATTCAAATGTGCGATTAGATTACGCGAAAGGCACGTTGGTGCAGCTGATTGACTCTGAAATAGTCGATACTCTGCAATACAAATCGCGCGTATCAAGTGATCCTTGTATATACCGAATGAGCTCAGAGGCAAAATTACGTAGACTTTGTCCGAGACTCGTCAGGCTAATATCACCAAAATCTGGCATAGCGAAAGAGTTTGAGCGCGAGACTTTTACGTAATAGACAGAGTTGCCAATATGTGCCATAAGATCGATTGAAACAGAAACTCCTGCTGGCACTGTCAAAGCTTGTGCAGCTACTTCAACATTCTCACGAAGAAGAACTAGAGCAGAAACTCCATCAATACCAGAAGGGTCTTCAAGAACAACATGATATGTATTCCCAAGGTTTATTTGAGCGAGTATTTGGACACCTTGAGAGTGTGTTACACACACCATCACCAAGCTAACCAATAGGAGCAGTACGACCTTGCGCATTCCAAGCCTCCTTTGAGGACTTCATTATAGTTGCTGCAATTATACCAAAGATGAGTTGGATTTTTTGATACAATGAAATATGAATGACTTTGATCGTACAAAAAGACCACAGTTTACTACAGAAGTTGTAGAAGAAGACTACTCATCAAGCCCGTTTTCAGCATCTCAGACACAATCTGTGCCTGAACCTCCAGTGAATGAGCCTCAAGCAGCAATTCCAGAACCTATGATAGAAACAGCAGTGGTTACTTCATCAGGCAAGAAGAAGTTTGAATTGCCTCACATAAGGAATTTTATGTTTATCATACCTGCCGCAATTTTGGTGGGTACAATGTTAGTTGTTGCCTATGTCACACGTACTGATTTTGTTGTGCGCGAGCCAGATACTCCAAGTATGCAGGCAACAATGCCTCCACTAGCAACACCTGAGCCGACCCCGTTACCTGAAATAGTTATGAATACATATTCCACTGAAAGCTATACGTTCAAATATCCTGATACGTTTGTCCTAGCAGAGTGTGATAGCTTAGTTGCGCTTTTTATAAACGAAGATCAGGACGTTACATCTTTATGTAGTGATGAAAGCTACATAATGTCACTTTCAGAAGTATCGGGTGTACCAGATTATTTGAATAATGAAGAGTTAGTTGCAACTGAGTCAGCAACGATCGCAGGAGAAGATAACATGACGTATGAGATAAAGGCTTCTGGAAGCAATATTATCTATTTACCATTTTTACTTGCAGAACAAGACTATATATTTACACTTAAAGACATTACATACAGGACTACGTTTCTTGATATAGTTACAAGCTTTACCTCCTTAATAGATATGACAGTTGACTGGAATATCTATGAAAATGCGGATATGGGGTATGAGATAAAATACCCAGAAGATTGGTTTCTAAATGAGAATTTGAGTATTAATAATGATCAGCCTTCAACTGTTACAATTTCTAAAAACAATGATGACTCACGCTTCCAAAAGCTCACGATACAAGCATTGGTAGATATTGAAAATGCACCAATTACCGCAACAGAGGCAGTATCTTCTACAAGAAGTTTGGCTGGATGGGACGAAACACCAACAACAGAACTGCGAAGTATTAGTGACGCAAATGCACAAGTTATTAAAGGATATTTTGAAGGTGTCTGGAATGTATATGCAATTATCTGGTCAAAGAATGATCTCTATCAAATGGTATGGGAAGATACAGCCAACCGTGGATCTGAGCTTAATTTTGAGCAAATGCTAGCAAGTTTCTCACTTCTTTGATGCATTAAATATATCTTTTCCTCGTGATGCTGAAAACTCTTGTGTAGCTCCAACATCTTCAAGTGCTTTTGCAAATGGTTTATGAGTTTTATTAGGCTTTGATTCTTGATCTTTATGAGATTGAGGTCTTGGTTTATATCCACCTTTACTATCAGAATGAGATGGTGGTTTAGACTTGCTGTCGCGATTTATGGACTTAAATAGCTGTTTATCTTCGTCTGCGTTATGTTTGGCTGCATAGCGTTGCCGTGATGCTTGAATTACTGTTTCTTTATTAGAATTTCTTGATGCTGGAAGGGGAAGTGTTCCTGCTAAAAATGGACGAGACGAGTGATTATCAATCATTAAGCGAGTTGCGATTCTGAAGTTTGCAAGATTGACGAGATCTTTCTCTGAGAACACCTCACCAAACTCTTTATGAAGGACCCCTGCATCATCTGCACCGACTCTGAATGAGACCATTGATCCAACATTTCCTAGAATTGCGTTTAGTACTTCTGTGGGGATTTGTGCCATATACTGATTAGCTAGCATAAGATTTAGGCGGTATTTACGAGCTTCGGAAAGTATCTTGACGAAAGCTTCTGTTGCAAAATTCTGAAACTCATCGACAAAAAGATTGAATGGGACACGGTCGTCTTCTTTAATATCTACGCGTGCCATTGCAGCGAGTTGAAATTTTGTGATAAGTGTTGCACCCAGAAGTGTTGCATTATCTTCACCTAATCTACCTTGTGATAGGTTAGCGAGGAATATCTTTTTCGTATCCATAATATTTGCAAGATCAATAGTAGAGTGTGGCCTACCGATAATTCTTCTAATCATTGGAGAAGTAATAAATTGACCAACTTTATTTTGTATTGGAGCAATAGATTCTTTCTGAAGACGATCTGGCATCTTGTTGTATTCGTTAATCCAGAAGGATTTTAATGCATCATCTTGTATTGTATTAACCACGTAATTTCTGTAATCACTATCTGCCATAAGAGTCAGAACATCGGCCAATGTTGCATCTGGTATTTCTGTTAATGTCATTAGTGCATTTCGCATGAGATACTCCATTCGAGCACTCCAGACATTCGCCCAGATTTTTGTAAAGACAGACATAAGCCCGGAAACTGTCAGCTCTCCTTCCTCTTTGTTTTTTACTTCAAGAGGATTAATAACGACAGGATATTCACGATCAGCAGGGTTAAAATACACAACATCGTTAATTCTATTGGAAGGGATGTAATCAAGGACTGTTTCTACCGTGTCTCCATGAGGGTCTATAACTCCAACTCCACGGCCTTTTTTAATATCATCAATCACCATATTTGCAATAAGTGTCGATTTACCAGTACCTGTCTTACCAACTACCCAAATATGTCGACCTCGATCTTTGTCATGAATACCAAAGACTGCCTCTGTATTTTTGTAGTGAGTTTTACCAAAGAAATTAACTTCATGTTTTTGATCATCATTCATATCCATGGCTGCAGGGAGGTTGTCTGGCGCTTCAGAAAGAACTGAGTTTCCCCAGATTATTGATGTTGTTTTGACTTTCTCTCCAGGGAGGTGCCAGAGTGTTGCGATTTCGTGGATATTAAGCACATCTCCAAATCTCACAGACCGTTCAACAACATCTTTAAAAGTGTCTTTTCGTGCAAGAAAAGGGTATTTCTTGGGCCTGATCGCATTACCATCTGTGCGGTTATATACACCAAAAGCGCTTTTTAGAGCATTAAGTGTGTGAGGCTTACCTGCAGCAATTCGCAAAGAAACAGCAAAACCAGGATAGCTAATTTTTTCTTTGATGATAGCTTCATCGGGGAGTGATGTACGCTTTGTTGCACCTTCTGCTGTAGTTTCGACAATACCTTTCTCAATCATTTTTTGTCCAGAACCTTGCCAAGATCCTCCGATTGCTTCAAGTGCAAGCTGAACTACTGCAGATTCATCTGTATCTGCTTTTGATAGAACAGATAACACAGAAGAAAGTGGGTCAACTTCTTGGAAAGATGGGTAGGTGATTATTGGATAATAGTCACCTTTTGAAAGTCCTAACTGTAGGGTATTTAAATTACTCATATCTTGCAATGGATCCTGTATTTGCTCGACTAATACCAGTGGGTAATTGGACTGAAGTTGAGCTTCAACAAAAGGAGCCAACTCTTTATCTGTTGTAATTGCGAAAAATAATTTTCTTTCTTTTAGGATTATCTCGAGAGACAATACTTGAGGTTTTTTGCCAAGCATTTTATCTAGATTTGATACAGAGTTTATTTGAGTAAGTGCAGCGAGGAATGTTTGTGCTGGCTCAGGGGTAATTTCTGAACCGCGGGGAATCTTTAGAAGTAGCGTAGCTAAGTTATCCATACGTCTAGTATATAACAAAAAGTGAAGGCGTTAAGAAGTGACATCTACGTGATGTGTGAGCCTGCCAGGACCTGCCTGCGCAGGCAGGCTCGAACCTGGGACCTCTAAATTGATGTGAAATTTTACTGTGAGCCTGCCAGGACTCGAACCTGGGACCTCTAAATTATCAGTTTAGCGCTCTAACCAACTGAGCTACAGGCTCGTTTACTAAAAACGAGTACCCTCTATTGTAGCAAAATTAGAAAAAAAATCACCTAATGGAGAATTTTCAAGCAAAAAAAATAACGAGCGTATAAATCTTCAGTGGCTAATGCCTCCGAAAACGCTCGTTATTTGGGTTGATCAGCATAGCTGATCGAATGTGCGAAATGTGCTATTTAGTTGTTGGTTAATTATTTAATTGTGAGTGCTAATCTCGCCAGTCAGGATCGCTCCATTCGGCTGTGTCTTCGACACCGGTACCGATCGCCCAATTGCGGGTGAAATTGATTCCGGGTCCTTCGAACCAGTTCTCGGTAAAGCATAGCTGGTTGTCGCCACCGACAGTGATGGCTTTTTCACCTTCATTAATCGGTTCGACTGCGATGTCGGATGTGTTTTCCAGCATCAGGTTGCGGTTTCCACGTCCATTTTGGAATGGAACAACAGCTTGAGCTGTAAACACTGAATGCGCGAAATCGATATCCTCAACCGAAGGATGGTTACGAATAACATCAGTTGCCCGTGTTGGCTCCACCTCTTTACCGTAAATGTCGATAACATGTGTGCGGTTATCACCATTTACAAAACTGATGTTTCCATCAGCGGTGAAGTCGATGAAACGACCGTCCCACCGCAGGTCGCGGAAGAACGTTCCGTAACGATCTGTTAACCACAGATGATTATTCTCATCGGTATAAGCGATCACATCACCAGGGCCAACATCAGTTTCGTTGATGTGAATCGATTGGCCATCGCGACGGATTTCGTGAACACCTGAAAAATCTGACCACCACAGTGATGTAGAGGTTTCTTCTTCAAGTTCACGACCAGTTGCGAACCAGCAGGCGTTCCATGACAAGCTGGGCGAAAACTCAGTTGAGTCTTCCCATTGTGATGAAACATTAACCATCGCCGGATTGTTTTCTTCCAGTCCTATGATCATAATCACATCGCTTGTGTCCCAATCTTCAACTGAGCCGTTGTTCTCACGAAGCGCGAGCGCTTTGTTGTCACAATTGGCATACAATTGAATTGGTGATGCTGTCGCTACTACTTCTTGTTGTACTGGCATGCAGATATCTGTGTCGAATAACATAACTTCTGCTGCATCGTAGTACACTTCATAGTTGGCCGGATCGCCAATGATATCTAATGTTTCCCGGATCGTCCGAATTGCAACTAGACCTTGGCCTCTGCGAATGCCGATTGTTCCATCACTGGAAATTGTATCGACAAAATACATCTTGTCTGACCAAGGCTCATGTGTATTGCGATCAACACCAGCTAGCCAAGCTGTCCCAAGTGTCGCTCCTACATAGAAACGATCACAATTACTTGGGCCTGTAACAATAGGTGCCTCAGGCGTTGATGTTACTGGTGTTTCTGGCGTACCGGTAGGCTCTTCAGTCGGCACCTCAGTGGGTGTCTCTGTTGGTTCTTCGGTGGGTTCCTCTGTAGGCTCTTCCGTTGGTTGAACGGTGCTGTACCATGTAATGGTAAAGCTTTGCTTATGACTACCAGGCGTGCGGCCTGATGTTTGATCGGCATGTTGAATTGTCAAATGCAGATCACCAGCGATGTTTCCTTCGACTGAACCACAGCTACCAGTTGCACCAGCTTCACCAAAGTCTTGGCAATATAGACTACCTAACTCTGATGAAAAATTCGAATGCTCGTTATTCTGAACTTGATCAGGACGACCTGTCCAGATCCAATTTACACGTACAACTGCATAATCAGCGCCAGATGGAGCTGATGCGGTAACCGTATAAGGGCCAGGTAAACATGAATGATGTGTCCCTGGTGAGCATACGGTTTGGCTCTCAAGTATTTGAGTGCCAACCATTACACGATCTTGCGCTTCCGCCGTCGGGATAAATGCCATTAATAGCACTGTAATCAGCGCTAAAAACAACCCCGAAAAAACGATTGTGTATTTTGACTTAGACATTTCAAACTCCTAGACATCTAGTCGAATATGATTGAGTCCTGTTGTCAGATGACAACAGGTTTGGTCTGGCAAAAACGGGTATGAACCCAGGCCCGGGATGATTTCGCACCCTGTTATTCCATAAAGTGGAAATAACTTTTGTCAGACACTGCCAGGAACCTTTAGGTATATAAAAGTCCCTTGAAGTGTCCGACAAATAGGGGAATCAGCAAGCTCTCACATTAAACTGTTAAAGAACAGTTGATATAGAAGTATTATACTATGAGATGCAAGTTTTGAATAGTAGCAAAAGAAGAGTTTGAGTGATAACAAGTATATGATGCACACTCAATTGAAACTTGTAATTATCCCAAGTTTTGAACTCAATTGAGCGTGCATATTTGTGTTTAGTCTAGCGAATTCCAGCTGAAAAGAACTCCCAAAAAACATTCTTGATGTTCTTCGGCAACTGGGCAAGTCTGTCTCTGCTGGTGACGGTTGCTTCCGGTTTATCCAGACTAATAGGCTCGTTCCAGGATTTCTTAATGAGACTGATTACTGTCGGCATGCCGCTTGCTGTAACAGCACATCCAATAATCAATAGCGGCCAGAATGCTGCACCAGGGACATAAAGATTCATAACGGTCATCCCATGGACATTGAGCTGTGCAGCAAGTCCTGTAATAAAACGCCAGCCATAAGCACCCATTGCTGCAGCCCCTAATGCAAATAGAATGAAACTTACAGCGACGTCTCGGCAGCCTTCGACTTTACGAAGAGCGGTGATCATGTTGAAGGCGATACTGACAACATATACTGCACCCATAAACAAGATGCTGCCGAACGTGATGTTCACGGGCACATGCAATACTGCTTCGAAGATTGCGAGTGCGAGTCCAGATCCGACAAATATGCCAATTGAGACAATTGACAAAAATACGATCCCAACGCCTTTGACTAATTCTGGATAGTTATCACGGAATTCCTTAATGAATCGAGCCATTTGAAAGAGCCTTTCTGCTTGTTTTACACAAGCAATTGATAAAAATTAAACACACTATATGTATTCACTCTGAATACATACTGGTATGTGTAACCTTGGTAGCCCGAGAATATGTGAACAAATCTGTTCTCATTACAATTCTCGGGCTATCCATAAGGTGCTATTTATTAACGGGACGTATATATGATTCGATCCAGTTGTTAAATTGATTTCGCCTGTAAATGAGCCTGGCTTCAGGTTCAAAAAGGACCGATGCGAATAAAAAGGTTACTGTAAAATATGCCGTCAATGTATCCCCTCTGAATTGTGCAAAGTAATCGCCTAAAAATTGGCTGACTTCTGCTGGAATGACAATGTTGCCATCGAATAGATACTTGATGGATGCCATGCTGATTAAAGCGTAGACAAGATACTTAATGATTCGAGGCAATTCTGCGATGATTTCTACTACAATCAATATGGCAAGCAGTAGAGCACTCATCAGCATTCTGGCGATAACAGTCAGGAATCCGATTATTACTTTCTTCATGCGATTACTCTCCAGATTGGTTTTGGTTTGTTTGCACTTGATTGGTGAAATCATTGATTTGATTTTCCCAAAAACCGATAAACTTTTCGCCAGAATCCTTCACATTGGTGACAAATCCTTCATCAAGTCGCAATGAAGTAAGTCGATTCCAAGCTTCGCCATATATGCTTGTCGGCAGTAAAAATACAACTGCAATTACCAGTACGACGCTTGCTAGCTTGAACCGCCAGGCTAGTCTACCTAAAAAGACGATTGTCGAACCGATAACAAATACGACGATTATGATGACAAGCAACACAGGCCCAGCGACACCAAACAACACCGCTGCGATGTGAGGTGAGTTTGCCACGAGTTCCGGCACAAACTTCACAATCAACAGTGCAATAATAACTTTTACAACGCTGTTTGATACAAACCTCACGACTAAAAAGCCGATGATGATTAGCGTAATCGCTATCGATGCAAGCACAAAATACATTTATTTCAGCCTCCCTTTGTAAATCTGCTAATAGATGCCCTCTAGTATACATCTTATAGTAAGTTATGGCAATATGAGTCTATAAACAATTTAAGCCTGGGTATGTTATGCATCAAATGATACAAACCCAGGCTTATTTACCTAAATAAAATAATCGTGACGGTCAACAAATGACCTTAGCGTGATCGAGGCCAGCAAAACACCGACGCTCATTCCTAAATAAGGATTGACCATTATAGCCACGGTTGTGATGGTGATATGCACTAAGATCTGGGCAAGGGCATCTACTGCTGTCGATGGTAATGCGGTTTTAACAACGAGTGCGACTACATCGTAAGCTAGCAAGATGCCTAGTATATTTACCACCCTTGGCTGGACGATCATTACAATCATTGGCAGTAAAATACCAAACACAATTCCAATGCTCAAAAACATTTTTTGCATATCATGCTCATCGTTTTGATCAGCCCTCTTCGCATATATGTATAGAGGCCAAGCGAAGTTCAATGCCAATGTGACACTGAAAGCTAATAGGATCTCCGTTCCTGGCTGGTTACGCGCAGTGTATCCAATGCTGGAATAATAATTGTTAAATATTCCAGACTGAATTATGAAAATTGCAGAAAGGCCAAAAGCAAGCAGGGTCCCAGCGATCATTTCGAATTTAGCACGATTATTTGTTTGTGAAATGTACATTTCTAGCTCCTAGGCTAATAGTTATTAAGATAGCTATATTATATATCCGATAGTTATATGCGTCAATTGATAATCAGCTTGTGGGCACGTATAGTGAAAGCAGGTGATAAATAACCAAAAAAGCTTTTTTACAGTAATTACATATAGTAGCCAGGGGTTAGGACATCTACGTGTCTCTTATGCACTTGAATCGTCAGCACCAGTGGGAATTAGTCCTATCCTATATAGTCCAGACAATGAGCTTGCAACAGCCTTGCACAGAATTTCAAGCTCAAATACGTTTACTCGTAAGCTACTGCTCATGAGCCAAAACGGAGTATTGGAAGATCTCTTTACAACTCTTTACAAAAGATACACCAAATTAGGTATATCAAAATTTGAAAAAAAGATTGATGATCTCTTTACCCTCAGTACTGTTAAACTTGAACGATTAGTCTTTATTACTACTCATTTTGGTCTTGCTCATCAGTTATCTGTCATAAAGGAGAAGATGAAAGATCATAGCTGTCGGATTGTCCTAATTGTAGTTGTTACCGACGACAGTCCACAGAAAGTCTGGTATATACCAAATGCAGATATGACAGTCGTCCCAAGTGTTTCTACAAAAGAGGGCCTTGAGAGGATTGCAATCAATAAAGCAGTTGAACACAATATTGTCGTAAACCCGTATCCACTTCATCCTAATCTAACTCATATGCTGAATAAGAAAGATTATCTAAAACGTGTACAAATGTCTCAAAAGGATTCAAAAGACATCAAAATACTTATTCCTATCTCAGGTGCAGCTGTGGGCTTGAGATATACAAGTCAGCTTGTTTCTGCACTTTCAGAATCGTCTGATATGTATAATTTTAAGATTGTTAGCAGACGGGATCATCGAACTGCAAAGTTTTTAGATACAGCAGGGAAGAGAGATTCTGTGACAATTATAAGCTCTATGAGCGATATTGAAGTAGTTACTGAATACGATACGTTATTTCTTAATACTACTTTTTTATACGAAATAACCAAACCAAGTGAGCAAGCTTTCAAGGCGCTAGCGCATCCAACTCAAGCTGGTGGAGTAGTATTGTTGCTTACCGAGCCTGTTGGCAGGCAAGAGCATGACAATCTGGACTTCTTGATGAGAAATAAGTTGATTCCAGATGAGCAAACTCAAAAAGGATTATGGAAGAAAGCAATGGAGGGTAAACCACCGTCTAAGACTATGTTAAAGGAGGCAACAACATGGCGAGGATTAAGATTGCCAAAGAATCCACGCGATGCAAGTCGTTTTATAAATTGGGCTCACAGAAACAATATTATTCATACAATGGTACTTAATAAGGGCATAGATACGGCGATGCCTAATGGTACTGATGAATTTTGGGAAAAAATGAAACGCTTTTATATTGAAAATGACATTATATAAAGTATGTTGCTTTTGAAATAAATATTGTATATACTATCCTCACTTAAGTTCGGAAAACTTTTTTTGATTTTTAATGATTAAAAAACTTGCCAAAATAAATTACTAACGCCTTTCAGGCGAGTGTAATTGGCCTTATTGTTACCGAGCTTATAGCTCGGATTTTTTTTGCAATGAAAACTATTAGAAAGCCAACTAAATCTGAGAAACTAAAGCAGCTTAAAGATGAATTACAAAAGTATGAGGAAAAGCTCTCATACAAGATGCGTGGTTACCGAGGGGTAATTCACGAAAGTGCCCAAAGCGAGCTAAGACATAGCGAGGTCATGGTTTTGAGGTCTATGGTCCGCGACTTAAAACAAGAAATAGAAAATCTTGAGAATAGCTAAGGGCCCGTAGCTCAGCTGGCTAGAGCACTTCATTTGCAATGAAGGGGTCGCAGGTTCGAGTCCTGTCGGGTCCACCAAGTAAGCAAAGCTTGCTTATGGACAAGTGGGCGATATTTATTGTTTTTAAATATATTAAAAATAGCGAAATGTTGCTTACTTTAGAGATTGAACTTTAACAGTTTAGAGTAAGGCCAAGACCTTGCATCTGACAGATGTAAGGCCATATTAATCATGGTGGTTAATATGACTTTGTACTGAAGAGTACAGAGTAAGCGTCACAGAATGCAAACAGCGGATACCTTGGCACACATTGCCGATGAAGGACGCGTCAGGCGCGCGAAACGCTTCGGGGAGAAGTCAAACTTTTTTGATCCGGAGGTCTCCGAATGGGAAAACCCGGTCAGCTTCATCGCTGACAACTCGTAGCCCAAATGACTGATTTATCAGTCTATTAAGTTGCGTGGAGGGAACCACCCGAACTGAAACATCTAAGTAGGGTGTGGAAAAGAAATTAATAAAGATTACCTTAGTAGTGGTGAACGAAAAGGTAAAAGCCCAAACCAGTCCGTTTTAATTTATTTTGGAATGGATTGGGGTTGTAGGACCGACAATATGGCATTAGACAATGGTAGTAGAACAGTCTGGAATGGCTGGCAATAAAAGGTGAAAGCCCTGTATACGAAACTTGAGTCTAGCCTAGTTGGCACCTGAGTACCACGATCGATATCTTTGTGGGAATCTGGGGGAACCATCCTCCAAGGCTAAATACAATGTGCGACCGATAGTGAACTAGTACCGTGAGGGAAAGGTGAAAAGAAGAGCGGGACGCTCAGTGAAATAGAACATGAAACTGTTTGCAGACAAACCGATAGAGCTCTGGATTATCCAGGGTGATATCGTGCCTATTGAAGAATGAACCGGCGAGTTTATTCATAGTGCAAGCTTAAGGACGTAGGTCCCGAGGCGTAGCGAAAGCGAGTGTGAATAGCGCGACTAGTACTATGTATAAGACCCGAAACCAGGTGATCTAACCATGAGCAGGGTGAAGCGTATAGAAATATACGTGGAGGCCCGAACCCGTGTAAGTTACAATTTGCTGGGATGACTTGTGGTTAGGGGTAAAATGCTAAACGAACCTGGAGATAGCTGGCTCTCCCCGAAAGGTGTATAGGCACCGTGGCCGTGAATAAATGCAGATGAGGTAGAGCTACTGATTAGGGCAGCGAGGGAAACTGAGTTGTCTTAGCCAAACTCCGAATTAATCTGTATCTGCGCGGCTAGACAGTCTCTAGGGGCTAAGCTCTAGGGACGAAAGGGAAACAACCCAGACCGTCGGCTAAGGTCCCCAAATGTATGTTAAGTGGCAAAGGAAGTGAAATTTCAAAGACAGTCAGGAGGTTGGCTTAGAAGCAGCCATCCTTTAAAGAAAGCGTAACAGCTCACTGATCAACCGAAATCTTGCGCCTAAAATCCAACGGGGCTAAAACATACTACCGAAGCTACGGATTTTGTGTATTACACAAAATATTTCTTTAGATTAAACAAATTGTTAATATTTAATTGTTTTATGGATATACGTTTATTAGTAATAACAGTTTTAGCAATAGCAATTTGTTTGTTAGAAATCAGAAGATCGATATTAGGAATTATAAATAGAAAGTTTACGATCGCTTATAGAGGACTAAGCGAAGAAAAAAGTGGCTTTAATGCAATCTTTTTTGCGACTTTATATTTAATAGTTTTTATTGTTGTTCTTTTGGGCACAATATATTTTTTATATAAGGAATATTTTTTGTAATACACAAAGTGGTAGGGGAGCGTTCTAACTTGCTGTGAAGCTGCACTGGAAAGTGTGGTGGAGCGATTAGAAGTGAGAATGCCGGTACGAGTAGCGCACAAGGGAAGTGAGAATCTTCCCCGCCGAACGCCCAAGGTTTCCGTCGGAAGGTTCGTCCGCGACGGGTTAGTCGGCTCCTAAGGCGAAGCCATATGGCATAGTCGATGGATAACTGATTAATATTTCAGTACTTGTTTATACGTGTTTGAGCTAGGGAATGACTGGGTCGGATGCCTCAAGCCTCTTTGTGAAATGAGGTGTAAGCTTTTAGATAGAGATAGTTGGAAAATCCGCTATTTCGTTTTACGTCGAGAAGCGATGCAAAGCTTGGAGAGATCCGGGCAATTTGAGTCCATTCAGCCTGCAAGAAAAGTTTCGTAGTTAATGTATAGGCAAGCCGTACCGTAAACCGACACAGGTGGGCTGGTCGAGTAGACCAAGGCGAGCGAGAGAAGGATCCTTAAGGAACTCGGCAAATTAGCTGGACGTAAGTTCGCAAGATGTCCTGCCACCCATTAGGGTGGTCGCAGCTAACGATTGCAAGTCGACTGTTTATCAAAAACACAGGTCCGTGCAAAATCGAAAGATTACGTATACGGGCTGACGCCTGCCCAGTGCTGGTAAGTTAAGAGGAGTGGTGATCGAGATTTATCTCTTTTGCTGTGAATCGAAGCTCCAGTAAACGGCAGCAGTAACTATAACTGTTCTACGGTAGCGAAGTTCCTTGTCTGGTATGTAGCGGGTAACCAATACTTGCCAGAGATATGAGTAATCATATTTTACTTGGGAACATCGGATACCTTTTGAAAAACAGATTTGCCAAAATCAAGTGACAAAACCTAACTATATGCTGGAAACTCTGAGTATATTTCAGTACTACTTTTTTGTAGTGACAATCTGAAATTGCAGACAATCAGCAGGAAAGAGTCGCCTCAGGCGACAATCCTCAGAGACTACACGTTAGGCTCCTAAATTTATTTAGGATGAAGATATAGTCCGATCTCTATGGCGACATAGAGTCTCTACAAAGCGTAGAGAATTAACAACAAAAGCGAACATAGGATCATTGCAATAAGCAATGAATTTCTTAAGATATGTATGAAGTTCAGACCCGCACGAATGGCGTAACGAGCTTGCAACTGTCTTGAGGGTTCACTCGGCGAAAATGCGATGGCTGTGAAGACGCGGCCTACACACACCAGGACAAAAAGACCCCGTGAAGCTTTACTGTACTCTGGCATTGAAACATGCACTACAATTGTCTAGCATAGGAGGGAGCGCTTGCGCGACAGTGTAATACCTCTCTTTGGATTGTTTTGTTTCTTACCCAACCACAATGGAACGTTGTGGGGGAAACGTGTCAGACTGGCAGTTTTACTGGGGCGGTACCCTGCAAAATAGTAACGCAGGGATACAAAGGTACCCTTAGCACGGATGGAAATCGTGCTGTAAGCATAAAGGTATAAGGGTGCTTGACTGCGACACCGACGGGTGAAGCAGGTGCGAAAGCAGGTCTTAGTGATCCTCCGATGGACAATGGGTGTCCACGGAGCTTAATGGATAAAAGCTACTCCGGGGATAACAGAGTAGTCGCCTCCGAGAGTCCATATCGACGAGGCGGTTCGCTACCTTGATAACATTGGGGTCCTCAAAAAGTAATTTTTGAGTGCTGTATTTATTTATCTTTTATAAACACTAACAAATTAAAAAACACAAAAAGGTTTTTTTGTTCTAGATTATTTTTCAAAAAAATAATCAAAATCGACATTAATTTTTAATATTTAAATTAAAAACTAACTCATAACGGTGGAGCCTAAAGAGCATCGAACACTCAATGGTAATACCGTGGGAAGTTTGCATAAAATATAACAATTTTAGTCAAATGTATATTTGGCATTTTATGTATAACCCCGTATCGACTTGTTGCAATTTGCGACAGATAGGTCTTGAAAAACTAGACTTATAACACGTTAGCATCCTAACTCAATTGTTAGAGAGGATGAAGGTATAGTCAGGCTGATGCGAAAGCATGCAGGTTTAAGCGATGTCGGCTCAGCGCATCCTGGGGGGGAAGCACCTCCCAAGGGTTGGTCTGTTCGCCCATTAAAGCGCTACGCGAGCTGGGTTCAGAACGTCGTAAGACAGTTCGGACTCTATCCGGTGTGTGCGATCGAATCTTGAGGAGAGCTGCCCCCAGTACGAGAGGACCGGGGTGGAGGAATCCCTAGTGTGCCGATTGTCACGTCAGTGGCAACGTCGGGTAGCTACATTCCTAAAGGATAACCGCTGAAAGCATCTAAGTGGGAAGCCTACTCCAAGATGAGGATTCGTAGTACGTCAAGTACGTGAGGTCCCTGGAAGACCACCAGGTGATAGGCAGGCAGTAGAAGTGCCGTAAGGCATTAAGCTTACCTGTACTAATAGACCGAACGACGCTTACTTTGTACTCTCTAGTAGAGAGTATCAGTACCTTACTCTAAACAGAAAACATACAGTTTTAGGCAGGATTGACTTGGTGATTTGAGCGACGTGGAACCACCTAATCCATTCCGAACTTAGAAGTGAAACGCGTTAGCGCCGACGATAGTGCTTGGGCAACTTCGTGCGAAAATAGGTCATTGCCAAGTCTATCCTGCTTAAAACTAATTTCTTCAAAAACTCACTCCATTTAGCCTCAATATTGACACAAGACACAACCCATAGTATAATATCGCTATCAAAATAATTAGGGAGGCCAAGAATGGCACGCACTCTACTGGATGCAGAAAAAGCTGCCGAAATTTTCTATAAAGAAAAGGTCGAGCCAATCGAAATAATCATCGATGAAGAAATCGATGCTGGTGTCTTTGACGGCGAGAAGGTGATTATCACTAGTGAGAAGATCGGGTCTATGTGGTTTGAGCTAGGCTTTGACACACAGAATAGAGTTCTTGAAAAATTGAGAGGGCTCTATCCTGATTGGATTATCACACCGCGTCGGCCAAATACTGGCGACATCACATTGACCCCAAAGCAGCAGGGATCAAAATAGGATAAGAGTAACATATTTATAAGAAGTCCAACCGGTAAAGTAACCTTTGCCGGTTTTTTTGTGCTTTAAAGTCTTGACAAACTACCCCATAGTGATATAATTATCATTAGAATAGTCGCATCTTCCCAATCCAAATAGAGGCTTTTTAGCCTTTGAACCAAGGCAATTTCGCCTAGGTCAGGTCATGAGGAGAAAAATCATGACTTATTATGAACCTGGCAACAAATATTGGGAAGAAGTTCGTCGTCGGGCGGAAAGTGACGAAGTCTTGACTTATGAAACTTGTGTCACTGATCAGGATTATGAAGTCCTTGAATTTCGGGACAGCATGAATGAGCCTGATCCGCCGGAGTTTCCTGAATGGGAACTTTACGAACTATATACTGGAAGTGGACGCATGTCCTCACTCATCAAACAGTTTGAGGCAGAGGAAGATGCTCTTGCATATATTGAGGAAAACAAGAGTATCATGCCATTCGCAAATGGCGCCTATGTCATCATTCATATTGATGATAAAGAATCATGGAGACACTTCCATAAATTAGATCACGACTCATTTCACAATGAGGACAACATCGATTTTAATTGTCCATTTTGTATGGGTGAGTAGTGATTAAGAAGTACCAAACCGGTAAAGTAACCTTTGCCGGTTTTTTTGTGGCTATAAAATTTGCAAATCTTCCCTCAAAACAATATAATACCAATGTTAGACAAATACAGAAAGGAATTAATGAAAAGTGGCAGCAAAAACTAAAAAAACTTCAGAGCCATCCTCAATGGAGGAGTTATTGGCAATGCATGATGCTCATATCAAAACATTTAAGTACTTAGATGTTATTGATGCTGAATTTCTTGAAATGGGTGAGCGTTCAGCTACCTTTAAAGTAGGTGGAAAGACACAAGGCGAATGTCGTGACGATTCATTTATTGAGGCAAAAGCATATATTAAAAAGCTAAAGCCAGGAGATATGGTTCGTGCATTAGTTCTTGATCCTGAAACTCCTGATGGACATGTGTTACTTTCATTACGACATGCTGCTAAAGAAGACTTCTGGAAACGAATAGAAAAATACTACAAAGAAGACAAAATTATCGATGTTGTTGGGCAATCTGCATCCAATCATGGGCTTATGGTGAGCTATGAATCAGAGACTGCATTTATCCCTGCAAGCCAGTTTACAAAAGAAAAAGCTAAGAACCTTGATGAGCTTGTTGGTGAGCGAATTAAAACAAAAATAATTGATGTTGATGTACGAAATGAGCGAATTGTCTTGTCTGAGCGAGCAGTGAGTGAAGCTGATGATATTGCTCGAAACAAAAAGGCACTCGCTACATTTAAGAAAGGGGAGAAATATGCAGGAACTATTTCTACTGTAGTATCGTTTGGAGCTTTTGTTGAAATTCCAGTTGAGCTTAAAGATGAAGATGAGCCTGTCGTTGTAGAAGGCCTAGTACATGTTTCCGAGCTCTCTTGGAGTAAAGTGGATGATCCTGATAGTGTTATTGAAGAAGGACAGAAAGTAGACGTTGTCGTTCTTGGAGTAGATAGGAATAAACTTGCACTTTCAATGAGACAAGCACAAGAAGACCCATGGGAAAGCATTGCTAAGAAATATAAACCAGATGATAAGCTTAAAGGTACAATTGTTAGAATTTCTGACTTTGGAGCATTTGTTGAGCTTGAGCCAGGGATTGAGGGACTTATCCATATGACAAAAATAGCCCCAGGTACAGCTCTTAAGGAAGGCCAGGAAGTTAACGTATATATAGAAGAAATTGATATGAGTGCTAAAAAAATCGCACTTGGCATGGTAGTTACAACCTCAAAACCAATTGGTTATAGATAATCCTACGGATTATATAGCACTGCTTCGCATTGTAGATACTATCTAGATCTCCACATAGACAAAATCACCCCATAGTGATATAATTTAGGTGTAATTCAGCACTTTTTAGTTTATCTATGATTGCGGGAGGTAATCATGAAATTTGTACGTACATTTGCGATATTTGTCTTACTGTTGGTATCAGTATCGTTGGCATCGGCACAAGATGAGCCTGAAAAGGATCATCTCAATGAAATGTTCACACTGACCTATTCTGTCTATAACACTGACTGGCATGGGGAGAATGTTAACCTTATTCGCCAAGTCATTGTTTATGAGACTGATACGGGAGATGTTGTCATCGGCGAGCCAGATTTTCGCTATAGCTACAGTTTCAATTATGGAGATGAAGTGAGTATTTCACCGAATGGTGAGGTTATTGCTTTTAGCTACATCCTCAACGGAAAGCTGAACGTAGAGCTAGATAGCTTTCCGTACAATGAAAAGCCACTAGTGTGGTCTATGGATGAGACATTTGAAGAAAGTGTTTGGAGCAATTACAACGTGATTGCTTTAGACAATGGACAGATTCTTGTCCATCTGATGACTGTCGCGCCTGAAGTTTTTGATCATGTCTATTGGCTTGCGCCATCGACCGAAGATTATGTACTTGAAATCGTCGCTGATCGGCAGCTGCCAGGAAAGCTTTGCCATGTCCCTTATGCCCGCAATGATGAAGTTATCGCGCGGTGTATAGACGGCTTTTACTACCTGAGAGGTGAAAATCAAAATGATCTCGTGAGGTTTGAGGAATTTGATTTTCTTCAAATGAGTTTCTGTGGAGGCAACTCAATCTGTGCTCTTGAAGAGTTTAAAGATGAGCCGCGGTTCGAGCTTTCTTTTGGCTTGCCTTTCTATAACGGTGAAGGTACGTTGGAAGTCCAGTGGTATAGGAGCTTTTCATCAGGGTATCCTGTACAACCAATCCATAATTCAATGGATCTATTTGGTGCGTATACCGAATATGGTTATGCGATGCTGGATATTTCGACGATGAGTGCGCGTGGATACTATACAATGGCACAGAATCAGATAGATGGAGACTGCATTGTTGGTCGTCGATATAATGGACTTACGGACCTCACGACATTGATGTATGACTGTGGCGAAGGTATTCGCACTGCGGAATTCAGGCTTAATGGCTTGATCACCATTCAGCACGTAAGTGTTCACATCGACAGATAAGATAGATAAACAACATTAAATATTTTGAAACCCGGTGGGAGTACCATACTCAACAAGCCGGGTTTTTTGTTGGTTTTATTTGTTACAATGAATACATGAAGAAAGGCTTTACACTAATTGAGTTACTTGTTGTTATTGGAGTTATGGTTCTTGTTGCTGGTATAGCGCTTTTTAGTATTCGTAATGTAAGAGAAGCCTCTCTGGATAATAAGCGTGAGGCAGATCTACGTCTCATTCAATCGAGCTTCGCACGATATAATGCAGATTGTTATACCTATCCATCATCGCTTCCAACAGCTGGTAGTGCCTTAACTGGTGATCAATCACTTGCACCTAGCTGCGAAAGCACAAATACATATGTGAATAATTTTCCAGCAGACCCGGACCCATCTCGCAATTATTACTACAATGTAACTGAGGTAGTAGCAGGGAAGAATGTCTCCTATATTTTATGTGCTGCGCTTACTACGGATAACGATCCTAGCAGTGATGTGAGCGGTTGTGGATCATGCGGCTCTCTAGCCTGCAATATAAAGTTTACCAATTAACTGATATAGTAGCTCTATGGCAAAGGCTAAAACACTCTATGTTTGTACTTCTTGTGGTAACGAAAGTGCCAAGTGGATGGGAAAATGCATTAATTGTGGTGAATGGAACACATATAAAGAGATCAAAGAACCAACTATTTCATCTTCAAATAGGTCAGTAAAAGCAAAAGAAATCACTAAATTATCAGGAATTAAAACAAGTACTTTAGAGCGCATACAAACTGGTATCAAAGAATTGGATAAAGCCCTTGGTGGTGGGATTGTTAATGGTCAGGTTCTGCTCCTTGCAGGGGAGCCAGGAATAGGGAAGTCTACTATGCTTCTGCAGATTGCTAAAAATCTGAAGGATGTTCTCTACGTGTCAGGAGAGGAGTCATTATCACAAATTAAACATCGAACAGAAAGACTTTCTGTAAAAGCTGATATGAGTCTCATCGCTGAAACTAATATAGATATAGTCTTAGCAACAGTAAAAGCTGAATCAGCAAAGTCAGATCTTAAGGCCATTTTTATTGATAGTGTGCAGACAATGTATACAGAATCTATTAGCAGTGCGCCTGGTTCTGTTGGACAAGTGAGAGAAGTAAGCTTGCAGTTGATCAGATTCGCAAAAAAGTCCGGTATTCCGGTTATTTTGGTTGGTCATGTAACTAAGGGAGGGAATGTTGCTGGGCCTGCAACGCTTATGCATATGGTTGATACAGTCTGCTGGTTTGAAGGTGAGTCTAAGGCTGATTTAAGACTTGTACGTATAATGAAGAATCGATTTGGCCCAACAGATGAGATAGGACTTTTTGTAATGAGCTCAAAAGGACTTGTTTCAATGGAAGACATTGATGAGTACTTGTTAAAAAAGGATAGACTTACTAATGTTGCTGGTACCGTTACTTCATGTGTGATGGAAGGTTCTCGAACAATACTCGTAGAAGTTCAGGCACTTGCTATCCCAACTAAGCTTGCGATTCCACGCCGTGTTGTCCAAGGAATCGACTCAAAACGAGCAGAACTTTTGATCGCTGTTTTGACCAAACACTGCAAAGTTAAGCTGTATGAGTTTGATGTGTATATCAATATAGTTGGTGGCGTCAAAGTTCGTGACACGAGTCTTGATTTAGCTGTATGTGCCGCAGTGAATTCATCAGTTAAAGATAAGCCAATCAAACCGAATACTGCTGTTATTGGCGAAGTTGGTTTACTTGGTGATATCCGAATGCCGCTAAAGTATAAAAAGTATTGTAATCACTTAAAAAAACACGGTTTTAGTACAATAGGACCTGACGATACACAGATCTGCTCAAGTCTTCAAAAAACACTTACTTCAAAATAACGTTTTACGCACTGTAAAAGTTATCCATTAGTTATCCACAATATGTTCTGCATGCATAAAATACACAAACATTAGCCTCGATAATAAATAATTAATATTATAGGTAAAAAGTGTTTTGGGTTTTTGTTATGTTATGGGGTTTGACAATTGATAATAGAGGGCACTATAATAGCTGTAGATATATAAAGTGAACTTAAAACTGTTTGGATTGAAGGGTCCAAACGCAAGAAAAGAGCATCAATTACCGATAAACACGAGTATCAATGCTCTTTCCTAAAAGTCAGATTATGTCTTTGACAGATAGACATAATCATGTAGATACAGACTAGTCATTGGGTACTATGTTTGTCAAGTCCTTCTTTATGTATATGGTCGATTTCGGCCCTAAAAGGGACGGGTGGTGTGTAGGGCAGGCGCACTACCCGCTCCTTTTGGGGCTGTATTTTTTGACATATCCTAACTATCTGTTATACTCATAAGATTTCTTCTTGAATTAAGAGTTTAAGCCCAAAGCTTCTCAATTCGACCTTGATTAACAAGTAAATAGTACGAAAATGACAAATCGAATACTACAGACAGTTGAATATATTTTTGCCTTTAGTGCACTTGTGCTCTTCTTGACACTTATTGGTGCTAATGAAGTACGCGCTCAAAGTGTTTGGGATCAATGTACTGATGGCCGCTCTATCTCCCGATGTGAGACGTACGATTGCCCTCGAGGTGATACTGATGGTAACGGTACGTGTGACCTTAATGATACTGACGCAAGACTTACAGATGTACGTAATGATTCGTTTTGCTCGAATCCACTTTCAGGTTGTGGTGAAGTTCGATATTTTGCTTCAGGTGACTCGAATTCTTGTTCAGTAAGAGTTGAGGAAAATGATAATAACTGTGACTTGTATAATGTTGCAAGCCCAACGTTTACACCAGCACCGACAGCTACTCCAACGCCGACACCAGCTGCAACGTCATCCGATGCACTGCTTTGTTCTAATCTAATTGTATCTCCTTCAACAGGAAACACCCCTCTTAAGGTAAGCCTTGAAGTTAAAGCTACTGGGGCGACAAGTGATATTAAGGAATATGAATTTGTACTGACAGCGCCAGATGGAACATCTGATGGCACAGTTGTGCAAAATAGCGCTAAACTCACACAAACTTTTACAGAAGTAGGAAAACATAAAGTAATAGCTCGTGTTGTAGCAAAAGATGGATCAAAAATTTCAAGCGCTCTCTGTCAGAAAACGGTGACTGTAAGTGCATCAACAACAGCTGACAAACTTCCTGAGACAGGATCAGGTATGTATGTAGGTTTATTCTTTGTCGCACTAGGTGTTTTGGGAGTCTATAGAGCTCAAAAGTCTAAAGTAATTTAAGCTATGAGACCTACTGGAACTATTTATCGTAGTAAGGCTAACAATATTCACGGCGAAACTAGGATTTCACTTACTCGTCGAGAGCGAAAGCGTTATAGTGGAAGAAGACAATCGGGATCTTTGATGGCTGCAATATCTATTGTTGCGCTATTTGTCTTTTATGGTCCTTCTTCACAGTCAGATATAGATTACATACATTCACAACTTGTACATTGGGCCCAATCTGAGATCACAACTGACGTTGTGGCAGCAGATATTCCAGCGGAGCCAGTAATAGAAACTACTTCTGAAGATCCAATTGTAGTAGAACAATTTGGACTTGAAATACCTTCGATTGAGGCTAAATCAGATGTGATTGCGTATGTAGATCCATTTGTTAAGGATGACTATCTGGCAGCTTTGCAAGATGGGATAGCACATGCGTCAACATCCATGTTGCCCGGCCAAGGTGGAAGGGTGTATCTCTTTGCCCATTCTACTAATTCACCCCTAAACTTTACTCAATTTAATGCAATTTTCTACCAGCTGCGTTTGCTTGAAGAAGGGGATAGTATCGTAGCTACGCTCAATGGTGAAGAACATACATATCAAGTGACTGAAAAACACATTGTTGAGGCAGATGATACTCACTGGATAACAGAAAAAGGTGATAGTGAGGAGCTTGTTCTACAAACATGTGATCCACCTGGAACTTCACTGAGAAGGCTATTAATTGTTGCCAAGCCAGTTTAAGCATCTTTCTATACCAAAATTTCCTTTTTCAAGTAGACTGTATGTATGGAAGATGAGAGCGTACAAGCTATTAATAAGGAAGATATAACACGGTATGATTCTCCAAAATCAAGAGAAACAGCTATCGCACACGATACCTTGTCGGATTATCTTGAAACTCCTGGGCAGGATTGGTTTGATCAGAAAATGGATCAAGTCTCCAAACTACGTCATGAAGATCGC
>Ga0210057_1000503_pt1 | contig 64161 bp, 68 predicted proteins | sample CryGeyCG2114_010_2_FD_183968 | JGI IMG/M metagenome (GOLD analysis project Ga0210057, IMG submission 183968) | Groundwater microbial communities from aquifer - Crystal Geyser CG10_big_fil_rev_8/21/14_0.10 (SPAdes) (version 2) | ecosystem: Environmental > Aquatic > Deep subsurface > Groundwater ...
GTGAAGAATTTCTGGGGTTTTGTTTATTTCTTCAATAACAGAGACATTAAAGAAGAAAACAAAAGTTAAAACTACTACGATTCCTAAAAATATTTTTATTTTTATATTATGCCAAAACATAATCTATAGTTTTTCTTTCCAAATCAGTATTTTTTACTTTTATTTTTATTTGATCACCTAATTTATATACCTTCTTTTTTTTCTGACCGATTAGTGATAACTTTTTTTCATTAAAGACATAAAAATCATCATTCAAATCACGTATTTTAATTAAGCCCTCACATTTAGTTTCTTTTTCTTCTACGTAAACACCCCATTCGGTAATTCCACTAATAATGCCATTGAATTTTTGCCCTAAACGAGTAGACATATATTCCACTTGTTTGTATTTTATAGATGTACGTTCAGCTTCCGAGGCGCGCTTCTCTTGCTCCGAAGCTTTAATGGAAATTCTCTCATATGAATGAAATTTTTCTTTGGCAATTTTTTTACCGTTTAAATAATCTACCAACATTCTATGCACCATTATGTCTGGATATCTACGAATCGGAGAAGTGAAATGAGTATAATATTGAAAAGCGAGTCCATAATGGCCAATATTTTTTGTAGAATATATAGCTTTAGCCATAGAGCGAATGATTGCTCGATGTACTGCATCTTTTTCATTTTTACCAGCTAATTTTTTCAATAGGTTATTGATTTCCTTAGTTGGAATGAGGCCATCTAAGAGAGTTATTTTGTGGCCTAATCCGCGTAAAAAGAAAGCTAAATCTTCCATTTTTTCTTTACTAGGTAAGTCGTGAATTCTATAAATAAATACTCCGTTATCTTTTTTAATTCCTTTGGATATTTTTTCAGCTACTTTTCTGTTGGCTAAAAGCATAAATTCTTCAATTAGACGATTAGAGTCACCTCGTTCTTTTTTAATCACCTTTAAGGGTTTACCATTTTTATCTAATACGAATCCAACTTCTTCTTGGTCTAAAGAAATAGCCCCAGCTTTAAATCTATCTTCGGTCAATTTTTTAGCTAAATTATTTAAAATCGCAAGTTCTTTATGTAAAGGTTTGTCTTTATGTTTAATTGATTCTTCGGCTTCTTGATAAGTAAATCTTTTTTTAGAATGAATAACAGTGCGACCAAACCATTCGCTTTTAATTTTGGCATTTTTATCAATCACAAAAATTGCCGACATTGTCAGTCTGTCTTGATGGGGGACTAGGGAACATAAATCATTAGATAATTCTTCTGGCAGCATTGGTATGGTTCGGTCCACCAGATAAACCGAAGTACCTCGCTCTCGCGCTTCTTCATCTAATGCGCTAGCAGGTTTTACATAATGCGATACATCGGCAATGTGAATACCTATTTCATAGAGAATGTTTTCCGCAGGAACATTCTTTTTTTCAGGTCCTCGGTTCTCTGGGGCCCCGACCCCAGCCAGACCATTCAAAAAAGAATGTTCCTGCTCTGGGTTTAGAACCCTAAAAGAAATTGCATCATCAAAATCTTTTGCATCACTTGGGTCAATGGTGAAAGTGAGGATTTTTCTCATATCTCGACGCCCTAAATAATCATCTTTTTTTATTCCGCGTTGCGCTATTTCTTCTGCTTGTTTTTTAATTTTATCTGGTAGTTTCTCGTCAAAGCCTTTTTCCATTGCAATCGCGTGCATTTCTACATCATTGTTTCCTGGTTGACCGAATATTTTTACTATTTTCCCAATTGGAGCTTTATCACTATCTCGCCAAGAAGTAATTTGAGCAAAAACTTTTTGTCCAATCTTAGCTGAATTTAATTCAGTTTGAGGTATTAAAATATCAGTGTACATTTTTGTATCGTCTGGCTTCAAGAAATACATTTTATTTTCTTCCTCTAATACTCCAGCGAAGCCTTTTTTTGCCCGAGAAATTATTTTTGACACTTCGGCGGTTTGTCTGCGTTTGCCTTTGGGATGCAAAATTATTTCTACCAAATCTCCATGCAGGGCAGTGTTTAAATGTTTGAAATTGATTTCTGGATCCTCTTTGAGTTCGGGAACAGCAACATAGCCCATACCTTTAGAAGAGATGGAAATGATACCTTCTTTTTTGTTTATTGGCTTTTTCATCCCATTAATAATAACATGAAATATCTATTGACAATACACACAAAATGTGATATACTACTAATAGTCGCGCTGAGGGAGATACCTTCAGGCTTGCACTTTGAGATAGGAGGAGCCATGAGTAGGCTCGTGATAAAGAAAAACGAGAAGTTCGGGATCCTCGGGGTCCTCATCATCACTGGCGCCGCCTTGGCACTGGCGGTGATGCTGCTGGCGGGCTGCGGTCCATCGCTTCCGGCGGTAGCCATGCCGTCGCCGATTCTCTTCGGTGATGCGACGGTTTGCCTCACCGAGGCGGCGAGAATACTTCCCGCCACCGAGGCGGCACAGTATTGTCTTGAGGCACGACGCCTCGAGGCCGACCGCGCAGAGGTGGCTGTGGTGGCTGCCTCGGAGGCGGAGCAGGCGAAGGCCTCACAGCCTTCGTACTACTCCAGCCTCGGTGGGTACGGTGCTTACGGCGCCATGCCCGTTATGCGAGGTGGAATCCTCTACCCCGGCGGTAGTTACAACACTGTCGGAGGGATGATGGTCCGCACAGGGCCGTCGTTCGTCCGCTCCGGAGGTGGCGGAACGAACATCATCCCCAGATTCTCACCACCTCCTCGGCGTCGCTAACGTGACGCCACCGAGTCCTCGGGCTCAATATCGTTCACAACGGCACGCTATTCGGAAACACCGAAAACGCGTGCCGTTCTTGCGTTTATGGATGCAGATTGCAATTTATAAAACTTATGTTAAACTCAGGGCATGTTAAAAATTAGGTTACAAAGAATAGGGAGGAAAAATGATCCATCTTTCCGGGCGGTTTTGACTGATTCTAAGAACAGCACCAAGAGTGGAAAATTTTTAGAAATATTAGGAACTTACAATCCAAAAGCAGGAGAAGTTAAATTTGAAAATGAAAGAATTAAAAATTTGATTGCTACTGGAGCGCAACTCTCTAATACCATTCATAATTTTTTGGTTCATCAAAAAGTTATTGAAGGTAAGAAAAAAAATGTTTTACCAAAAAAGAAACCCACTAGTAAGCGCAAGGAGTTGAAAGCTAAGAAATAGTTTTATATAATGTATACAGGTGGTGACTAGTCGGAACACCCCGTAATATTTCAGCCTTAGGCTGATCCGCCTTTAGCGGAAAAAAATTAATAATAATTCTGTAATAGCAATATGCAAGAAGCAGATAAGGAATTTCTGGAGTATGTAGTGAAGGCTTTAGTCGATAATCCGAACGATGTTAAAATCGATCGCACCTTGGATGAGATGGGCGTGCTCATTTCTCTAACTGTAAATCCTGCCGATATGGGTAAGATTATAGGAAGAATGGGCAATACAGCCAAAGCTATCCGTACTCTTCTCCGAATTATCGGAATGAAGAATAATGCTCGAGTTAATTTAAAAATTAACGAACCAGAGGGCAGTACTAGACCTGAACCACGACACGAGAGTCATCCTGCCAATGCCCCAACTCTTAAGACTGTTGATCAGGCAATGGAAGACTTAAAAGGAATTTAAGGCGATATCCCCCGAAAGGGGGATTTTTGCTATTATATATTTATGAATTTTCATATAATTACAATTTTCCCCGAGATGTTTAATTCCTATCTCAAAGAATCTATTTTGGGGCGGGCGATAAAAGATAAGAAAATAAAAATAAAGTTCTATAATCCGGTTGATTATTGTAAACCTAGGGAACGAGTGGATGGTAGGCCTTATGGAGGTGGTCCTGGAATGGTACTGCGACCTGAGCCTGTAATTAAAACTTTTTCTAAAATTAAAATAAATAAAAACACAAAGGTCATATTACTTTCACCAGATGGTAAAAAATTTAATACTACTTATGCAAAAAATTTAGCAAAAAAATACAAAAATTTAGTAATAATTTCTGGACGCTATGAAGGAATAGACGATAGAGTTAGGAAAATAACCAAAGCAGAAAAAGTTTCAATAGGGGATTATGTTTTAACTGGTGGGGAGTTACCAGCGATGGTTGTGATTGATTCTATTGCTCGTCAAATTCCTGGAGTTTTGGGTAAATATGAATCCTTAGAAGAAGAAAGGGTTTCCAGTAGTGAGGTTTATACTCGCCCAGAGATTCTTAAGCATAAAGGTAAGAACTATAAAGTTCCCAAGGTTTTATTATCTGGCAATCATGCTGAGATAGATAAATGGAAAGAAAAAAAGTAATTTCTTAATCTAACATATATGTTACATTAAGAGCTGTGGAAAAGTTGAGGTTGCTTTAATTTTGATTTTACATACAATATAAATATGCAAAGAGAGTCACAAATGAATATAACAGCTAAAGCTCTCGTGCTCATTATTAGCCCTTCTTTGGAAGGCTGATTTTTGAGCTGTAACTACTAAAATAAATTACAACCCAAACACCAGCCTTCCAAATTGAAGCTGGTGTTTTCTGTCACACGGACGGAGTTGTTCTTTCTGGAGGTAATGTATGGGTCGTCATGAGATGGAAGCGTCGGAGCATCGTATGGTTTCTAGGGCTTCTTCCGAGGGCAGTTCGCGTAAGGCGATTAGCCCCGACGAGCTCAAGGAGTTGCCCCCAGTGCCCACTTCACAGTTCTGTGGGATGAAGGGACCCTATCCAGATCCCAACTGGGATTCCGTCATGGACCGTGAGATTCTCTGACAGAGATTCTGCGGGGCGCGGCGAAGTACTGCCGCGCCCCGCAGGGCGGACCATCCTCCAAAAATCAAGAAGCGCGGACGGTAGGATTTTCCACCGTCCGCCATCTTATTTAATCCCCATATTTATTTGACAAATAACAGAAAATGTAATAGGCTATCAAAGATTCATTGATTGAGTTTTGGATGCAATCTCTTTTATTAACATGAGCCTTTAACCTAGGCCTTTTTAGTTTTAATAATATGCATACTAAAACAACCAGTCGTCCTAAAAAATATTTTTCTAGATATAAAAAACCATTAGCTCCATTCCCAAATTTAATTGAATCTCAACTTAAATCTTTTAAGTGGTTAATAGAAGCTGGAATTGGTGAAGTTTTTAAAGAATTTTCCCCAATTGTAGATTATTCTGCTAAAAAATTTCAATTAGAATTTACCTCTTTTTCTCTTTCAGAATCCAAAACAGACGAGAATGATTCCAAAATAAACAAACTTTCTTATCAAGGGCAATTGAAGGCTAGAGTAAAATTAACAAACAAAATTTTAGGTACTGTTAAAGAACAGGAAATTTTCTTATCTGACTTACCATTAATGACCTCGCATGGAACTTTCATTATAAATGGAGTAGAAAGAGTTATCGTGCCTCAATTGGCACGCTCTTTCGGTGTTTTCTTTACTGAGTCTGAAAACAAAGGTAAGAGATTTTTTGGAGCAAAAATAATCCCAGCTCGAGGAGTTTGGATTGAAATAGAATCTGAAATGGATGGTGGTATTTACATTAGAATTGATAAGAAACGAAAATTTCCAGCTACTACTTTACTGCATGCAATGGGTTACGAAACCGATGCAATGATTTTAGAAGCAGTAGCGAAAGATAAAATGGTTTCGGAAATGATGAAGATAACTTTAGAAAAAGACGGAGTGAAAACTTTAAGTGATTCATATATTGAAATATATAAGCGTTTGCGAGATGGGGATATGGCTACTCCCGAGAATGCGAAGGAGTTTATAGATTCTTTATTTACCGCTGAAAGATATGACTTATCTCCAGTTGGACGATTTAGATTTAATCAACGTTTTCATAAGAGTATGGACGAACAAGAGCTTCTTCGTCGTACTATTTCTAAAGAAGATTTAATGACTGTAATAATGCACATTATTACTTTAAATAATACTCCAGAAGCAGAACCAGACGACATTGATCACTTGGGTCAGAGACGAGTGCGATTTGTTGGCGAAATTCTTCAACAAAAAATTCGTACTGGAATGATGCAAATTAAAAGAAACATTCAAGACAGAATGTCTATTATTGATGTGGATACAGCATTACCAATTCATATTATCAATCAACGTCCACTTCAGGCACGAATTAAAGAATTTTTCACTACCAATCAGCTATCTCAATTCATGGCCCAAGAGAATGTGCTTTATGAAATAGAGCACTTACGTACGCTTTCTGCTTTAGGTCCCGGAGGACTTACTCGAGAACGTGCGGGTCTAGAAGTGCGTGACGTGCATCCTTCTCACTATGGAAGAGTTTGTCCCATTCATACCCCTGAAGGCCCAAACATTGGTCTTATTTTACACTTATCTACTTACGCCAAAATAAATGAATTTGGAATTATTGAAACACCTTATATTAGAGTAAAGAAAGGTCAAATTACTTCGGAAATTGTTTATCTTAATGCTCTGGAAGAAGAAGAGTATAACATAGCTCATGCAGGTATTCTTTATGATGAAAATGGAAAAATTACCAAAGATAAAGTTGAAGCAAGAATTAAATCAGAACCAGGTATGGTGCCGAAAGAGGAAGTTGATTTTATTGACGTAGCTACCAACCAAGCTTTTTCTATCGCCACTTCCATGATTCCTTTCTTGGAACATAACAATGCTAATCGTGCATTAATGGGTAGTAACATGCAGAAGCAAGCTGTCCCTTGTGTATTACCAGAAGCACCACTTGTCGCAACTGGAGTGGAAGAATTAGCTTCTCGTGATTCTGGTAGATTGGTTATTGCTGAAGAAGATGGTGTAGTTTCTTATTTAGATGCAAAAAAGATTGTTGTCAAAGGCAAAAAAGAAAAAACATATGATTTAGTAAATTTCTTAAGAAATAATAACTTTTCTGTTTTTCATCAACGCCCACTCGTGAACGTAGGAGACAAGATAAAGAAAGGAGATGTACTAGCTGATACGTCTAGTACTGTAGACGGCCAGATTGCTTTGGGACAAAATATTTTTCTAGCATTTCTATCTTGGTCTGGCTCTACTTATGAAGATGCGATTATTATCTCCGAACGTTTAGTTAAAAATAGTAAATTTACCTCTGTCTATGTTGAAGAATTCGTTTGTGTGGTGCGTGACACTAAGCTTGGACCTGAAATTACAACTCGCGATATTCCTAACGTAGGTGAATTAAAACTCAAAGACTTAGACGAAGATGGTATCGTGCGTATTGGAGCTGAAGTTCGTGAAAATGATATTTTGGTTGGTAAAATTACTCCAAAGGGTGAAACTGAACTTACTCCTGAAGAAAGATTGCTTCGTTCAATTTTTGCCGAAAAAGCACGAGATGTGAAAGATACTTCTTTGCGTATGGAGCACGGTAAACGTGGACGTATCATTGGGGTGAAAATTTTCTCTAGAGAATTAGGACATTCTCTAGAAGCTGGTATTATTAAAAAGATTGTTATTGAAGTTGCTCAGATTAGAAATATTTCTGTTGGAGACAAACTTTCTGGAAGACATGGAAATAAAGGTGTTATCTCCACTATTTTACCTGAAGAAGATATGCCTTATACCGAAGATGGCACACCAATTGATATTATTTTATCTCCCTTAGGTGTTCCTTCTCGTATGAATTTGGGGCAGATACTAGAAATACATTTAGGCATGGCAGCAAACAGTCTAGGATATCAAGCAATTGTGCCTCCTTTCTTAGGTGCCAAGCATCAAGAAATTAGAGATGAATTAAAAACTGCGGGATTACCAGAAAATGGAAAAATGAAACTTTATGATGGACGCACTGGAGATGCTTTTGAGCAAGATGTTGCTGTTGGTTATATGTATATGCTTAAACTGCATCACATGGTGGAAGACAAGATTCATATGCGTTCTATTGGTCCATACTCGCTTATTACTCAACAACCATTAGGTGGAAAAGCTCAAGGTGGGGGACAAAGATTTGGAGAAATGGAAGTGTGGGCACTGGAAGGTTATGGTGCCGCTTATACTCTACGAGAAATGTTAACCATAAAGTCAGATGATATTAGTGGGCGATCTGCGACGTTTGATTCTATTATTAAGAATGAACCAATTAGACCCCCCAATGCTCCAGCGTCCTTTAATGTTTTGCTTAATTACTTGCGAGGATTAGCGCTTAATGTCGATTTAAAAAAATATGGAAGTAAAGAATAATATTAAAAATAATTTAAAGAAATAAAAATTATGAAAGTTCTAAATACAACTGATTTTGATCACATTACGCTAAAACTTGCTTCTCCAGAACAAATCAAGGAGTGGTCTTTTGGTGAAGTTACCAAACCGGAAACAATAAATTATCGAACTGGCCGATCTGAACGCGGAGGTCTTTTTGATGAGAAAATCTTCGGACCAGAAAAAGATTATGAATGTTACTGTGGTAAATATCGTAGAATTCGTTATAAAGATATTATTTGTGAGAAGTGTGGAGTGGAAGTAACTCGTTCTATTGTACGTCGTGAACGTATGGGGCATATTGAATTATCAACTCCAGTATCACATATCTGGTTTTTGCGTGGCGTTCCAAGCCGAATGAGTATTTTGCTTAATATTTCGGTTTCTGATTTGGAAAAAGTTATTTATTTTGCTGGATATATTATCACCAAGGTTCATGAAGATGAAAAAAAAGCATTGACTGAAGGCCTGGACAAAGAATATAAAATGAAGTTCAAGAATTCAGCTGATGACGAAACTAAGGAAAAGCTAAAAAATTTACTAGCTGTGACTAAAAAAGAAGTTGCGGAAATATATGAAGGTAAAGTTTTGAATGAAATTTCTTTTCATCACTATTCTCTCAAATATGGTACTTGTTTTGAAGCCAATATTGGAGCAGAAGCTATTTATTCTATTTTCAAAAACTTAGATCTAAATAAACTTAAGAAACATACCGAAACAATGTTAGAAAGTGCTAGCGCCGCGGAAAAAGAAAAATTACAGAAACGTCTTTCTCTCATTAGAGCTATGACTTATGCAAATATTCGACCTGAATGGATGTTCTTGACCGTTATTCCAGTAATCCCACCCGTGCTTCGTCCGATGGTGGCTTTAGATGGTGGTAGACATGCCACTTCTGATTTAAATGATTTATATCGCAGAGTAATTAATCGAAATAATCGTTTGAAAAAATTAAAAGAAATTAATGCCCCAGATGTTATTTTAAGAAACGAAAAAAGAATCATTCAAGAGGCTGTAGATGCCTTGATTGATAATTCTATTGCTAAACAGAACGATTCCACGGCAATGAGTCAATCTCAGAAGAGACCTTTAAAATCTTTATCTGATAACTTGAAATCCAAACAAGGACTTTTCCGTCAGAACTTACTCGGAAAACGTGTAGACTACTCTGGCCGTAGCGTTATCGTGGTTGGTCCTCAGTTGAAATTAAATCAATGTGGTTTACCTAAGCACATGGCTTTGGAGCTTTTCCGACCTTTTGTTATTTCCAAAATTTTACAAGCCGAACTCGCTTTCAATATTCGTGGAGCAAATAAGTTGATTGAAGAGAGAACAGCTGAAGTTTGGGAAATGTTAGAAGAGGTAATTCAAGGTAAATACGTACTTCTTAACCGCGCTCCAACTCTGCACCGCTTAGGTATCCAAGCTTTTAACCCTATCTTGATTGAGGGTAATGCGATACAAGTTCATCCACTTGTGTGTCAGGCATTCAATGCTGACTTCGATGGAGACCAAATGGCGGTTTATGTACCACTTCTAGAAGAAGCACAAGCTGAAGCTAAGAATTTAATGGCGGCTAATAAAAACCTACTTAAACCTCAAAACGGTGATCCTATTGTGCATCCTCGTATGGATATGGTGTTAGGTGCTTATTGGATGACCAAAACCATGGATGGTGAAAAAGGTGAAGGTAAATTTTTCTCTAGTCCCAATACAGCTATTACTGCTTATGATTATGGAGTTGTATCACTTCGAGCAAAGATTAAAGTGTTGGCCACCGAAACTCATAAATACAGAAAATTTGGTGAAGATATTTTTGAAACCTCTGTGGGGCGATTACTTTTTAATAGTATTTTACCCAACGATTTTGCTTATGTTAATGATGAAATGAATCAGAAACGATTATCTTCTCTAGTAGATGAATTAATCTTGCATTACGGTATCGACTCTACCCCTAAAGTCTTGGATAAAATTAAAGAATTTGGTTTTAAATATTCCACTATTTCAGGGACAACTTGGGGTTTGGATAATGTTAAGGTACCTTTAGATAAACCAAAAATTATTGAAAAAGGTAAAAAATTAGAAGAGGAAATTATCTCTCAGTGGCGAGACGGATTATTGTCTGAAGAAGAAAAATATCAAAAAATTATTGAATCTTGGACTCACACTAAGAAAGATTTGGAGAAAATTTTGCCTGATACTCTAGATTACAATAGTTCTACTTACGACATTTTCACTTCTGGAGCTCGAGGTAATATGTCCTCCTTAACTCAAATGACTGGAATGATTGGTCTTATTCAAAACAATCAAGGTAAAACTCTGGAATTTCCAATTATTCCATGTTATTACGAAGGTCTTTCTCCAATTGAGTATTTCGTTATTACTCACGGAGCCCGCAAGGGAGCTTCGGACACTGCCTTAAATACTGCTAAAGCTGGTTATTTAACCAGAAGATTAGTGGATGTAGCTCAAGACGTAGTAATTACTGAAGAAGATTGCGGCACCAAAGAAGGTAAAATGGTTCGCAAAGAAAATATTTCTGATATTGAAATTCCTTTATCAAAAAATATTCGAGGACGAGTTTTAGCTGCTGATCTAAAAGATAAAGAAGGTAAAGTATTGTATAAACGAGGTTTTCTCATAACTAAAGAAGAAGCTTACAATATTGAAGGCGCTGAATTTGAGGAAGTTTTCGTTCGTTCACCTCTTACCTGTAAAACTATTCATGGTTTATGTCAGATGTGTTATGGTCTTGATTTAGGTAGAAATAATTTAGTAGAAAAGGGTGAGGCGGTAGGAATTATTGCTGCTCAAGCAATTGGTGAACCAGGTACTCAGCTCACTCTGCGTACTTTCCACGCTGGAGGTGTAGCAGGAACTGACATTACCACTGGTTTGCCTCGTGTTGAAGAAATCTTTGAAAGAAGAATTCCTAAAAATCCAGCAGTTGTCTCACAGACAGATGGTGAAGTATTTGAAATTAAAGATAAGGATGGAAAAGAAAAAATTATCAAAGTCTTATCTGATACAAAGGTTGATGGTAAGTCTAACGAAATAGAATATGTGGCACCTTTTAGAAGAATTCCGATTGTTAAAGTTGGTGATCGAGTTTCTAAGGGTGAATTACTGACCGATGGTTCAGCTAATATTGCAGAAATTTTTAAATATGGAGGCAAAGATGTTGTTGAAGAATATATTATTCGTGAAATAAATAAAGTGTACGAATTACAAAGTGCTTCAATTTCTCGTAAGCATACTGAAATAATTGTTAGACAAATGTTTTCTCGTAGGAAAATTAAAGATGCCGGAGAAACTAATTTCTCTATTAGTGATATAGTAGAAAACACTGCTTTTATTGAAGAAAATATGCGAGTGGCTGAATTAAATGGCAAGGAGGCTACGGCGGAAACCGTTGCTTTAGGCATTACTGAAGTATCTCTTCGTACTAAGAGCTGGTTGTCAGCAGCTTCATTCCAAAATACTAATCGGGTGTTGATTGAAAATGCGATTAAAGGTGGAGTGGATTCTCTACGAGGATTAAAAGAGAATGTTATTATTGGTAGATTAATTCCAGCTGGTACTGGTTTTAAAGATTATACAGTACCAACAGATGTTTTAGAGTAAGATAAATTTATATGAACTCTCCCGTAGATCAGATTAAGGAGAGGCTGTCAATCGAAGAAGTAGTCTCTTCTTATATAAAATTAGACAAGGCGGGCTCTAACCTAAAAGCCAAGTGTCCTTTTCATAATGAAAAGACACCTTCTTTTTTTATTTCTCCAGACCGAGGCACTTATTATTGTTTTGGTTGTGGTGCCTCGGGAGATATTTTTTCTTTTGTAGAAGAATTTGAAGGGCTTGATTTTAAAGGAGCCCTGAAATTACTTGCTGCTCGTGCTGGAATAGAACTTAGTAATTATTCTAAAGAAAAAGCTAGTGAAAAAGATAAATTATTAAAGGCAATGGAGACAGCCACTAGTCACTTTATTAAAAATTTAGCTAATAACACAGAAGTATTAAATTATTTAAAATCTCGCGGACTAGAAGAAAAAAGTATTAAAGATTTCAAGATTGGTTTTGCTAAAGATGCTTGGCGAGATCTATATGATTTTCTCAAAACTCAAGGTTTTAATGATTTAGAAATAGAAAAGGCTGGTCTAGCTAAAAAAACTGAAAAAGGATTCTATGATAGATTTCGCAATAGAATCATGTTCCCGATTACTGATTCCAGTGGTCGGATTATTGCATTTTCTGGTCGTATTTTTGTTGACGATGGTAAATCACCAAAATATTTAAATAGTCCCGATACTCCAATCTTTAATAAATCAGCAGTTTTGTACGGGTTAGACAAAGCAAAAGATTCAATTCGTAAAAATAATTTTTCTATTTTAGTTGAAGGCCAAATGGATCTGATTTTATCTCATCAATCTATGTATAGAAACACTATTGCCACTTCTGGCACCGCATTGGCTGATTCTGAAATCTCAAAAGAAAATGTGGTGTCTAACCTGGGTCTTGTACGTAGATTGTCTAATAATTTAGTTTTAGCTTTTGATGGTGATAAAGCAGGTATCTCTGCAACTAGCCGAGCTGGTAAAATTGCTTTATCTTTAGGCATGGATGTAAAAATAGCCTCCTTGCCTCTAGGTATGGATCCAGCTGATTTAATTCACAAAAATGGTGTAGATGCTTGGCGTAGCGCCATCAAAGATTCTAAACATATTATTGAATTTTTATTAACTAAAATTATTAAAGATTTTGATAATGACACTAGAAAAGTAGGGAGGGAAGTTAAGGAAAAACTTCTTCCTTATGTGGATGCCTTAGCTAGTTCTATTGAAAAAGCTCATTTTTTAAAAAAAATTAGCGACCTAACTTCAATTCCTGTTTCTGCTCTAGAGGCGGACTTAAAAAAAATAGAACAAGAACAAAAATATGAAAAGCGCGAAATTGAAAATACAATAGAAAATTCTTCTAGTTTGCGTCGCAAAGATTATATTGAAAGAAAGCTACTTGGATTGATTTTATGGCAGCAAACTTTAACTGAAAAATCTATTGATGTTGAAAAAATATTGTCAGAATTTTCCGAGATATTAAATAAAAAACCAGAAGATGTGTTAGCTAGTAGTAAAGAAAATAGAGAGGATTTAATTTTTGAAGCAGAAGTTTTTTATAAAAATGCGTCATTAGAGCAAGATATTCGAGAGCTTTTAGATAATCTTTTAGAGGAAAATCTAAAAGAAAAGCTTGGTCGTAAAATGAGAGAATTGTATCTGGCGGAAGAACAAAAAGATAAAGAAAAGTCAGTTGAAATTTTAAAAACAATTAATGAAATTAACCTTAAAATCCAAAATATTAAAAATAATAATTTAAAATAATAAAATTTATGAAAAAGAAAACAAAGAAAAGTGGGGTTCGAAAAACTAAAATAAAAACAAAAAGTTCTCAAAAAAAGACAAAAAAATCTAAGCCCAAAAAGATTGTTAAGAAGAGGATTGTAAAGAAAAAAAATAAAAAAGTACTTAAAAAAACAACAAAAAAGAAAAACAAAGTAGTTAAAAAAAATAAAAACATTAAATCTTCTAAGAAACTTACAACTCATAAAAAAAAGGTGGAAGAATTAGATCGTTTATCTGGAGAATTAATTGAGAAAGGACGCAAAAGGGGATTTATTACTTATGATGAAATTTTAAAGACTTTTCCAAATATTGAAAATAATATTTTTTTCCTAGATGAACTTTATGAAAAGTTTTCGGTGGCGGGTATTGATATCCTAGAGGGTGGCAATTTACTCAACTTAGATAACGATATTAATGACAAAGTTTTAGGTCAATCTAGTATGCACGATTCTATCCAAATGTATCTCAAGGAAATTGGTCAATATCCCTTAATTCATGCTAGTGAAGAAAAAGATTTAGCTAAAAGAATCGAAAAAGGTGATATTGAAGCAACCAATCTACTTGCTCGCGCCAACTTACGTTTAGTTGTCTCAATTGCTAAAAAATATGTTGGTCGTAGCGCTAATCTGACTTTATTGGATCTTATTCAAGAAGGCAACCTTGGTTTATTTAAAGCGGTAGAAAAATTTGACTGGACTAAAGGTTACAAGTTTTCCACCTATGCTACTTGGTGGATTCGTCAATCTATCACTCGTGCTTTGGCAGATCAAAGTCGCACCATTCGTATTCCGGTCCATATGGTGGAAACAATATCTAAATATAAACAAGTACATCGAAAATTAAGTCAAGATTTAGGTCGAGTACCTTTAGCCGAAGAAATTGCTACGGAAATGAATATTCCACTTGAAAAAATACATGTTATTGAAAACATTAGTCAAGAAACAGTTTCTTTAGAGCAACCAATAGGTGATGATAACGAAAAATCAACCTTAGAAAATTTTATCCCTGATGATAAAATTCTACGTCCAGACCAAGAATCTTCCCGTCGTATTTTGTCTGATCAAATTAAAGAAGTATTAGACGAATTAAATCCTAAAGAACGCAGGATTTTGGAAATGCGTTATGGACTTTTGGATGGTATTCAGCACACTTTAGAGAGAGTAGGGGAGGAATTTGGGGTTACTCGTGAGCGTATTCGTCAAATTGAAGCGAAGGTGCATGAAAAGCTACGCCAGCATGACAAAATTTCACGTCTTAAGAATTACTTTGATTAATTTTATCTAGTTACTCCAGTACTCTAGTTGCTGAAGTATTTTTTCGTATGGTTGGGCACCTCGAATCATATCTACAATTTCTCCATTTTTTAAGATAAGAGAAAAAGGTGTACCAAATCTTCCGGCTCCAGCTTTATTTCCATCTTCTACATCTGCCTCTACTTTATTTTTATATTTACCACTTTCCAAACAAGTATAAAAAGAAGAAGTATTCAAGTCAACGTATTGGGCGATGTTAGTTAGTTCCTGGTCTTCTAACTGATTATTAGGGGGTGTTATTGAAAATAATCTATCTATGTATTTCCAGAAACCTTCGTTGCCTCCTTGTTCAAAAGCACACTCAGTGGCCTCTGCTTCACGTGAGGCTTTTGGATGTAGTCCAGGAATGGGGTAATGTCTATAAATCCAAGCTACATTTTCTTTCTCTTGCAATATTTTGTGCATTGTTTCGTGAAATATTTTACAAAACGGACATTCTGTATCTGAATATTCCAACACTATTAAATCCGCATCTATATTCCCAGTAATATGGTCTTCTGCGCTAATTGGCCTAATCTCTAGATTGGAAAAATCAATTTCATTCGCAGATGGAATTTGATTTTGAGGTGAAAGTTCTCTGGGTTTACTATCTTTTAATAAAATAGCTCCAGCTATCAAAACTCCAGCTATAATAATAGCACTGACAATTTGATTATTAGTTTGCATTTTTATATATTACTATATTCTCTCTTAATATGCTATAATTTTATTATTAAAGGTCTTTTATTATTAATATAAATATTCGTTTTTAAGCGAAAAATTAAAGAAAATATGTGTAATTCAAAAGGTTGCTGTAGTGGAAAGGGTATGTGTACTATGGCTCAAGTTAGTTTTTGGTTATTAATTATTGGAGGTTTGAATTGGGGTTTAGTTGGTCTTGGTATGCTATTAGGAGGTAGAGACTGGAACGTGGTTCACATGCTTTTAGGTTCCTGGGCTATTATTGAGGCCATAGTTTATTTACTTGTAGGTATTGCGGCTGCTATTAAGGTATTTGATGGTTGTCGTTGTCATAAATGTACAGGAGGTGATATGGAAAAAAGTGATAATGGAATGCAAGCAAGTATGTAGATTTACCTAAAAAGCAAAATCCCCTGATAAAAAGTCAGGGGTTTTGCTTTTTAGGTTTAAAATGCTATATTTAGGTAATATTATGGCCCTTATTCCTGACCTAATACTTTATATTTTGATCTTTTCGTCTGTCTATGTGCAGGTCTTTTTTCTGGTAACTTTTTTAGAAAATAATAAAAAAATTATTATTCGTAATGGGCAAATTAAACTAACCAGATATCCATCAGTAACAGTTATCGTTCCTAGTTGGAACGAAGAAAGAACTGTTTATAAGACAGTGCGTTCACTTTTAAATCTTAATTATCCTAAAGATAAGTTGAAAATATTTTTGGTAGATGATGGTTCAACAGACGGTACCTGGAATGCTATGAGCAAATTTTCTCATTATCCGAATATTAAGTTATTTAAAAAAGAAAATGGTGGTAAATATACAGCACTTAATTTAGGATTGCAAAATGTGGAGACAGAATTTGTCGGCTGTTTGGATGCTGATTCTTTTGCACACCCAGAAGCTTTGGTACGAATTATGAGTTATTTTGAAAATGATGAAAGTATGATGGCTGTAGCTCCATCGGTTACCGTATATGGTCATAAAAACATTATCCAGAGTGCTCAAAATGCTGAATATCACCTAGGTATTTATATTAAAAAAATGCTTGGATTCTTAGGAGCTATTAACGTCACTCCCGGACCTCTAACCATTTTCCGTAAAAAGGTGTTTGATGATTTAGGACCATATCGTCATGCACACAATACTGAAGATATGGAGATTGCCTATCGTATGCAAAAACATCGCTATAAAATAGCGCACTGTCATGATTCCTATGTTTTTACAAATTCTCCTTCAACAATTAAGAAGCTTTATCGCCAGAGATTGCGTTGGATTTATGGTTTTATAAACAACACTCTAGATTATCGTGAGATAGTGCTTCGAAAAAAATATGGTAACTTTGCTTTATTCACCCTGCCTATGGGTATTATTTCTATTTTTTCTGTTGGCTATTTATTTGGTAGGATTATCTATAACATAGGTGATTTTCTTTATTCCAAAATAATTCAATTTCAGACGGTTGGTTTTAATTTTGGTAGAGAAATAGGTACTTTTGATCCATTTTTCATCAATGCTCAGATGTCTTTATTTTTAGTGGTAATTATATATTCAATCTTAATCTTTGCTATCTTATTTGGCCAGAAAATATCAGAAGAAAAATTTAAATTTTCTTTCAGGATGTTTTATTTCTTTCCGATTTTTAGTCTTTTGGCCCCTGTTTGGATTTTACAAGCGATGTTTAATACTCTATTTTCTAGAGTGCCTACTTGGCGATAAAAATGCAGAACAATGTTGATTGGAAAAAATATTTGATTGTTTTATTTATTACCATAGGTCTTTTTCTAACTGCTTATTATATCAGTGAATATTTTGGCAATCGGAAAATTATTCAACTAAAGTCAATCCAAGATCAATTAGCTATTAATATCTTATCTTCTGAGACTGAATTTTCTCTTCTTTCCGACCTTTCTTGCAAAAGTATTTCTGGTTCTGTTTTATCTGATCAGTTAAATGAACTTGGGGATAAATTAGAATGGGGACAGAAGAATTTGGGTACAGTTGAAGAAGTTTTGTCACTCAAAAAATATTATTCTTTATTGGAAATTAAAGACTACCTCTTAATGAAGAAAATTTCTGCGCGTTGTGGTACTAAGGCTGCCTTTATTTTATATTTCTACACCACCGCTGAGAATTGTAGTGAGTGTGAACGTCAGGCCTTAGTGCTCTCTGACCTGCGAGCTAAATATCCGGAATTACGGGTTTATTCTTTTGACTATAGTATAGATTTATCTGCAGTCAGAGCCATGATTCAAATTTTTAAAATAGAAGACACTAAACTGCCAGCGTTAGTTATTGACGATGATGTTATGACTGGATTCCGAGGAATAGAAGAATTGGAACCAATTCTTACTAAGTCTTTCAAGTTACAAGAAAAAATATTGATAGAAAATTCTTTAGAACAAACGGAAGATTAACTCGGGAATGATTTTAGTTTTTATTTTTATATAATATTTTTAGTTTTTTTAAGCCTCGGTGCATTTGTACGGTAATAGTATTTTTGGGTTGTTTTATTATTAGGGATATTTCTTCAATGGACATATCTTTAAGATATCGCATTTTCATTACTTTTCTATATTTTTTAGGAAGATGATTTATTAACAATAACGCTGCTTTTCCATCTAAAGTGTTAAACAGACGCGCAGAATCATCAATTTTCGGCTCAAGACCTTTTTCAATCAAGACATCCAATGAGATTGTTTTGTGTTTCCGGTACTCATCAATTATAAGATTATTGAGTACGTGATACAGGAAAGCCTTCATAATATCTATTTTTCCTCCTTTGATTAGGTATTTCCATGTTTTTAAAAAAGTATCTTGTACTAAGTCTTCACCAAGTGCGTGACTGTGTGTTTTAAAAAAAGCGCGTGCATTTAACCCCTTCTCATAATCATTATGCGCTAAAGTTAGTTTTGCCTCCAAGACCACTTTCTGTTTTTTAGTTATCATACGAATATATATTTTAACACATTTTGTGTTTTTTGGCTAGTAGCTTAATGTAATAATTCTGGTTCTCTGGCGTCAAGTTAAGTATGGCAACAAATAAAAAAACCACCAGAAAAAAACTTAAATCAGTTGGGAATGATTTTTTTGAGCGCTTATGGGAAGAAAGCTGGATATATATTAAAACAATGGTAGATGTTATGCGAGAACCAATTTTAATTTTAGATAAAGATTTTCGAGTTATGGCAGCTAATCAACCCTTTTATCAAACTTTTCAAGTTGAAGCAAAAGACACTGAAAAAAAAATTATTTATGAACTAGGTAATGGTCAATGGGATATTCCAGCCTTTCGAAAACTCTTAGAAGAAATTTTACCGAAACATACTTTTTTTAAGGGTTTTGAGGTTATGCATGAGTTTCCTGTTATTGGACACAAGGTAATGATTTTAAATGCTCGTCAAATTCATTTCCAAGGGGACACTTCTTTTCAGCCGATTATTCTTCTAGCAATGGAAGATATTACTGAAGTAATAAATATTGCGGAAAGATTAGCTGAGCACACCAATCAATTTGAATCTAAACTTATTGAACGAACACAAAAATTAGAAATTCATATTCATAAATTAGAAAAAGAAGTTAACAAATTAAAAAAGCATTAAAGGGGATTATGGTTGTGTGAACTAATAGATTTTTTTCTTTTAGTTGTAATAATTTAAGCCCTAGAACGGCTTTATCTATAGACATAGCCGAAGTCTATGTATTAAACATAATAATAAAATATATGAAAAATTTTTATAAAAATGCGACAGGTTTAGCTTTAATGGTGGTTTTGATGTTTGGTTTTGTGCCTTTCAAGGTAGCTCAAGCTGCTGCGACACCTTCTCTTGGTTCTGCAGATGTATTTAGTGTTCTCGCTACTACTTTTCAACATAATGGTGGGCTCACAACTCTTTCCGGAAGTCTTGGATATGCTGGTGAAGCTGGAGGTGGGCCTTTATCTGTTGGAGGTACAACAGAAGTAAATAATGCTACTTGGACAGCAGCCGGAGGAGCTCAAAATAACACTTTAGCTACTGGATTAGATCCTCAAGTATGTACATTCAATTTTGCATCTGGGGCGATTGACCTTGCTACTGATACCACTCACGGTCAAATTGGAGTTTATACACCTGGAGTATATTGTGTAAACGGTGCCGCCTCAATAGGAACTGGGGGGATTGTTTTCAATGGTGTCGGAACTTATATATTTAGAATTGCCGGCGCGTTAACAACAACTGATAATTCAATTGTTTCATCTGCGGGTGCTTCGTCTTGTGATGTATTTTGGACCCCAACTCAAGCTACGACCCTTGGTGCTAATACAACATTTATTGGAAACATAATTGATCCTTCTGGTATAACGATTGGCAGTACTACAACCATAAACGGAAGAGCTTTGGCTTATGGTGGTACGGTTACCACTACTGATAATACCATTAACTCAGCATGTGTCATTGGTACAGCTTCAGTTCCAGCATTACCAAATCTTACTAACAACAATACTATTACTGTCTTCAAGCAAATTATCAATGATAATGGTGGAACTGCGGTCACTACTGATTTTCCACTTTTCATAAATGGAAATCCAGTAATAAGTGGACAGAGTGTCAATTTGGTTCCAGGCATATATACAATTACTGAAACTAATCGCCCAGGCTACACCAGAACTTTTACTGGTAATTGTGATGTCAATGGACGAATTGTTCATGGGGGTGTAAATACTCACAATAGTATTTGTACTATAGTTAACAATGACGTAGGAGTGTCTGTGACTCCTGCTGTGCCTCCCTTTATTGATTTAATTAAAACAGCTAATCCTGTGTCTTTACCAGCTGGTTCGGGTCAGGTGATATATACTTACACTCTTAGTAATATTGGAACAGTTCCGGTAACCAATGTAACTATTATCGGAGACACTTGTAGTCCTGTAAATCGTATTTCAGGTGACCTTAATAGCAACTTAAGTCTTGATTTAGATGAAGTCTGGGTGTACACCTGTACCAAAATAGTTTCGGAAACGCATACCAATACTGCTGTTGCGACTGGATGGGCGAATGGTATCTCCGCAGTTGATGTTGCTAGTGCTACTGTGCTAGTTGGTACTTCAGCTATACCACCCTTAATTCATATTCTTAAAATGCCTAATTATTCTATATTACCTACAGGGGCTGGTACCGTGATTTATTATTATTCTGTAACTAATCCTGGCACAGCACCACTTTCTGATGTTCATGTTACTGACGACAAGTGTCTCGGCTTACCTGGCCGTGTTTCAGGACATCCAGGAGATTTGAATCAAAATAATTTACTAGACAATAATGAAGTTTGGAATTTTACCTGTCCAATGAATCTAACTCAAACCACCACTAATACGGCTATTGCTTATGGTAGTGCCAATGGTTTAATTGCGACAGACTTTGCTTTAGCTACAGTAGTTGTTGCCAATACTCCTACATTGCCAGCGACAGGATACGGCCCAGCTGATAATAATATTTTAAATATTATTATTCCAGCTAGTCTTCTAATGATTCTATCTTTCCTTTATTTCAATCTAAGAAAAACAAACAGTTTAATTTAGGTCTAGTGTATGCAATTTAAGAGCCCATCAAAACAAATATTGTTTGCGATTGTTTTTTTGGGATTTGTATTTTTTCTAGCAATTGTTTTTTATTTTATTCCAAAAAGTTCAATTCAAGATAGTTCAGCAATACTGGCTCCCAACATTACTATTAATTCAACTTCCAAACAAGAAAATTCTAATTTAGCGGTTCGTTTAAAAATTCCTAAAATTAATGTAGATAGTCCGGTTGTGCCAGTAGGTCTTACTCGTCTTGGGGCCATGGATGCGCCTACCGACCCTATGGAGGTTGGTTGGTTTAATTTAGGTCCTAATCCCGGGGAAGTAGGCAGTGCAGTCATTGACGGACATTCCGGCTATAAAGATAACATTCCGGCAATATTTGACGACCTATCTCAATTAAGTTTAGGTGATGATATTTATATTGAAAACAATAAAGGTGAAACAATTATTTTTGTAGTCAAAAAGATTCAAAAATATTATCCCGATTCCGATGCTTACGGTGTTTTTAATTCTAATGATGGTCTAGCTCATCTTAATCTGATTACCTGTGTTGGGGTTTGGGATACGGAAACAAGAAGTCGCTCGGAACGACTGGTTATCTTTACTGATAGAAAATAAAATTAATCTGGAGCCACCTCTCGGATTCGAACCGAGGACCTTCGCTTTACAAAAGCGTTGCTCTACCAACTGAGCTAAGGTGGCGTTATTTTTATGAAACCATCTCTCACTATTGCTTCTATATAATCATATCTCTTCAATTTTTTCAACCTGTTTTCTATGTATCTCGCCTCTTTTAGTGTATTAAATTTTTGAGAAAATACTAAATTTAACTCTCCCATTTTCTTTGTCGAGGGAGTAAAACCCCCTTTATGATGCTTTATCCGATTATCCAAATTTGTTGTACTTCCGATGTAAAACTTTCCTTTGTTGCTTTTTAGAATATATACGTAGGTCATATTATAATCTGAGTCCCGACGCTTTTGGTCGGGATCCCGACTTTACGTCGGGACTAAGGTGGCGTTATTTTCTCTTCTTCCTCTTTTTTGATATTGTGTTTTATTTTCCTGATTTTATATTTATAGTCTGAAACCATCCTTAAAAATTTATTTACTTCTTTGTTTTCTGATCCGTTTTCTATATCACGTTTATGCCAATTACTTAGTTTTGTTTTTAAGTTGGTATGTTTAACTTTCAATAAATTAATTGACCGGAAATACAGTCTGATTATTGTCACTAAAGCTACATAACTATATCTCTTTATCTTTTTAGTAGTAATATATTTTATTTCAACTACATAAGGGATTTCTAAAGAAGATGGTTCTTTTTCTAAAATGCTTACGTCTTTATTTTGAATTAAAGACAGTTTCCTATTAAACATTATAGTAATTGCAACAAAAGATATGATAAATAGGGGAATTAAAATATTCATATTAGATTGAGTATTTTTTTACTTCTTTAATCTGCGCTTTGTTTTTTTCTAGTAATTGTCCCACTGTTTCGTCTCCATTTTTAATAAATGGCTGATCTAGCAAAGTACGTTCTTTGAAATAAGTGGATATTTTACCTTCTAGCATTTTTTTCTTAATTTCTTCAGGTTTATCAATTTTGACTACCTCTTGTTCAAATACTTCCCTCATTGTTTTTTTAGCATTAGTATCAATATCGCTAGCTTGAATATATTCTGGCTTCATTGCAGTCATATGCATGGCAATATCTTTCGCTAATTCTTGATTACCACCTTCTAGGGATACTATTACCGCTATTTTATTATTGTGTACATAATTACCAATTATTTTTCCTTCTAATTCATAAATCTCTCCTAAGCCGATGTTTTCACCGGTTTTCTGAATAACTGGGTCAATTAATTCTTTTACGCCTTCTTTAGTTTTTTCAATACCTTCGGTTAAAGCTTTATCGGTTATTTTTTCCAATAGGTTGGTAAAATCTTCATTTTTAGCCACGAAATCAGTTTCACACTGCAAAGCAACCAGAACTGATTTATTATCATTACTTTTTACCATCACTCTTCCGTCTTTTAATTCACGATCTTTTTTCTTAGATGCGATATCAGAACTTGTTTTTTTAAGTATTGCCAAGGCTTTGTCCATATCACCCCCTGCTTCTTCTAGGGCGCGCTTACATTGCATCACTGAAATACCAGTTGCATCTCTAAGTTCCTTGACTAGTTCGGTCGTAATTTCTGACATTTTATTTAAGCTTCCTTGTCGGGTATTGATAATTGACCTCCTTTATAAGCTTCAATAATTGCTTTAGTAAAAAGCTTAATTGATGGAACAGAAGCATCATTACCGACAATTGGATAATCTACACTTTTAATATTTGAATCAGAATTTATTAAGGCAATTATTGGTACGCCTCCCTTTTTAGCTTCTGTGGTTGCGATTGATTCTTGCTTGGCGTCTATTACAAACACTGCATCCGGGGCTTTCTTGAGTCCAATTAAACCTAAATAATACTTGGTTAATTTCTCCATCTTTTTTGCTAACACTGATCGTTCTTTTTTTGTGTATTTACTTAATCCACCAGCTTCACTATCTTTGTGGTAATTTTCTAACACTGCAATTCTTTTTTTAATTTCAGAAAAATTACTCAAAGTGCCACCAATCCATCGTTCTACTACATAAGGCATATTTAGAGATTCTGCAGCATTTTTTATTATTTCTTTGGCTTCTGGTTTTGTGCCCACAAAAAGTATTACCTTATTACGAGCACCTAAATCCTTTACGAACTGAGTAGCCTTATCCAACAAAACAATTGTTTTTTCTAAATCTATAATATCTCCATTATTCTTTGTGGTGTAGATATAGGGTGAAACAGAGGGATGTCTTCTGGATTTTCCATAGCCATAATGAACCCCTGCATTAAAAAATTCCTCTATTTTTGAGGGCAGATTTATTGTCTTTTCGTCTCTTTTTTGCATAGACGTTATATTAACAGAAAGTTGCCCGATTTGCAACAATCAGATATATTTTACAGACTATTTTCTATACTTTGACCAAAAGGCTTTTGTGAGCTAATATGAACCTATGAGACAATCAAAACTTTTTACTAGAACCCAAAAAGAGGCACCCTCGGACGAAGTATCTAAGAATGCAGAGCTTTTGATTAGGGGAGGTTTTATTCATAAAGAGATGGCTGGGGTGTATAGTTACTTGCCTTTGGGTTTACGAGTATTGAAAAAAATTGAAAATATCATCAGAGACGAAATGAATAAAATTGGTGGTATTGAAATGAAAACTTCAGTACTTCAGAATAAAGAAATATGGGAAAAATCCGATAGATGGAGAGATGAATCGGTTGATACCTGGTTTAAAACAAAATTAAAAAATGGCGGAGATGTGGGTTTGTCTTGGACTAACGAAGAAGCCTTTGCAAATATTTTGAAGCAATATGTATCTTCTTATAAAGATTTACCGATTTTTCCATATGACTTTAAAGATATTTTCAGAAATGAAGTTAGAAGTAAGTCAGGTATTATGCGGGGCAGGGAATTTTACTGGAAAGCACTTTACTCTTTTTCTAAAAACGAAACTGAACATAATGAATTTTATGAAAAAATAAAAATTGCCTATCAGAATGTTTTTAAAAGAGCCGGTATTGGTCACTTAACTTATTTAACTTTTGCCTCTGGGGGAACTTTTTCTAAATATTCCCATGAGTTTCAAACCATGACTTCCGTTGGGGAGGATACTGTTTATTTGGATGAAAATTCAGGTATTGCTATCAATAAAGAAGTTTATGACGATGAAACAATCTCATTGCTGAATCTTCAGAAAGAAAAATTAATTGAAAAGAGGGCTATTGAAGTTGGTAATATTTTTTCACTGGGGACAAAATATTCAACTCCTTTTGATTTGAAATATACGGATGAAAATGGAGAAGATAAACTAGTCATCATGGGTAGCTATGGAATTGGCCTGGGACGACTTATGGGCACCGTGGTGGAGGTTTTATCCGATGATAAGGGTATAGTTTGGCCTACATCTATTGCGCCCTTTACCGTGCATTTACTATCTTTGGGTGAGAAAGATGTTGTCAAAAAAGAAGCGGAGAAAATTTACGAACAATTACTTAAAAAAAATATAGAAGTTTTATTTGACGATCGTACAGATGTTTCAGCTGGAGAAAAGTTTGCGGATGCGGATTTATTAGGTATGCCTCTAAGAGCTGTGATTTCTGAGAGAAGTATTAAAGAGGGTGGTATAGAAATAAAAAAGAGGACTGAAGAAAAAGGTCAAATTGTTACCTTGGTTGAATTATTAGAATTATGTTAGAAAAATTATATAAATTAATCTCAAACGATATTGGCATAGACTTGGGTACTTCTAATACTTTAGTGTATTTGAAGGGGCACGGTATTGTGATTAATGAACCATCGGTAGTAGCTGTTAATATCAAAACTAATCAAATATTAGCGGTTGGTAGTAAAGCAAAAGAAATGCTTGGACGTACTCCAGGGCACATTAAGGCAGTGCGTCCTTTGGTGGATGGAGTGATCTCTGACTTTGAGGTTACTGAAGAAATGCTTTCTTATTTAATCAATAAGGCTGATAAAATATCTAAAAAAATTGCGAGACCGCGAGTTTTGATTGGTGTACCTTCTGGTACGACAAATGTGGAAACTCGTGCGGCTTATGATGCAGCGCGAAGTGCTGGAGCTAGAGATGTTTTCTTGGTAGAAGAGCCCATGGCAGCCGCGATTGGGATACGCTTGCCAGTCAAAGATCCTGTCGGTTCTATGATTATAGATATGGGTGGTGGAACGACAGATATTGCTTTGATATCTTTAGGAGGAATAGTTAAGTCTAGAAGTTTAAAAATAGCTGGCGACAGATTCAGTAATGATATTACTAGCTATATGCGAGATGAGTTTAAAATATTAATAGGGGAGCGGACAGCTGAAACAATCAAAATTTCTATCGGCTCAGTACTTCCTGGTGGTTATATGGAAATTGAAGTGCATGGTCGGGATTTACTGACTGGATTACCTCGACAAGTAATAGTCACCGATGCAGATATTCGTGAAGCCATTTCTGCTTCGGTTAAAGAATTAATAGATGGAGTTAAGGATATGTTGGAAACTACACCACCAGAAATTCTCTCTGATGTGATGCACAGAGGAATTACTTTGACTGGTGGTTGTGCTCTTATTCCTGGTATGGATCAGTTATTACAGAATGTTTTGAAGATTCCAGTATATGTAGTAGATGATCCGTTATCAGCTGTAGCTCGAGGTACTGGCATAATGTTGGATGATCTTGCTTCTTACAAAGATGTACTTATAGGACATAAAGATGAGTTACCTCCTAGATAAAAAAAATAAAAGAAAAAAAATATTTAATATTATAATTTTTATACTTATAATTTTTGTATTTTTCTATTTTAAGATGCCATTATTTAATGGTTTATCTTCTTTTAGTTCTTTTATTTTTCGTCCAGTATTGATTTTGCAAAATAAAATTAGTCATAATTTTGATAAATTAAATGATGTTTTTATATTTAAAAATTCTCTTAAAAAACAAAACGAAGAATTACAATTAAAGTTAATAGAAAACAATGCCCTGTTAACTAATTATTATTCTGTTGTAAATGAAAATATTCAACTCAAAGAAATTTTAGGCCGAAAAAAAGAAAAGACTAACTTTTTATTGTCGGCGATACTATCCAAACCCAACCAGAGTCCTTATGATACTCTAGTTGTAGATGTCGGTACTAATGATGGAGTAAAAGCAGGAGATTTGGTATTTGCCTTAGGCGACATACCTATTGGCCATATTGCTACTACTCATTCCAATTCTTCTAAAGTTAGTTTATTGTCCAGCGGTGGTAATATAACTGAAGTTACTATTGTTGGTAGAAATGTTTTAATGCAATTAGTTGGACGGGGAGGTGGTAATTTTGAATTGATTTTACCCAGAGATTTTATGCTTGAAGAGAAGAGCGCGGTTGTTTTACCTGGAATACCTTCTTATGTGGTTGCTACGGTTTTATCAACCATATCTGATCCACGGGATTCTTTTACTAAGGCATTACTTATTAGCCCAGTTAATGTACAAGAACTTAAATTTGTCCAAGTAAAATTATCTCAATGATTTTCAAAATAGAAAAGAAATTGCAAAACTCTTTAGGTCGAGCGGGTATTCTAGAGACATCAAATGGAATTATTCATACTCCTGCCTTTGTGCCTGTGGGCACCAAGGCCAGTGTTAAGTCTTTAACCCCGGAACAAGTTCGCGACTTAGGTGCCGAAATTATTTTAGGTAATACTTATCATTTATATTTACAGCCTGGCGATGAATTAATAGCCAAGATGGGGGGCTTGCATAAGTTTATGAATTGGACTGGACCAATTATTACTGATTCTGGTGGATTTCAAGTATTCTCTCTAGGGGCCGCGTACGGTAAAGAAATATCTAAAGTTACTAAAATAACTGATCCATCTTTAATGATCCCAGAGCGTTTTGATGATTCTCTGGGACCTCGATTAGCTAAAATTGGACAAGATGGTGTCTCTTTTACTTCACACTTAGATGGTAGTGTGCATTACATCACCCCCGAGAAGTCTATTCAAATTCAGCACAATCTGGGCGCAGATATTATTTTTGCTTTTGATGAATGTACTAGTCCGGCGGAAGACTTAAGATATCAAGAAGAAGCATTAGAGCGAACACATCGTTGGGCAGAGCGAAGTTTAGCAGAACATAAGAAATTAATTTTCGGAGAAGAAGTTTGCCGTGCGGGGTCGCTGTCTGAGCCTACTGGCTCAGCGCTGCCTCTCGGCTCGTCAGCCTGTGAGACACCCCGTACAGCAACTTCTTATCCTTCGTTGTTCGGTATTGTGCAAGGCGGACGAGATGAAAAATTACGCAAGAAATCAGCTGAATTTATTGGTAGTTTGGATTTTGATGGATTTGGTATTGGGGGCTCTTTTGCTAAAGAAGATATGTCGTCTGCAGTTAAGTGGGTTAATGAAATTTTACCTGAAGCAAAACCTCGACACTTACTTGGTATTGGTGAACCCGAAGATTTATTTATGGGAGTAGAAAATGGGGTAGATCTTTTTGATTGTGTGGCTCCAACTCGTAATGCTCGCAATGGCTCTCTGTACACCAAAACAGGTAAGATAAATATACTTAATGCAAAGTATCGAGAAGATTTTTCACCGATTGACAATGATTGTGAATGTTATACCTGTGGCGGGAAAAGGTCGGACCTTAAGGGAGCCCAAGGTCCGACCTTAAAGAGCCCAAGGTATACTAAGGCTTATTTAGCACACCTTTTTCGAGGTAAAGAGATGCTAGCTGCTACCTTAGCTTCTATTCACAATCTATATTTTATAATTAATCTAGTTAAACAAATTCGTCAATCTATCTTGGATGATAAATTCCACGAATTTAAAAAAGGCTTTTTAGAGCAATATAACAGTTAAAGCTTGTATTTTCTTGACAAGTTGTTATACTAATTGAATTAAAATGACAAAGAAAAAAGTGAAAAAAATAAAAAAGGGTGGGAAGAATTGGCGCAAATTCTGGAAGTTGGGTTTTGAAGAATTCAACACTCAGTTTTTTGGTGTGAATAAAGATGAAGAACTGACTGTAACTGAGGGGCATCATATTTATAACTTAAGTGATTTAGCACAAAAATATGGCACCCCGTTACAAATTATTTTTCCATTTATTATTGAAGATCGCCTTAAAGATTTAATCGGCTACTTTCAGGCCTATATAAAAATTTATGGCTATAAGGGTAGGTTTTTTTATCATTATCCAATGAAGGTGAATCAGAATAAGGAATTTGTTTTTCCTCTTTTATCTGAGGGTGCAAATTTAGAAGTAACTTCAGCTAATGAACTTTGGATTGTGAAGAAACTTTGGGAGGGGGAGAAATTCAATGATAAAATTCGGGTCTTCTGTAATGGTCCCAAGACCCATCAATATTTAGATTTAATTGATGAACTGAGGGGTAAGGGTATGAATGTTATACCTATTATTGAGAGCAACGATGAGATAGATAGATTATCTAAGTATAAAGGAGATGTGGGTGTCCGAGTGGACTTAAACATAAAAGCAGATACTCATTGGGATAAAAAATTTGACCGTTTTGGTTTATCAGAAAAAGATGTACTAGATTTAGATAAGATTAAGAATTTAAAAGTTTTACATTATCATCTGGGTTCACAAATTAAAACTCAGAAAAGTATTTTAGATGGAGTCAAGCATGCTTTCACTATTTACGTGGAGTTGCAAAAAACACACCCTTCTTTAGACACTTTAGACATAGGTGGAGGTTTTGGTGTACCGTATGAAAAAAAGAAGTTTTATACTGCCAAAGGAGTTTCTAGTAAGATCGTCCGAACTTTAAAGAATTTATCCGACAAAGCTGGGATTAAACATCCAAACCTAGCTGTGGAGTGGGGGCAATACATTGTGGCACCTGCCCAGATTACTATATTTAAGGTTTTTTCTGAAAAGGCCATACCCAAAGCTAATGCTAAAGCCTGGTATATTGTAGATGGTAGTTTTATGAATGATTTAAAAGATACTTGGGCGATTCATCAAAAATGGCATACTATACCGGCCAATAATATGCACAGTTCACAGCAAACCGTGTGGCTTGCTGGAAGTACTTGCGATTCTGATGATAAGTATACCGCTGGTGGAAATTATATTCTTTTGCCCAAGTTGCACGAGGACCGAGATCAGTATATCGCAATTTTAGATACGGGTGCTTATCAAGATGGACTATCTTCTCATCACTGCCTTTTATCCTCTCCTTTGAAAATAGTTGCTCAAGATGGTATAATTAAAATTATTCGTAAACGTGAAACAGCTGACTCCATTGGTAAACTTTTTGGTTGGAATGGGGACTCTAAATAAAAATGAAAAAAAATAATTTTTCACAATATAATTCTTTTGTCATTCTAATTGTTTTTGTTGTTGCACTTTTTCTTTTACTAAATAATACTGGTGATTTAAAAAATATAAAACAAGTAAGAATATCTGGTGAGGAAATACAAGTTGAATTAGCTTTAACTCAAGAGGAGAGATTACAGGGATTGTCTAATCGAACAAATTTAAATCCTGGCTCTGGTATGTTGTTTATTTTTGAACAATCTGGCGAACATCCTTTTTGGATGAAAGAAATGAATTTTCCTTTGGATATGATTTGGATTAATGAAAATATGAAAGTGGTTTATATTAAAAATAATGCTCAACCTAATGATTATCCTCAAATTTATGGCAAAGGTTATGATGCTAAATATGTTTTAGAAGTTGTCGCAGATTTTATCGAGCAACATAATTTAAAAATAGGGGATAGTGTTAGATTTATTTATCGATAAATAAAACAAGAGAAAACCCTCAGCTTTTGGCTGAGGGTTTTCATTTTGGTGTAGGTACCTATAAGCCGAATTCTGTTTTCCAGCACAAAGCTGGAACAATAGTAATTTATCTAGGCCCTCGCTTACGCTCGGGCTCAAGCGATTCTCCCTGTACCGTATGGTGCAGGGCACGATCTTGCACAGGGGTAAGGGTTTAGCCGTTTCACTCTCTATATCTCTATAGAGCTTACCCCATAGGAATTTCCTGTGGGGTATTTTAGAGCTTTCGCACTAAAACGTCTCTGCTCGCACCTATGTATTGCTACACATGGGTATTACCCACTACCCGCTACCCGTCCGAAGATGGGTCTGTGTTCGGACTTTCCTCCCCAACACTAGGTCGGGGTAACTATCTGAATACCTACTTAAATAGTCTAGCATTTCTATCTTGGACTTGCAATTTTTTAATAAGTATGCTATACTCATTTTGTGAGTGTGAGGTAAAACTTACATTTTTCGTAAACTATGTATGTGCCGCAAAACCCCGCCGTAAGGCGGGGTTTTGTTTTTGATATATAATAAAGATATGACCCAGAAAGACAAGTCGGAACAATTAAATCAAGTACACCAAAAATGGCTGGTTGAATGCGATTGTGAATTAAAAAATACGGCCACTCAAGGTGTGCCCGGAGATGGTAATCCTAATGCTGAGTTGGTTTTTATTGGTGAAGCCCCTGGCAAAAGTGAAGATAAAGAGGGGAGACCTTTTGTTGGGGCTGCGGGTAAATTTCTACAAGATATGCTTTCCAGTATCAAATTAAATAGAGAGGATGTTTATATTACTAATGTTGTAAAATATAGACCACCAAATAACCGGGATCCATTACCAGAAGAAGTGGCTTCCTGTGCGAAATGGTTACAAGAAGAATTAGCAATTATTCAACCAGCTTTAATTATTTTATTAGGCAGGCACGCCCTAGAGCGTTTTTTCCCAGGGGAAAAAATATCCCAAGTTCATGGAAAAATTTTAAAAAAGAAAACTCTAATTGGGAATTATTTTTTTGCTTTATATCATCCCGCAGCCGCTTTATATAATGGCTCTATGCGGGAGGTGTTAATGGCTGATTTTCAAAAATTGCCGAAGGTTTTAGAGAAAATAAAAAAGAGAGCTTAAGCTCTCTTTTTTCGAGTTGCCTTTTTAGCTAGCATTTCGTGCTTTATTACTAGACGTTTCTTAGTCTTCTTGGAGCGTCGTGATGGTTTCTTTGGACTTAAGGTGGTGCTTCTTTTTGCCATAAATATTTTTTAAATTATTAATACCTGTTTATCATACGATAAATTGACTTTTAAAACCACTTGACTTTTTTACTCAATAGTTTATAGTAATTATGAAGTACAATCAGTCCTCTTGTTGTAGTCCTTACCTAGGCAGGGAAAGGAGGACAAGATGCGTATGCGTATGCGCATCGTCGTCTGGTGACCTAGGCGACCGAGAGCGAAGCGGAGGACTGTCGGCCACACTAACGGAAGATGGAAGGTCGACTCGGGAGAATTTGATCACGACTCCCGCGAAACACTCATAGTGATCTGGGCGTTTTTGACCAAAACGCCCCTAGGGTTGCCATCTTGAAGGTGACCCCCGGGTCGATACTTCGGCCCATCTTGTCTCTGAACGGAGGCACCAAGAGGGTAGTGGACTGAACATCGTCCACTGCCCTCGCTTTCTTTTTAATGAGACTTTAATTTTTCTTTTGATGTTTGTGCAACATCGGATGTTGCACATTTAATTTTAACCCTTGTTTTGATGTATTACTCTTTGTGGAAATGGAATTTCTATACCTTCTTTATCAAATGCTTTTTTAATTCGCTTTCTAAGTTCACCGGTTACATCCCATTGCTTGGTTGATATTGTTTCTCCAGCTATTCTAATAACCATAGCAGAATCGGCAAATTCTTGAATTCTAATGAATTGTGGTTCTTTTATTATCAAATCTTTCCAATCTGGGTCTGTTGCTAATTCTCTACCCACTTTATTTACTGTTGTAGTTACTTTTTCTATATCCGAATCATAAGCTATACCTATGTTTAAATTTATTTTCCCATAATCTTTTGTTAAATTAGAAACTTTTTTAATTTCTCCATGCGGGATATGATGTACTGCCCCGTTTAAATCTCGAATAGAAGTCATTCTTAAAGTAATACTTTCTACTGAACCACAAGTATCTCCTAAGCAAATTACATCTCCAACACGATATTGATTTTCTAATATAATAAACAAACCTGTAATAACATCACGTATTAAATATTGGCCACCAAAGCCGAAAGCTAGACCGGCTATGCCTGCAGCTGCCAATACTGGTCCGATAGCTATTCCTAATTCTTGTAGTATCATAAGAAAAGCTATAAGCACGATTGAGACATTAAGAGTACCTTCAACTATTTGAATTAAAGTATTTTCTCTTTTTTCCTCGGCTTCTTTAGAAGAAAAACTATCAGATTTAATAAGTTTTCTTATCGTTTTTTCTATAAAAATTTTACTAAACTTTCTAATTATAAAAGCAAAAACAATAATACCTAAAATTTTTAAACCACTAGTGGTTACCCAAGGTCCAACTATATTCAATAAAGTTTCGTTGAATTTAAACATCTAATCTATTATTTTAATTTTGCTTTTTAAGCCACCCAATCATTTTTTTGAAGGTATTTACTCCCGCTTCACCATCGGCGGTTAGGCCTTCGGCTTTCTGAAACGCTTTTACTCGAGTCACCGTGCCAGGACCGTAATCATTATCTACTTTAATAGAAGTGTTATTGTAAATATTTAGAAACTTTTGGACTGTGCCCACTCTAGTACCATTTGAACCTAACTTCATAAAAATATTATCGTTTACCAATTTCTGTAATTCGTCTATTAAAACTTGATGTTTATAAACTACTGGTTGAGTATTTACTGGTGGTTTAGGTTCTTCAATTATCGGTTCTTCTATTTTAGGTCTAAGCGCATCTAATTCTTTATTTAAGTCTTCTATTTCTTTATTTAAGTCTTTGTTTTCATTTTCAAGTTGTTTTATTTTTTCGCTCGCTACATGCTCACTACCTGTTTGCATTGTATTTACTGCCCAATAGCCTATAAGCCCAATAATTATTATAACTAGAAGCGAAGTGATTATAAGTTTAAATTTTTCCATATACTTATTTTAGCAAAATTTTACAGAAGATACAAAAATTAAAAACCACCTTAAAAATGGCTTTTAATTTTTACTGAGTTCCCTTTACCCCTTCTTGTTTAATTGAAAACCAAGGAAAGATAAATAGAGAGAAGCAAAAGCCTCTACCCAATAGATCCACATTGGGACCATAAAGTCGCCTATGTACACTTGCCAACCATAAGTCAATCGGCCGATGTGCATAATACCTATTATTAAAAATATCCATGAAGCGACTAAAACAAATGTATGTTTTGTCATATCTATATTTTAATATTATGGTTTCCAAATAGCAACCTTTTATTCTAATTAATTAAATAAAGCCCTCTGTGCGTTTTGAAGTTCATTTAATCTTTTTTTATTTCTAGCTGTAAAATCACCTCTTTTTTCCATTTCTTTAAGTTCTTGAATACGGTGATCTAAAAAATCAAGAGCTGGCCCAAAATAACTATGATTATTTGCTTCACGAATTGCTTGATCTAATTCATATCTTTTAGATGAGAGTAAAAAATTACGTGATCCAGATTCACTTACTGGTTCTGGAATTTCCTCTAACTCTCGCATAAGAAGTCTTAGTATTTCTTCAATATTTGGTAGATTTCCTTTTTGATTTTTAGGAGCACCTTCCATATATAAAGTGTAGTTATTATTTATTCTATTAAATAATTATACCACATAAAAAGGGGATAAGGTTAAATGACAAAATTAAACAAATATCCCGTTAGAATAATTCCCGTTCCTACGATACCCGCAAAAATTAAAATAAGCCTTGTTTTCATTACTCGTTTTAAAATCATAAATTCAGGTAGAGATAAAGCGGTGATCGACATCATAAAAGCAAGTGTTGTACCCATTGCAACTCCCTTTTCAGCTAGAGCAGACACAAGGGGAATAACTCCCGCCGCATTGGAATAAAGTGGAATGCCAATTAAGACGGCAAGTGGTACAGCGTACCATTTATCGCTTCCCGCGTATTGTGCCAGAAAATCAGTGGGGACATAGCCGTGTATCCAAGCACCTACACCGATTCCGACAACAACATAAATCCAAACTTTTTTCAAAATATCAAAAGTATAATTTTTTGCATAATTAATTCGTTCCCTATGCGTCATTTTAGGTAATTCCACATTTCCATTTATTGTATTTTGATAGACAAATGGCTCAACTAGATTTTCAACTTTCATTTTCCCGATGATTATTCCAGAAAAAATAGAAATAACTAGTCCGCTTATTATATAAATCAAGGCTATTTTCCAGCCAAACAAGCCGAGAAGTAAAATCAAGGCCACTTCGTTAATCATTGGTGAGGCCACCAAAAAAGAAAAGGTTGTTCCTAGTGGAACTCCGGCTTGCACAAATCCTAAAAATAGGGGAATAGCGGAACAGGAACAAAAGGGTGTGATGATTCCCAGGAGTGAGGCAAGGATATTTCCATTATATTTATTTTTACGAGCTAGTATGGCTCTGACTTTCTCTGGTGGTAGATAGGAGCGAATTATAGAAACAATAAAAATAATTACTGAAAGAAGAATGAAAATCTTAAGAGTATCATATATGAAAAAATTAATTGCTTCAGCCAGAAGCGTTTCGGGTGTGATTGAAAAAACAGAATACGTCAACCAATCAGTTATTAATTGAACCGGATAGAATATACTCATATACTATTTTAATAAAACTTTTATCTATAACCATTCTTTTATTATAACAAAAAAGTTATCACTTCACGATGAGTGCTAAAAATAACTATTGTAAAATACAGTATTTATTCCTAATTTAAATTAATTATTATATAATTAATACCATGGAACCAAATTTTGATAAATTACCACACCATATGCAGTCTGAACTAGTGAATGTTGTCTGACGAAGAAGAAAAAAGATTAGCTGAAAAAAGAGCTAAGTATAAAATATAGTTTATTTGGTTTCGAACCTACTTGTCTAGTTTAGTCCAATCCAAAAAATAAAAGCGCCAATCAAGAATATGGCGATGCCCCACAAAGTGGCTTGCCCTTTAAAAATTTGAGCTTGTTTATTGATTTGTCCCGGAAAGCCAATTTTTATAATTCCTTTAATAAGTGTGGACCAGCCAAGTATGGTGATTACGACAGGCCAATTCCAAACCCAAATATTGTGCATAACTACTGTTATAAGCCCTAAGAGCATTGTTATGTAGCCAGTGGAAACAGTAATTGTCCTGTCTTCTGTGTATTCAATTACTCTCCTTAAAAATCCCGCACCGAAAGACATTACTCCAAGAATCATTAGTAAGCTTCCCCAAAATCTTGCTAAGAGAATTGTATTTTCCATGTTCTATATTATACACTCATAAGTTTTGCATTATAAAGCTCAGATTTGGCTCGCTTGGAAGGGAGTAATACGAACTATGAATTGGACTGAATTATTCCCTTATCCAAGCGTTTCTTTACAACAAATCAACGAACTTCTAGCCCTCGTTAAATAAAACTGTATCATATTTGTTTCAAATACGAAAGGGGCATAGCGTCTCCGATTTTTATTTTGGATGGTGGGTACATTACAGCAGAATTTTTCGCGCGACGCGGGGGGACGACCCAATATAATTGTACTATTCTGGTATAAACCTTTTATATATATTGGAAACGTACCCGTATATACTATCCCGCTCTGTAATAGTAAATACCAATGCCCATTATTTTAACAGCACTCTTACACATTCGTACTCACTAATGCTACTACACGAACAGCTACCCTGTTATGCTTTAGGATAATAGGATGGCAAAGTTATGAGGTGATAACACAAGGGGGGTAGTCCGCTTTCTTTTTTGATTTTAGGTAGTGGGTACATTACAGCTACACTTTTTTTACGGCGGGGGGACACCCTAATATAATTATACTATTCTACCGCAAAACCTTTTACTTATATGTTTAGAACATACCAGTATGTTCTGCTCCGTTCTATAACAGTAAATACCAGTGCTTGTTATTTTATTAGCATTCTCACACGTCTATACTTGCTAATGCTGTTCAATGTGGGGGGACGTGTTGTGCTTTGGTATAACAGGGTACAGTAAGATTATGGGATGACAGAAGGAAGGGTGTAGCTCCGTTTCTCTTGAGCTTGAGTAGGTTAAAATGTAACCCAAGTGGTAGTGAATTGGAACGAGTTAATTACTGAGCTTTCCCAATGGCATCAACTTGGTAAGGAAATTCTACCAGCTTAAAGAGCCAATATCAATAAGCTTTTGTTATTTTTTGATTACTACCTAAGGGGATTAGAAGTGATATGAGTAAAAGATGATGATATACTTAACTTATGGAAATAATCGGGGCAATAGCTTTTATATGTATTGTCGGAGTGATAGTTGCAGGAATGGTTGATAGACATAGACAGAATATCAGAGACCAACTTGCTCACGATGTTTTAGATAATAAATATGATTATTTAAAAGAGAAAGAAGAAATTTTATCTTTTAAAGAAAGATTAATCTCAATAAAAGAAAAGATTAAGTTTTTAACTCCAAATATTAAACTGACTACGAACACCGATACTGATTATCCTGTTTATGTAAGAAAATTTTGTCCTACTTGCAAACAAGGTAAATTAACAAAAAGAAAAGGTGCATATGGATTCTTTTTAGGTTGTAGTAATTATCCAAAATGTAGATTTACAAAGAATATGAATTAATTATGGGATACTATGAAGAAAAGAAAAAAGAGCTAGATGATTTGCTTTTCACTATTAAAAATGAAAAGGTAAATTTTAAAGATTTATACAACAAGGAAATAACTGCTTTAGAAGAAAAAATCGCTCAAACTAAAGCGCTAGAAGAAGGAGTTATTCAGATGGCGAAAGAAAGACAAGTTGGTTTTCCTTGGCTTGCTAATGCTTACGATGAGTTATTTCGCATTGAGGAGTTTAAATTAGTTAATTTTTTAAGAAATAAGAAATATCCAGCAGTTTCTGCTTCTGAGGTTGTTAAAGAACAATCACAATTAAGGCGAAAAGCAGAAAAAGAAAAGAAGATTGCTCAATATCTTGTAGAATATTATGAAAACTTAGCTCCATTTCTTATTGATTTCAAAGAGGAAATAGACATTGCAACTGAACAAGAAAAGGAACTTTATAAAGAATATTCTGAGGAAGAATTACAAGATGAAACAACAAAATATTTAACAAAAGAGGAATATAGAAAGTTGCCCAGCGTAGAAAGAAATCAGATGGCTTTGGATAGATACTGGAAAAGACCCAAATCCAAATGGCTTATTGGAAGAATTTATGAAAGATATGTGGGTTATCTTTTTGAGCAGGAAGGTTACGATGTTGAATATGTTGGAATTTTTAAAGGATATGAAGACTTAGGGCGTGATTTGATTTGCCAAAAAGGAAACGATTTTATAGTTATTCAATGTAAAAACTGGTCTCAATTTAAAACTATCTATGAAAAACATATATTTCAGTTTTTTGGAACAGTTTTTCAATATAAAGATGAAAATCCAGAGAAAAAAGTGCAAGCTATATTTTATACATCTACTAAGCTATCTGATTTAGCCAGAAGATTTGCCAACGAACTCAGGATTGATTTGAAAGAAAATTTTAAAATGCAAAATGAATATCCATCAATTAAGTGTAATATTTCTACAGTGAACGGAGAAAAGATTTATCATCTACCCTTTGACCAACAATATGATAATGTAAAAATAGAAAAACATAGAGGTGAGTTTTATTGTGCAACAGTAAAAGAAGCAGAGGAAAAAGGATTTAGAAGGGCTTTTCGTTGGCATAATCCTGATAAAATAAAGAAATAAATTTCAGGAGGGAATTTAAAAAATAGCGAGTGTTGGTTATTGTGGGAGTTTCAAAAAGCACTGAAAGAAAAGGTTGCTGAAGACTACCTTATGGTATTAAAAGAAAAGGTATATAATAAATTATATGCCAAATGTATTTGATTGCCATTTGTGTGATACAAAAAAGACCACTTTTGAAGTTTTAGCTGAATCTAAACAAGCATCTTTAGAAGACTATAAAGATAAAAATCACTATACAGAGGTGACTCAATTACACCAAGTTTGTAAGTGTAATAGCTGTAGTCAATATTTTTATCAAAAAATACAACTTCCCAAAAAACAACGGGTTCTTTTGGCTGGGCAATATCCTAAAATACTAGAACAAGGAACAAGGAGTGTGATGTTTGTATATCCTTTTACAAAAGTTTCACTTCCAAACTACATCGATAAATATATAAAACAATATTACAAAGAAGCTGTTAACTGTTTGTCGATTGAAGCTTATGATGCCTCCTCTGTTATGTTTCGAAAATGTGTTTATAGAATTTGCAATGTAGAAAAAATACCAACAAAGCGAAAAGGTAAAACTTTAGATTCGAAAGAAAGAATTAAACTTTTAAAATTACCAAAGGAAATCAATGATGTTCTATGTAACGTAAAATATATTGGAGATGATTCTGCCCACATTGACCAAGAACCTTATAGTCCCACTTTATTAAGAAAATTACAGGATGCACTAAGAATATCATTTAGGTTACTTTACGAAGAAAAAGAAGTGTTGAAGGATTTTAATAATAAATACAGTCAGGAAAACCAAAAAAATAATTCAAAATGATGGGTAATTTAAGTTGATTTATTGAGGTCTTTTATTTCATTTAAAAGTACAAGAAGTAATCCTAGAACCTCTGCATTTTCTGAGGTATAAGTTTTATTAATCCATAACAAGTCCAATACAGATTCTTTTGATTCAAGCACTTGGTGAATAGAACCAGAGGTAAATCTATATATGAAGTTATACAACCATTCTAGGCTTTTATGCTCTTGACCTGCTATTACTTTAGTAATCCCATTAATCTTGTCATATTCTTTACACACCTCTCCAGTATTCAAATACACATTCATTAATCAATTTGTCTCACCCTTTGCATCTCTTATGGGTGTAATAAATCCTTCGTACTCAGCAATCTTTCCCTTCATTCCTTCTATAGAAGTGATTTGCTCTATGGCGGGGGTAGGAATATATTTACCAATCTTTTCAAGATTTAATAAAGATTGTAAATTTTTTCTGTTATTTATTTGGCTAGAAGCTATAAGAGCATTTAAGTGAATATCAATCTTTTCTTTTTCTGACACAAGTAGTTTTAGGTAAAAATAATCTTCTAAGATGCTTCTAAAAATAGCATAAATCGAAGTTTTAATTCTCTCGGTTTTGCCCTCGTGGTCTTTAGTAAGAACCAACAAATCTTTTGCTTGAAAATATATGTTACAAGAAAAAACAAGCCAGATATATTCGAACCTAGATAATTTTTGAGGTTTCGGGTATTTAGATTTTATTGCAGTAAAATCTTTGTATAAGCTATTGAGTGTATTGTCAATTTCGATTTTTATATCTTCCACCCTTTCAGTTTAACATTAATCTGGTAAATGGTAAGATATTTTTATGAACCAAGAACAAGAGGCTCTGGATTTGCTTCAAAAGAAGATGAAGGAGGTTTCAGATGAAAAACTAGATGAAACCTTTATAGGTGCTTTAAAGCTTAATTCAGACCAGAAAAATGTCGTAAATTTTGTCTTCTGGCTTTGTTTTATGACGGAATCTGATTTAGATGCTGTCTTGAAACAGGCTTGGGAATTTTCAAGTTCTTTCTTTCCTCCCGAAACAGTTCAAATAGCAAGAAAAATGATTGCGGAAAACTTAAAAGGATATGCGGAAGAAAAGACTGACATCAAAGAATTTATAAAGACTCTCAATCTTAAACCTGACAAAAATGAGAAAATATTAGACTTTGTGAACAAAAATTACTCTACCAAGAGAGTATTTAACGGTGTAGAAGACTTGCCATATTTTATGGATAAAATTAAGGTTTATGAATTGTTTTATGGAGGAACAAAAAGAGTCAAACTTCTGTATAAAATAAATGACATTCGTAATGACCTAAGTCATAATAGAATAAATGACTTAAAATATAACGAGAAAAGTTTATTCCTGAGGACTACAAAAGAAGAACTCATTATGGACTATTTTGATAGTGCTTTTAATAACGATGAGTCGAAATCAGAATTTCTTAATGACCTTACTCCAGAACAAAAAGCTCAAATCGAAGAGATTGTAAAAAATAATCCTATAGATATAAAAGGTTTTTAATAACCTAACAAAAATAGTTAAAACAAAGTCTTACCTATTTTTTAAATGTTTTTTCTGGTAGTGGGTGTTTTTTTGTCAATAAGTACTATCTTTCTTTTCTCAAACTCTTCGTGAAGTGCGACAAGATATGAAGCCCTTGAGCTTGTCCAACCGCTATTACCCACCTCACGATTAAAAGCATCCATAAGTTGCCCATCAGTCATACCCTCAAAGCGTTCTTTGTATTCCATATAGTTTTTATCTGGGTCTGATTTTTCCAAATTACCCATAGATTCCGTCTCTAACTCTGGTTTCTTCTCTCCTAAATGAGCTTTTACCGCCAGCAAGGCTTCCTCCGCCGAGAGGCTTAATGGAAGCAATAATCTCTTTGGAGATGAAGATGGTTCCGTCTCCTCTTTTGACAGTTTATTTGATGAAGACACACCAAAAATCTGGATTGCCGTGATTTTCGGGTCTCCCTCCACGAACTCAACTTCCTCCTCTTTTTTGTTTCGTGGTTCTGTCTTTGATTCTTGCTTTGTTTCCCATAAATCTAAATCCCATATAAAAAGAAAAACCATTAACCCCAACGGAGAAAATACTAATCCCCATATTCCAAAGTTATTCCACATCTCCCAATTAAATTCTAATGGTTCCATATACTTTAAGTTATTCGTCTAATGGTATATACTCAAAATCACGCTCAGTTTCTTTAGTTAATAATTGCCAATCGCTCATAGTTTTATCAATACAAAAACCAAGGTTATCAATATTAGTAATGCAATGAGCAATAAGTAGCGCTGAAACGCTGGCATCTTGTTAATATTGTCTTTGGTTTGAGCAGTACGTGTACCTGTTGTTCTAATAAACATAGAGGCAGGTCGTCTCAAAAACTTAACCATAGCAATCAATATGTTGATTAAAAACAGAAAGATTAACGCCGATATGCCTACGGTCACACCAAGCCAACCAAAGTTGAATCTATCGAAACTCTCCGTAAAAACTTTAAATGTAGAAATTTCTTTGATGTGATGCAACTCCTTATATAGTGAGTCATTCAATGCCTTTTGTTCAGCGCCTTGCCAGCTTTCCCAAAGAATCATCTCCACCACACACTTGCTTCGTACATAATCCCACTTCAATAGGCAGTTCTCAAACGCCTCCTTTCTTTTGTAATATTCTGTTGTAGCTTGTTTCATTCCCATTTTGAAAACTTCGCGTGCGACTTCTTCTTCGCGCTCCTGTATTTTTGTATCAATATTACTTTTCAGGTTGTAAGCAGTAAATCCCGCATATAAAATACCTGCAATAATAATGCAAAAACAAACAATAATTAAAGGTTTTGCGTAGCTTTGGGCAAAGAATAATTTGAATTGCTGTGTAAATGGATTTGCCTTTGAATCGTCTGTCAGTTGCCGAGTGGTTCCTTTTTTCAAGCAAAGATAAATAAAGAATGGAATATTTATAAAAGGAATGATTGCCAGCACCCACCAACTTCTTGCAATACCTATATCTCGCACCCTGCGAATACAGATTTTAATGTATACGACAAATCCAAAAATCAACGAGGCAAAGAATAGTATGGCTGGCAGAAATAGAATTGGACTATCCTCTCCGAAAACTAGATAAAATAAACCCGTCACCAATAAGAAGGCTAGAGGCAAACCCCACTGAGCAGAGAAGAACGCAATCAAGAATCTGCGTCGCCCGATTCTTTCTTGCGTAAGTCCTAAAAATTGCCAGATATTTTTCATATAATTGAAATTATTTTAATGAGCTAAAAAGCAAAAAGCTCCTAACCAGCTTGGTGGATTTTAACCCACCTATATCTGTTTCCAGATATAGCCCCGTAAAAGGCAAACTCTGACTAGGAGTTTTTTATCTTTTACGGGGACTTTTTCGCCGTGCCTTTATTTCTAAAAGTTTAGGCTACTGATTAAATTGTAATTTTAATTTATCATATTTTGGTCTTAAATTAAAGGTAAATTACTTCTTTTTTGAGTTTGAATTTTTCTTTATAAAAGTATCTAAATCGCCTTTACTAATACGCCAATAACCGACTTTTGAGGCGTGGAGTTTGCCAGAATGAATGTACCGATGCATTGAACGCTCACTTACGCGGAGTATTTTTGATACTTCTTTTAGGGTAAGAAATTTTTGTTTAGCCATATTAAGATAATACCTTTGAAATTCAAATCTGGCAAGTTCTGTCTTATTGTGGTATTTTTAAAATATGAGTGTTCCGAAAGATTTAAACAACATTGACCAAGCCGTTTTTGGGTTAATTATAGAAAGTTTTTTTAAGTATAAACAATTAAACCCCACGGGGGTTTGGCTAGAAGATTTTCATCTAGTTAACATTAATTACAGAGAAGCTGTTGAGAGCCTTGTCCGTTTAAAAGGACGAGATTTAATTACTGATTTTAAATTTGGCTATGGTGGAATTTCTCTTGATGTCGGAGGATATATTGTTAGTGAGGAAGATACTGAGGATATGGAAAATTGGGCGTTGTTTCAAATTCACGTTAATAAAGATTCTATGAAAAAGAATGAGTTCAAACCGAGCCGTATTATCTCAATAGGCACAGATGGAAAATTATATGTTGGGGGAAATTCATCCGAATTTTTAGAAAAAGATAGTGGACGTTTAAAAATGTTTATTCGTTTAGCGAGACAAAGCGGTAAAAATAATAAATTCGTACCGACAAAAGAATTGGAAGAAATTGGGGGTAAATCAACCAGCAAGCAAGTTGCAAAGGAACTAGGTGAAGTTGGAAACAACTTGGCATTAAAAATTTACGATAACAATAAAATATCTCTCATTGAAGGTAAAAAAGGTAGCGGTTATCGTCTTTTACTTGAAGTAAGTATTAGAGAATAACTCCTCCCTGTTAATAACTTATTTTCTAGATGGTAAATTAACCATCTTTTTTCTCGTTTAGGTAGATTGAGGGGTATGTCAGGGGTAGGTCGTTATTTTTTATACTGCTCTATGTGAAATTAACGCCCGAACAAGTAAATAGTCTCCGAGCAATTATTCTTGAAGATTCTAAAAATTGCGAGGAACTAAAGAATTTAACCGACCAAGATTGGGAAAATCTCGCTAAAGGAGTAGCGGGCTATTACCTGTGCCTTTTTAATATGAGTAAAAACGGAGAGGAATAAATATATGGAACAAGGATGGATAAAATTATATAGAAAAATTCTTGAGAATCCTATGATTAAAAAGCCAAGTTATTTTTCCCTTTGGGTGATTTTATTACTCAAAGCAAACCACAAAGACAATCAAATGATATGGAATGATAAAAATATCCTTGTGAAGGAAGGTCAATTTATCTCTGGTAGAAATGAGCTATCAAAACAAAGTGGAATCCCGCCATCAACTGTTGAGCGAATACTTAAATACTTTGAAAAGGAACAGCAAATTGGACAACAAAAAACTACAAAGTTTCGTTTTATTACAATAATACATTGGAAAGATTATCAAAAAATGGACAGCACTATGGACAAGAAACGGACAACAGACAGACAACAAGCGGACACAAACAAGAATGATAAGAAGGAAAATAATGAAAATACTTCCGAGACAATCTCGGCGGATATTAATTCACTCATAAAAGCATTTGAGGCAGTGAATCCTGCGTGTTCCAAGTATTACGGCAATACTACCCAGCGTAAAGCTTGCCACTTTATGATAGACACTTACGGCTTCCAGAGAGTGAAGCTTGTTATTGAAAGCACTTTGCCAAAAACTAATAGTTTGGCTTTTTTCCCGTCCATAAATACCCCTCTTCAACTTCAAGAAAAATGGTCGGCTCTTGAGAGTGCTATTAACAAATATAAAAACAAGGCACAAACCGACAAAGATAAAATCGGCGGGGTCTATTGGTAGTATGAAATACTATAAAATACAATTTGGTTTTAATGAAAGTGAGTATTTACCCATAACTGCCAACGAACTTCCAAAAGCGTTAGCTTTGTTTATGGAAAAAACAGGTCGTGGAATTTTTGAAAGTGGCGCTATTCGTGGACAAGATATTATGAGAATAGTAGAAGATTGGCATAGAGCAAAGAGCTGGCATCAAGGTTATAAAATGTTGCCAGAAGATTTTGAAGAAATAAAACCTTTACAAGAAAAATATCGAGAAACCTATAATAAAGCGAAACTAATTGCTGAATTTGCCTTAAAAGAAAATAGACGAGATTTACTTTCTAAACCGCCACTTGAGGCATTCAAAGAACTACCGCAAAGAGAAATGCCAAAGCAAATATCGGAAGGAGTTAAAAAATTAGCAGATAAATTCAAGTACAATGACCCATAGATTATCCACATATCAGACTTGCCACATCTTGCCATTGTATTTTATTAATGCTAAACTTATATATATTATATGAAAACAAAATCTGTATCGTATTGTAGAGTCTCATCAAAAGAACAGGAGGAAACTGGCTATTCGTTGCCATCACAAGAAAAATTAATGCAGGAATATGCTGACCGAAAAACTTTTGAAGTTGTTAAAAATTTTTCCGTTGCTGAATCGGCTAGCGGTGCAAAACGAAGAAAGACATTTACAGAAATGATGGTTTATTTAGGAAAAAACAAAGTTGATATACTTCTATGTGAGAAAGTAGACCGTCTTACTAGAAACTTCAAAGAAGCTATCGTTATAAATGACTGGCTTGAAGAAAATTCCAACAGGCAAATACATTTCGTAAAACAAAATCTTATCATACATAAAAATGCAAAATCTGATGAGCGTTTTAGGTGGGACATTGAAATTGTCCTAGCAAAAAAATATATTGCCAATCTTTCCGAAGAGGTTAAAAAAGGACAAGCGGAAAAAATAGCACAGGGATGGCTTCCAACAAAACCACCGCTTGGTTATAAAACTACGGGAGACAAAGGCCATAAAACTATTATCGTTGATAACGATGTTGCTCAACAGATTCAGGAAATGTTCGAACTGTACGCCACGGGTAATTATTCAACTCCCCGACTAGCCGAAGAAATGTATAAGCGTGGATTACGCCAACACAGTAACAAAGCTCTACCTAAAAGTAGAATATATTTTTTACTTTCATATCCTTTTTATTATGGAATGATTCCTTGGAATGGAAAGTTGTATCAAGGTAAACACGAAGCTTTAATTTCAAAAGACTTATTTGATGTGGTGCAAAATCTCCTAAAAAGAAAACAGCAAAACCCGCACCATACCATACACAATCAATTATTAAAAAGTATGGCAAAATGTGAACATTGTGGCGGACTTTTATCGTGGGAATTACAAAAAGGCAATTACTACGGGCATTGCAGTAATGTTAAGGCATACAGAAATTGTCCAGCCAAGACCTATATGCGAGAAGACGAAGCAGAGAGGCAGATTATAGCCTTTATTGAAGCTATTGCCCCTGCCAGCAAGAAGATGCTCTCTTGGATAGAAGATGTTATCAGAAGCGAGAATAGGGCTCAAATAGAGGTACGTGAGACTGGAATCAAGCGTTTCAATGGACTCCTTCAAAAAGTAAGGGAGGAAAAAGATAGCTATTACGAAGCGACCATAAAAAAAGAAGTTCCGATTGAATTTTGCCAGAAGAAAATTGCCGAATGCGAAAAGGAAGAAGTTGTGCTTGTTGAAGAATTACGAAAAATTCAGGACACTTGTGATGATTACCAACAACTTGGTTTATTAATTCATAAGCTTGCGTACAATGCGAAAGAAATTTACAAAAAAGGCACGACTGAACAGAAGCGATTGCTTTTCTCGCAAATAATTACGAACTTTGCACAAAACCGTTTAGAACTAAAGCCGAATTGGAATTTGTCGGGTAAATATCTTTATGAGTGGATGCCAAGACTAAATAAAGATTACGAACTAGAAAAAACCTATACTACAAAACGACAAAAGAGCGATTTCTCGCTCTCTCATCCTATCGTGCTCGGGAGGTAGGGATCGAACCTACGACCAATCGCTTAACAGGCGACCGCTCTACCGCTGAGCTACTCCCGAATGTATATTCAGTTGTTTGGTGGACCTATTATATCAAAGTTGGAATCAAATTGAAAGCTGGGTTTTTGGAGTATATGAAACCCTTATGGGAAATTATGGGGGTGAAAATAGCCTTGTTTTTGCTTGATAAAAGGTTTTATTGGTATCACAATAAAGAAATTAAATAATAATGATATAATATAAACTTATGGAATTTAAGATGACAACTGAAAAAGCTATAGAAATAATTGAAATTTATCATAATTCTATAAAAGATTTACGACCTGAGGCTATTGTTCAATCAAATGGGGTTCTTAGGTATTCTAGTGGAATGATTAAATATGCTCATTTTGTTTTTGTTTCAGGGGTAATAGAAGCAGGAAATTTAACAGACGAAACAGCTAAGATGTATATGGAATCATATGCTCTAATCGATTCTCTTTTTGTTGACCCTGATGATGTGGAATCTATAAATTTGCAATATCGAGAATATGTCTTAGGTCTAAAAAATGGAATAATCACTGACTTTCAACTTCCAAACTATGGTGGTGAACTTAATGCAAGTATGGAGTTTGAGGAATTTATGAATGAATATTTATGGAGATTGGGTAAGCCAAAAATAACAGAAAACTCAAATCGTGCTTTTATGATAAATTATATGACAAAAAAATATAAAGCAGAAAAGGACACCAATAGCCTTCTCCAACTTGTAAATGAAGGCAGAATTTTTTTTCCTAATAAAAATGGGTAATATTTTTAAGCAATTTAAAGAAAAAAGAGAATGTTGGCTACTTCAAGAATTTTTAAAGGCATTAAAAAAAGAAAATCCTGAAGTAATAAAGGTTGAATGCGGTGAAGAAGGTTCTGGTGATGGAAGATTAATAATAGATAATGTTAAAATACCAGTTCAAATAGTTACTGCTGAAAGAGTTTTGTATGAAAAATCTGCTCAAGCTAAAAAGAGTAAAGAGGTCGTTGCTTATAGTGTTGAACCAGCTATATGGATTAAAGAGGCTTTAGAGAAAAAAGTAATAAGAAATTATCCAGATGAAAAAGAATTGATAATTTTAATAGATTATAGTGACTTAAGAGCAGTTAATAAGGATTATATATTGAATGAATTAAGAACAAAAGAAATTGTTACACTAGCAGAACATTTTAGAGATGTTTATATTTTAACTCCATCTGATGGTGAGTTTGTAGACAGAAGTGAGCCACTTAATGAGCCTATTCTTATAAAAATATAATTAGCATATATGGTTACAGTCAAACAAGAAAAAACTTTAGAAAAAACGGTGGAAAACGGAGAAAATCGGTAGTTTTTGGACATTATAGAGAGAGTTTTCCAACACAATAAAAAACCTAGTAAAACCTAGGATTTTGTTTTTATGGAAAATTGTGGAAGTATTGCTTGATAAACAAGGCAATAACAAGGAAAATAGTGGAAATTAGGTAGTTGATTTATCTGCAAAAAAGAGTAGCATTTAAATATATGAAGAAATATATATCAATTTTACTTCTAACCTTATTTATTGTGCCCTCAATAGCCCTTGCTTCTTGGTGGAATCCTATTTCTTGGTTTAAGAAAAGCCCAAAGATTATTGAACAAACTACTGTTAAAGCTCCACAAAGTAATACTCCTGTTGAAAGTAAGTCCAAACAAGGTACTGCTAAAATATTAGACAAAAAAGTTGATACATCAAAGACAAATGAAACACAAAAACAACCAGTCTCAAAAGTTGATGTTAAAACACCACAACAAGATACTCCTAAAACAGTAATTACAACAGTTCCAATACCTTGGGATTCGTGTAAAAATATTGATGGTGTTCAATCTTCAATACCAGAAGGTATGCAAGGAGATGGAAATGGTAATTGTGTTCCCGAGCAAAAAGTCTTTCAAAATCAAACTATACAAGAGACAATATCCTCTACCAAACCAACTATAACCAAACTAAAATCAATACCACCAAAAGCAAAAGTGGGGCAAACAATTGCAGTATCTTATAGTGCTGAAAACGTAATTAAATGTGTTTTAAATGAAACATCAAATATTGAAATACCTTTCGTTGGAAATTTACCTGAAGGAATAAAAGATATTCAACTTACTTCAAATCAATTTAAAAATAATGTTTTTACGTTTTATCTAATTTGTGCCGATAAGGACTGGAACACAGTAAAGAAATCTCTGGTAATCCCTTATGACCCAGTATTTTCATCTGTCCAGCCTACAAGTTTTTTTTCAGCTAATAATAGTAATTTAGGAAACGGTGGTACTACCTACTATAATGGTGCTCCAGCTGTGGTTATAGGAAAGTTAAAACAAGGAGCTACCGCAATTATAGAAATGGAAGGAAAAACTTACAATATGCAGTCTCTTAGTGGAGAAAATGGATATTGGGGAATGTTTGTATTTGAAGATTTAAAACGTCCTGAAGTTGTTGATTATTATAGAACTTCCTCAAGTCATAACTATACAATAAAATTTTCTTATACAGATGAATATAATCCTTTAATAACTGGCTCAGCTAATGGTGCTTTCACTTCAACAGATTAGGGGGAGGGTGAATCAAGTAGAAAATTTCTTATTAATTCTTACTTTAACCTTCCACACAGCTTGAAAAATAAAGGTATTTAAAAAATTAAAAGGTATTAAGTGGTATTAGAGAATATAGAATAATATAGGATATTTAAACTTTTAGGCACACACTCCGAAACTTAACATAACTTAACATTTTTAGCCCTAAATAAGGTTTTCCCCAGTTCTTGACTTTATTTGTAAAAAAAGAGTATACTTTGTTTACCTCGGAATTATCCGAGCGAATACTGTTAAAGGAATAAGAGCGGGCTGAAAGGCTCGCTCTTATTCGTTTTTTATGTATAATTTGTCTATGGAAAAGAAAGTATGTATATTTGTTGATGGAGAAAATTTACGTCATTCAATAGTTGATTTATTCCCTTCCTTTAATCAGCACGACTATCTACCAAAATCAGCTAAGTGGGCTGAGTTTTTTGACTGGGTTGCAGAAAAAGTTTCAGATTCTCGGGGTGAACGTGTAAGAACTTATTGGTATGTTGTTCAAAATATAGATTTTGCCCCCTATGGTCTTAGTAGTGCTCGTAAAGATTTTGCACATCTAACTAAAATTATATGTAAAGATAAGGGAATCAAAGAAAAATGGAATTTAAAAAAACCTGATGAACAGAAAAAATATATTACTTTTATAGCCAATGATATGGAGAAAAACCAAGATAAAATGCAAAAAAGATTTGGCGGTTGGGTCAATATTCAAGGTGAGATAGAAAATGACCATAAATCTATTGAATTCAGGAGAGCAGGCTCAATTAGATACAATCTATACGACCAAACTCTTGGTTCAGAAAAATCCGTTGATGTAAAACTAGCTACTGATTTGATTAAATTAAAAGATATTTATGATATTGCAGTTATTGTGTCTGGCGACCAAGATTATGTCCCTGCGGTAGATGCCATAAAGGATTTTGGTAAACACGTTGTAAATGTTTCTTTTGTAAAAGAGGACGGATATATGTTGCCTGTCGGTGCGAGAAGATTAAATCAATCAACTGATTGGTGTTTAGAGGTGAAACATTCAGATTTAAAGAAGTTTTTAAATTTACCTTAAAAAGAATATCGGAAAAAATCGGATATTTAGATAGTATATAACCCAAGAAAACCTAAGATTCAGAACCGTTTAAAACGGATAATAAACGGTGAAAAACGCGGAAAAGTCATGGATAGAACAGGTAGGAATTGGGGGGAAATGGGGTATATAACAAAATAGTGAAAATGGTGGATTTTGGTGGGTTTCAGCCTGATAAACAGGCAGATAACAAGCTAAATTTAACTGTTACATCAGTTAAATAACAGTTAAGGGGGGGGTTCACGGTAAATAGCGCTTTAAACGTATAAAAAACGTTAGAATTTTTCCTGATAAACAGGCCAATAACAGGCAAGAACAGGATGGTCTATAGCAGATAAACTGCACAAATAACAGCATATCCACCCGCTTGGCACGATTGATAAATAGGCTAAATTATGTAATAATTTTAATATAACTTAATACAGACCTAACCCTTAAATTTCAAAGTTTAAGGCATGGTCAAAAACACAGTACGTAATAAAAAACTCTTAGTCAGAGTTTACACGTACTGTGTCATAGCTGGAAACGGCTATGGGTGGCTTAAAAACCATCAATCTGGTTAGGAGCTTTTTGTGTTCTAGCTCATAAATTAATGAAGAAATATTTTTTAGTTTTACTATTAATAATATTCGCAGTTCCCTCAATTGCATTAGCTTCTTGGTGGAACCCTTTTAGTTGGAAGATTTTTCATAAAAAAGAAGTAGCTCCACAGGTGCAAGTAGAAATACAAAAAACCCCAGAAGAAAAAATAACAGAATTACAGAAACAACTTGACGATTTAAAAAAGCAAAAATCATCCTCTGTTTCCACTCCAACAACTCCAGTAGAAAAAAAGGAAGTTAAAAAACTTATTCCAGTTGTTGCTAATTCAGTAACCACTAAACCAGAAACAACAAAAATAGTAGTTGATGTTTGTCTTGAAATAGAAGGAATTCAAGACATTGTACCAATAGGTTATATAAAATATGGTTCTGGTCCTTGTGTATCATTAAAGCCAACAACCACAAATCAAAACATAATTTTAGATACTCCTCCTCCTTTAGTTATAGATATTTGTTTAAACATTGAAGGAGTACAGACTACAGTCCCTTCAGGCCTTAAATTGCAAAATAATAATTGTGTAGTTCCAACGAAAGTCTCAAGTCTTGTAATATCTCAAGGTGAAACAAGTGTTGATACAACAGGTAGTGGTGGTTCAAGAACTAATATTAAATTTATAAATGATTTTAATATTACTAATAATTCAGAAGTACCTATTTTTGTAAATAGTATAACTTATAAATTAACTAGTAGTGGTCTTATCTTGAAAGATAATTATGAGTATCGTCAAAGAATGAGCTTAGGTGTAAGAGGCTCAACAATAATACCTGATTATATAGACTATCAACATGATATAAATGAGATAAATTCTAATTACTTAAAAGTAACAAAAACTTTTGATTTACCAATTACTATTACTGCATCTGGTTCTAAGACTTTTACCTTTATATATAACCCTGCCGAATATGTAAATCAAGCAGTTAATCCATATTTACAAGTTGAAATTCAAGAAATTAATACATCCCCAATATCTACAAATAACCTTCCTATTTCTAATCGTGCGATACAAAGAACATCTTACTAATTAGGTATACTTTTTAGTTTTACGATATTATGGAAGGGTTTTTGGACCAATACGAGAAAACCTAGGATTTACGGTAGCTTCTCAACACTTTAGGACTTTAGGTGGTTCATGGTCGGTTCATGGTTAAAATGATAGGAAATGATAAGAAAAAAGGTTGGAAAAGGTGGGATATAGAACCTAACAAAACCTAACATTACTTAAGATTTTGGTTATATGGAAAACTATGAATATCGAGCTTGATAAACAGGGTAACAACAGGATAGTTCTTTACTCAGGAACAGTAAAAAACAACATGCTATTTTATTGGAAAATGGTAGAATAATGAATATGCAGGCATCAAAAATAGACTTTAAAACTTTTGGATTTGTTGAAGGTTTAAGATACAATAAAGGCTTTAAGAAATTTGTAAAAGAAATTAGAGAAAATAATAATATTCCTCCTAAGGGTTTTGATATGACAAAATATGATGAGTTTATTATTAAAGAAAAATATCCTAAAATACCAACCAAAATCAACAAGAATATTTTTTTAGCAGATGTTAAAAATTTACTCATTAGTTATAATTTATCTTCAAATTGGTTAGATTTTTTTTCTGATTATATTTTGTTTAATTACTTTGGTGATTATCTAGACAAAAGACAAATTTTAACTCTTGATTTAGGTTCAAGAACATCAACAAAAAAACTAAACGAAGAGATATTGAATGATGCAAAAATTTTTAATTTAAATACAGTAGTTATACTTTTACCAAATTTCTTATCTCAGAGAGAGTTAACGGATTATTTGGAACTTAATTTTCATAAAATTGAAAAAATACAAAAAAAGTATTTAGATAAAATAAGAAGAATTAGTAATAAGGGAGGACAACAAAAAACATTTAAAAACATAATAAGAGATAAATTTATATATAAAAATAAAGACCTTAATAAAAAAGAATTAGTTGCTAGGGTTTACAAGAACTTTAAACAAACCTTAGACCATGCTTATCTAAATAAAATAATAAGAGAAGAAACAAAAAAGCGTCAAAGATTTTTACTTTTTAATCAAAAAGAAAAAAATGTAGGCACATAAATACTGCCTACACCTATTTCCTGTCGTACCTCCCTTAAAAAGAATAATCTTAAGGTATAAACCTTAGGGTTTTTTTATTAGTTTTAATAATTCAATTTATGCGTTCAATAGAAGCAAATTATAGAAAAATTCAAAGTCGTAATCCTTATCTAGGAACTTATCCATGTCTGTGTCAGGCAGTTCGATATAAAAAGTTTTCAAGAAAATCTCTTGTTAAAGCTTTTAATGAATTAATGCCTGAAAGTGAATATTCGCAGGATGAGAAAAAAGAGCTTATTGATTATCTAGAGAATCAAACAAACATGCTTGAGGAGGGCGAAATTAGGGCTAAAAATGCCCATAGTAAACATTAAATACACCATGTTAAGTATAGAGCGATGTAAAGAAATACTTGCAGATAAAGCGATTTCTGACCTTGAAATTGAAAAACTCAGAGGTTCTCTTTATGTTATGATTGAAGCAATATTAGACGATTATTTTGAGGAATTTAATGGTAAAATAAATATATGCAAAAAGCTGTAATATACTGCAGAGTATCCTCTACTAAACAAAGCACTGAAGGACATGGACTCGATAGTCAAGAACATCGATGTAGAGAGTACGCCAAACAAAGAGATTATGAAGTAATAAAAGTCTTTAGAGATAGTTTTACGGGCGGTGGAGATTTTATGAATAGACCCGCGATGTCTTCTCTTCTAGGTTTTTTAGATAAGACACCAACAACAAATTTTGTTGTTATCTTTGATGATTTAAAAAGACTTGCTCGTGATACTATTTTTCATTTAAAGCTAAGAAGAGAATTTAATGCAAGGGGTGCTAAAGTAGAATGCTTAAACTTTACATTTGAAGACACTCCTGAAGGACAATTTATTGAAACAATACTAGCTTCACAAGGAGAACTTGAGAGAAAACAAAACCAAAGGCAAGTTATTCAAAAACATAAGGCTAGACTTGAAAATGGATATTGGTCATTTGTAGCACCTCCTGCATACAGAATGATAAAAGACCCTATTCATGGAAAAGTATTAAAAAGATTTGAACAGGAAGCTATTATAGCCAAAGAAGCACTTGAAGGGTTTGCTAATGGAAGATTTGAAAACCAAATAGATGTCCAAGAGTTTCTTCAATCAAAGAAATTTCGTAATTTAAAAAAAGTAAGTCTAGATTCGGTAAAGAAGCTCCTTACTAATTCTATATATGCTGGATATGTAGAATATAGCAAATGGGGCGTTAGTAGAAGAAGTGGACACCATGAATCCATAATTGATAAAGACACTTTTCAGAGAATTCAAGATAAATTAAATGGAAAAATAAAAGTATTCTCAAGAAAAGATAATAGTAAAGAATTCCCATTAAGAGGGTTCGTGTTATGTGCAGAATGTGTAAAACCAATGACAGCAAGTTGGACCACGGGTAGAGATAGAAAACATCCTTATTATCATTGTAAAACTAAAGAATGCCCCTTAAGAGGTAAAACTGTGAAGAGAAGAGAAATGGAAGATAAATTTGAGGAAATTTTACGCTCTATAAAACCTAAAGAAAAAACCCTAGCTCTTACAAAAGAAATATTGCTTGATATTTGGAATAAAAGAATTACTGATGTTGCTAACAACGCAAAAAACAACGAAAATGCATTAGATGAGGTCCGAACAAAAATTAGAAACTTACTAGATAGGCTTTCAAAAACAGAGAATGAAAACCTAGTAAGAACCTATGAGAAAGAGATTGAAAAACTTAGCAACGAAGAACAGATATTAGAAAATCAAACACAGGTCATGAGAAGTAGAACGCCAGACTTTGGAACCGCCCTAGATATAACTTTTAACTTTCTTAAAAACCCTTATCTTTATTGGAAAAAAGATGATTTGAAATCAAAACACCTAGTATTGAAACTGGTGTTTGAAGATAGAATTATTTACAAAAGAGAAACTGGATTTGGAACCACTAAACTAGCTTTACCCTTAAGGGTATTTGAGTTAAATCAGCTAGGTCATTCTATTGATGTGGACCGTACAGGACTCGAACCTGCCACCCCCTCATTGCAAATGAGGTGCTCTACCAGATGAGCTAACGGCCCAATTAGGGATATTTTAGCTTATTTCATATAAAAAGCAACCACAAAAGTATAAATTATTTTCTTACTTTATAAAATCTTTGCAGTTTTTTAGTAAAGTTGTATAATATCCAACATGCACTCCACTAATCTAACACCCAAAAAACTTCAACGTTCTAACACCAGTCGAGTTGTGTTTGGAGTCTGTGGTGGTTTGGGAGAATATTTCAATGTAGATCCTCTGATTTTTCGTTTAATTTTTATTGTCTTTACTTTAGGCGCTGGAAGCGGAGTAATTATATATTTGATTTTGGCTTTTCTTATTCCAAAGGAACCATTGCCTGGAGTTACTGATACTGGGTCACAAATTTTTGATGTAAAAGCCAGAATAGAAATGCTGGTTTCTGAATTACATGAATTGCGTGGTTTGTCTAAGAGGCGCAAAATATTTGGCCTGATTATAGTTTGCCTCGGGGTGTTTCTACTTTTAAATCAACTATTACCTTGGAGAATTTTTGATTGGGGAGTATTGTGGGCCGTCTTAATAATTTATCTCGGTATTTTAGTTTTGAGGGGTAAAGGCTATGGAACTAAACAACAATTTGAAAATAATAGTGATTCTAAAACTAATGAAATACCAAAAATTAATCCAGAGATGAATCAAAAGGTTTATAGTAAAAAAAATGGCGGAGGTGTTTTCCGATTGTTTTTTGGTTTAATATTTTTAATAATTGGTTTTAGTTTCTTAATTCAAAATTTTAATTTAATTCCCGGTTTAAATTTTGACTTTTCTGTATTGCTGAGTTTTTGGCCAGTCTTAATTATTTTGTCTGGTCTATCTATTCTTTCACGAGGAACCTGGTTGGGGTCTTTGTTTTCTATAATTATCACTTTTGCTATTGTTAGTATAATGGTTTTTTACTTTATATTACCTGCACCTGTTAATCTATTGCAAACTTTTTCATTTAATATTCCCAAATCTTTAGATGCTGAACATACGGATATTTTAATTGAGTTGGGGGCATCTTCAGTAGAAATAGAATCAGGAAGCGAGAGTCTTATTGCCGGAGAATTAAATTCTAATGTGGCAACCCTAAGTACTGAAAATATAATAAAAGATGGAGTTCAGCTGGTAACAATTAAAATGCAAGAGAGTTTTAAAAGGATGAAAGAGGGATTGGCTGATAATCTCAACTTCATTTTAGCGGAAGATGTACCTCTATCTATTCAAATGAAATCAGGTGCCTCTAATATTAACTTTGATGCCTCGAATATTATTTTAGAAAATTTTGAATTAGATACTAGTGCCTCTAAAGTAGTCTTGAAATTTGGTGAAAAAGCAAAAAATACCAATGTCTTACTGAAAGCCGGTGTTAGTTCAGTTGATATTACTATTCCTAAAAATGTAGGTGCCAGGATTCAAATGAGTGGTGCTTTAAATCAAAATCATTTTCCAGAATTTAATAAAATAGATGATAATCAATATCAAACTGATAATTATAATACTTCCGTAAATAAGATAGATATTTTTATAGAATCAGAGGTTTCTAGTGTTTCAATTAATAGAATATAATAGTCCAAAGTGTGCTATAATAAAGCTGTATGGAAAACTTTAAAAATAATGGGGTTTGGGTTATAAGTGTCGCCTTGTTTATCTTTTCGGCTGTTTTTTTCTTCTCAGCTCGTGGATTTTCAGACCAGGGTTCTTTTGTGGAAGTCAAAGGTCTTTCTGAAAGAATTGTGAAGGCGGATACAGCAATTTGGTCACTTAACTTTGAGGTAAAGTCCAACAACATTGATAATCTCTATGCGGACATTGAAAGAAATATAAATACTATTAAGGCGTTTCTAATAGAAAAAGGTTTTGAAGCTTCGGAAATAAATGTTGCACCAATTAATATTTATCAAGATACATATAAAGAGGCTTTATTTAGATATAATTCTAATAATCAATTATCTGTTTATACTAAAAAAGTTGATTTAGTAAAATCAGCCTCCAAGGAAACTCTGTTGTTGGTTAAAAAGGGGGTGACTTTAAATTATAATTCTATTAATTTTGAATTTTCTGATTTGAATAGTATTAAGCCAGAAATGTTAGGAGAAGCGATTAAGAATGCTCGCGAGGCTGCGGAACAATTCGCCAAAGATTCTGGTTCTTCTATTGGTAAGATTTCTAGGGGAAATCAGGGTGTGTTTGATATATCTGATAAAGATCCTGGTTCTCCAGAGTATAAGAAGATACGAGTTGTTTCTACCCTAAGATTCTTGTTGAAATAAATTTTTTATTTCTTAATATTATTACTTTATAAAAGATGGAATTAGTTTATGAAAATGGGAATAGAAAATACTGGATTATTAGGGCAAGATAATGCATCGTTTAAATCACAGCGACAAGAAGAAGAGGTTTTGCCTGTCTTAGAAAATGGTGAGATTCCTGCTGGTTTAGAAGATGGGGTAAAGAAATTTAGGGAAAAATATAAAATTGACGTAAAATAAGACGGAGGGGATAGGGAATTTGAGTCTCTCAAGGTTTACATAATCTCTAAAAATATAAAAATGACTTTTTATATTTTTAGGTATAGAATTATATTGGATTTTGTATAGTTTTACGCTTCCGGTCCCAAAAAAGAAAGGTGTAAATACCCATGAAGACAACAGAGTTTCCAGTGGAACTAACCATGGGTCGATTTGCTACACTGGTTGGGGATGAAATCCCTCAGGAGTATCGCGAAAGAATTTCCAAGCTCTTTAGTCTGTGTTGTGAGGACTGGTTTGCAGAGAGACCCTTGCTCATGTTTGCCACTCTTTTGATTCATGCGAACGACACGGGCAAGGTTCCTGAGGTTCTGTCTGCCCTAGAGAATCTTCTGGGGAACCGTCCTCTGTACGAAGATCCTGAGGCACGCCATGTGGTTTTCCGAGAAATCATGGTGTCTATCGGCTTCGGTGGTAATGGGGGAGGAAATTAGTGTCAGTTTTGGGAATCATCCACAGAAGGTCGTAGGGCAAGCCCGGCGACCTTCTTTCACTTTATGTTTTTTATTTAATTTTCTCTTTCTCTTTTAAAAGAATAGGTGCCTGTTTTTTCTCCACCAATTTCTAAAAAAACAAGGCTAGATATTTGTAATTCTGAGAGATCTTCTAGTCTTCTTTTTTTAAAATTATCAAGTTCATATGGCGGAAATAGCTCACGGTCTTCTTCTGAATTTGTTGGATTACCCCAAGTTTTCCAGCTGTTTCCCGTGCAATGTTCTGGTCCTATTAGAATATATTCTTCTACACTGCTGGTTTTTCTAAAATCATCCGTAAAATCATCTCCGTAGGGCATCCACGAACCAATTACTATTTGAGGTTTATATTTTTTTAAAGCTTCTTGTTGAGATAAATTTTCAACTGGAAAATCATGATCAATTTTATCTTTCCATGAATCAGATGTACCTGGATCAGAGGCTATAATTTTTACTTGACCTGGAATAAGCCTTTCTAGTCTTTCTTGTAAAAAATGAGTTAACCGTCCATTACCCGCTCCAACTTCTAATATAATAATTGGGCTTCTTTCTGATCCCCCTAAATCTCTTACTCTTTGTACTAAATAATTTCCAAAAGCTTCTATGTATTCTTCTGTCCAAACTTCATAAATCTGTTTTTCCGGATTGCCTCTAAAAAAATCTAACCATTCTTTATACCTTTTCTCTATGTGCCTATTAGCATCTTTAACATAAACTTCTATTTCTTTATATTTAGGTAGAAAGTTGGGATCTCGCATTTTTTCTTGCATTGTTTTTACATTTAAATTGTTTTCTGGATGAATATTAAGTTGTTCAAATGAATTCATGGTATTTTTTTATTAAAATTTAAAAAATAATTTTTGAATTTCCCTCAGGGAATAGATATAAGTACTGTACCGATAAATACTAAAAATAATCTTAATCTTGTTTGGAAATTTTAACCTTACTGTAAAATTATTATAGCTAAAATTACGGTGAATACAATAGGAAATTTATTAATAACTGTAACTGTAATAGAAATAGTTAAAGTCATTACAGTGCCACAAATGGTTGTAAGTAAATAGGTGATTGAAAAAGAAATATGCTATAATTTAAATATTATCAGTAGCTAAACAATTTTATGACTATAACAATTTTAGTTGCTAAAATTCTAGGTATTTATTTAGTAATTAGTGGTTTATTTATTATTGTTCATGGGAAGACTATTCCACATTTACTTCAGGATTTTTTTGATCATCCAGCCATAGTTTATTTAACCGGTGTCATTTTAATTTTTTTGTCATCTATATATATTCTTCAGTATAATATCTGGAATGGAATATCACAAACCATAGTTACTATATTTGTTTGGCTTGTTTTTTTGAAAGGCATGGTTTATATTTTTTCCCCTAAACTTCTTAGTGAAATTTCTATTAAAAAATATCGTAATAGTTTTGGATTTTATGGTTTTTTTGCCATAATTATTGGATTGTTTTTATTATTTTTTATTTAAGTTTTTTCTTAAACAAAAGGGTTGTTTTATTTCTTTAGTAATAAAGCTATAATTATATCATGCAAGAAAAAGGACCATTTTTTAGATCAGAGCAAAGGGAGTTTGATTTACCTCCTACTAATGAGGACTTTTCAGCTAGTCCCGAAAATCATATAGAAGAATTAAGGAAAAAACATAAAATTAATCCAGAGTGTAAAATTACTCTCAGGGATAGGTTCTGGTATGTAGATGACTATTTACTAAATGAATGGTTAGATGAAAGAGAAAAAAAGATAAAAGAACTTGGATTAGTGCACCCTGAATGGTTAGTTAAGAAAGAGAATGGAGCTTGGATTGAATCTAAGGTTATATAAATGAATTATGAAAAAAATTACTTATATCACTGGTAATCAAAACAAGGCAGATTTTTTAGAGAGTTATCTAGAACACCCCATAGAGCATAGAAAGATTGAATTACACGAAATTCAATCTTTAGATTTATTGGAAGTTGTAAAGCATAAAGTTCGGCAAGCCTATCAACATGTGGGTGGACCAGTGGTGGTGGAAGATACAGGACTGGAGTTTGTGGCATTGGGGAAATTACCTGGACCTTTCATTCGTTTTTTTGTAGAAGAATTGGGTTATGAAAATATTTGTCAGTTACTTGAAGGGAAAGACCGTAGTGCCATCGGCCGATGTATTTATGGATATTTTGATGGTGAAAATGAAGCATATTTTGAAGGAGTGCTAGAAGGCAGTGTTGCCGAGAAACCAGCTGGAGAAAATGGTTTTGGTTTTGATAAGATATTTATTTCCAAGGGATATGATGTGACTAGAGCTTCCTTAGATGATGAAGAATATAAAAAAACTTACATGACCCTGAAACCTATTGCTCAATTAAAAATTTTTTTATGTACCTTAAAGTAAATGTATTGGCTGGAGCGAAGAAAGAATCTTTTATAAAAAAATCTAAAGATCATTTTAGTATTTCGGTAAAGGAAAAAGCGGAAAGAAATATGGCCAATGTTCGTGTTTTAGAATTGGTGGCAGGGTATTTTGGTGTGACGAAAAATAAAGTTCGGATTGTAAACGGTCATAAACATCCCAGTAAACTTTTAATAGTAGAAGAAATTTAAATAAACGTGTGAGGGCCCGACGCGAGGTTGCGTCGGGCCCTGGATCGTACTGCTAGACAAGGACCACCCCCTTTCAGTTCACCCAGGTGAACCGATATCAGGTGAAGTAGGAATACAAACCCCACCCGATTCCCGCCAAGATGGCGACCAAGAACAGTCGCTCACCCCATGAGATGTACTTCACAAAATCCAACAAGCTTTTCATAATCCCCCCTCTGTTGGAATGAGTGGGCTTACACACTCTTGTGCAAGACACTCGTTCTATACATTTACCGTTATTCTATAACTCATTCAGAGAATGTCAATACTTATCAAATTATCTTTTTCTTTCGATATTTAATGACCAAAATTGTGTTTATTGTAATTATTATTAAGCTGGCTAAATTAGAAACTAGGATACTATTATTTTTTACTAAATATGCATCTATTACAACAATAGTAACCGCTAGAAAGGTTATTAAGTACATTAGAATACTAATGTCTTCAGAGCTTTTTGTTTTTATTAATTTAATCATTTGGGGCAAACCAGAAATTACAAATAATATTGCTGGAAGATAAAAAATTATATTCATGATGTTAAGTATTATATATTATTTGAAAAATATTTGCCTTAAATTGAAAATTAATTCTTCTTGCAAAAAAAGCTCTTTGTAGTATAACTAAATTGAGGGTTATTTTTTACTGTTCACCTAAGCGAGGAGATTTGCAATGCAAGATCACGTAAGGCGACGGAAGGCGCTCAGAGATGCAGCAGCGAAGCGACTCAGGGTTTCTGTCAGGGAGTTGGTCTGGGAAAATGGCCAACTCTGCTTCAACAGGAACGGGGTACCCGTTCCTGGGGTTCCTAAGGTTCAGAAACCCAGGAAGGAAAGCAGGAGAATGGCGGAGCGTCATGGGGTTTCCAGAAGGAAGGCCAAGAAGCATGCCGCCCAGGTTCGTTCTTCTTTCTTCTACGCTGGGTAGGTGAAGGCAGTAAGTCCCGGCGGTCGTCTTGGCCGCCGGGCAAGATCAATAGAGGCCTAAGCTTCGGAAATGAGCCGGCCTCTTTTTCATTTTTTATACACAAATGTTATAATCTATTTAAATGGTGAAGGTGAAAAAAGGGAATAGGGGAGAGATGAATATTATCAAGTTGTTGTAGCTATCGGTTTAATATATTTACACGAAAAGAGTAAGTAAGGTATTACGTAATATATTACTTACATTAAAAATTTAACATAATTAAAAATTTGGAGATGTACAGGATTAAAACAACCTGAATTTTAATACAAGATATACAATAAAAATAATGAAATTTGAATTTTTTAAACACAAACCTAGTCAACCAACTCAGAAACCTCTTCCATCTGAAGAATTAAAATCTCCAGAGATTAAAAAAGCAAAGCGTATTATTGCCGGTATTATAGATATTAATAATATTGATGATGATACACAAAAAACTATTAATTCAATAGAAGCTAGTGGGACGAATGTTGATTATTATGCTAGCACTAAAATCTATAGGGAGAATAATATGAAAAATGCAGGTACTTATACTTATGTTGTATCAGCAATTGATGGTACGGATAAATTTTCACATGAATATCTTAATTGTACTGGAATTGTTATTGTTGGAACTAATAAGCAAGGTGAAGAAATTAGTTTTATGACTCACCAAGAGCCAAGTATAATTTTAGTTAAAAAAAGAAATAATTTTACTACTGATTTAAGGGATCGATTAAGGGAGTTTATAGAAAAAGTGGAAAAAGGCAGTATTGATGCAGTTATGTTTGGTGGAAATAGGAGAAGAGCTAGTATAGATTTTCAAGATTCAATTGAGTTGGTGACTGAAATATTAAAACAAGAGTTAGGTTTTGAGCCAACGATAATGACTGGACCAAATCTTAGTGGTACTCAGACTGATATATTTTTTGATACAAAAAATCGTCGTTTGTATATTGTAAGGGGTGCCCACAAAAATGAACATAACTATAAGACTAATGAATCCTTTTTACCAAGTGAAATTGATGAACAAGTTAAAAATTGGTTTAATTAAATATAAAATTAAAAAACTTTCTGTTATAATAAGTGTATGGAAACATTTAAGATAGTTGTTTTCTATTTATTATTACTAGATAGTGCTATTGTAAATATCCTAGCTTGGGGGAGAAATGGTTGGTATGTACGACATTTTCGTACTTTCTCTCGATATGTGCCCATTACTAAGGTGTGGGGATTATGGTATATCATTCTAGTGGCTTGGGTTGGTTTTCTTACTTTTTAATTATGGTAAGACGAGTAGAATTAAAAATATACGGCCGAGTTCAGGGCGTGTTTTTTAGAGAATCGGCCAGAAATATCGCTCTCAAACTTGGATTGTTCGGTTATGTGTGTAATGAGCCGGATGGTAAAGTGAAAATTATTATTGAAGGAGAGGAAGGTTTACTCTATACGTTTCTGGGATGGGCGAGAAGTGGTCCCGAGTTTGCGCAGGTGGATAAACTGGAAGAAGAATGGAGCGAAGCAACAGGAGAATTTAACAACTTTATTATCAGGTGATATGTGGTATAATGGGCAGGTTCAATTATTAATAACAAAATATATAAATATATGGCAGATTTAAAAGCTTTGTGTATGAAGTGTAGAGATGCTAATAGAAAACCAACGATGCAAACCATGATGAATCCGGTGGTTACCAAGAATGAAAAAGGTAGGTATTCCGCTAAGGGTACTTGCGCTAAATGTGGAGGTAATATGTTTAAATTTCTATCTGCAGCTGATGGTGAGGCAATGATGTAAAATAAAGCTAAAAACACCCCTCTTGGGGTGTTTTTAGCTTGACAGTACACACCTCTTCATATATACTTGTCCGTAGCGCTTTCCTTAGATGGAATGCGTTTTAATTTCCGCTGAAAGGCGGATAAACAATCTTCTTTGACAGTTAAATAGTTTGAAGAGAACAAGTGCAAGGACATTTGTTTTTTTGAGTAAAAAATAATTTTTAGAGCAACAGATTAAACTCTAACGAACGATAAAAAAATATCGAAGACCTCGGTCTGAGATACTGAGAAGCGTAAGCTACGAAGTACTGTTTTTTGTTTTGTTTCGTTCTAATAACTTTTAGTTAGAGTTTGATCCTAGCTCAGGATGAACGCTGGCGGCGTGGATAAGGCATGCAAGTCGAACGGACTAGTCCCAAGAAAGTTTGAAGGACTTTGAGTAGCAATACAAGAAGAACTGATTTCCAGATTGGGGTTTCTAGTTAGTGGCGAACGAGGTAGTAATACATAGGAACTTCCCCCAAAGTCGCGAATAATTCGTTGAAAGACGGACTAATACGCGATGGTCTCGCAAGAGTAAAGTTTTAACGCTTT